>Ga0335397_10008910_pt1 | contig 12603 bp, 12 predicted proteins | sample MAT04_FD_205740 | JGI IMG/M metagenome (GOLD analysis project Ga0335397, IMG submission 205740) | Freshwater microbial communities from Lake Fryxell liftoff mats and glacier meltwater in Antarctica - MAT-04 (spades assembly) (version 2) ...
AGCGCTCATCTTCAATGGCATTAGCCGCGGCGACCGCATCAGGATCCCGATCAAAAGCAATGAGTCGGCCAACAGGAGACAAACGCGACAGAATCAGACGGGAATGCCCGCCGCGGCCAAATGTGGCATCTACATAAGTGCCATCCGAAGCAGGTTGATCAGCGTCCGGCGCATCGTTGAACAGCGCATCAACTGCTTCGTTCAACAATACGGTGGAGTGGGTCCATGGAGTGTCCACCGCCGCGTCCTAGAAGGAAAAATCCTTGAAGACATCGGGCATATCACCCTGCATGGCTTTTGCTTCCTGGGCGTCGTAGGTGGCCTTGTCCCACAACTCGAAATGATTGCCCATGCCCAGCAGCATGGTGTCTTTGGAAATGCCGGCGGCTTCGCGCAGTTCAGGCGAAACCAGAACGCGACCGGTGGAATCCATTTCCACATCCATCGCGTTTCCCAGAAAGATGCGCTTCCACCATTGGGCCGACATGGGCAAGGCGGCGATACGTTCGCGAAACTTCTCCCATTCGGGACGCGGAAACACCATGAGACAGCCGTGGGGGTGCTTGGTCATGGTGAGATGACCCGCTGCAGTGGCGCCCAAGACGTCACGATGCCGGGTAGGCACACTAAGCCTTCCCTTCGCATCCAGACTGAGAGACGAAGCCCCTTGAAACACAGCAGCACACCCTTTTTTTCTCATTGCAGCAAAAAGGTCGACCTAACAACACTTTTCACCACCAAATTGCACTTTTTTGCACTGTATCAGCAAATGCACCTGTTGCAAGGGGGGTTGCGAGAATTTATTCCAATGAAATCAAGGACTTAGAAGCGTCTTTGCAACTACCAGGCAGTCAAAATACGTTCTAAATTAAGCACTTAGCGCGTGTTATGAATGTAACGCTTGAACCCGAGGACCACCGGTACCGGCGGCCCGTTACAGAATGTAACGCGAGAGGTCTTCGTTTTGGCTGAGCTCACCCAAACGGATGTCTACATAGGCCGCATCGACCCGCACCGTCGTGCCAGACAACGATACCGCATCAAAACTGACGTCGTCCAACAGACGCTCCATGACCGTCGCCAGTCGGCGCGCGCCGATGTTTTCCGTGCGCTCGTTCACGTCAAAGGCAATCTGTGCCAGACGGGTAATGCCGTCATCCATGAATTCAAGCTCCACATTTTCCGTGGCCAGTAGCGCCTGATACTGCTTCATCAGCGACGCATGGGTTTGCGTCAGGATGGCCTCAAAATCCTTCACCGACAGGGACTGCAACTCGACCCGAATTGGGAAACGGCCTTGCAACTCAGGAATCAGGTCGCTTGGCTTGCTCAGGTGAAACGCGCCGGATGCCACAAACAGAATATGGTCGGTTTTCACCATGCCGTATTTGGTTGACACCGTGGTTCCCTCGACCAGGGGCAACAGGTCACGCTGCACACCCTGGCGAGAAACTTCCGCGCCGCTGCCTTCACTGCGCGATGTCACTTTGTCGATCTCATCGATAAACACAATGCCGTTTTGCTCCAGCATGTGCAGCGCCTGCGTCTTGATATCGTCTTCATTCACCAGCTTGGCCGCCTCTTCGTCTGTCAGGAGTCTTTGTGCCTCGATGATCTTGAGCTTGCGGGTCTGCTTCTTGCTTTGGCCCATTTGCCCAAACAGGCCTCGCAACTGCTCCGTCATTTCCTCCATACCGGGTGGGCCCATCACTTCCATTTGCTGCGCAGGCACCACGACATCCAGCTCAATTTCGCGGTCGGCCAACTTCCCCTCGCGCAGTTTCTTGCGAAACGTTTGGCGCGCGGTGCTTTGCGGTGCGTCTTCGGCATTCACCATGCCAAACTCGGCGCGCGACGGCGGAATCAGAATGTCCAGGATGCGGTCTTCCGCCGCCTCTTCGGCGCGGCCCCGCACTTTGCGTTTTTCAGCTTCACGGGTCTGCTTGACTGCGATGTCCGCCAAGTCGCGGATGATGGAATCGACATCCTTGCCCACATAGCCCACCTCGGTGAACTTGGTGGCCTCCACCTTGATGAAGGGCGCATCCGCCAGTCGTGCAAGCCGGCGCGCAATCTCGGTTTTCCCGACACCAGTCGGCCCGATCATCAGGATGTTTTTTGGCGTGATCTCGGCACGCAGGTCACCCTCGACCTGCTGGCGGCGCCAGCGGTTACGCAGCGCGATAGCCACTGCTCGCTTGGCCTGGTTTTGTCCAACAATATGCTTGTCGAGTTCAGTGACGATTTCCTGTGGAGTCATAAGGTTTCAATCGTGTGGTGCATGTTGGTATAGATGCAGAGTTCGCCCGCGATTTCCAGAGACTGTTTGACAATGTCCGTCGCCGACAACGCCGTGTGGTTGAGTAAGGCCATGGCCGCAGCCTGCGCATACGCCCCACCCGAGCCGATGGTGACGATCCCGTTTTCTGGCTCCAACACATCCCCATTGCCCGTGATGATGAGCGAGGTCTCACTGTCGGCAACGGCGAGCATGGCCTCCAGGCGGCGCAATACACGGTCGGTTCGCCAATCCTTGGTCAGTTCTATGGCGGAACGTACCAGATGCCCCTGGTGCTTTTCCAGCTTGGCTTCAAACCGCTCAAACAGCGTGAACGCATCGGCTGTCGCGCCGGCAAAGCCAGCCAGAACCTTGCCGTGGTAGAGCTTGCGCACCTTGCGCGCGGTACCCTTCACCACAATATTGCCTAAAGTCACCTGTCCGTCGCCACCAATGGCCACAGAGTAGCCTTCGGGTGTTTTGCGACGCACGCTGATGATGGTGGTGCCGTGAAATTGTTCCATGGAATCCTAGGTACGGGCGATTGCCCCAGTAATCAAGAGTCGCCACGCAATCTTCATCAGCCCGCACCAGGCTAAATGGGGCGAGGCACAACCCGGGCATGCTCATTGATGCCAATGACATTGAAGAATGCGGCAACCAGACGGTGCACGTCCCGAAACTGGACTTGACAGCCCTCGGACTGGCGAAGGGCAACCCAGTTAAGGATGCTGCCCGCGGCAGAAAAATCGACGCGGACCAAGCTGCGGCAGGACACCACGACACGTTCGCCGTTTTGGCAAGCCCCGTCCAGCGTTGCCAATGCCTTCGTCGCGTCACCCAGCACTTGGCCCGTCAACTCCAGCAAATGGCCTGGGCCCGCACTGTCCAGAGCCATGGGTAGCGTCGGCGCCGGGCTTGATGCCGCGACACCACCGGCCATGACGTTCTCGTATCGGCAACGTGCGTCCTGCCAGGCAGGCGGGGAGACCTCATAGGTGACGCAGTAATCCAGCGCTGCCAGCTCAAACTCATCCTGCAGTTGCATCGTGCGCAAAACATCCAGACGCACCGTCCACCAGTCAGGGGAAACGCTGCGGTCACCGGAGGGCATCATGTCACGCAGCACTTGGACCAACCGGTCGGAACCACGGAAGCGCAACGCAACCGGCTCACTGCACAAGCTGCTGAACAGGCCTGCCAACAAGGGCATGGCATCTTCTGCAATATGCGTCAACCGTGACCAGCCCAGATGCCATGGCATGGGGTTGGAAGACATGGCCTCGCGCAGGCTTTCCATGCCCTGCTCCGTCAACTCGGACCCACTGGCCCAGATGGCACCATTGGCGAGATCGTCTCCAGCGCCACGGTTGCCGGCAGCCGCGGGAGCGCCGGATACCGCGATGACCGGCGCAGCGCCATCCCCGATCGCCGCCCACACGGGCGTCATGTTGTCAAAATACGGCGCGAACTCGGCCGTCGCACGGTCAAACTCGGCACGCTGGTGCGTGGCGCGGTACAAATCCAGCAAGGCTGCGGCCCATGACAGCGCGACTTCGGGGAGGATTACCTCGCCCCTTAGCGACTCCAGCAATCCCTTTTCGGCGCCCGCATCATCCCCGTTGGCGAAGCGGATGGCGGCCTCTTCCAGCTCGGGGTCAGTCGCCAATTCATCGACTTCCATCGCAATCAGGCGGGATGCCGAGAACCCCATATCCGCGTCAGCGTAATCATCCATGGCAAACCCTCTGCCCGTCGCGTTCGCGTCGCGCGCGCCCGCCAATGGCAAATGGGTTGACATCGGTACCATGCCGGAATCCCTCTGACCGGCCCTGTTTCCCGTGCTGGAACGCACGGCGTCCGCCGGATGCAGGGTTGACGTCTGGGTGGGGACGAACGGATCAGCCGTCGAGCCAGGAGACACGGTTGGCAACTCCGAAGCACGGGTCTGGGGCGAATCCGTAGTGGGTTGCCTGGAAGCGGGAAACACGGAATTCACGGTGTTGACGGCCTCTTGCTTGCCCTTCCACCACTGCTTGGACATCTGGGCTTCAATCTCGTCAATCTTCTTCAGGGTGACTGCCCGACCGTCAGCATCTGTTGCAACACTGGACTGAAACAGGGACGGCCTTGCCTGACCGGCCACAGAAGATGCATCCCGACTGCGCAATTTGCGCAACTGGTCGAACTCCCGCCTGCGTATGAAATCATTTTGTCGCTTGCGCTCAATCATCGCCTTGAGCGCCTGCTTGTCGTATCCGCTTTCCTGTTCAGGCTGGGGACGGTCCAAATCCGACCAGTCTTTGGTCGGATTGCGAACAAACATCGCCATTTTGGCAAGCAATGTGGGGCGGTCGTCTTTCGTAGCCATAGCTGCAGCTTACCAAACGGGCAATGTTGTCAGCCGGCCATCAATCCCCGAACATCTTCTGTTTGAGCTCACGGCGCTGCTGCGCCTCCAGCGAGAGCGTTGCAGTAGGACGCGCCAGCAGGCGGCCCACGCCAATGGCTTCACCCGTTTCATCGCAATAGCCGTAATCACCTGCATCAATGCGGGTGATCGATTGCTCAATTTTCTTGAGCAACTTGCGTTCCCGGTCACGGGTACGCAACTCCAGTGCATGCTCTTCTTCGATGGTCGCGCGGTCTGCCGGATCCGGCGTGACCGAACTGTCTTCGCGCAGATGCTCCGTCGTCTCGCCCGCGTTGCTGAGAATGTCACGCTTGAGTGTTGACAGTTTCATGCGAAAGGCAGCCATCTGCACCTCGTTCATGTACTCCGAATCCGGCATGGCCATCAGGTCCGCGTCGGTCAGTTGATCCAAGGGCTTGGTTTTCCAGTTATTGGCAAGCTTGGGGTCTTTTTTGACTGAAGAAGGCAGCACGGGAACGATCTGTGGCGAGGAAGCGGCGGCCTCGCCATAGCTGGCCTTGGCGGCGGTGGACGCCACGGTTTGCGCCATGGATGGCACCGTCAATTGGGCCAGGCGGGAGGAAGGCCGACCGGCTTTCGCGGGAACAGCGGCCGGCGCAGGGGTGGCCGAAACTTTAACAACGGTGGGAGTCACTGACATGGATTTGATTTCTTTCGCTGCCGCAGCAGTGGAGGCCGATTTGGCTGGCGACTTAACGACTGGCTTTGCGACGGGACTGACAGGGGTTTGTGATTTGGCAACCGGCTTGACAACGTCTTTCACCACGGCCTTGACCGCTGGTTTAACCGCGGACTGGGTGACGGGCTTTGCGACGGCTTTCGTGACCGGTTTCGCAGATTTTACCGCGACGGCCTTGGCAGCCGTCTTGCTGACCGCTTTTGCTGGCGTCTTTTCCACCGTCTTGCCCGCGGGCTTGACAGGAGTTTTTACCGGCGTTGCGCTCGCCGTGGCGGGCTTGGCAGCCGGTTTTGTTGTTGGCTTGACAGCCGCCGGCACTTTACTGCCGGCGGTATTGGCCTTGGTGTCATTCCCAGATATGGCTTTCACTTCTTTTCTCCTGGCAGGTTTGGCCTGCGCATGGTCGGTGGGGGCTGCTTTCCCATCAGGCACTTTGGAATCCTTGCCTGGTGGGGTTTCTCCGGCGCGCGAGTGTACAGGCTTCCCCAACGGAAAACCCATCAGTTGCAAAATCGAGACAATCATTTGGCATTCAACCTGAAGATAAGACGATTCAACGACGACTGGCCAAGGGAATTCAGACCAGGGATTGCTCCATGCCCTGCAGCAAGATGTCCTTGGGCAAGTCGATCCCGATGAACACCATTTTGCTGCCGCGCGGTTCACCTTCGGCCCATGGCGGGCCCAGATCGCTGCCCATCAATTGGTGCACGCCCTGGAAGATGACCTTGCGGTCGGTGCCCTTCATATAGAGCACGCCCTTGTAACGCAACATGCGGGGACCATAAATATTGACGATGGCGCCCAGGAAATCTTCCAGCTTGGCGGCGTCAAACGGCCGGTCTGACTTGAAGACAAAGCTTTTGACGTCGTCGTCATGGCGATGGTGGTGACCGCCGCCCTGGTCATGCGCTGCGTGCGACGGATGGTCGCAATGCTCGCCAGGCGCATGGTTATGACCTTCATGGCCTTCATGGCTGGCATGGTCATGCCCGGCGTGCTCGTCTTCCTTGAGAAAGTCCGGGTCAATGTCCAGCTTTGCGTTGAGATTGAAGCCGCGCAGGTCAAACACCTCGGACAGCGCCACGTCCCCAAAATGCACCGTCTTTTGCGGCGCCCGCGGATTCATGTGCTTCAGGCGGTGCTGAAGGGCGTCCAGCTCTTCGGCAGACACCAACTCCGACTTGCTGATGAAAATCTGGTCCGCAAAGCCCACCTGGCGGCGCGCCTCCTGGCGGTCATTGAGTTGTTGCTCGGCGTGCTTGGCATCCACCAGTGTGAGGATGGAGTCCAGCAGAAAGCTCTCGGCGATCTCGTCGTCCATAAAAAAGGTCTGCGCCACCGGCCCGGGGTCGGCCAAACCGGTGGTTTCGATCACCACGCGGTCAAAATCCAGCAAACCCTTGCGCTTCTTGGCGGCCAGCATTTGCAGGGTTTCGCGCAAGTCTTCGCGAATGGTGCAGCAAATGCAACCATTGCTCATCTGGATGATTTGCTCGTTGGTGTCGCTGACCAGAATATCGCTGTCGATGTTCTCTTCACCGAATTCGTTTTCGATGATGGCAATCTTCTGGCCGTGCGCTTCCGCAAGCACACGCTTCAAAAGCGTGGTTTTACCGGAACCGAGGAAGCCGGTCAGGATGGTGGCAGGAATAAGGCTCATATGGGAATCCGGAATTCAGCAGGTGGGGAGTGTAGCGGTCAAACAAGGCACTTGGGCTGACGTGCTTTTTCGCCCTAGCGGCGCATCACCACCAGCCCCTTGAGGTATTCCCCCTCGGGGAAGGCAATCGTCATCGGGTGGTCGGGGGCGCCGCCCATGCGGTCCGTGATGTAGCCGTCCACGCCCGCATCCGACCCGGCTCCGGCCACGATCTTGTGGAACAGGTCGGCGCTGATACCGCCTGAGCACGAATAGGTGAACAGCACGCCGCCGGGCTCCAGCAATTTGAGCGCCAGGCGGTTGATGTCCTTGTAAGCACGGGCCGCACGCTCGGCGTGCACCACGGTGGGCGCGAACTTCGGCGGGTCCAGCACGATGGCGTCAAAGGTGCGGCCCTCGGTCAGAAACTGGCGCAGCGAGGCATTGACATCGGCATCCATGAAGGTAGTTTGCGACGCATCAAATCCGTTCAACGCCACGTTGGCAGCCGCCTTTTCGATGGCGGGGCCGGACGAGTCGATGGACGTGACGTGCCCGCCGGTGAAACCGCCTGCCCGCATGCCAGCCAGGGCGGCAACGGTGAAGCCGCCTGTATAACAAAAACAATTGAGCACACGCTGGAAGTTCAGGCGCTGGGCATAGTCCGCAAACTTCTTGCGGCTGTCACGCTGGTCCAGATAAAAGCCGGTTTTGTGCCCCTCGGCAATACTCAGGCCCAACTGCCACTGGTGTTCCTGCAGCAACAGTTCGGTGGGCGGACTGGAATCCCCACCCCGAATCCAGCCCGTCACCTCGGGCAGGCCTTCCAGGCTGCGGCTACTGGCGTCGGAACGCTCATAGAGCCGGGTCAGCCCGGTGGCCGACAGCAAGGCGTCGGCGATCACATCCTTCCAGCGCTCCACCCCGGCCGAAGTGAACTGCGCCACGAGCGTGTCGCCATAGCGGTCCACGATCAGACCCGGCAGGCCATCGGACTCACCGTGGATCAGGCGTATCCCGTCGCTTTGTACGTCAAATCGGGCCCTAGCCCTTATGGATGCTGCGCAAGCAGCTATAAAAAAAGGAGCATCAATGCGCTGCGCCTCGTCAAAACTCCAGACCCGTGCGCGAATTTTGGAGGTTGGGCTGAACGCCGCCCAGGCCAGAAAGACGCCAGAGTGGGACTCCACGCGCACCGTCTCGCCGCTGTCGGCACCGCCGCTTTGAATGGCGGATTCAAAAATCCAGGGGTGGCGGCGCAACAGGGAGCGCTCTTTGCCGTCGCGCAGTCGAATGGTTTTCATGGGGCGTATTGTCACCCCTGCCGCAGTGCATCCAGATCTCCCGTTTCGGCAGGGACGAGCAGTTCCATGGATTCCTGGATCAGCGCGTGCAAGGCCGCCACACGCTCCAGGCCCAGGGTCTTGTTCAGGGTGTCCTGTGCCACCCTCCAGTGGCGCTGCGCCTCGGTGCGCTTGTCGCGTCCGGCCGGGGTGGCGGTCACGCTCCGGCTGCGGCCATCGGCGCCCGCAACGACCTCCACCCAGCCGGCGGTGATCAACGGTTTGAGGTTACGCGTCAGGGTGGATGGTTCCATTTTCATGGCCTCCGCGAGGTCGCTTGGTCGAATGGGGCCCAGCTTCACCGCATAGGACAGCAGGGAATATTGCGTGGTTTTGAGACCGATGGGGGACATCTCGGCGTCGTACAACTGTGCCACCCGGCGCATCAGCTGGCGCAACTGGAGATGGGTGCAGCCCCGGGGTTTTGCAAAAGCGGGCGTTAGCGCGGGTTCTGGAACGAAGGTGACAGTGCTCATACGATAATTGTAGCTACAATCATTGTATATGCAAGTTTAATCAACCTTTTTGACAAAGGAACCGTCATGAGCGCTATCAACCACCTCGAAGCCTGGCTGGTGCAAGAGCAAGCCGTTCTATCCGCACTGGAAGCGGGACCCGGGCCCGGCGTAGCCCAGCCGGAGCAGATCGCCCACATGACCGGGCTGGAAATGATGCAGGCCATGTTGAACGGGGAGATTCCCTACGCCGCCATCGCCAAAACACTGGACTTCACTATTGTGGAAGTGGGTGTGGGCCGCGCCGTGTTTCAGGGCACCCCCGGCGCCCACCACCTCAACCCCATGGGCACCATCCACGGCGGCTGGTTCGCCACGCTGCTGGACTCTGCTCTGGGTTGCGCCGTGCACACCATGATGCCCCCGGGGCGGGGCTACACCACAGCCGAACTGGGCGTGAATCTGGTCAAGGCGCTGACGCCCAAAGTCACCCGCGTGCGGGCCGAAGGCAAGGTCATTCACTGCGGCCGGCAACTGGCCACGGCCGAAGCCCGCCTGATCGGCCCCGATGGCACGCTGTACGCCCACGCCACCACCACCTGCCTGGTGTTTGAGCTGCCCAAGAAATAAGACCGCTCGGCGCCTAGTCGCCCTTGCCCCGCTTGAGGTGCGCCCGTGGATGGGCCGCGTCGTAGGCTTTGGCCAGATGCTGGAAGTCGAGCCGGGTATAGACCTGCGTGGTGGTGATGTTGGCGTGGCCCAGCAACTCCTGCACGGCGCGCAAATCGCCACTGGACTGCAGCATATGGCTGGCAAACGAATGGCGCAGCATGTGCGGATGCACCGGGGTGCTAAGCCCCGCCTGCAGGCTGCGCCGCTTGAGCCGCTGCCACACCGACTGGGGCGTCAGGCGCGTACCGTTGCGCCCGGTGAAGAGGCCTGCGGCATCTCCGTGTGCCGCGTCCGGTCCGCGCAGCGCCAGCCAGCGTTCCAGCGCTTGCAAAGCCAAGCTACCCACCGGCACGACCCGGCGTTTGGAACCCTTTCCCAGCACGTGCGCCTGGGCCGCTTGCAGATCGACCCAACCCTGCGCGGTGCTGCTGGCCACCGCATCCAGCCCCACGAGCTCGCCCACGCGCAGGCCGCTGCCGTACAGCAGCTCCACGATGGCCGCATCCCGGGCTTCCAGCCACACGTCATCGGCACTTTGGAAATTGGCGAACTGCACCGCGTCGTCCACGCCCAGCGCCTTGGGCAAAGGTTTGGGCGCTTTGGGTGCGCGCACGTCCTGCACCGGGTTGCTGGCCACTAAAGCCTGGCGCCCGAGCCAGGCATAAAACCCGCGCCAGCCCGACATGATCAGTGCAATGCCGCGCCCGCTGCGCCCACCACTGTGCATGTGCGCCACCCAACGGCGAATGTGCGTGTTCTGGACTGCAGTCAATGCGACCGGAATCTGGCAGGCGAAGGCGCAGAGCTTGTGCAGATCCAGCGCGTACAACTCTACCGTGCGTGCCGCCAGACGTTTTTCAACGCGAACGTACTCCAGATACCGTTCGACCAATTCGGTATCCGACGCCATGGCCTTACCTCAGGCGCGACAGCGCTGCGCTGGCCAGTTCACCAATACGGGCAAGAAACTCGGTCCCCAGGCCACTGTTGAAACGGTGCGCATCGGGCGACGCCAGCACCAGCATGCCAAAAGCAGGCGCAGTGCTACCGGCCGGACCGCTGCGCAGAGGAATCAGCGCCAGCGAAGCCACATGGCCTGGGTCCCCCAGCCAGCCCACCGCTTCAAAACCGGTATTCAGACCACAAAACGGCTCCATCAGCGAAGAGGCAAACACCTTGGCATCGTCGCTCGCGCCCTGGGCAAAGCCCATGGCCGCGTGCTCGGGCGCCACACCCCAGAGTCGCATACCGACCTGCGGCACCGAGAACTGGTCCTTGATTTCCTGCTCAATCAGCCCAGGCAGAGTCTGCACGTCGGTGGTCATGAACAGGGTGCGCGCCCAGCGCAGAATCTTGTCCGACAGCATCACGTTTTCGTTGCCATTGCGGATCATCTCCATGATGCGCTGCTCCAGCACCTTGATCTTTTCGCGCAACATTTCGGCCTGGCGCTCCTGCAGGCTGACGGCCCGGTGGCTGTGCGGGCTGGTGAACTGCACCGCCGCCAACAACTCAGCATGGCGCTGAAAAAAGTCGGGCGTGTTGCTCAGGTAATGGGCAATGTCGTCTTCAGTGATGGGATTGTTCAAGGGTTGGTTCAGTGGAGTGGTCATAAGTGATCGGGTACTTGGTCTGCTGAAGGGTCTGCTAAATCGTCTGGCACATCAATCTCGCCCTGGAATACGGTCGTGGCCGGGCCGGTCATCATGACCGGAGCGGTGTCGCCAGCCCAGGCAATGGTCAGCACGCCGCCGTGGGTCTGCACTTCAACGCAGGCGTCCAGCAAGCCCAGGCGAATGCCCGCGACCACCGCCGCGCAGGCCCCGGAGCCACATGCCAGGGTTTCACCCACGCCGCGCTCAAACACCCGCAGGCGGATGTGGCGGCGATCCACCACCTGCATGAAGCCCACATTCACGCCCTGCGGAAAACGCGGGCTGGCCTGAACGGCGGGGCCCAGGGTCCGCACCGGCGCAGTGTCCACGTTGTCCACCAAAGTGACGGCATGCGGGTTACCCATGGACACAGGTGCTATCAATACAATAGCTGCCTGCGCATAATCCACGGGGGCTAGAGGCCAATTTCCCCATGTACCTTGCGGCTGCCACTGCAAACCGCTTGCGTTGAAGGGAACCTGCTGCGGGTCCAACACCGGTGGCCCCATGTCCACGGTGACGCGGCCATCCGGGGTCAGGCGGGGCTCGATCACGCCCTTCATGGTTTTCACACGCAACACGTCTTTGGTGCTGAGTCCCTGGTCGCGCACATAGCGGGCAAAGCAGCGCGCACCGTTGCCGCACTGCTCCACCTCGCCGCCATCGGCATTGTGAATGGCGTACTCAAAATCGATGCCCTCGGCAGGCGACGGACGCACGCTCAGAATCTGGTCCGCACCCACACCGAAGTGCCGGTCACCCAAAAACCGGTACTGCGCGGCGGTCAAGCCCAGGCGGCCCAGCGTCTCGTCGAGCACGACAAAATCGTTACCGGCGCCCTGCATTTTGGTGAAGTGGATTCGCATGCCGCGGATTATCCCCCGAAGGCCGTGGCCGCACGGGCGGGGTTTGCTGCAAAATGCCCGCATGGTACGACCCAATCAACGACTCCACCCCCACGCCGAAGCCGCACCGGCCAGCCCGGCACAGCGCACCGGCCTGCTGGCGGGTATTGCCACCCAGGTGCTGCAGCACGACATGGCCTACGGCGAACTGGCATTGGTCAGCCCCGGTGGCCACGAGCCCCACCACGCACTGGACTGGCAAACCGCGCACCCGGTCCATTTATTGAAAAATGTGATGCGGCTCACCGCCCCCAACCCCGGCTTCATGACCGGTCCGGGTACCAACAGCTATCTGGTGGGCGACGCCAACACGGGCTTCATCGCCATTGACCCCGGACCGGCTGACGCAGACCATATCGCACGCCTGTGGCGCGCGGCCCTGCACCCGGATGGCAGCGGCGGCAACCTGCGCCTGATCGTGTGCACCCACTCGCATCCCGACCACTCGCCAGGTGCGGCGCCCCTGCAAGCCCTGTGCAGCCACACGCCACCCATTCTGGGCCTGCCCTCGGCCCCTACGGCCCGTGCCGCCAGCGCATT
>Ga0335397_10008919_pt1 | contig 12597 bp, 9 predicted proteins | sample MAT04_FD_205740 | JGI IMG/M metagenome (GOLD analysis project Ga0335397, IMG submission 205740) | Freshwater microbial communities from Lake Fryxell liftoff mats and glacier meltwater in Antarctica - MAT-04 (spades assembly) (version 2) ...
GGGCGGTGGATGAAACTGGCCATTCTCGACGACGACGCCGATCACAATCGACTTATCGCGCAGACGTTTGCCGTCGAGCACGACTGCATTTGCTTTGATACAGTTCCCGGCCTCCTGCGTTACTTGCAACGTGAGACAATCGACCTCCTGATCCTCGACTGGAACCTCCCGAGCGGATCGGGACTGTCCGTGCTGACCTGGGCGCGGGCAAACCTGCCCTCGTCGCTTCCAGTGCTAATGATTACCAGCCGGTCGGGGGACGAGGACATCCTCAGCGGGTTCGCGGCGGGGGCCGACGACTACATCGTCAAACCGGCGCAGACGACGATCCTCAAAGGGCGGGTCGAGGCCCTTCTCCGTCGCGCCTATCCGCCGGTCGAGACCGGCGGGGTGGAGACATTCGGAGAACACATCTTTGACGTCGCGCGCCAATCCGTCCGCATCGGCGACGCGGTGATTGACTTGACGGCCAAGGAATTCCAGCTGGCGCACCTGCTGTTCCGCAACCTGTCTCGGGCGATGTCTCGCGGCTACCTGCTGGAGAGGATATGGGGACTCGCGCCCGACCTGCCTACGCGCACGCTAGACGCCCACATCTCTCGCATCCGCCTGAAGTTGCAGCTGCGACCGCAACAGGGGTTCCGCCTGTCAACTGTTTACAGCTACGGTTACCGGCTGGAAAAGCTAGAGCAGCCTGAGGAAGCCGCATGATCACTACGTTGCGCCTGACCCTTTGGGCGCTGTCGGCGACCATCGCGCTAACGGGGGCGGCTTGGGCCCGTCCCATGCTTGACCCGCCGGTGCGCTACGCAGTGAAGCCGCGCGACACTCTATTCGACTTGTCCCGGCGATTCTTGGTCTCGCCGAGCGCGTATCGGCAGCTGGTAGGCCCTAACCGCATCCTCGATCCTCGCCGACTGCAGCCCGGCAAGCTCCTGGTCATCCCTGTGAGGCTGCTGCGAACCGAGCCGATAAGAGCCGAGGTGGTCGCGTTCAGCGGACCGGTGACAGTGGATGGGGTCCCGGCAAGGACCGGGGCAGTCGTCGCGCAAGGCTCAGTCATAAGCACCGGCGCAAGCGCATTCGTCACCCTGGAGCTGCCTGACGAAACCCGGCTTACCGTCCCGTCGCAGTCGCGAGTGCGGATCGAGCGCCTGCGCCATGTCCTGCTCACCGACTCCCTGGACCGGGTGTTCACCGTGCAGCAGGGCCGCAGCGAATCCGTGGTGACCCCTATGACCAATCCAGCCAGCCGCTACCTGATCAATACCCCGATCGCCTCTGCGGCTGTGCGCGGCACCGTGTTCCGGGTGACTTTCAATTCCGGCGCCGCGAGCGGCTCAGTGGAAGTGCTCAAGGGCGCCGTAGGCGTCACCGCCGGCACGAGCGCCGGCGAGGTGGCAACGGCGCAAGCCTTCGGCGTCCAGATAGGCGCCAATGGCGTCTCGGCTCCGGCCAGACTGCTGCCGGAGCCCCGGCTGGACCACGCCGGACGCGACCAGAACGAGCCCGGACTGACCTTCACCTTCCTGCCCCTATCGGGCGCCGCAGGCTATCGGCTTCAGCTGGCCAACGACGCAGGCTTCGTGGATATCATTCGTGAGACCCTCGCTGAGGGCCTCACCGCCACCTTTGATGAGCTCGCCGACGGCACCTACTTCGTCCGCGCCACGGCGATTGACGGCGGGGGGCTGGAGGGGCTGCCCGCCGTCTACAGTTTCACGCGCGAGCTAAGCACACTTGAGGGCGCCGCCGGCCGGTCCGGCGACCGCAAAATGCGCCGGTACCTATTCAAATGGCGCACCAGCGGGGCCGGCGCCAAGACCTTCCGTTTTCAGCTGTTTGATCATCCGGGGGGGGACCGGCCGATGATCGACGAGCCTGGCCTGAACCAGTCAGCGGTAGAGCTCACAGACTTGCCGGACGGAGAATACTACTGGCGGGTGGTCGTCTCGACCTTCAGCAAAGGCCGGTATATCGAGAAGATTGGCGACCTGCAGAAACTGCAGATCGGCCAGTAGGCGGAGGCCGACGCCGTTACCCCTCCCGCCATCCTTCGCCACCGCCGCTTCCTGCTGGAATGGTTGCTGGCGGCCGCCGTTTCCATCACCCTGGTGACGACTTTGGCTGTCACTAAGATGACCGCCAAGCTCGACGGCCTGTTTTACGACTCCATGCTCAAGGTGACGGAGCGTCCCCCACCCGTGGGGATCGTCATTATCGCCATTGACGACCGAAGCCTCGCCGCCATCGGCCGGTGGCCATGGCCTCGTTCCGTGCACGCGGACCTACTGAAAAGGCTCTCGCAGGCGCCTCCCTTGGCGGTGCTTTACGACGTGTTGTTCCTGGAACCAGACCCCCCGCACGACCCCCTGCTGGCCGCGGCAATGGGGCCGCCGAACCATGTCTATATCCCCTTGCTGATCAGCGTGCCGGGTCCTAACGGCGCGGGCTACCAGGTGACCTACCCGGTCGCGCCCGTGGCTGCGGCTGCGGCCGGAATCGGTCAAGTCAACATCCATCCGGACTCCGACGGCGTAGTCAGACGCGCCTTCCTCTCCGAGACCGATGGGCCTCGGGATTGGCGGCACCTCGTCTCCCTACTGGTCCAGGGCTCCCCGCGCCGTCGCGAAGCGACTGTGGTGGGCGGACCTTTGCGGCGGGCAGATGAGATGCTGATCCCTTACGCCGGCCCGGCCGGGCGGATGAGGACAATCTCCGCGATCGATCTTCTGCGCGGGCAGGTCCCTGCCGATTTCACCAGGGGAAAGATCGTCCTGGTGGGTGCAACCGCCGCCGGACTTGCGGACCGGTTCCCAACGCCGGTCGGAGCGCCCGCCAACGACATGTCTGGGGTCGAGATTCAGGCCAACATGCTCGATGGCCTGATGACTGGCGCCACGATCAGGCCCGCGGGCCTGGGACTGACCATTCTGCTAAGCCTAGCCCCGTTAGCGGTGGTTCTTGCGGGCTTCCTGTTACTCGGCCCCCGGTCCAACATATGGCTAGCGGCAGCAGCGGTGATCTCGACCCTAGCCGTCAGCGCTGCGAGCATGGCTTGGCTACACCTGTGGTTTCCCCCCGGGGCCGCCCTGAGCGGTCTCGCCCTTGCGTACCCGGTTTGGGGGTGGCGCAGGCTGGAGGCTAGCAGCGCCTACATGGTCGAGGAACTCCGGCGACTGCAGCTGGAGCCGGCCTTGATGGATCAGCCGCCCCTGGCGGCAGGGCCAGGCGATGTAGTCGAGAAGCAGGTGCGGCTTATGCGCGAGGCTGTGGCCCGCGTCCGCGACCTCCGTCGGTTTGCCACAGACGCCCTCAGAGGCCTGCCTGACGCAACATTCGTGGTGTCGGCCGCCGGCGAAGTATTGATGAGGAGCGACGCGACGGCGAGCCTGCTCGCAGCGGTCGGCCTGTCGGCCTGGCCGGTCGGGATCGAAGACATCATGGGGCGCATGCTTCCGGTGGAGGCCGGTCACGCTGAAAGCTTGCGTCTCGGCGCTGCGGGCGAGACCCTGGCCGGCGCGCGGGGCGGCGGCGTCTTCCAAGTCGGCCAATCGCCCATACATAGCCATGAGGGGGAGCTGCTCGGTTGGATCGTTCGTTTCACCGACATGACCGCCGTGCGCACTGCTCAAGATCAACGCGAAGAGGTGCTGCAGCTCCTGACGCACGACATGCGGTCCCCACAGACCAGCATCTTGGCGTTGATCGAGCCCACCCAGAGCGCGGTGCTAACCGCCGAGACGGCGTCGCGCATCCGCGCCCTCGCCCATCGCACCTTGGGGTTAGCTGATGGGTTCGTGCAGCTCGCCCGCGCCGAGGTCGCACCGTTGGACCGGCAGGGCCTCGACCTGGCCGACGTCATGACAGAAGCGGCCGACGAACTGTGGCCGCAGGCGTCAGCCGCGGGGGTAAGGTTGGAGTCCGCCGGCATCGAAGACGAGCACCTGATCGACGCGGACCGCGGCCTGGTCTTCCGGGCCCTAGTCAACCTCATCGGAAACGCCGTGCGACATACTCCGCCGGGCGGCCGGGTGCTGTGCTCTCTGGTGGCCGGTCCCACAGAAGTCGTGTGCAACGTCGATGATGACGGGCCGGGGCTTGAGCCTGCCCAGCTCGCGCAGCTATTCCAGAAATTCGGCGGAGTCCGTCCAACCGCCGGCGGCGGCGGCATCGGTCTAGGCCTAGCCCTAGTGAGCACCGTCGCCCAGCGCCACGGCGGCCGGGTGACCTGCGAAAGCAGGCCAGGCCAGGGCGCCCGCTTCAGTCTAGCGTTCCCTCGCTCTACGGGAGCGGCTTCGTGAGCGCGGCTTCCGCCAGGGCCGAGATCATCGCAGGATCGCCCGCCTTGGTGGTGCGTAGGCTCGCGCTGCCGCTGAAAACGACGTGACCGGTGGCCCGCTCAAGTAACACGACCGAGATGTGGTCGCGGTAGCGGCCTAAGGGCCAACCAAACCGACCAGCGCCGCCGGGCCGTATCCGCCAGTCCACTGTTTCGCCTGAGGTTTGATAAAGACCAACCTGGGCTGGAACGTCAACAACCCCAAGCTGGACAACGTAGTCCGCGGCCCCGGGAAGGCCTACGTGCAGGCCGGCCTTCTCAAGATAGGCCTCGACCGTGTGCCGAGCGGCTCCCTGCTCACCGGCAGCGTCGGTGGCGAATGCGAACGAGCCGGGGATCAGCGCGCCCGACTGAGCGACCACCGGCCGCGTTGCGCACCCGCCTAGGACGCTTATGCCCATTACCAAGAGCATCGGCCTCAACAGCCCGGCCATAGAAACCTCCAATTCCATTCTAAAGCCCAGCGTGGAGGAACAGCCTAGCCAACTCAATAGCGGTGCCAGGAATGAGGGGACAGGAGCACCGTTCCCTGTCGCGGTAGCCCTCAGCGCGACCGTTGCGCGCGACCGGTGCTTTCAGGCAATCGTCAAGGGTCACTGGCGGGCGACGCCAAGCAGACAATCGGCATGATGTGCGCGCCGTCAGCGCGAAAGCCATTGCCGCGGGGCTGCAGCCAAGCTTAGCGTTAACGGGCGGCGGCCGGGGGTTGTTCGCTGCGGCCGACCGCTGGATGGGAGAGGCGCCGCCCTTCCAGCTCGGGGGCGTCAACGAAAAAGAAGCGTGGCGGCCTGGCCCGGGCGATCGTCGCCTCCCCTCGCCTGTTGTTCTTCGATGAGCCCACCACCGGACTGGATCCGATCACCGCGGCGGCGATCAACGCCTGATCATCGACCAGGTGGGGCGGCTAGGCTGCACCGCCGTCTCGATCACCCACGATTTGGCTTCGGCCCGCACCATCGGGGACGAGATCGCGCTGTTGCAAATTGGCGCGGTCGTCTGGCGGGGGACCCCGGACGCGCTGGACTCTACGGACAACCAAGACGTGCGGGCGTTCGTGGATAGCGGCGCGCCGGCGGCGCGCGTCGCCGGCTGACTAGGCCGTCGAAGCTCCGGCAGGCGGGCGGGTGCGCCGCCGCACTGCGCCGACCAGTCTCCACAAGACGAACAGCAGCGCCGCCAGGACCAGGGGAATCAGCACCGGCGCCACGAAGGCGACGACGACCGTGACGAAGGCCAGCACGTCTTCGGCGAATGAGACCAGGGGATTGGCAAGGCCCGCGGTGGTCGCCGAACTGACCAGCCGCGTGCCGGTTTGGGCGGTGTGGAACGCCAGGGCAGTCGGCGCGCCGACGATCAGTCCGGCCAGGACCGCGGTGGCGGGATCGGCATGACTGAACACCGCACCGGCCGCCAGGGCGCCCGCCGCCGGACGGCTGACCGTGCCGACAAGGCTGAGGAAGTGGTCCACGGCGGGGATCTTGTCCGCCGCCAGCTCGACGGCCGTGGCGACCGCCAGGGCCGCCACTGCTCCGGTGGAGCCGAGCCACGCCACCTGTTCGTTCAGGGCGATGCCGAACAGCTCGAGCCGCGCCGCTACGGCCAGCATCAGCAGGGGCAGGAAGGTGCGCAGGCCGCAGGAAGCCGCCAGTCCGAGGCCTAGAAGCGTCGGCAATATCCAGGTTTCCATGGGCGCCTCAGTTGCTGCGGCCACCTTACCCGCTAGAACGCGCCGCGCGAAGACGCGCCGAAGCGCGCCCGCGGAGGCAGGCGCGCTTCCCTGGCTGACGGCCCTAGGCCGCTTCGTCGTCGATCTGCGAGCGGGTGCGCTTGTAGAGCCCGTCCGACAGCGCCGTCACCTTGTCGATGGCGTCGGCGTAGAGCGTCTTGAGTTCATCGTGGGCCGGCAGGTTGTCGCGGCCCGCGCGAAGCTCGTGGAGGAAGGAGTCGAGAACGCGGTAATGCATGACAGTCTCCTTTGGTGGTTCGGGGCTTGGGGATCAGGCCGGGACCGGTTCCTTGCGGAACTGGGCGGCTTCGGTGGATTCCTTCATGGCGGTGGTGGAGGCCGCGCCGCCGGAGATGACGGTCGCGACATCGTCGAAATAGCCGGTGCCGACTTCTCGCTGGTGGCGGGTGGCAGTGTAGCCCCCGGCCTCGGAGGCGAATTCGGCCTCCTGAAGCTGCGAGTAGGCCGCCATGCCGCGATCACGGTAGCCGGACGCCAGCTCGAACATGCCGTGGTTCAAAGCGTGGAAGCCGGCCAGGGTCACGAACTGGAACTTGTAGCCCATGGCGCCCAGCTCGCGCTGGAACTTGGCGATGGTGTCGGCGTCCAGCTTGGCCTTCCAGTTGAACGAGGGCGAGCAGTTGTAGGCCAGCATCTTGCCCGGGTAACGGGCGTGGACCGCCTCGGCGAACTTGCGCGCGTCGTCGAGGTCCGGATGCGAGGTCTCCCACCACAACAGGTCGGCGTGCGGGGCATAGGCCAGGCCGCGGGCGATGCAGTGGTCCAGGCCCGTCCCCTCTTTGAGACGGAAGAAGCCTTCGGGGGTGCGGTCGCCGACCTCGATGAACGGCCGGTCGCGCTCATCGATGTCCGAGGTGATCAGCCGCGCTGACTCCGCATCGGTGCGGGCCACCACCAGGGTGGGAACGCCCATGACGTCGGCGGCCAGTCGAGCGGCGTTGAGATTGCGGATATGCGCCGCGGTCGGGATGAGCACCTTGCCGCCGAGATGGCCGCACTTCTTTTCAGAGGCGAGCTGGTCTTCGAAATGGACCCCGGCCGCTCCGGCCTCGATGAAGGCCTTCATGATCTCAAAGGCGTTCAGGGGGCCGCCGAAGCCGGCTTCGGCGTCGGCGACGATGGGCGCAAACCAGTCGCGGGCGGCGCCGCCCTCGGCATGCTCGATCTGGTCGGCGCGCTGTAGGGTGCGGTTGATTCGCCGGCACAGTTCGGGAGCGGCGTTGGCGGGATAGAGCGACTGGTCTGGATACATGGCCGAGGCGGTATTAGCGTCCGCCGCAACCTGCCAGCCGGACAGATAGATCGCCTTGAGCCCGGCTCGGACCATCTGCATCGCCTGGTTGCCCGTGACAGCGCCAAGAGCGTGGACATAGGGCTCTTCCTTCAATAGCCGCCACAAGGTGTCCGCGCCGCGCTCGGCCAGGGAGTGACGGACGACCACCGATCCGCGGAGGCGCTGAACGTCCTGCGGCCCGTAAGGCCGTTCGATGCCGGCGAAGCGGTCCGCCGCAGCCGTCGGCACAAGCGCGGAAAAATCAGTCATATTATGTCTCCTGAGACGACACCGGCGACTTGGCGGGTGGCTGTCGTGAGAGCTAAACGCCCTAATTGTCTAAGAGGGAATGGCCGAACAGCAACTATCGGGTGATGATGTAAAAGATGCGTTGGTAATGTCTGTGTAATTATGACAATGTTACAGAATGGCGGAGAGAAAGCTTTTCCTTGGGGGCCGGCTGAAGCGGCTGCGTCGCGACCTGGGCCTGACCCAGACTCGCATGGCGCAGGATCTGGGGTTGTCGCCGAGCTATCTGAACCATCTGGAGCGCAACCAGCGGCCGGTCACGGCCCAGGTGCTGCTGCGCCTGGCCGAAACCTACGATCTAGATTTGCGGGCCTTTTCCGGGGATACGGACGCCGCGGCGGCGGCCGACCTCAACGAGGCCATGGCCGATCCGATGTTTCACGACCTTGCGATCCCGCGCCACGAGATCACAGACTTGGCCGAGAACGCCCCCGCCACCGCAGAGGCCGTGGTGCGCCTCTACCGCGCCCTGGCCGACAGTCGCCGTCGTCACACCCTGGAAGGGCGCGCGCACGACGAATCCGGCGAGGCGATCCTGAGCCCGACCGACTGGGTGCGGGACTATATCCAGGCCCACCGCAACCACTTCCCCGACCTGGACTCCGCCGGAGAGGGCATCGCCGCTCAGTTGGCCATCCCCGCGCACGCCCTTGAGGCCGCGGCCTCTCAGAGGCTCGAGCAGGCCCTCGACATCCAGGTGCGGGTGATGCCGCACGATGTCATGGGCGACTGGGTCCGCCGCTATGATCCCCACCGCCGCCGACTGCTCCTGTCCGAGACCCTGGGCGGCACCAGCCGGGTCTTTGCCGTCCTCTACCAACTGGCGCTCAACGAGGGCGCCGACGTTCTGGGGCCGCTGGTCGAGACGGCGGCGCCGCCCGACCTGCCCACCCGGCGCCTGCTGAAGGTGTCGCTGACAAACTATCTGGCCGCGGCGGTCCTGATGCCCTACGCGCCCTTCCATAAGGCGGCGGAGGACTTCGCCTACGATATCGACCTGCTCAAGGCCCGCTTCGGGGCAAGTTTCGAACAGGTCGCCCACCGCCTGACGACCTTGGCGCGACCCGGAACGCGCGGGACGCCGTTCTTCCTCATGCGGGTGGATTCCGCCGGCAATGTCTCCAAACGTTTCGCCAGCGGGGCGTTCCCGTTCTCGCGCTTCGGGGGCGCGTGCCCGCGCTGGAATCTGCACGCCTGCTTCCAGACGCCAGGCCGGTTGCTGACCCAGGTCATAGAAACCATGGAGGGCGAACGTTTCTTCACGATGGCGCGGACGGTTCGCCGTCCAGTCGGGCCCTATGCTGACACCGTGGATTCGGACCTGGCCCTGGGACTGGGGTGCGAACTGAAACATGCAGCCAAGCTGGTCTATGCGAAGGGCCAGGACCTGTCGGCCGGACCGTCTGTCCAGGTTGGCCCGGCCTGCCGCCTTTGCGAGCGTCCGGCCTGCCGCGAACGCGCCGCCCCGCCGGCGAGCCGCACTCTGACGATCGAGGAGTGGACCAAGTCGGTCTCGCCCTTTCCGTTCTCCACCCACGGCTGAGGCCCGCAGGTTTACGATTAACTTCACGTTAAGGAACGCGGCGCACCTTCTGGCTCGTCTTCTTCGAAGACACCCACCATCATCGACTTTACAGCCCGGCCCTCGCGCCGGGCTTTTTTTCGGGCGCGGGGGCCTCGCCCGCGCCTTGCGTCCCCGATCGGGCGAGGGTATAGGCCCGGCCTCCAGCGTTCAGTATTCCCCGGTAGCTCAGCTGGTAGAGCAGTCGGCTGTTAACCGACTTGTCGCAGGTTCGAGTCCTGCCCGGGGAGCCAACGCCTGGACGCGTGCGCCCGCCCTGCGCCCGATCAGCCTTGGCCTGGAAACAGACTTCGCCGAATCCCATTATCTAGAGGTGATGATCCCTGCCCTCCCCCGCTTGGCCAGCCTGCTGGCGGCTACGGCTGTCCTCGCCGGCTGCGGCCCCGACCCCGTGACGGCGCCGCAGCCCAAGGCGGAGGCGCCCGTGCCCGTCGCCAGTCGGGTCCTTGTCCTGGCGGGTGACACTATGGTCATCGACGGCAAACACATTCACCTCGCCAACATCGTAGCGCCGCAGGGGATTCCCGAAGCTCGGTGCTGGGGCGAGTCCCTTTCGGCCAAACACGCAGTTCAGCTCGTCAAGAGGCTCCTCCAAGACGCCCATAAGATCGAGGTCCAGCCCACGGGCCAGATCGACAGTCATGGCCGAACCCTGGCGCTGGTGTCGCTGGACGGTCTCGACCTGGGGCAGACCCTCTACGACAACGGCGCCGCCGCGATGCCCTCCAACGGGCGATTCCGCTGGTGCGAGGCGATCAGCCGCGAAGTCGATGGCGGGCCGCGCTGGTCGTCGCTGATGGAGCCCGGGCGCAACTGAGGGTCAGGCCTTGCGGCGGGTCTGGCGGCGCCACAGGGCCGCATACTCGCCCTCCAGGGCCAGGAGCGAGGCATGATGGCCGCGCTCGACGATTCGCCCGCCTTTCAGCACGAGGATCTGGTCGGCGTCCGCGACCGTCGACAACCGATGAGCGATGATCATGGTGGTCCGTCCCACGCGGACGCGCCGCAGGGTCGCTTGGATGGCCGCCTCGGTGCGGCTGTCCAGGGCGCTGGTGGCCTCGTCAAGGATCAGCAAGCGAGGCTCGGCTAGCAAGGCGCGGGCGAGGCCGACCCTCTGGCGCTCGCCGCCGGACAGCTTCAGGCCGCGCTCGCCGACGCGGGCTTCCATGCCCTCGGGCAGGGCGCGGATGAAATCGCCGAGTTCCGCGCCGTCGGCCGCCGCCCAGATCGCCTGGTCGTCCGCCTCCGGCCGAGCGAAGGCGATATTGGTCCGAATGGAGTCGTTGAACAGCGCCACGTCTTGCGGCACCAGGGACACCGCCCGGCGCAGAGAACCCTGGCGCACCTGCGTCAGATCTGCGCCGTCGATCAGAACCCGGCCCTCCTGGGGATCGATAAGGCGCATGGCCAGGCGGACCATGGTGGTCTTCCCGGCGCCAGAGGGACCGACCAGGGCGACCGTGGAGCCGGCCCGCGCCTCAAAACTGACCTCGTTGAGCCCTTGCGACCGCGCGCCGTGCCGGAACGACACCTTGTCGAACACGAGGTGGGCGCCGTTCGTCTCGCCCGGAGGCAGGTCCGCGGCGCCGGGGGCCTCCGCCACGCCCGGCCGCTGGCGCGTCAGGTCGAGCATAGCCTCCATGTCGATCACCGATTGACGGATCTCGCGGTAAGCGAAGCCCAGCACGCCAAGAGGCTGATAGATCGACATCAGGATCAGGATCGCGGCCGTGATATCGCCTGGTCCCATGCGGCCGTGGGCTACCTCGAACCCGGCCAGGACGGCCATGACCCCCAGGCCCAGGCTCATGATCGCCGCCTGGGCGATATTGAGCATCACCAGCGAGGTGTTCGACTTGGCCGCCGCCGAAGCATAGATCCCAAGCGCCTGATCATACGACGCCACCACGCGGGCCTCGGCGCCGAAGCTCTTGACGGTCTCGTAGTTGAGCAGCGAATCCACGACCCGTCCGGCCGCCTCGCTGTCGGCCTCGTTCAAGGCCCGCCGCAAGCCTATCCGCCAGTCGGAAATGGCGAAGGTGACGACCCCGTAGACCAACACCGTCGCCACAGCAGTGGCGGCGAAGCGCCAATCATAGGCCTTGCCGAGCACGACCGCCGCCAGGACCAGTTCCAGCCCGGTCGGCGCCAGGTTGAAGACCAGGGTCCGCAGCAGATATTCGATCGACCGGGACCCGCGGTCGATCACCCGAGCCAAGGCGCCGGTGCGCTTGGTCTGGTGATAGTCCACCGACAGCGACAGGGCATGGGCGAAGGTCTCCGCCGCGGCGCGCCTCTGGGCGGCGAGGGAGACGACCGTGAACAAGGCGTCGCGCAGCTGCGGCGCCGCAGAGGCCAAGAAGCGTATGATCGCCCAGCCGACCGCCAGCGCGCCGAAACTAAGGCCGATCTGCACGCCCGGGCTCTGCCCCGCAGCCAGCTGGTTGACCGCTCGGCCGAGCAGCAACGGCGCCAGGACCCCGAGCGTCTTGCCGCCGAGGGTGAGGCCGAGGGCGGCGGCGGTCCTCAGGCGCAGCTGCGGCGCCTCGGATCGGGCGATCAAGCGGATCAGGTCGCGCAGGGCGGGCATAAGCTTGAGATCGCCCGACAGAGGCGCGTCGCCGGCGACCTCGCTGCCGTGACCTCGGCGCAGGCGCGCGCCTCTCACGCTCCTGGCCCTGGGCTGTCGAACAAATAGGTCGTCTGAACCCCGCCGCCGGGAGTGATCCAGTCGATTAGCCAGGCGTCGGTGGCGCGCTCGCTTCGGTAGGGCAGCGGCGCCGGCCGGCTCAAGGCGCGGACCTCGACCGTCGCCGCCGCGGAGGCCGCCGGTCCGGACACCTCGATACGGCGAGGGCCTAGCTCCACCGGCGCGATCAGTGACAGGGCGAAACCCCCGTCAGCCGCAGCCGCCCCTTCGCCTGCAGCGACACCATCGACGGCGGCGGCCAGGACGGCGCCCGTCGGCGCCGCGCCCGACACGATTGCGGCCCGCGCAGCGTCAAGGTCGAGGGCGGTGATACGCACTCTTTCGCTGGTCGGCCCAAGCGGGAGCGCCCCGGCGCCGGCGCGCAGGAGCGCACCGAGAGCCGAGGACCCGCCCTTAGGCAGCAAGGCGATGTAGCCCTGGGCCTGGACGGTGCGGCCGTGGCTGGTCGCCGACAGGCCAAACAAGGCCGGACGGGCGAGGGCCGGGGCCGTGATCGACCACCGGCCCTTGTCGTCGGCCGTTGCGGCAAAGGCCGAGCCAGCCGGGCTGGCGAGCCGCACCACGGCCCCGGCGGGAGCGGTCCCTGTCAGGACCAATCCCCCGTCCTGCAGACGGCGCAGGGTCTGTGCCTGGG
>Ga0335397_10008920_pt1 | contig 12596 bp, 9 predicted proteins | sample MAT04_FD_205740 | JGI IMG/M metagenome (GOLD analysis project Ga0335397, IMG submission 205740) | Freshwater microbial communities from Lake Fryxell liftoff mats and glacier meltwater in Antarctica - MAT-04 (spades assembly) (version 2) ...
TATTCCGCCGTTGATTATGGCGGACACCGTGTAATGGGTTTCAATAATATTGAACTCATTAGCGACAGACCCCTTGAGATAAATTTGCAAGAGATTACTGAATGCATCAAACTATTTCCCGACAGGGCCATGGTTGTTTCATTGATGGCAGACAACAACCGGGAGTCGTGGCACGAACTCATTAAAAAATGTGAAGATGCCGGTGCCATGGGTTTTGAATTAAACTTTGGTTGCCCGCATGGTATGACGGAAAGAGGCATGGGTGCTGCTGTGGGCCAGGATCCTCATATTGCAAAAATGGTGGTAGAATGGGTGATGGAAAAAGCAACCATCCCCGTAATAACAAAACTTACACCCAATGTGCATTCTGTGGTACCCACCGGCCGTGCAGCCGTGGAAGGCGGATCCAATGCCCTGAGTTTAATAAACACCATACAAAGTGTAACTGGTATTGATTTAGATACCCTCGTTCCAAATCCTTATGTTGCCGGCAAAAGTGTTTTTGGTGGATATTGCGGCCCGGCCGTAAAACCCATTGCATTAAAAATGCTCACCACCATTGCTCAAGATCCGCTCACCGCAAGTGTGCCTATCTCTGGTATCGGTGGTGTAAGCACCTGGAAAGATGCGGTAGAATTTATGTTGCTGGGCAGTTCCAATGTGCAGGTATGCACCGCCGCTATGACACATGGCTTTCGCATCATTGAAGATTTGTGCGAAGGGCTTAACAACTGGATGGATGAAAAAGAATTTAAAACCCTCAACGATTTTATAGGTAAGAGTGTAGAAAAAATAACACATTGGGAAGACCTGGACATCAACTATCACCATATTGCCAAAATAAACCAGGATAAATGTATTCACTGCGGATTGTGCTACATCGTTTGCGAAGACACTTCGCATCAATCCATCAATATTACCAAAGGAAACCCATACAATACTTACAGCATAAAAGAAGAAGAATGTGTAGGTTGTAATTTATGCCAGCTCGTTTGCCCGGTTGACGCCTGCATAACTATGGAGGAACACAGGGTGGCACCTGAATATTTAAACTGGAAAGATTATCAAAGGCTGGGTTTACCATTGAACGATCATTAGTGCTGTAAAAGAAAAACATTACTTTGATCAAATTATTTTTTTTGGTTAGTGATTTTCTCATCATTCAAAAAACCGATGCCAGCTTTTGCTATGAACTTTAACAAAAGCTATAACTCTTCTGTCAGTGCCTTTAGCGCAAGTCATACCTGTTCCTGATTAGTATCATTCATATTATTACGATTATAACTTTATCTTTGCTTCAAACATTTTAGATTTATACTTAAATGAAAAAGCTCGTTGTAGCCATATTAGCCATTTTGTATTTGAGCACTTCTACCGGTGCCACATTGCATATGCACTATTGTATGGGCAAACTGGCCGATTGGGGATTTGGCCAGGATGATGCAAAAAAATGCAGCAAGTGTGGAATGGAGAAAGGGTTGAATGAAGATAATGGCTGCTGCAGGGATGAACAAAAATTCCTTAAAAATGAATCAGACCAAAAAACCACCCAGCAAACTTTTCAAACCATCCAATTAATTGCAATAGCGCTTCCGTCTTCTTTTATTGAGTTTACTACACTGAATATTCCTTCTGTTACAGAAGAAAATCCTGTTGGTCATGCACCTCCACTTATCGGTGACTTAACACTTTATATCCGCAACTGCGTTTTCCTTATTTAGAATTGTATTTTTTCTATTGAGCCTGTCAATTTATTTGTCAGGCTGTTGGCATATACTTATGCCCTATCCAATATTAAATTCACAAAAAAAATTACAACAATGAAATCATTTAAAATGCTGATGATGGCAGCTTTTACCATCTTATCTATTTCTGTGCTTGCACAGCAAACAAATAAAACAGCAATGCAAAATGCAAAATATATTTGCCCTATGCATGCAGATGTAACGGGTGATAAACCCGGTAAGTGCACCAAATGCGGTATGGACCTTACAAAGTCTAAGAAAGAAAAAATGAAAATGGATCATAACAATGCATACACTTGCCCTATGCATGCAGATGTAACAAGTGATAAACCCGGCAAGTGTTCTAAATGCAGTATGGACCTTACAAAGTCTAACAAAGAAAAAATGAAAATGGAGACAATGAAAATGTATAGTTGTCCCATGCATCCTGAAGTAACCAGCAACAAACCCGGTACTTGTTCAAAATGCGGTATGGATCTTACCAAATCGAAAAAAGAGCATATGAACATGGATCATAACAATGCATACACTTGCCCTATGCATGCAGATGTAACAAGTGATAAACCCGGCAAGTGTTCTAAATGCAGTATGGACCTTACAAAGTCTAACAAAGAAAAAATGAAAATGGAGACAATGAAAATGTATAGTTGTCCCATGCATCCAGATGTAACGAGTGATAAACCCGGTGCTTGTTCAAAATGCGGTATGGATCTTACCAAATCAAAAAAAGAGCATATGAACATGGATCATAACAATGCATACACTTGCCCTATGCATGCAGATGTAACGAGTGATAAACCCGGCAAGTGTTCTAAATGCAGTATGGACATGACTAAGTCTAACAAAGAAAAAATGAAAATGGAGACAGTGAAAATGTATAGTTGCCCTATGCATGCAGATGTAACAAGTGATAAACCCGGAACTTGTTCTAAATGCGGTATGGATTTAAAAAAAGCTAAAGGCAAAACAGACTAATTATATACAAAATGCGCATTAAAGAAGCAGGTTGTTTCTTCAATGCATTTTTTTAAAATTAAAATTAATATAAGTTGAAAATAATACGATTTTTTACGATACTGATGCTGATTTTTTCTGGTTATACATCTTCGTCGCAGGATAATAAAGCAGCATCATCAGACAGCAGCATTCGCTTTAAAGTTTTTGGCACTTGCGAAATGTGCAAAAACAGGATAGAAAGCGTAGTGAAGGGTAAAGGAGTTAAGGATGCAGTGTGGGATGTAAATACTAAAATGTTAAGCCTTACCTACAATCCTTCTAAAACCACTTTAGATAAAATACAAAAGCGAATTGTAACAGCGGGCCATGATCTGGAAAACCAGAAAGCAAAAATTGCTGTTTATAATTCTTTGCCCGACTGTTGCCACTTTCGTGAATTAGAATATATGCCGGGCCAGGAGCCGGCAGAAATAATGAATGCACAGCAAATAGATACTGCCATTGCAAACGTAGAACGCACAATCAACCAGGATAATCCTGATGTAAAAAGCAATCTGAATTTAATTAAGGGCGTTGTTTTAGAAAGCAATAAACAAGGTAAATTTTCTCCTTTAGCCGGTGCTAGTGTAATCTGGTTAAATACAAAAATGGGTGTAACCACAGATAGCAACGGAGTGTTTTTAATTAAACATGATGGCAGCAACAATAATCTCGTTATTAGTTATGCCGGCTTTAAAGCTGATACAATTAATGTATCAGATTTTAATGAAGTGAAAATCATTTTGGGCACCAATAAACAACTCAGTGAAGTAGTAGTTACATCTAAGCAGCGTTCCACTTATATCTCTTCATTAAATCCTATTCGCACCCAGGTAATGACAGAAAAGGAATTGTTTAAAGCAGCCTGCTGCAACCTGAGCGAAAGTTTTGAAACCAACCCTTCGGTAGATGTATCCTACAATGATGCCGTAACAGGATCTAAACAAATTCAGCTACTGGGTTTATCAGGAAACTATACTCAACTCACGGTAGAAAATCTCCCCGGTCCCAGAGGTATTGCTACTCCGCTGGGATTAAATTCTATTGCAGGCCCATGGGTAGAATCTATACAACTTACCAAAGGTATCGGCTCTGTGGCCAATGGTTATGAGAGCATAGCCGGGCAAATAAATGTAGAGTTAAAAAAACCGGAAAACAGTGAAAAGTTATTTGCCAATGTGTACATCAATGATTTTGGAAAAACAGATTTGAATCTAAACCTGGCAACCAACATTGGCAAAAAATGGTCAACTGGTTTGTTGCTGCATGACGATTTTTTAACCAATAAAAACATAGATTTTAATAAAGATGGTTTCAGAGATCAGCCCACGGGCAACCAGTTTGGTTTAATAAACCGGTGGAAATATGATGATGGAAAAGGCTTTCAATCACAGTTTGGTGTAAAAATTTTAAACGATCAAAAAACAGGTGGTGAAGTAGACTATGACCCTGATTCCCATAAAAACACTACCAGTAAATATGGCCTGGGAATAAATACGGAGCGCTATGAAATTTTCGCCAAAACAGGTTTTGTATTTGCAGAGAAAAAATATAAAAGTATTGGCCTGCAATTATCTGCCATTAACCATCAGCAGGATTCTTATTTTGGGTTAACCACCTATAATGCAAAACAGCAAAACTTTTATGCTAATTTAATTTATCAATCCATCATCAATAATACAGCACATAAATTCAGAACAGGGTTAAGTTTTTTGTATGACAAATACAATGAAGATTTTAATACAAATAATTACAAACGCACAGAAAAAGTACCGGGTGCTTTTTTTGAATATACTTACACCCCCAATGATAAGCTAAGCCTGATAACAGGGATACGGGCTGACCATAATAGCCTGTTTGGGTTTTTTGCAACACCCCGTTTGCATGTAAGGTATGAACCCATTAAAGGAACAACCATAAGGTTAAGTGCAGGGCGTGGACAAAGAACTGCTAATATTTTTGCAGAAAATACCAGCGTATTTGTAAGTTCAAGACAGGTAAATATTTTAACCAATGAAACCGGCAAAGCATATGGTTTAAATGCAGAAGTAGCATGGAATAAAGGCATCAGCGTAGATCAAAAGTTTAAACTCTTTCACCGGGATGGAATGTTAAGTGTTGATTTTTATAGAAATGATTTTGATAACCAGGTAGTGGTTGATTTGGAAAATCCGTCTCAGGTAAAGTTTTACAACTTGAAGGGCAAATCCTACTCCAACAGTTTACAGGCAGAGCTAACACTTGAGCCTGTAGAAAAAGTAGAACTAAGACTGGCTTACCGTTATTTTGATGTAAAAACCAATTACAGTGGACAATTGCTGCAACGTCCGCTTATAGCCGGCAACAGGGCTTTTGCCAATCTTGCCTATGCTTTAAATACCTGGAAGTTTGATTACACAGTAAATTATAATGGCAAAAAAAGAATTCCAAATACCCAGGGAAATCCTGTTGCTTATCAGCGGGCTCAATACTCGCCCGATTTTATTTTAATGAATGCACAGGTAAGTAAAACGGTGGGTAAAAAACACCCGATGGATTTTTATGTTGGTGCAGAAAACCTGACTAATTATTTTCAAAAAGATGTAATCATTGCGGCCGATCAGCCATTCGGTAATTACTTTGATGCATCAATGGTTTGGGGCCCTGTAACGGGCAATATGTTTTATATGGGATGGAGATATAAGATCAGATAACAGGAAAATAATCCTTACTATTCTTTAGCAAGTGATAGAGGCTGATTCGTTTTAATACGGATCAGCCTTTTTTATTTATCTTTTTTAAAGTAATAAACTTTCATTAAAAGATGCCTATTTTCATCCTCTAAAAAAAAGCAATGAAAAAGATACTCCTGGGTCTGTTGCTTGCTGTTAATTTTGATGTTTTTTCTCAAACAGACAACACGCCTTCGTTTGTAAAAGATAGTTTGGATGCTTATGTTCAAAGAGCATTGGTAAACTGGAAGATTCCCGGTGTGGCCGTATGTATTGTAAAGGATGGCAAGGTTGTATTGATGAAAGGCTATGGTGTTAAAGAAAAAAATGGCATTGACAAAGTGGATGAAAACACGCTTTTTATGATAGGCAGTAATACAAAAGCTTTTACAGGCACAGCACTTGCTATGCTGGAAGTAGAAAAAAAAATATCGCTTGATGATAAAGTAACCAAATGGATACCGCAATTTAAACTGAATAATAAAGCTGCCGGCGAGCAGGCAATTGTAAGAGATTTGCTTTGCCATCGTCTTGGTTTTAAAACTTTTCAGGGCGATTTTACCTACTGGACCAGCAACCTTACCCGCAGCGAAGTGATTGAAAAAATGAGCCATATAAAAGCTGAATATCCATTTAGAACAAAATGGGGATATACCAATGCTGCCTTTTTAACCGCCGGAGAAATTATCCCGAAAGCAACCGGAAAAGAATGGGAAGTTTATTTAAAGGAAAAAATATTTGATCCGCTCGAAATGACAAGTACATTAGCATTAAGTAAAGATTTTTCAAATGCGCTTAATAAATGCAGTGCACATACCATTAGCAACGGTCAGCTCATAAAAATTCCTTTTGCCAGCATAGACAATCTTGCTGCGGCGGGTAGTATCGGATCTTCTGTAAATGATATGAGTCATTGGGTAATGGCACAATTAAACAGGGGCAAATACAATGATAAACAGGCAATTCCTGCAGCAGCAATTTCCCAAACCTGGTTGCCGCAAAGTATCATCGGAAATGGAGGTCATCTTTATAATACCGGACATTTTAGTCTCTATGGCCTGGGATGGATGCTGGAAGAATATTGTGGAAAAAAAGTTGTTTCTCATACCGGTGGCGTAAATGGTTTTGTAACCAGTGTAACTTTATTACCGGAAGAAAAACTCGGAATTCTTGTTTTTACCAACACAGATCAAAACAGTTTTTATGAAGCATTAAAATGGGAAATAGCAGATGCCTACCTGGATAAACCTTACAGAGATTACAGCAAAGCATACCTCGGTTTTTATTTACAGGAAAAAATGCAGGAAGAAAAAATACAAAATAAATTATCAGACTCTGTGGCACTTCAGCTAAAACCATCCCTCGCCGTAAAAAATTATTGTGGCACCTATTTTAACGACGTGTATGGCAATATGGCTGTGGTGCAGGAAGCGAATGAATTAAGAATGAAATTCAGTCATCATCCTGGTATGTATGCAAAACTGGAACCACTTGGAGCAAACCGGTTTTATGCAACATTCAGTGATCCGGAATTTAGCAAAGCTGTTTTTCCTTTTACTGTACAAAATGGAAAAGTTACCGGCGTAACCGTTAAGGTAGCCGATTTTATAGAATACAATCCTTACGAATTTAAAAAGATAAAATAAAAATGGAAGCGCATCAATTAAACTTAGGAATCGGTACAAGGTTACAACATATCAAACATGGTCCGGGCGTAATAGTAGCCGTTAGGTATGCCACTTATTTAATTTCATTTATCAATACCGGGATAAAAGAAATAGATAAAACAGATGATAACCTGGAAGAGATTATTCCGGAAAATGTAACGGCAGAAGTAGAAACAGTATCAGAAGTAGAAAGATCCTTGTTGAAGATATTAAGACAATGGAGTGATGTATCAGAACTTGTTCCGCTGGGTGATAAGTGGATCGGGGGAACCATGTTATTGCAAACCGCAGATAAAACGCTCAAGCCAAAAGAAATTCCAATCGCCGATTTTTTTCATAAAATCGTTATGCTGCGAGACCGGCTAAGGGTACTGGAACAAAACATCAACAGCAATAAAAAACTAAATGACGAAGAAAAAGTAAACATCCAGCAATACATCACCCGCTGCTATGGTTCACTCACTACTTTTAATGTGTTGTTTAAAAATAAAGAACAATGGTTTGTGGGTGATAAAGGCAGCAGTGATTAAACAACTTTTTTAATCTTGATCTAAAATTTTCTTCTAAAAAATCCGTGTAGTGTGTGCTGCCCGGCTTTTCTTCTTGCCATACCCCATTCCCTTTTTATTTCCCGATTTAAATATTCCTGATATTTTGCTACCGTTGCTTCCTGCAAAAATATATTTAACTGCATGCGGGCTCTTGCAGCTGGTTTATCTATCTCTAAGATTTACAAATAAAATCGTTGTTAATAAACTCAGGATATAATTACCTGTATCATTAATTTGAAAAAGATATAATTCGATCAACTTGGATATTTTATACTATCTTTTGATTCCTTTAGAATTTGACCGTTTTTAAAAGTGTAAGCCTTAAAAGCAGAAACAATTCGCTGCTATCATTATTCTATTCCTTTTGAAATACCACTTACCGTAATCTCTCTTTTCTTTAGTTTTAAAAATCATTGGTATGCCGGCAAAATTTTTCAATATGCTGCTCTTCCGGTAAATATTTTAATCGAAATAAATTAAACCCTTCAAATAAAACAACATGAAACAAAAATCAACATTTAGCAATACCTGTTTTGCATCCATGGCGTTATTCACTTTAATTTTTAGTGCCTGCACAACAGCACCCGGGGCAAAACCCGATCCTGTTGCGGCCAATATCAAAGCCTATACGCATGTGTGGGATGAAGTGATGAACAAAGGTAGGTTGGATATGATCAACGATTCCAACTTTACAACAGATGTTACGTTTCATATGAAGCCGGCCGATGTTGTGGGCATTGATAGTGCCCGTGCCTTTTATGCAAACTTCATCAACGGTTTTTCCAATATTCAGTTCACCATCAAAGATGTATTTGGCCAGGGCGATAAATTGGTGAAGTATTGGAACTTTAAAGGAAAACATTCCGGCAACTTTTTTGGTATACCGGCCACTGGCAAGTCGGTTGATTTAGATGGATCAACGATTGTACTCATGCGTGATGGAAAAATTGCGAAAGAACAAGACTTTTATGATAACATGGATTTTATGACACAACTGGGATTAATGCCGGCACCTGGTAAATAATTGATTATTCAAATAAATTAAATAGCCGGGAAGGCAGTAAGACGCTTGGTAAAAAATAATTCATATGAAATGTACATTCTTATTTAACCTTCTTTTAGTTGCACAGATTCTTGCTGCACAATCTTATCAAAAAATACATACTAAAGCAATTGTTGTAGATACCCATAATGATATATTAATGCGAGCCGCAGACCTGGGAATTGTTTTTGACCAGGATCTGCAAAATAAAACGCACAGCGACCTTGCCCGATGGAAAAAAGGGGGGCTTGATGTTCAGATCTTTTCCGTGTATTGTGATGGTGACCTGCCGCACCCATACGCCTATGCCAACAGCGAGATAGACAGCCTTGATGCAGTGATAGCACGCAACCCGGGAAAAATTGTAAAAGTTGCCAACTATGCAGCACTCCTAAAAGCAGTAAAGCAACACAAGATTGCAGCCATGCTTGGTGTAGAAGGTGGCCACATGATAGAAGACGACCTCAACAAACTTGATTCACTCTATTATCGGGGAGCCCGTTACCTTACTCTTACTCACAATATTGCACCTTCCTGGGCTACAAGTGCGGCACAGGAAACAGCCCCAAACCCTGCAGATCCTGCGGCTTTAAATGCAGAGAAGAAACAGGGACTTACAAAGTTTGGCCAGCAGGTAGTGCAACATATGAACCAAATAGGGATGTTGATTGATGTGAGTCATGCTGGCGATCAGACCTTTTGGGATGTAATAAAACTAACTACCAAACCAATCTTTGCATCACACAGCTCGGTGTACAGTTTGGTGCATAGCAGGCGTAATTTAAAAGACGAACAGATAAAGGCCATTGCAAAAAATGCCGGCGTAATACAAGTCAATTTTCACCCGGGTTTTATTGATAGCAGTTTTGATAAAAAAGAAGCCGCTTTTTTTGAAAAGCATGCAGTAGAATTTGATGCGCTGAAAAAATCTGGCATCCCTGAATTTTACGCCATGGATTCTATGTACCACAAATACACTGTAGAAGCAAATATTATACGTCCACCTTTATCTATGCTAATTGATCATATTGATTACATAGCAAAATTAGTTGGTGTTGATTATGTTGGCCTGGGCTCCGACTTTGACGGCATTAACCTTACTCCCCAACAATTAGACGACGTAAGTACCTACCCTCTTATTACAAAAGCGCTGGCAGCAAGAGGCTATAGCAAAAAAGATATCAATAAAATATTAGGAGGAAATTTTTTAAGAGTATTAAAAGCAAATGAAAAGCGTACCAAAAACTAAAAATATAACAACTATCATGAAAAATAAACTGCTTGTATTTGTAATTGGCTTATTACCGTTGTCCCTCGTTACAACAGGGCAGCCTCTTTATTTTCCGGATACTGCCTGGCAAACAAAAACTCCACAACAGCTTGGCATGAACAAGCAACAGCTTGACAGTGCGGTTGCATTTGCATTAAACAATGAGAATAAAGTAGAAAGGGATTTGCGCATTGCTAACCACAAAGCCTATGCAAGAGAACCGGGCTATGCCATCATCGGCCCAATGAAAGAAAGAGGTGGACCGGCTGGCCTTATAATAAAAAATGGATTTATCGTAGCTCAATGGGGAGATATAAACCGGGTGGACATGACTTTTAGCGCCACTAAAAGTTTTCTTTCTACCGTTGCAGGCCTGGCAGTAGATGATGGCCTTATTAAAAATGTGCAGGACCCGGTAAATAAATATGTGTGGGATGATGCTTTTAAAGCTGATCATAATTCAAAAATTACATGGGAGCATTTGCTTAACCAATCTTCTGATTGGAGCGGAACACTTTTCGGACTCCATGATTGGGCCGACCGTCCACCAGGAGAAGGTAGTATGGACGATTGGAAAAACAGGAAGTTGTTGCAACCCGGAACTTCATTTGAATACAATGATGTAAGAGTAAATTTATTAGCCTATTCCTTACTTCAGGTTTATCGCAAGCCATTGCCAATGGTATTGAAAGAAAAAATAATGGACCCAATTGGTACCTCTGCTACGTGGCGCTGGTATGGCTACGAGGGTAGTTTTGTAAATATGGATGGGATAATGATGCAATCTGTAAGTGGCGGCGGGCATCACGGTGGCGGCATCTTCATCAATACAACAGACATGGCAAGATTTGGTTTGCTGTTTTTAAGAAATGGAAAATGGAAGAACAAACAACTTTTATCCGATAAATGGATTGCTGAAGCACATCGCCCCTCTGTACCTAACAAAGATTATGGTTACATGTGGTGGATTAACAGCAGCAAAAAATGGACGGACGTTTCTTCCAATATTTATTTCGCTGCAGGCTTTGGCGGTAATTATATAGTGGTAGATAATGAACATGACATGGTAGTTGTTACGAGATGGATGGATGACAGTAAGATGAATGAGTTGATGAAACGCATCATTCAATCAATTGATAAGAAATAAAAGTGCATAAGAAAATTAGAAAGCAATAAATAATGAAAGCAAAATCAATCAAAGGAAGATCAACAGAAGAGATTCAAACCGCTTTGCAAAAAAGTATGGCGGATGAATATAAGCCCACACTGGCCATTGTTTTCATTTCCATCAAACAAAACAGGAAAGCAGTTTGTGAACTATTACATCAACATGAAATTGATATTATTGGTGCCACTTCCAGCACCGAGTTTATTGATGGCCACCAGGATGAGGGTTCCATTGTTATTTTATTACTCGATCTGAACAAAGCATATTACCGCATCTTATTTCAGGAAGTTGGCCAACTGAATGTGAGCGATGCAGCTACACAACTGGCGAAGGATGCATTGAAACATTTCAGCAACCCCGCCTTTATCATTTGCAGCTCCGGGTTATCTGCAGATGGAAAAATGATGGACGGAGAAACCCTTATCCACAGTATTGAAAAAGTAGTGGGGTCTCATGCAAATATGTTTGGTGGTATGGCGGGGGATGATATGACATTTACCGGCACCTATGCATTTACCTACAACCAGTCTACGGATTATGGTATGGCGGTTCTAATATTAAATGAAGACAAGGTCAGCCTGCATGGCATGGCAATTTCTGGCTGGAAACCAATCGGCGTTACCAGAACCGTTACAAAAAGTGAAGGCAACATAATATATGCAATAGATAACGAACCGGCACTTGATATGTACATGCGCTATCTCGGAAGTACTTTACCATCCGATGATAATAAATTTGAATTTTTCGAGAACTTGGGTAATCAGTATCCTATTCAAATTGAAAGAGCAGATAGAGAGTCTTTAATGTGCAATCCCATTGGATTCGATAAAGAAAAAAAGGCACTCACCTGTGAGGTTAATGTACAACAAGGATCCAGGTTTCGCTTTTCTACCCCTCCCGATTTTGATATTGTAGAAACAATAATTAATAAAGCAACCGAACTTAAAAATACCATTCAATCCGATGCAGATGCCGTACTGATATTTTCCTGTGCAGGCAGATTGGCGGCACTGGGCCCGATGGCACAACAGGAAAATGATGGATTAGCCGAAGTTTGGAATTCGCCGATGGCAGGTTTTTATTCTTATGGAGAATTTGGACGGTCTGTAAATGGTAAACATGAATTTCATTCAACTACCAATAGTTGGGTAGCATTAAAAGAAAAATAAAAATCAGCCGGTAAGGCGGTAAGTCGTTTTATAACTTTCACTACGTCTTCCCGTCCCTGTCTGCCGACAGGCAGGTTCCCGGCAAAAAATAATACACAATGCAAGCAAAATCAATCAAAGGAAAATCAACAAAAGAAATTAAGGCCGCACTGGAAAAAAGCATGGGTGACGGATTCAAGCCAACTTTAGCCATTGTATTCATATCTGTTAAACAGGACAGAGAAGCTATTTCCAAATTATTGGACGAAAAAGGCATTCAGATATTTGGTGCTACCAC
>Ga0335397_10008921_pt1 | contig 12594 bp, 10 predicted proteins | sample MAT04_FD_205740 | JGI IMG/M metagenome (GOLD analysis project Ga0335397, IMG submission 205740) | Freshwater microbial communities from Lake Fryxell liftoff mats and glacier meltwater in Antarctica - MAT-04 (spades assembly) (version 2) ...
ACCCGACGTGGACAACCCCGACGCGCTGAAACTTGAAGACGGCAAGGGCCTGACCTACAGCTTCCAGGTGGAAGTTCAGCCGGAGTTCACCATTCCGGAATTGAAGGACCTGCCTGTCAGGAAGCCAAAAATCGAAATCACCGAAGAAAATGTCAATCAGGCGATGCAGAACCTGCGTGAACAGCAGGGAACGCTGGTGCCGGTCGAAGACCGCGGCGTGGAAGACAAGGACTACCTGACGGCTGACGTTCATATCAAGCTGGATGGCAATGAAATCTCGCACCAGCACGATGCCCAGATCGTATCGCGTCCGGCGAGGATTGCGGGGATCGACCTTCCCGAGTTTGACAAGCAGATCGCCGGACTGAAGAGCGGCGAGAAACGCGAAATCACCGTCAAGGTGCCTGACACCGCGGGCGACGAGAAAATCCGCGGCAAGGAAGTGGTAATCGAAGTCAGCCTGAAGGACTTAAAAAAGCTGGAACTTGCGGAGATCAACGAGCAGTTCCTGGCGGATCTTGGGTTCGCAAACGAGGGCGAACTTCGCGACGCCCTAAAGCAGCAGATGGTCGAACGCATTACATTTGACGTGCAACAGGCGATGCGCGAGCAGATCCACAAACACCTGCTCGACAACATTTCCGTCGAGTTACCGACGAAGCTTTCCGAGAAGCAAGCCGACCGCGTGGTGAACCGCCGGGCGATGGATCTACTGATGCGCGGCATGCCGCGCGAACAGATTGAAGCGAACGTCGACAAACTTCGCCACGGCGCGAAGGACGAGGCGATTCGCGAACTGAAGTTGTTCTTCATCCTGCAGAAGATCGCCAACGATCAGAACGTCGATGTCGACGAAGGCGAACTGAACGGCAGAGTGGCGATGCTCGCCGCTCAGCGCGGCGAACGCCCGGAAAAGCTCAAGCATACCATGGCGAAGGACGGTTCGCTGGCGAATCTCTATGTCACGATGCGCGAGCAGAAAGCGATCGACAAGGTTCTCGAGAGCGCGAAGATCGAGGATGTTGAGTTGCAGACGGAAAAGAAAGATTAAGGGAGAGAAGTCAGAAGTCAGAAGCCAGAAGCCAGAAGATGGGAAGATCAATTCCCCTTCTGGCTTCTTGCTTCTGGCTTCTGGCTTCTGAGTGCAATGTCCGAAGCAGTCAGATCTCTAAAGGGTTTCGAAGATGTCCTCCCCGGCGAAAGCCAGCAATGGCAATTCGTGGAACGCTGCGCCCGCGAGGTGGCGAGACTGTACCACTTCCAGGAGATCCGCACGCCGGTCATCGAAAGCAGCGCACTTTTTCATCGCGGCGTTGGCGAGACCAGCGACATGGTTCGTAAGGAGACCTACACCTTCACCGATCGCGACGGTGACAGCGTCACCCTTCGCCCGGAAGGCACTGCCGGTGTTGTTCGCGCGGTGATTGAAGGCGGACTTCTGAACGATCAGGGCGCGCGGGTGAAAGTCTGGTATCTCTGCTCTAACTTTCGCCACGAGAACACGCAGAAGGGACGTCTCCGCCAGCACCATCAGTTTGGCGTCGAGGCGTTTGGCGTCGCAGAGCCGGAACAGGATGTCGAGTGCATCCTGCTGCAACTGGACTTCTACCGCAAATGCGGATTGAAGGATCTGTCTCTGCGCATCAACAGCCTGGGCGACAGGGAAAGCAAGCAGAAGTACCGCGATGAACTGGTGAAATTCCTCTCGCCGAAAAAAGATAAGTTAAGCGAAGATTCGCAGAGGCGACTCGAGTCGAATCCCTTGCGAATCATGGATTCGAAAGACAAGCGCGATCAGGAAGCGATCGTCGGAGCACCTCCCGCGGATGAGTCACTCTCTGAGAAATCACGCGCTCACTTCGCGCGCGTCGCCAGCCTGCTTCAGCAGGCGGGAATCTCGTTCACGCAGGATGGAAGCCTGGTTCGAGGATTTGACTACTACACCGACACCCTTTGGGAAGTCACCGCCTCCGGTCTCGGCGCACAAAGCGCGGTTGGTGGCGGCGGACGCTACGACAACCTGGTCGAAAGCCTGGGTGGACGTCCAACGCCCGGTGTGGGTTTTGGTTCAGGCATCGAGCGGTTGATCATCGCTTTAAAGGAGCAGCAGGTAGCGATCCCGACTCAAACGAAGCCGCTCATCTGGCTCGCCGCTCATGGCGATGCCGCGAAGAACGCGAATATTGCGCTCCTGTCCGAACTCCGCGCCGCAGGCTTCGCGGTGGACATGGATTTGTCGGGGCGATCGATGAAAGCTCAACTGAAAATGAGCGAGCGCGAAAAAGCGGCAATCTGTATCGTCGTGGGTGACGATGAGCTGGCAAAGGGCGTCGTCGCCGTCAAAGACATGGCCGCGAGAGAGCAGCAGATTGTGAACCGAGCCGATGTGATTCAGTACCTCGAATCAAGGTTGAACAAATAAGCGATGATTGCCCCGTAGGGTGGGCGTCCCGCCCACCGGGCTTCAGTGGTGGACGCCCACTCCACGGGCATCCGTAAGCTATTCCTCATCCTGCGAATGCCCCAGCACTTCATCCACCACCGGTTTTATCGTGTCGTATTCGAAACCGCGCCGCAAAAGCATTCCGACGAGTCTTCGTTTTGCAACCACAAGATCGAACCGCTTGAGTGATGGCGCACGCTTCTGTGCAAGATCGCGCGCGAGTGCAAGCGAATCGGTGGCCTCGTAAACATCCTCCAGCGCCCGATCCGCCGTGGAGCGATCAACCCCGGCTTTCATCAGTTCGATCTGCGCCCGCCGCTTCCCGTGATGCTTGTGCTGGGCGGCGGAAAGGGCCTTGGTCTTGGCGAAGCGGGCATCATCCACATAGCCAAGTTCTGTCAGTTGATTCAGCACATCATCGATCATGTCAGGAAGATATTCCTTGCGGGCGAGCTTGGTTTTCAGCTCGGCCCGGGAGTGCAGTCGCCGCTGGAGGAACATCATCGCCGCGTCAAAACACTCCTGGCGAACCTCGCCCTGCTTGATCGCCTCGATCTGTTCATTCGAGAGAGACATCCCCTCTCGTAAGCGAAACCGGGCGATTACATTCAGGTTACACCCGAACGCGAAGCGGCCGTCGAAATGCACGTTTCGCCGGTTCGGGCGTCGTTTCTGCTCGATGATTCTGGTGATGACGGGCATACGATCGCCACCGGTCTGGTCACTTTAGCGCCCGAGGTCCTGCCATCGGTCAATCGAAATCATCCGGAATCGCATCCAGATCGATCCTCGACCGCGGACGACGCGGCGTGGAAATGGGATCCACTGGTTCATCATCCGCAAGATGCTTGTCCGCAGTGCCGGTCTTGACTACCGGCGGCTGGGGTTCGCGGGGTTGCGGCGGGATGCGCTGCGGGGCGCTGCGACGGCGATCCTCGGTCTCCTCAACTGCCGGAGTTACTTCGGGCGCGTCCACGGCGTCGGTGACATCGTTCGCCTCATCATCGCCCAGATCGTCCGGCTCGTTGGCAAGCAGTTCCGGCGGAATTGGCGTGCCATTTTCGCGTAGTGCGATCTCAGCGGCGGCGCGGGCAGTGGCGCGTTCGCGACGGGCGCGATGGCGACGTCCACCCCGGCGGCGACGCTTCTTCTTTGCGAGGTCCTGCTCACTCTCAACCGGTGCGTCCACCCGTTCGTTTCCTGGTTCCGGCGCCTCGGGATCGGCAATCAACCCTTCATCTGCCCCCTGGTGATCGCCCTGGAACTTTGCAGGACGATTCACCCCAGGACCGCGCACTGGCCGCTTCTGATCGTTCTGTGTCAACGGCTCGCGACGACCCTGCTGAGCACGATCACGACGTTCTGCTCCGCGAGGCTCATCGCGATTCTGGCGATCGCCTCGCTGCCGATCTGATGTTGGGCGATCAGAACTCTGTTGGTTGGCACCCTTACGATTCCCGCCCTGGAGATCGGAATTCTGACGTCCGGAATCCTCACCCTCAATGGCCTCACGATCACCGCCACGGCGATTAGACGGTTGACGGTTCCGCGCCTGGCGGTCGCCGCCTTGACGGTGTCCAGTCTGACGGTCGCCGGTCGGGCGATCCCCGGTCTGACGGTCGCCGGTCTGACGATCCCCGGTCTGACGGTCGCCGGTCTGACGATCCCCAGTCTGACGGTCGCCAGTCTGACGGTCGCCAGTCTGACGGTCGCCGGTCTGGCGATCTGACGCCTGTGAGGATCTTTGTCCCGTTGGTTCGGAACGGCGGATATCACGTCCACCGCCACTGCGACCATTCTGGCCACCGCCGCCACCCCGACGACCGCCGCCGCGCCTGCGCAGATCGCGGTCATCGTCCATACCCTGCGGGGCCTCGCCCATTTCCTCAGGCGCATCGTCAAGTTCAACGACGTTGCTCTCTTTTTCGGGCGTCTCCTCGTCTTCATCCAGCGCCTCGACAGCGACACGCTTGGTGTCAACTCTTGGGGCGTCGGTGTCGTCCGGAAGATCCTCTCGATCGATTGAATCCTCTTCCTGCGGCTGTCGCCCTCCACGGTCACTTCGGCCGCGCCGATCATTCCGGCCGCCCTGCCTTGGTGGATGCGATTGATGCCGCTGCAGGCTCGGCGGAAGCACCCCCAGTTCCGACAGGTAAACCATGCCATCGCGCTGATCGAACAATTCCAGCTTCAGCTCATCCACCGCCATGTTGCTGTCGGCTTTGATGATGATGCGCTTGCCGCACTGCTCTTCCAGCTCCGACAACTGCTGTCGCTTGCGATTGAGCAGGAAGAACGCGACATCGTTGCCGACGGTCAGTTCAACCCGCGCGACCTTCTCGTTGCAGGCAGCGATCGCCAGACGGCGCATCACATCAATGCTCATCGACTCCGGCGTTTTCACCAGTCCCGCGCCCTTGCAGTGCATGCAGTCCTGATAAATTGATCGCTTCAAGCTCGGACGCATCCGCTGCCGTGTCATCTCGATGATGCCGAACTGGCTCATCCGCAGGACCTTGGTCTTGGCGCGGTCTTCACGCAGGTTGTCGTGCAGCTTCTTCTCCAGTTCGCGGCGGTGACGCTCAAAGCGAAGATCGATGAAGTCGCAGATGATCACCCCGCCCAGATCGCGAAGCCGAAGCTGCCGCGGAATCTCGTCAGCCGCTTCCATGTCGGTCTTGAACGCGGTGGTTTCAGCATCGCTGTGATCGCGGAATTTTCCGCTGTTAACGTCGATTGCAACCACTGCTTCCGTCTGATCGATCACCAGCGATCCGCCCGAAGGCAGAGGCACGTGGCGGGAATACATCTTCTCGATTTCCGGCTCGATCTTGTACCGATGGAACAGCGGCATCGGGTCTTCGTACAACTCGACCTTGTTCTTCGTACGCGGCATCGCGATCTTGAAGAATTCCTTGATGCGTTTGGCGGTGTCCTTGTTGTCGACGATGATCTTTTCGACATCAGTCGTAAATACATCGCGGACGGTGCGCGTCACCAGATCGCCCTCGGTGTACAGTTCCTGCGGAGCATTATCTTCGCTCTTTTTCTGGATGTTGTCCCAGAGACGAAGCAGATACTTCAAGTCGCGATCGAGCTCAGTCTTGTTTCTGCCGATGCCCGCGGTGCGGACGATGAAGCCCACTTCATCCGTCGGCAGCTTCAGCGAATCAAGAATCGCGCGGATGCGGCGGCGCTCATCCTCATCCTCGATCTTCTTACTGATGCCGAACTTGCTCATGCCAGGCATCATCACGAGGATGCGACCCGGGATGGACAGGTAGGTGGAAAGCGTGGGACCCTTTGTCCCGATGCCTTCCTTGATGATCTGCACGGTGATGTCGTCGCCGCGGCGCAGACAACGCTGAATCGGTGGGCGATCCTTGCGGCTGATCTTCCGGCCTACCGCTTCGGTGACCTCTTCGCCTTTGCGACCAAAATAACTTGGTTGCAGATCTGAGATATGCAGAAAGCCATTGCGTCCCAAACCGAAATCGACGAACGCCGCCTGAATCGACGGCTCGACATTGGTGACACGCCCCTTGTAAATATTTCCGACATGCGACGTGGAACTGGCCCGCTCCATATAGAGCTCTTCCAGTTTTCCGTCTTCCAGCAGCGCGATTCGGCATTCCTCGCCGGCGCTGACATTGATCAGCATTTCTTTGGACATTGATATTCTGGTGACTGGTGACTGGTGGCTGGGGACTGGATCGTTTCCAGCCACCAGCCACCAACCACCACCCACCACCTAAAATACTTCCGGCACGATCTTCCGCGTCTCCTCGCGAAGAAAGTGCATGACTTGTCGTTCTGAGTCAAAGCTCATCACCCGCCGGGCAACCTGCCTGGCATGTTCGATCGTCGTCGAACGGATGACCTTCTTGACCTCCGGGACGTCCGGGCCGTTCATGGAGAACGTCGTCAGGCCCAGGCCCAGCAAGAGCAGCGTGTACAACGGTTCGCCGGCCATTTCACCGCAAACCGACACGCTGATGTTGTTCTTGTTTCCCGCGCGGATGACATCGCGAATGAGCGACAGCACCGCCGGGTGCGCCGGACAGAACAGCCCGGCCACCTTTTCGTTGGTTCGATCGACCGCCAGCGTATATTGGATCAGGTCGTTCGTGCCGATGGAGAAGAATTTCACTTCCCTCGCAAACTGGTTCGCCATCAGCGCCGCCGATGGCACTTCCACCATGATACCGATCGGCAGGTCCCGTCGAAATTCAATTCCCTCGTCTTCCAGTTCCTCCATCACATCCGACAGGATCATTTTCGCCTGCCGCAGTTCCATCAACGTGCTGATCATGGGAAACATGATCCGCACATCCCCTAGCACACTTGCCCGCATGATCGCTCGCAACTGCTTCTTGAACATCGGAATGTCATGAAGGCACAGCCGGATCGAACGATCGCCTAAAAACGGATTCTTCTCCGGACTGCTCGCCTGTAGACGGGTGTACTTATCCGCACCGAGATCCAGCGTGCGGATGACAAGGGGTCTTCCGTTCAGGCGCTTCAGGGCCTCCGAATACGCAGCGTAATGCTCTTCCTCGGTTGGTTCCTGTTCTGCCGAAAGATACAGGAACTCAGTTCGATAAAGACCGATGCCTTCGGCGCCGCGGCCGATGGCGTCATCGATCTCGCCGGGGAACTCAATGTTCGCCTGCAGCGACACCACGTGCCCGTCGAGCGTTACCGCAGGAAAGTCGCGGAGGGTGAGAAGTTCGGCTTCGACCTTCGACCGGGCTCTTTCCTCATCGCGCGACTCAGCGAGCGTTTCCTCGTCCGGGTTGATGATCACCACACCGGTGTTGCCGTTGATGATCACCGTGTCGCCGCCGGAAATCTGGGCGACAATGTCCCCCAGACCCACAACCGCCGGAATTCCCATCGCGCGAGCAACAATCGCGGTATGACTGGTGCGCCCGCCGACATCGGTGGCGAACCCTTTCACGTGTCTCTTGTCCAGCGCCGCGGTTTGCGACGGGAGAAGATCATGTGCGATGACAATGACGTCCTGGCTCAAATGGGCAAGGTCTTCGTGGCGGGCGCCAATCAACGCCCGGAGGATGCGGCGTTCGATATCGTGAACGTCCTTCACCCGGTCGGCCATCATGGTGTCGGACATCGTGGCGAACTTCGCCGCATACCGCCGCATGACGACGGACACGGCATATTCCGCCGTAAACAGGCTCTTCTGAATCTCGGAAAGAAACTGTTGGAGAAGGGATCGGTCGTTGAGGATCATCAGATGGACATTGATGATGTTGCCGATGTCCTTGCCGTGCTCCTGGGCGAGCTGATCCCGCAGGCGCGTAAGCGCCACCACGCACTCGGCCATTGCATTGCCGAGGCGCTGCGTCTCCGAGGCGATCTGATCGGACTCGATCTTTCGCTTCGGAATCACCAGGTCTTCGGCATCGAGCACAATTGCTGTGCTGATGACGACACCCGGTGAAACACCGATGCCCTTGCGGATTTCCATCTGGGTTCGAGTCGGCGGTCGGCAGTCGGCGGTCGGCAGCGAAGAGACATCTTCACTGCCGACCGCCGACTGCCGACCGCCGACTGTTTTCTATTCCTCGCCGAACTTTGTTTCAAATAACTCTGCCAGCTTCACGACAGCGACTTCGGCGTCTTCGCCATCGGCTTCGATGCGCAGCGGAGTTCCCAACGTGGCCTCAAGAATAATCATTTCCATCACGCTTTTGCCGTCCGCGGTGACTGGCTCGGGCGCCTCTTTCTTCACCGTGATCGTCGAGTTGAACTGATTTGCCAGGTCTACAAATTGCATCGCCGGACGGGCGTGAAGGCCCATCTGGTTCGATACGACAATGTCCCTGGTGGCAGTTGGCATCATGGTGGAAGGATGGACGCGGAAGGATGAAGGATGAACCGCGGTAATGGTCGTGTCATCCTTCATTTTTCTACCCTCATCCGTGAATTTCATTTCCCCTGGTCCGCTTCGTCCAGCAGCTCAACGATCGACTCGCGGCTGGCGGACTGGCGAAGGAATTTGCGGAACATGTCCTTCTGCAGATTCGAGAAGACAATATTCATCGCCTGCAGATGCTGCTGCGGCTGATTGTCCGGGCTCAGCAGGAGGACGATGGTGTACACGGGCTGATGATCCAGCGATGCAAAGTCCAGTCCCTGCACGCTGCGCCCCACTGTGCCCGACATCTTCTTAACCTTGGGGTGCTTGACGTGAGGAACGGCAACACCCTTGCCGAAACCGGTGGAACCGTTGTGCTCGCGCTTGATCAGCGCCGCCACGATCTCGTCCACGCTGGCTTCAGGCAGGGCGCCATTTTTGGCAAGCGAGCTCACCAGTTCCCTGATCGCGCCATCCCGATCCGTCGCCTGCAGCTCATGCAAGATGGCATCGTTAACGATGAAGTCTTTGAGTTTCATAAACGTTGATTCGTCCGTCGTCCATCGCCTGTCGTCCGTTGTCTTTCGACTGGCGACTGACGACGGACAGCAGACGCCTGGCTAAATTCCGGACGGCTTATGCGAATCTTCCGGATGCTTTCGGTTGCGGACCATCTTTTTATGATCCGAAAGCTGCCGTTCGAGCTTCGCGAAGCATTCATCGACACAGGCGTAAGCATCCGCGCCTTCATGGTGCGCGATGAATTCCCGGCGATGCTCTGCATTCACGATCATTTCAACCGATTGCGTGTCCTTCGCCGCGTCGAAAACCACTTCAATTTCCTGAATACGGTCGTAATACTTGGTCAGCTTGTCGGCTTTCTGCTCCGCATATGTTTTTAAGGCCGGCGAAACATTCATATGACGCGAAGAAACGGTTACGACCACAATTAACTCCTTCCAGCGCCCACTTGCTGCGCTGCCCGATGAAGGTTTTGATCCTTCAAAACCGCGAACGATTCACGGTGCATCTCTCATTGTATTCATTTTCTGCGAGTTATCGATGCCGTCACCACCCGAACTCACGCGGCATCAGAAGATGTAAGATTTTCTGCCTTATCAGCAGCAATTTGCTTGATCTCCGGGGGAGAAATCACTCCGCCGGACACAAATAGTCGCATCGCCTCTTCCACCGTCATGGGCAGTTCCACGATATTCTTCTTTGGCACCACCAGGACATATCCGCTGAAAGCCGCTGGCGAATTGGGCAAAAAGACGTTCATCATCTCCTCTCCCGTCGCGTCGGACAGGGACTTCATCCCCGACCCGGTGATCAGCCCGATCGACCAGATCCCTTGCTCGTGCGGCATCACGGCAACCACCCTGCTGGTGGCGAACTGCTTGCGTTCTGCGAGGATGAAATCGGTCACTTGTTTTACCGCCGGATAAATCGCGCGGATGATGGGCACTTTCATCACCGCGTTTTCACCCACCTTCCAAAAGGTCCTGCCGATCAGGTTGCCTACGAGCAGACCGACGATGTAAACTGCGATGACAGCAAGGGTAACGCCCAGAATACGGATGCTCAAACGGTCTTCACTCAGCGCCCGCTGAATGTAACCTGCCGGCACAGGCAGCAGGATGCCCCGCTCGCCCATTGTCAACCAGATCAGCTTAATGGCATAGATCAGATGCTTACCAAGGCTTTCCCAGAGGAAATCCCAAACTTTAATCAGCAGCCAGAGTGTAATCAGCGTGGGCAGCAATGCTGCAAGCCCGCGGAGGAAGAACCTTCGAAAATCGGTGGTGAAGGTCACCTCCTCTTTTCGAGGATAACCGTCTGAAATATCAGTCGTTGCATCCACCGAACGCTCCGGATTGGCGGCTTGCTTCCTCCAAATGCTGAGCGCGGAATGTACGGGACGCGGGTCCGAAATTCAAATCACAGCAGACAATGCGGCGATGAAATGATGAGAAAATGCCAGCAACGGATTCGATCAATTTCGAACATCTGACAACTCGCGAGGAGAACGCTCATGGTTGTCATCCGATTTCGGGCTTCGTCGGAAAGGTCACTTCCAGCCACACACAGTCCGTTTTGGTCTTCATCACGGGGTTGTTCATCTTCGCCGGAAGCAGCAATGTGTCCCCCTTCTGAAGTGTCGTCGGCTCTGCCACATCATCCACCTTGATCGTTGCCTCGCCTTCAAGCACCATCCACACCACCGGCTCATCGTACGGAACCGGTTCTTCCACGCCTTCGGTCATCCGGACCTTTTCCAGCTTGAAATATTCGCTCGTCACCAACCGCGAAACAGTGGTGAACAACCCGGCGACATGCGACCGGTTCTGCTTTGCTTCCGGAGCATGGCTGAAGTCGATGCAGTCGAGCGCCTGATCGACATGCAGAGTGCGCAGCTTGCCAGTGCCGGGATCGACGCGATTGAAGTCGTAAACGCGAAAGGTGGTGTCGCTGGGTGTCTGCACCTCCGCGGCAAGGATCCCGGCACCCAACGCATGCACCGTCCCGCTTGGCAGATAGAAGCATTGACCGGGCTTTACCGGGATGGATTGGATCAGTTGTTCGCAGGTGCCTTTGTGGATCGATTCCTTGAATTGCTCGCGGGTGACGCCCGGCTTGAGTCCTTTCAAGATCCGCGCCCGCGGATCATTCTCCATCACATACCACGCTTCGCTCTTGAGATGGGCCTCGGGGTGCGAGGATGCATAACTGGCGTCCGGATGCACCTGAACGCTGAGGTCCTCTTTTGCGTCGAGAAACTTGATTAGAATTGGAAACTGCCCGTGCTCCCCAACCAGGCGCACATCGCCATAAAGGTCTTTGCCGTGCTCGATTACCAACTGGTGCAACGTCTTTCCGGCGAGTGGTCCATTCGCGATCTCCGCGCTAACCCAGTCCTTCGAACCTTCGATCAAACCCGGCGGAAAGTCGTAAAGCTCCCAGCTTTCGCCAAACGGCTTGTCGTTCGGCAGCTTCTTACCAAGCACGGTTTCGATCTTCCGGCCGCCCCACATTTTCTCGACAAATCGGGGCTTGAATTTTAACGGATAGAGCATGTCGATCCTCTTCTTGTCAGTCGTACCAAGTCCGTTGATAATGCAAAACTGTGGGAGAAACAACGGACGAGACACTCACGGGCAACTTTTAGAGATGTCAAAAACGGCCACATTAAAACCTTTGTGGTCGATACCAATCTTCTGCTTCACACTCCAAGCATCGTAGGTCACATCACCTTGACGAAGAGCGGACGGTCGGAACTCGTGGTTACCCAAGACCTGTAGCGAAGGATCGCATTCACGAATAAAGTAGCATCCATGGAACCCACACAACCCCAACAGCCCGCTGCCCCTGCGCCCGCCCCCGCAACACCAGTCGCCGCGATACCTCCTCCCGCGCCGGTCAGCAACACGATTCAATATGACGACTTTGCCAGGATCGAACTGAGGATCGCGACGATTGTTGAAGCGAAGGTGCATCCGAATGCCGACAAGCTGCTCGTTCTGCAGATCGACTTAGGTGATGAGAAACGCCAGATCTGCGCCGGGATCAAGGCGCATTACTCACCCGAACAACTCGTCGGGCAACAGATTGTGGTCGTAAAAAACCTCGCCCCGCGTCCCCTTCGCGGCGAGATCAGCCACGGCATGCTGCTGGCAGCGACGGACGGGGCAACAGGAAATGTCGTCCTTCTACAACCCTCGCAACCCGTAGCACCCGGCAGCGGCGTGAAGTGATTTGAAGTGGCGCGGGCGCCTCGCCCGTGGGTCTTGCTGCGAAGCAGCATTCATGTTCACTGTCGCCGAGGCGACCAACACATGGGCGAGGCGCCCATGCCACGTGATGCTCCGAGAACTTCACATCTCCAACCTCGCTGTGATCTCCGATGCACGCATTGAATTGCATCGCGGGCTGAACTGCTTTACCGGCACGACGGGGGCGGGAAAGTCGCTGGTCATCGGTGCGGTCGAAGTGCTGCTGGGCATGCGCAGCCCTTCGGAGATGCTGCGCGACGGCGCGGAAGAAGGCCGCGTGTCGGGAGTGTTTGAAATTCGCGATAAGGAACTGCTGAAACAAATTGAACTCTCCGCGGATGCGCCGGTTTCACAGGATGGTGGCGAAATTCTGATCACCCGTCGCCTTTACGCCTCCGGCCGAACCAGTGTGAGCTTGAACGGCAATCCGATTACGCTCGCCATGCTCAAACAGGTCGCCGAATATCTCGTCGATGTGCATGGACAACATGATCACC
>Ga0335397_10008922_pt1 | contig 12593 bp, 6 predicted proteins | sample MAT04_FD_205740 | JGI IMG/M metagenome (GOLD analysis project Ga0335397, IMG submission 205740) | Freshwater microbial communities from Lake Fryxell liftoff mats and glacier meltwater in Antarctica - MAT-04 (spades assembly) (version 2) ...
CTGGCCACTGCTCAACTCCCACACCTTCACCGTATGATCCCATGAGGCGGACAGCACGTAGCGACCATCCAGGCTGATGGCGACGCCATCGACAGAGTTTGTATGACCTCTGAGAGTGCGCAATTCCGCTCCACTGCTTAACTCCCATATCTTCACCGTATCGTCCTCTGAGGCGGACACCACATAACGGCCATCCGGGCTGACGGCAACGCCACGGACAGAGGCTGTATGACCGCTGAGGGTGCGCACTTCCCTGCCACTGCTCAACTCCCACACCTTCACCGTAGTGTCATCTAAGGTGGACAGCACGTAGCGACCATCCGGGCTGACGGCAACGCCACGGACAGAGTTTGTATGACCAAGGGTGCGCACTTCCGCTCCACTGCTCAACTCCCACACCTTCACTGTAGCGTCACTTGAGGCAGACAGAATGTAGCGGCCATTGGGGCTGATGGCGACGCCGTCGACATAGTGTGTATGACCGCTAAGAGTGCGCACTTCCGCTCCACTGCTCAACTCCCACACCTTCACTGTCTGGTCATGTGAGGCAGACAGCACGTAGCAGCCATCCGGGCTAACGGCGACGCCATTGACAGAGTTTGTATGACCGCTAAGGGTGCGCAATTCCTTTCCACTGCTCAACTCCCACACCTTTACCGTAGTGTCCCATGAGGCGGACAGCGCGTAGTGGCCATCCGGGCTGACGGCAACGCCACGGACAGAGTCTGTATGACCACTGAGCGTGCACAGTTCCTTTCCACTGCTCAACTCCCACACCTTCACCGTATCGTCATCTAAGGCGGACAGCACGTAGCGGCCATCCGGGCTGACGGCAATGCCCTGGACAGAGTCTGTATGACCAAGGGTGCGCACTTCCGCTCCACTGCTCAACTCCCACACCTTCACCGTATGATCCCTTGAGGCGGACAGCACGTAGCGACCATCCGGGCTAACGGCGACACCAGTGACATAGTGTGTATGACCGCTAAGGGTGCGCAGTTCCTTTCCACTGCTCAACTCCCACACTTTCACCGTCTGGTCATGTGAGGCAGACAGCACGTAGTAGCCATCCGGGCTGACGGCGACGCCGGCGACATAGTGTGTATGACCGCTGAGGGTGCGCACTTCCGCTCCACTGCTCAACTCCCACACCTTCACCGTATGATCCCTTGATGCAGACAGCACGTAACGGCCATCGGGGCTGACGGCAACGCCATCGACAGAGTCTGTATGCCCCCTGAGGGTGCGCACTTCTTGGCCACTGCTCAACTCCCACACCTTCACCGTATGATCCCTTGATGCAGACAGCACGTAACGGCCATCGGGGCTGACAGCGACGCCTGTGACATGAGATGTATGCCCCTTGAGAGTGCGCACTTCCTGGCTACTGCTCAACTCCCACACCTTCACCGTAGTGTCCCATGAGGCGGACAGTACGTAGCGACCATCGGGGCTGACAGCGACGCCTGTGACATGAGATGTATGACTGCTGAGGGTGCGCAGTAGCGGTCCCCCCGGTGGCTCCAGACTGGGCACTAGGCAACGGAGCCAGGGAAAGGGTTGGGGTTGGGTGGTCTGTTGCACGAGGGTCTGTAACTGACTGGCGGATTGCCCTAACAAGCGCCCCTGTAACTGGCTCTGAAGCTGGCGCTTGTCTCGACTCAACACGTGGGCCGATAATCGCAGTGCCCCCTGCACCAACCGTAATTCAGTATCCTCTGGCAACCACTCGTAGTCTGCTAGCAAAGCGTTAATGTCGGTTGCCGTCAGCTTCGCTTCAATCCAACGGAAATCAAACAACAGCGCTTGCAACTGAGTTTGTTGTCCGGCCTCGACCAGATGGTAGGCCAGATGTTCAAAGAAATAACCGTCATTGGGCCCCTGGTGCCACCCTTGCAGGCAAGCTTGCTGGTACGCCGCGAGCAGATGCCCATGCAGGGACTGTCGGTCAGTCTGCTGTGCCCGCAGGTAGTCCTGCTGTAGGTCGTGCAGACTCACGCTGCGGTTAGGGGCTTCCCCATCCAACCGCAGCAGTCCCTTACTGGCTAAAGTTGTGAGCAGCTGGCGGGCGACTCGTGGTTTCAAATCTCCCCGATACTGCCAGAACTGCAATACGGTCGCTTCGGGGAGCAATTCATCAGCAGGAAACACCGCCAGTTCCCGGTATCGTTCAGCGGCAATAGGATTCGTGCGGCTCAAAAACTCCAGACTAATTTGTAAGGATTTGAAGACATTCGGGTAAGGGTAATGGGCAAACTGCTTCTCGATAAACTCTAAATCGGTTTCCCGCAGCGCATCGAGCAAGTCTTCCCAGGGCGTCAGATCTCGCGCCATTGCCCCACACAATGACAGTGCCAGAGGTAAATTGCCGCACTCATCTGCCACCGCTTTCGCTGCCGCAGGTAAATCTGTCACTGCAACCCCCGCCCAGGTCGCTAGCAAATGGAGGGATTGCTCATGACTCAGAACATCTAGGCGATAGGGAACAGCCCCCAATCCCGTAATCAATTCCCCATCCCGCGTGGTCATCAGCAGCCTACTACGAGGACCGAGCGCATTAAACGCATCGGCATGCTCGAGTTGCCAGACATCATCCAGAATCAACAGGCAGGTTCGATTCGCCAACAATTGCCCTAGGCACTCCTTACCCTGTTTGACCTCATTGAAGGCTGGCTTTTCCCCACTTAATGCCTCTGCCAGTTCAGCCTGTTGGGTGACCAGCAACGGCTCAATCCCCACCGTGACCCAGAAGATGCCATCGGGGAACGCTGCCTGCACCTCTGGTTCTCGTGCCAGTGCCGCCGCCAGGACTGATTTGCCAATGCCGCCCATCCCCTGCACCCCGACGCGCTGAGCACCACCTGTCATTACCACCGGTTGTGATGCTGATAGCACCTGCGTCTTCAGCGACTGCAACTCCCCACGGGATAGAAAATTGGGCGGCAATTCCGGCACCTGCCAGAGCCGTCCCGATCGCTCTGGTTCAGATTCACCTGATGCAGAAATCCGACTGGGCTTTGATTTCTGTACCAAAATAGGGGCTAAATGCTCTGCCAATCCCTGCATCTGAATGGCGCTACACCCCGACCTATGGGCAAATTCAAGCGGGCGTCCTGCCCCTAATGCATCATAAAAGCCGATCGCAAACTCCAGGGCTGCCTCGTTGCTAATCTCGTCTCGAATGGCAATCACATACTCGATGTGCTGAGCGATCGCCTCGGACTGCACTTGGGAGTAACACCCATTCAGCACCACACACTGAATCTCATCTGTAAATAGGGAAAACAACCCAGCCAGTGCTGCTCCATCCACCAATTTGACATTGCCCACCTCATCTTCAAAGACCAGCCCCTCTGCACCTACTCCCCGACCAGCAAAATGGACGATATGAGGCGGATCATCCAGTAACGCTCGCTGAATATCGCGGGGACGCACATCCAGACAAGGCGTGAGGCGGAAGCGATTTCGTCCTTTCGATCGCTGCAATCCCTCTTTAATTTCACGCAACTCCTGCCCCACGTGGCGCAGCCCGTCCGGGTTCGCTGCCAGAAATAGGATCGCTTGTTGTGTGTCGGGCGATTGACTCATGGGAGCGGGGTGATGCTAGGCCAGTTCGGTAATTCGCTTCACTTTATTCCCTAATTGAAGATTTGTCGAAGCACTGAGATTGCTAGTGCAGCGGTTGCTCAATTCCAGCTTGCGGAAATTCGGTAGGGTTTGAGGGGGCGATCGCCTCGTCTGCTGCGATCCCAGCAGTTAATCAGAGCAGGAGATTTGTGCAAAGGTAAGCAAGGATTTGATGGTGTCCTACTATGAGCAACTATTGCAGGGAAAAGGCCGCAGTGAATCACTGCGAGAGGTGCAGCTAGCGATGCTCAAGAAAGAAAAAACAGCCTATCCCTACTACTGGACCCTTCATTCAATCTGGTGATTGACGCCCTTTGCATAGTTCCTCACTGACTAAACGCTAACCTTCATCGCCGTTTTCTTCATCTGGTCGTCGATTGGCAAATTCATCAACTAATTTGACTGTGATGTTCGTCAGTCAAAGGTTTCAGAAATCTTGACTAAAAGCTTTTAAGCGTTGTATAAGTATGCAACGCTTAAAAGCAAAAAGCATTTATGCTTTCCTTTAAAGAAAATCTGAAACTCTTTAGAGACAAGGCTTAAACTTATAAAACTCTAGCCTCCTGCGCTCCCCTGCTTTTGCTCCACCCTGACATCATCGAAGTATATGTGCACCTTTACTTTAAGTTTTGCAAAATATATTTGTGTTTTTACGGAAGTGAAGATAAGTTAGATCCTATGTACTATAGTAAGCTGTTTTGTTACTTTTTATGGCTCCTAAAACAATTGCATCAACCGTTCTTCAATTGAGTCTCTCTAGTCAACCAAGTGCAGTAAATTCGGTAAAAGTTGCATCTGATGAAGCTATTTCAATTGATGCTCTAGAAATTTGTTCTCGATATCTTGCTTCGCTTCAGAACGGGAAAGATATCAATGACACTAAAAATGCTTTAATTCGCTACTTTATCCCGAGTGTTGGTGGTCCGATGCCTTCGGCAGTGAAGTATAAGCCAACTTCTCCTGAGGAAATTCAGGCAGCCTTTGAATTTCTAAAATCAGTTCCTCTGACCGTACTCACGAACTCTCCAGATATTGCGTCGAAACTGCTGGATACATTGAAAAGCTCTCCATCACAGATAGCAAGAGTACGTCACCACCTAAGGAGCTTAGTAGATTGGGCGCAGGAGCACAGTTATCTCTCTCCGCCGGAGAACCCTATCCCGGCAGGAGTTTGCGATCATATTAAAGTGGGAGTGTTCAAAGGGCTAAATTTAAAGTCTGCAAATGCCCGTCAGATTTTAGAGGAATACTTAGAGCAGATTGAAGATCGAGAAGCTGAGCTAGACACGATTAACTCAGTTATTCGCTTCTTCGTACCTGGATGTGATGGACCACTACCTCAGCATAAGCCTGCTTTGGATTGTGAGATAGAAGCTGGACTTAAATATCTTGAGACGATTCCTTTAGAATACCTAGTCAAAGCTCCTGAGATCGCGACCGTTGCGCTAAATTCTTTGGAGATTACTGTGCGTCATGGGACCCGCATCCGTAATGCTTTGCGGGACTTAATCAAGTGGGCTATATCGCAGCAGTATCTACCTAAGCCGAACTCTATTACTCCTTGGGGTAAAGAACATTTGTCTCAAGGACTCTTGAGAGAAGGAACGCAAACAGAAAAGCGACAAACTCCATTTGAGATTCATGAGGAATACTGCCGACACCTAGAACAAAACGGCAGAAAAACAGAGATTAACGCTGTGCAAACAGCTATTGTTCGATATTTTGTTCCAGGTTGTGGCGGTCCTGTGCCGATGCACGCAAGAGCAACTACACAGGAGGTTCAAGCGGGGCTAGCTTATCTTAAAACAGTTCCATTAGCTCGACTTTCTGAGGGTATTGAGTTGATTGAGACAGAATTCGATCGCCTTGCTGTACCCCTTTCAAAGCGCCGTCCCATTCGATCGCGACTGCGAGGCTGGCTCAATTGGTTCACCGAGCAAAATGCCAATTCTATGACCAGTGAGGAACAAGAACCCCAACCAGTTTTCAATACCTTCTACACCAATGGTACCCAACGCGAATTTCAAAAGCCTGGTATGGCACTACATGAGAATCGATGCCCTGTCCACACATTATGTGCAAAACGATTTCCTGGTGATTACGTCAATGACTATTTACAGAGACAGTTAGATACCTACCAGAAATGGCGACGATCTAACGGTACTACTCCTGGATCACTCAAGCCAGAGATTGAACAAATTTTTCAGATGTTAGGGTGGCTTCATCGCTACGAAGGTGTTCCTCTCAGTGAGTTACGTTTTGAACAGATGATTACCCAGAGTAAACTGGTATTCAAGGTTTCTGAATATGAGACTTATGATCAATACTTGAGGCAAAAGGAAATCGGTACTGAAGAGGCTCGTCTACGAGCGGCTGACGACGAAAAGCGCGTCAGCCGATATCTAGAGTTTACCGGTGAGAATCCTAAGTCTCAAACTCGTCGAGTGTTCATTGTGCTTTCAATCGCAAAGTTTCTATACAAGGATGCGCGTGATTCTGATGATTTCTCAGCAGATAAAGATATTCCTATCCTTCGCCGATTGCTGAACCTTCAAGCAACCCTTAAGAAAAAGAGTAAAACCACTCGGCGGACTATCGAATACAGCGAAACCTCAACTTCCTGGAAACAAGCCGTGATAGCTATGGAGATGGAACGATCACGCGCTGACCTAATCACTATCCCTGTTAAAGATCGAACCATTAAGGGGTACAGAATTCAGCCTCGACCCGATACCGCCATTGCAAACGACCTACAGCGTTTTCTGAGCATCGTATTTTGCATTGCTATTCCCTCTCGCTCTCGAACCTTCTATGACCTTCGGATCGGAGAGACTTTTAAGGAAGGAATCTTAACCAGCTCAAAATTCCTTTCAATCCAGGATCTTAAGAATCAAGGCTTATGGGAGAAATACAAGGACAGTGTGCGATTCTACATTCACCATGGAGTCGAGGACTATAAAACGGGTAAGTCTATGACGACTGCGATGCTGGATAACAATGGATGGTGGGCTGAAATGCCTAATGTTTCATTTGGTGATGTCCATCTCTACGACTACATTCAGCGTTGGTTGGAATGGGGACGAGCAACTGAGGGGAAAGTCAACCACAACTTCTTTTTTCGCAAAGGTTTTAGTCCAGAGCCTATGAATGGTCACACTTGGAGCGATCGGATTAGGACAATCTTTAAACGATGGACCGGTGTGCCAGTGTCACCCACAAGTATTCGTAAAATGTTCACTAGCCAGTTTCCGCAATTCACAAAGAGTGCAGCATTATTGCTTCAGCATTCTGAAACAATCCATGGTACCGACTACGACATGCGGCAAACCATTGAGATAATGCAACCTGTCATGCAAGCAAATGAAGGATTTATCACTGGAGTTTTAAGTGATCTGGAGGAAAATACTCCTAATTTGATTGCATTTAACGATGGAGCAGTCACCTAATCTACTGAGTTTAACTCTGTTGCTAGATGAAGTCCACCTTTAGCTTCATTTAGCAACAGACTAAATCCTAGAACTGGTCAACGTAAATCGTTGGCTTGGTTGCACACTTAAGCTCTGGTGCAAATAGTTGATCTTTCCTCTCATTTACAGGTAGCTTTACAAGATGCATTCTCCATCGGTCGTGACTCAACTCTAGATCCTGTAGCTTTGATGTCTGTTCAATCGAGTAAAAGCAGTAAGCTCCTTGACACATAGAAATTGTAGATTTTACCTTGGTGGTAGTCTTATAAATAAAAAGCGTCTATTTATAAGGCTGATAAAAGCAGCGGAGACGTGCTGCTACGCCTTGCAATGCCGTGGTCAGCGCCATTTCAATATCCCGCTCAGTTGCTCCTACTTCCCGTCCTGCTTTGATAAGGTGAAGGGGGTGTTTCCGTGGAACTGGTACCTGATCTGATAGACGAGGTTCCAACTGCTAGTCATTGGTTCTGATTTAGGGTTGCGGCGATCGCTCTAAAGTTCTCTAATCCTGCTGCCAGGTTCTCAACAATCTCGGCTGCTAATACATCTGGATCAGGGAGGTTATCGAGATCGGTCAAGCTGTTGTCTTTGAGCCAGAAGATATCCAGACTGGTTTTATCTCTGGCGATCAGTTCGTCATAGGTAAACTTGCGCCAGCGCCCTTCAGGATTGCTCTCTAGCCAGGTTTCCTGACGTTTGAAGTGGTTTTGTGGGTTATAGCAGGTGATGAAGTCTTGGAGGTCATCCTTCCGCATTGGGTTCTTTTTTAGCGTGAAGTGAATGTTGGTACGAAAATCGTAGTACCAAACTTCCTTAGTCCAGGGATTTTTGGCAGCAGGTTTATTGTCGAAGAAGAGGATGTTGGCTTTTACTCCTTGCTTGTAAAAGACTCCGGTGGGCAGGCGCAGGATGGTGTGCAGGTCTGTTTTCTCTAGAAGCTTTTTGCGAACTTTTTCTCCGGCTCCGCCTTCAAATAACACGTTATCAGGGAGGACAACGGCTGCTTTTCCGGTCGTCTTCAGCATGGTGCGGATATGCTGCACGAAGTTAAGCTGCTTGTTAGAGGTAGTCGCATCAAAGTCTTGACGGTTGTAGGTTAGATCTTCCGCCTCTTGTTCGCCTTCATCGTTGGTGAAGGTCATGCTGCTCTTTTTGCCAAAGGGTGGGTTTGCCAGCACGTAGTCAAAGCTTTCAGGACTGGAGGCAATCAGCGCATCCTGGGAGGAGATCATCGATTCCCCAGTGATGTCGCCGATGTTGTGCAAAAACATATTCATTAGGGCAAGGCGACGGGTGCTTTGCACGATCTCGTTGCCCCGGAAGGTTTTGTCTTTAAGGAATTGGGCTTGTTCTTTATCGAGCTTGTAGTTTTTGACCAAAAAATCATAGACTGCCAGGAAAAAGCCGCCAGTGCCACAGGCTGGGTCAGCGATCGCCTTCATGGGTTCTGGTCGGATGCATTCCACCATTGCCCAAATCAGGGCGCGAGGGGTGAAGTATTGTCCGGCTCCGCTCTTGGTGTCTTCGGCGTTCTTCTCTAGCAATCCTTCGTAGATTTCGCCTTTGACATCGGCTCCCATACGAATCCAGCTTTCTTTGTCGATCAGGTCGATGATCTTGAATAGCTTGGCAGGGTCTTGAATCTTGTTTTGAGATTTGGTGAAAATCTGTCCCAGGATACCTTTTTGCTGACCTAGTTCTTGCAGCACTTTGAGGTAGTGAAGCTCAAGCTCTGCGCCGCGTTTGATGGTGAGGCTGCTCCAGTTGTATTCCGTTGGAATGCCAGAGTTGCGCTTGTAGGGCGGGCGGCTGTATTCGTCTGCCATTTTGAGAAATAGCAGGTAGGTCAACTGCTCCAGGTAGTCACCATAGCCTACGCCGTCATCACGCAGGGTGTTACAGAAGCTCCAAACTTTAGAGACGATCGCCTGAGAATTCATTCCTATTTCCAAATCAGAGAACTGATATCAAACAGCAGCTTTTGGCGAGACTCCAGTTCATCAGGACCAAAGCTGTCATAGGGACGCAAATCAAGGTTAAACCTTGTAATCAACGACTGCATATCTAACTTTGACTTATAAGAGTCGTCACGAAGTGTTTCGTTCCAGTAAAGCGTGTTGGCATAACTCTTGAGTTTATTGGCATAACTCTCGTTGTTGCTGGAGATATTGTCTCTACCCTTGAGTAGCAGCAATCCGCCCAATCGATTCCGCTCCTGCTCGAACAGTTCTTCATTGTTGTCGAAAAGAGCTTTGTTCTCGTCGTTATGGGAAAGGATGTGCTCAATGTGGAACCCATTTACCCACCCGGTTTTAAGCACAAGTTCCTCGATCGCGTGTTTCATGCCCATGTTGGTGTTTTCTGCTAAGAAGCGCTCGACACGGGCGAAAAAGTAGCGCTTAAAACGAGTATTGAGGTTAATGCCAGTGTTGCGGAAGAAGGTGTACTGGAAGGGTTCAGTTACGGTTGCCGATCGCTGGCGAGATAGTTCCTCAATCAAGTGGCGATCGAAGGCGGGGCGGATGTCTTGAACGGGTTTGTTGCGAATCTCGGCTGAGATACGGTAGAGCCGTTCAGCAAACACATTACTGTCGTAGGCATTTTGCAACTGGAGCAGGGAGAACAGGCGATCAACTTCGGCGGCAACAGTGCGAATCTTGTCTTCTTCTTCTGGGTCGTTGAAGCGGCAACTGGACAGAATCAGTAAAAACTGACCGTCCATTTCGTTGAGGCGGTTGAGAAAGACGTGTGGACAAACAGACTGCTCCGCTTTGGTTGCTGCCAGTAGTTTGAGATAGAGCGCTGTGAAGTATTTGAAATCGTTGTCTAGAAAGGTTTTCACGCCAGAGGCATCGTGGGTGAGGTGAAGCAGACCGCTCATGCTGAGGCTAAACATTTCGCGATGGTAGTCACCATCAAAGCAGGTGCCGTCTCTACGATTGTCTGAGAATTTTGCCTTCAGGTAGTAGCGGAAGAAGGTGTCGATCTCGTCGTCCCGATAGCTGTTGATGGCTTGAACCTGGTGTTCCCAAAGTCCGTTGTAGTCGCGTTGGTCTAGTTCGAGCTTGTCAATTTGACCGAGCAGTTTACCTTTGATGATTTCGTAGGGACGCAGCCGCACGCCGCGATCGTTGATTACCTCAAATACCATTGGCACATCTGTTTGCTCAACTGCCAGGTTGATCAGCACGAGCCTGTAGAGAAAGTAGAAAACAAAGGACTCTAGCTTATGTTGGTTGGTTAGCTCCTGATCGAGATAGGTGGTGATGACCTTGTAGTTTTTGACCAGGTTAACAGCGGTAATGCCGGAGGAGGTATCGATCGCCCCCAGGTCATCTACACCATCTTTGAGGGCTTCCAATGCCTGCTTATGATGTTCGTGGTTCATCCAGAACTGGTATTCCAGGCATGAGAAGCCGACCAGCTTGCTTTCCAGCCATTTTTCAGTTCTTGAGCCAAAGTGCCGAGACAGGTGATAGAGCTTAATGAGAACGAGCGTCAGGGTGGTGAGGCGTTGTTGCCCGTCTACGATATACACTTTGCCGTCGATCGTGTTGGTGACGTAGGTATTGAGGTAATACCAGGGATATTTGGCGGTGATGATTTCTTTGGAAGGCGCAAGGTCTGTGTAGAGTGCGTATTCCTGGCTGAACTTATAGAAAATGTCATCCAGCAGCCGTGTGACGGGTTCCTCTGTCCATTTGTAGTCGCGCTGATAGAAGTCGATGTAATAGACCGTGTTGGAAAAAACACCATCGATATTCTGTTTATCGGGAGCGATATCGACCATAGTAGTTAGCGCCGTATGTGTAGAAACGTTTATTGCGAGTCCTTTGGGCTTTAATATGCCCTCTTACTCTGAGACATTCACAAATGCAGAGCATGGAATTGGCAATGTCAAGAGTGCCTGTTTAACACTAAAGTTGTTTCTTCTTGAATCTGATCAACAAACTCTGAAAATGCAGGGTAAGACTTGAACTCGTGTCTAAGGAATTGCCACTCTCGAACGAACAACGGAGTTTGAAGAGTTCTGATGATTTCCGGCTCCCATATCTTCCAAACATCATTGCTAATGTAATGATCTTTCCAGAGATAGTACTCTTCTGAAGTTAAATTCAAATATCTGAGAACAGCAAGACGGATTTCTTCATTAGATTGAATTTGTTTATCAATCTCAAATCTATACATATAAGCATTTTCAGGAAATGAACTCATAATTCGTTCATATTTTTCGGTGTAGTAGGTGAATGCATCAAGGTTCCACTGCCTGCGTGCATAACGACTGCTTTGCCAAAGCGCAAAACCAGCAAAGAAGATTGAAAGAAGCCCAAGCAGTTTAGTAACAACATCAATGATTTCTAAGGTGGTCATGCGCTTCTTCCTCCTCGATCAACAGTTTGACTTTGTTCCTTCTCAAGTCGAATTCGCTCCAGTAACTTCTCAGCTGGCTCGTCGTCGGGGTCTTGTGGCACAAGTTTACCTTCAAAGGCTTGCTTGAGAATGCTCTGCCGCAATGCTTCAGCTTTTTGCAGGTTTTCAATAATGGTGGCTTCAAGTTGATCGCAGATAGAGAGACGCGATTCAATCTCTTGAACGATTTGTTCTTGTTCTTCTATGCAGCAAATAGGGATTGGAGTGCTGTTGCAATTCGTTTTATTTAAATAGGCTATTGTTGTTGAAGTTGCGTGATCCTCCATCCAACGCTTTTTTCTTTTCAGAGAATAAGCAATAAATTTAGGATTGATGTATTTGTGAGTAATAAAGGCATGTAACTGTTGATTTATAATGCACTCATATGAAGTTGTGAATACCATCCCAAAGGAGCCTACACAGGTCATAACCACGCTGTTTATAGGAATTAGTCGAGCGTTGTATTTTTCAGCTTCATCTAAAGTTAAGCCTATGTATATTGATCTAGGATTGATAGTTATATTATCCGGCTCTATATCTGGCGTCGTTATCCAGGGAATACTACCTGTAAAAGATTTTGGCTTATCTCTATTGGGTACAATACTCTGACAAATATTGCCAGATTTCTCCCAAATCCAAAAATCAGGAAGGGCTTCTAAACTATTAAGTTGATTTTCATCTAATACTGGATAATATTCCTGCTTTTGGGGTTTAACAGGCTTCTTCCCTACCTTCCCGATCGCCTCCCATTCCCTAACCTTCTCCTCCCCCTCTGCCAACTGTTGCTGATAGCGGTTTTCCCGCTCTGACTTGATTTGAGCCAATAATGCTTCCCCAGTTTTGAGAGTTGTTTGCTGCTTCCTCCATTCCTCGGTCAGCTTCCCCTCAAACGCCCACTTCAGCACCGCCTGACGATAAACCTTTAGCTGCTTCTGTGCCGTTTTCAGGCTTTCAACGCCCTGATCCACATCAGAAAACAACTCCTCTATTTTCTGGCTCTACAGGATCTGTTATGCTGATGTAGCAGTCTATACAAGCACGTAGAGATGAATTTGCTACTGACACAGTTACTGGGATTACCCGGAATCG
>Ga0335397_10008924_pt1 | contig 12592 bp, 9 predicted proteins | sample MAT04_FD_205740 | JGI IMG/M metagenome (GOLD analysis project Ga0335397, IMG submission 205740) | Freshwater microbial communities from Lake Fryxell liftoff mats and glacier meltwater in Antarctica - MAT-04 (spades assembly) (version 2) ...
CAGGATTTCCGTAGTGGGAATAAATCCACGCGCGACTTCGCTCATGTCGGGATGCGAAATAATCAGCAAGATCAAAAAACATCCGCCAACCACGGCCACGAGCGCAATCACGAGCGCCTCGAGCAAGCGAAAGCCTTTGTTCTGCAGATACAGCACGATCAACACATCAAGTGCGGTCAGTCCAATACCAACCGGCAGCGACAAACCAAACAACAAGTTGAGCGCGATCGCCGAACCAATAACCTCGGCCAAATCACACGCCGCAATTGCGATTTCGCACATCACCCAAAGCATGAACGACACGCGGCGGGAGTAGTGATCGCGGCACGCCTGAGCGAGGTCGCGTCCGGTCACGATGCCCAGTTTGCTGGCCAGGCCTTGCAGCAGCACCGCCATCAGATTCGACAGCAGAATGACCGAGAGCAGCGTGTAGCCGAAGCGTGATCCGCCGGCGAGGTCGGTCGCCCAGTTGCCGGGGTCCATGTAGCCAACGGCCACGAGGTAACCGGGGCCGGCGAAGGCCATCATTTTGCGAATCCAGGTGCCCTTGGACACGTCGACGGATCGATGCACCTCGGCCAACGACGGAGCCAAGCGAGCGCGCCGCCAACCTGGGTCAGGCGTGGGCAGGCCAGTTTCTGGCGTGTCGGATTTCGGAATGTTCAGTTTCTGCACAACCTCATTTTAGCATAGACTAACTTATTGGCAACCCCGAGATGCTGCCGGACTTTGGACCGGAACGTGGTACCGGAACCTGGTACCGGAACCTGGTACCGGAACCTGGTACCGGAACCTGGTCCGGGAACCTGGTACCGGAACCTGGTACCGGAACGTGGTACCGGAACCTGGTCCGGGAACCTGGTACCGGAACCTGGTACCGGAACCTGGTACGGGAACCTGGTACCGGAACCTGGTACGGGAAACCAATAAACCGCCACCAGAGCTGGCAGCTATCAGCTGGACAGCGGGCAGCGACCGACTTTAGTGGCAGTTTGGTGTCCGTTTCTCCGAACCAACCTAATCGAACAGCGGTAGCAGCTGACTCACAATCCGCTCCGTCAGCCCCCACACCACGTGCGCGCCAAAGCCAAACGCCGGAAACCGCGCGTCGACGCCATCGCGCGTCAGGTGGTACTCCGTTTGCGCCGCCGCCGAACGCAGCTGCGAAATCGGCACCCAGAACGCATCCGCCACTTCGCGCGTGCTCAGGATGAACGACAACGTTGCGGGCACCACCGCGACAAACGGTCGCACAATGATGGGCGGCAACGCCGGTGAACGCGGCGCGAGATCATCGAGCCGACCAATAATTTTTCCGTAGCGCGCGATATCCATCGACAGCTCTTCGCGCGTTTCACGCATGGCTGTTTCCGCTAACGATGCATCACCGGCATCTTGCCGACCACCTGGGAATGCGACATGCCCGCTCCACGGATCACGCTCCAGCACTGCGCGTTTGATGAACAGCAATTCCGCACGCTCGCTGTCGGCAATTCGAATCAGCGCTGCAACCGCTGCCAATTTTGAATCGGCATACCTGAGCGCTTCAGCCGGCGTGAACTCGGTGAGTCGCTGCGTCAGTGCCTGAATAACCGGATACTGCAATGTCCGCGCGAGTTCCTCAGCCAATTGCGGTGCGCGTTCGTTATTGTGTTCGTTCGGAGTCACGTGAGCAGCGTCGACGTTGCGCGGGCAAATCAGTCAGCGACGTCACCGCCAGTGCCAACCCAATCGCGAAATCCACCGGCCATGGACGCGACGTTTTCGTACCCCATCTCCTGCAACGTGACGGCCGCCAGCGCCGAGCGATTGCCTGAAGCGCAGTATAAGACGAGTGTAGCGTCACGGGGCACCCGCGCTTCGATGGATGTCTCCAGCACTCCGCGCGACAGATACACCGCGTTCGGAATGTGTCCCAGGTTCCACTCGTTCGCCTCACGAATGTCGAGCAACACGATGGTCTCGCCGCCGGCCAACCGTTTCTGTACGTCGCGCGTGGTGACTTCCTTGATCTTCGTTTTCGCTTCGGCAATCAGCTGCTGCCCTGACTTGATTGTCATGAGATGCTATGTGTAAGTGTGATGAAGCAGTCGTGATGTTCAGTGCGTTTGGAGCGGTCGTGTTTCAGCGTTGTCGCTGATCGGCATGGCGTTGATCAACATGGCGATGATCAGCATGGCGCTGATCAGCATGACGCTGATCAGCATGACGCTGCACCTGCAAACTCTTTGAGCGTGTGTCGAGCACCGCTTGTGCACCGAGTGGCAGCGTCCACTGAGTATCGATGTGCCCGAGTGGCACACCTAAAAGTGCGGGGATGCCCAAAGCATCGGCATTTTCCTGAACGACGTCCTGCAGCGTGCGCGAACCATCATCTGCGCCCTCGGGACAGTTGGTGCAATGACCAAACACGATGGCCTTGCAGCCGTCCAGCGCACCGGACAGTCTGAGCTGCGTAAACATGCGATCAACGCGATAAATCGACTCGCCGATATCTTCGAGCACCGCAATCGCGTCACGAAAGTTGATGGCCCAGGCCGTACCACACAGCGCGGCCACGAGCGCAAGATTCCCGCCCGCCAGACGTCCGTGCGTTCGCCCCTCGCGCACCACAATTGCATCATCAGCGGCGCCGGCCGAGTCGCTTCGCATCGCCACCGCACGCTGCAATGATTCGCGCGAAAACGGCGTTAACTCGGCACGCGCGACGGGGCCGTGATAGCTGATGACACCGGCTCGCTGCCACGCCGAATGCAGCGCGGTGATGTCCGAATAACCGATCAGGGGTTTGGCGCGCGCCTTGAGTGGTGACACGTCGAGCATGCCGAGTAATCGCATCGCACCGTATCCGCCGCGCAGGCACCAGATGCCATCGACATCGGAACTGGCGATTGCCGTATTCAACGCTTCGGCGCGCGTCGCGTCATCACCGGCAAAATATCCGGCACGGTGCAGCGCGTTGGTCGCAACCACTGGTTCCCAGCCGAGTGACTGCACGGTGGCCACCGCGCGTTCGACGTCTTCCGCGCCTTTGAGTGGTCCGGAAGGGGCGACCAGCGCCACGCGTGCGCCGGGTGCCAGCGCAACAGGTTCAGTCATCACGTATGCGGTGGAGAGTCGAGCTTCATGTGATCGGAACGTATTGAGGAGAATCCAGCGCAGCAACGTCTGCGGTGCGTCATATTGGCGATTGGCGACAGCCTCAACCGATATTGCGCTGCTGGATACAGCGTTTGTTCGCGACAAGCGGTCAACTGGGTGAACGGTCAATCCTTCATAGTCGGCTGCTACGCGTGCTTGGATCATACTCGCGACCGGCGCATCCAATATGTTGCGGCATGCTGACAGCGCGCGAAGTATTGTTTGCCCTCCTGTTCTCGCTCCCCTGGCTCGTGCTGCCAATAGTGGCGGTAAGGCGCCAACGCCGCTCGGTCTCGCTGGATGACTACGACCCGAATCCAACGGTCCCGCAACCAGCTCGTGTTTCCATTGTATTGCCCGCGCGTAATGAGGCAACACACGTCGCCGCCTGTTTGCAATCGCTTCGCGCCACGACCTGGCCGAATGCCGAAATTGTGGTGGTGAACGACCATTCCGACGACGGCACTGGTACGCTTGCTCGCACGGCGGCCGCAGGTGACCCACGAGTTACCGTTATAGACGCGCCCGATCTTCCAGCCGGTTGGTTTGGCAAACAGTGGGCGTGTCAGTCAGGCGTGCAACACACGACCGGATCATTGTTGTTATTCACGGACGCCGACACTCGTCACGCCCCGGACCTCGTGGCACGTCTGGTGCACGCGCGCGCCAGTCGTAGCGCGGCGCTCATGTCGGTGGCCGGAACGCAGGAAATGGTTTCATTCTGGGAGCGCGCGATTCAGCCAGCCGTATTTACCATTTTGCTCGCGCGTTTTGGCGGAACTCTCGAAATCGAAAACGCCAGGCGATCGGCCGATGTCATTGCAAACGGCCAGTGTTTCATGATGACGCGGGCGGCGTACGACACTGTTGGCGGTCACGCGGCCGTGAAGGACACCGTCGCCGAAGATTTGATGATGGCGCAGCGCACGCACGAGGCCGGACTGCGCGTCTCGCTGGTACTCGGCACGCGCCAGCTGTCGACACGTATGTACGACGACTTTCGATCGATTGTGCGCGGCTGGATGAAGAATATTTATGCGGGCGGTCGGATGGCCATGCGCGGCGGAATCGTGGGACGTCTGGTGTATCCCTTCGCACTCGTGGGCGCACCCCTCACGATCATACTGCCAGTACTCGTTGCTGGCGCGCTGGTCGCAATGTCATTCGGCAGGTTTCACGCGCCCAACGTACTGGTCCTGTGGTGTGCAATTTCGAGTGCGGCATTACTGTGGTTTTTCGCGACAATCAACGCCTTCGCGCGCATCCCAGGGTGGCGCGTTGTGTTTGTACCGCTTGGGATGCTGATCTTTGCTGCAATTGGTGTTGCCGCCGTCGTGCGCGGACAAAAAGTGGAATGGAAAGGTCGCGTTTACCGATCGTCCTGAGGCGGCGCAAGCTGCAGCGCCCGCGCGATGTATAGCTCTCGCAGCTTGATTGAAACGGGACCTGGCAGACCACCACCTATCTCCTTTCCGTCAAGCTTGATGACCGGCAACACAAATGTTGTCGCGCTGCTCAAAAATAGTTCGTCGGCAGCGAGCGCCTCGTCGATGCTGAAGCCCCGCTCTTCGACGGCCAGGCCGGCGGCTTCCGCGATATCCAGAATTATGTGTCGCGTGACGCCAGCAAGAATGGTGTGGGTGAGCGGCTGCGTGGTAACCGTGTTGTTCCGCACCATGAAGGCATTGCTGGATCCGCCCTCCGTGATGATGCCGTCCATATGCATGAACGCCTCGAACGCGCCTTGTTCCTTCGCAAATTGCTTGGCCAAGACGGGAGCAAGCAGTGAGGTGGCCTTAATATCACGGCGCGCCCATCGAATGTCGGGTGTGGTCACGACGTGGACGCCCTTGGCATTTGGATCATTCAGCAACGTTTTCGTGCGCGCATACGCGAAAGCGGTGGGCGACGTGTCCTTCGGAAACGCAAAGTCTCGCTCGGCGGTCCCACGCGTAACCTGGAGATACACGAGCCCCTCAGTCACACCCGTCTGTTGCAACAACTCGTGCATCATGCTGGTCCATTCGGCCACCGTGTGGGGATTGGTCAACGCAATCGCCGCACAGGAGCGACCGAGTCTGGCCAGGTGAAAATCCGCGTCAATCAGTTGGCCGTTGAGAACGGTCGCGACGTCGTACACGCCGTCGCCAAACAACAGCCCGCGATCGAAAATCGAAACACGCGCCTCAGACTCGGCGACGAACTGGCCATTTATCCACGCGATGCGTTTGCTCACGGACCTGCTCCTCTGTTGACACTTGTTCGGTTGACCTGAAACAACCCGACGTTGCGCTGTTGTGTAGCGACGCAAAATGGATTGGTGAGGGTCCCGCACCGCGTGTGTGGCACACTGCGTGCGTGCTCACCATACGCGCCGCCACGACCCTGCTCGCGCAAGCCGATTCGCTTGACGCGCTCAACAACTTAGCCCACCAGCTGGGCTTTGAGACACCCATGCTGCACGTTACTGCTGACGCTATGCAGTCGCTGGGTATTCACGAATGGGTCACTGAGGCTCGACTGAGTCGCGCTGAGGGCAACCGTCGCCTGGTATCCGCCCGGCTTTCGGGGTCGCCAGGTGAGGTGCGCGAATGGACCCGGCTGATTTGCCAGGCGTTGGTGAAGAATGCGCCAACCCGGCTCTGGAGCGTGATGCTGCTCGATGCTAGCAGCGCTTCGTTCGTGGTGGCGTGTGCCTCGGCCCATCCCTCCGGTCCGCGCGTGGCTGCCCTGCGCGTTGACCGGCTACGCATCGTCGATTCCGATGCCGACACAATTCGGGCGCTGGCCAGCGTGCCAACAGAGCACGACCGCGTCTGTCACGCCCGATGGACAGATATCCTGAAGCGCGACGCGCTGTCGGCGCGTTTCTATCGCACGCTCGAGAAACTGGTCCGTCAATTGGCGCTCACGGCCAAGGGGAAGGCGAGCCGCGAAGAGCGTGACGAACTGGCGCTGCTTTGTGCATCACGCCTGCTCTTCCTCGCGTTTCTCGAAGCCAAGGGTTGGTTGGCCGGAGAGCGCGGCTTTCTCCTCAAACATTGCGCGCACTTTCTTGAACAAGGCGGCCGTCTGCACGACCGCTTCCTGCGACCGCTGTTCTTTGGCACACTCAACACTCCCGTCAATCAACGCTCGGCAGCGGCAAAGGCGTTTGGAGCAGTGCCGTTTCTGAACGGCGGACTGTTTTCACCTACGCGACTCGAGCAGCAACGCCGTACGCTCACGTTCTCCGACGACGCCATTGTTGCACTCATTGGCGATCTGCTGGATCGCTACCGGTTCACGGCGCGTGAAGATTCCTCGAGCTGGTCGGAAGCCGCGGTCGATCCAGAAATGCTGGGGCGCGCCTTTGAATGCTTGATGGCCACCGACGAACGACGTCGTTCGGGATCGTTCTTCACGCCACCGGGCTTGGTACGCCAGACCGTAACCGACGCAATGCAAGCGGCTATTCCGGCGCTGAACTTTAGCGCGCCGCAATTTGGTCGACTGAGTGATCAGCAATCGACCACGCACGCTGACGGTGAATCGTTCGACGCGGTCGCGTTGACGCCAGCAGTCGTCACGCGACTTGAAACATTGCATATCCTCGATCCGGCGTGCGGCTCGGGCGCATTCCTGGTGCACACGTTGGAGCGTGTCGCCGATCTGCTGGCCCGAGCCGGAGACAAGCGACCCACGCATGTTGTTCGGCGCGACGTACTCACGCGATCGATCTTTGGGGTCGATCGAAATCCCATGGCCGTCTGGCTTTGCGAATTGCGTTTGTGGTTGTCGGTGGTCATCGAGTGTCCCGAAACACTCCCAGAGAAGATTCCGCCCTTGCCCAATCTCGATCACAACATCCGTGTGGGCGATACTCTCGCTGCGGGTGATTTGAGATTTGCATCGCCATCCGCTCGTGCGCTCACGAAGTTGCGTCTTCGCTACGCGCGCGCCACAGGCAGCCGGAAACGCACGCTCGCGGCGTCGATGGATTTGGAAGAACGCCGGCGCGCCGTGCATGAACACACCCGGATGATCGACGCCACCACGAACGTGCGCCGCGAGTTGCTGGAAAATCTCCGGCGGCGCGATCTGTTTGGCGAACGCACACTACCGACGCGCAAAGATCGCCTGCGCCTGGAGCACATTCGCGACACGCTTCGCGAGCAACGCGCGCAACGGCACAAAATCGAGATGGGAGGTGCGCTTCCGTTCCGTTTTGCGGCGCACTTTGCCGATCTCGCCGCCGAAGGATTCGATCTTGTGATCGGCAATCCACCGTGGGTGCGTCCGCACAATTTGCCAGTGGCAGAACGCGCCCGGCTCCGCGTTGAGTATTGCACGCTGCGCGAAGCGGCGTGGAAAGCTGGGGCACAGCGCGCGGGCGCCGGAGCCGGATTCGCTGCGCAGGCGGATCTCGCCGTGGCATTTGTCGAACGCGGCGCCGAACTACTCAAACCATCGGGTGTCCTGGCGCTCTTGCTACCGGCAAAATTGTGGCGGTCTCTCGCCGGCGGTGGTGTCCGCAAATATCTCGCCGAAACCATGCACGTGCAGATGGTGCGCGACTGGAGTGACGCCGGCGCGTTGTTTGATGCCGCCGTTTATCCCTCGTTGCTCGTGGCTACGCGTGCACGTGCCCGAACCGCCATTCCGAACACTTCAACGAACGACACAATGGCTGCGCGACTATTGGTGGTGCCGACAAACGGTGCGCCTGGTGAAAGCGATTCTGCACTGACAGCGATTGATCGTCACGCCGATATCCGTGTCGCCATCACACGCGGCGAACACGAACACCGGTTTGGTGTACCGCGGCATTTTCTCTCGATGGGCGCAGATAACGCGGCGCCGTGGTTGCTGGTTCCGCCCGACGTGCGAAACGCATTTGAACGACTGCGTCGGTCTGGACCAGCCCTCGGTGATTCCCATCTTGGACGACCACTGCTCGGTGTCAAGTGCGGTTTGAATTCGGCGTTTCTCGTGCATGCCACCGAACACGACGACGATACGGCTACGATTGAAAGTGAAGGCCGCGAATACACTGTTGAGCGAACGCTGCTGCGCCCGGCACTTCGCGGTGACGCGATCGCCTTGCGCTCCAAAGAAGTCCGTCAGGCGCAAGCGGCTGGCGATTTGCGAATTCTGTGGACACACGGAGCCGACGGTTCACCGTTACGGGTGCTTCCACCGCGCACGAGCCGCTGGTTTGCGCGCTATCGATCGCAGCTGGAAACACGCAAGGACTCGCGAACGGGACAACCGTGGTGGACGCTATTTCGCACCGAAGCCGCGCGTTCCGAATCCGCGCGGTTGGTCTGGGCCGACCTTGGACGAACGTTGCGCACCACCGTGTTGCAACCGGGTGATCCGACGGTTCCGCTCAACACCTGCTACGTGTTGCGCGCGGCATCACTCACCGACGCGTACGCGTTGAACACGCTGCTCACGTCTCCGATTGCGGCTGCCTGGCTCGATACCATTGCCGAGCCGGCGCGTGGGGGCTGGCGTCGTTTTCTGGGTTGGACGGTAGCGGCGCTTCCCGTTCCGGAAAATTGGGCGGCATCGCGTGTGTCGCTCGCGAATTTCTGTCGAACGCAGCGAAACGGCGGGGCGACGTCGCCCGAAGATCACACTGCAATCGTCGCGGCGGCGTACGGCATTCCTCTGCAATCGCTTCTCCCACTCCTTCACTGGCGCACGCGATGACACGCTCAATCAAGTTGTCGAAATGGCACGCGGAACATCCATCGATCGTGTGCCGGCAGATTGCGCGCGTTGCACTGTCGGCCGACGCCGCAAGCGTCAACGAGTGCAATCACCCCGCCGTCGAGATTTCCCTGGGACAAATAGCACTGCGCGAGCATCAGCTGGATGCGCTGCTCCGACTCCGTGTGGCGATGCGTGAGTTTGGCGGTGCTCTCCTGGCCGACGCGGTAGGGCTGGGGAAAACGTATGTCGCGCTCGCGGTCGCACGCGAATTTCCAACGGTGCACATTCTGGCCCCGGCAACACTGCTGCCCATGTGGCGTTCGGCGATCGCCATCACGGAGAGTCACAACATCACGCTGCATTCGCTGCACCGAATGTCGCGCGCTCCGATCGGCGCAGTACCCAACAGCAAAGGGCCCAACAGCAAAGGGCCCAACAGCAAAGGGCACTATGGCGAGGTGCCTGACCGCGCGCGGTCGCTCGTCATCATCGACGAGGCGCATCACCTGCGCACACGCACGACCGCCCGATATAACAACGTCGTGGCATTCACGGCCAACCGCGAGGTGTTACTGCTGACGGCCACACCAGTGCACAATCGCGAACGTGAATTGCGGGCGCTGCTGGCGCTCTTTCTGGGCCATCGTGCCGACGCGCTGGACCACGCCACCCTCGCGCGATGTGTGATTCGACGCCAGGCATCTGCCGCGGGGGCCGCCGGCATTCCGACGGTGCGAGAACACCCGGCGCATCGCTTGCCCGATAATCACATGGTGCTGGAGTGTCTGTTGACATTGCCACCACCGCTTCCGGTACACGAGGGTGTTGCCGCCAGCGCGCTGGTTCGACTGGGCCTCCTTCGCGCGTGGTGTTCCAGCGACGCGGCGTTGAGCGATACTATTCGACGTCGGCAATTGCGTGGCGAAGCGTTGCTGCATTCGCTGGCGCACGGGCGTTACCCAACGCAGCGCGAACTGCAGAGTTGGATTGTTGGCAATGACTCCGTGCAACTTGGTTTTCCGGAACTTCTGGTCGCAACTGCGTCAGCCGATACCGGCGAGATGCTCAAGACGCTGCTGTCGCACCTGGATGGACTGCAGGCGTTGCTGCAGTTGCACACGCGTACGTCAATGGCCGATGCGCGGCGGGTCGAGTTGCTGCGGTCGTTGGTTGGAACAGAGACGTTGACGATGAACATTTCTTATCCTCGCGACGATGTACGGAGACCGGCGGAAAACGAACCCGTTGCACCGCCCGCGATTGTGGCGTTCTCCCAGTTTGCAAGTACGGTGCGTGCACTCCATCGCGCGCTGAGCGATCTGGCCGGCATCGCGTTGCTGACGTCAGAAGGGGGACGCATTGCCAGTGGCGCCATCGCTCGTCACGAATTGATCGCCACGTTTGCGCCAAAAGCGCACGGCCGCCCTCCGCCCGCGGCCCATGAGCGCATCCGACTGCTGCTCACCACCGATCTGCTGGCTGAAGGCGTAAATCTGCAGGACGCAGGAGTTATAGTGCATCTCGATTTGCCGTGGACGCACGCGTTACGACAACAGCGCGTTGGTCGGTTGGCTCGCATGGGTGCATCACACTCGTTCGTCGACGTGCACACGTTTGAACCATCGATGGGAGCGGATGCGGTGCTGCGCGTTGTCGCAGCGCTTGAACGAAAGGCCGGACTGCATCGACAATTTGTGGGTGGAGAAACTGCAGCGCCTGATGCGAAGCGCGCTGCGCGTTTGAGCGGCGCCGACGAGGCAACACAACTTCGCGACTACTGGCAAGCGTGGCTGCGCCGGGATGATGAATGCCGTTGTTCGCACGAATCCTTGAGCAAAACATCTTCCATCGCAACAATCGATGCCCTCGCCAATGGGTGGATTGCTGCGATTGAACACCGCGGCCGGAGGACCGTTGTCGCCTGTTGCAACGGGATCGGAGATGACACCACGACACTGCATCGCGCTGTGCACGCGATCGGCTCGCGCGACGCTGCGATGTGGAAATCACGGCAGATCTTTGAGCTCGAACCACGCGAAACTCTCAACTTCGGACGTGCGCCGTCATCACCAACGCGCGGGGTCGAGTCATCAACCGCATCCGTCGAGCGCGCCCACCACCAACTGCAACAGTGGACCGAAACCCATTCGCTGCAACAACTCTCGGGACCCGTCGCGCACACGATTGCACCAATCCAGAAGCGCGCACTCGACACCTTGTCGTCTCGCTTCGCAAACATGCTCTCGCCAACACGCGCAACGATTGCGCCACTGGTCTCGCGTGTTGAACAGCAGATTCTGAACGCTCGGGGCGCGGGCGCAGAACGAGCACTGCTTGCGTGGACGGGCACGTCAAACACCGTTCCCATCAGCGAGTGGCTCGCGGCATTTCCGCAAGCACAACCGTTCGCGCCTCAAGCCTCCGACATACCGAGCGCGCCCAAGGATGCATTCGATCCCGATGGAGCGCCTGACCCAAATGGCTGGCGCCTCATCGCGCTGCTACTCCTCGAAATCGAACCCGAACACGAGGACAATGCGCAGCCGTCAGCGTGTTAACGGCGCAGCCGTCAGCGCGTTAACATGACGCATGACCAAACTCGCACTGCTATTCGATCTCGACGGCACCCTGATCGACTCCATCGACCTGCTCATCCAGAGCATGCAGCATGCATTTTCCGAACGCACACTTCGCCCGTCGGTGCCGGCCTGGACCGCCGGAATTGGAAAGCCGCTACGCATCCAGATTGCCGAATGGGCCGTCGGCGGCGACGACGTCGAAGCGCTCGTCGCTCGGTATCGCGAATTTCAGGCAAGTCATCTCGAACGGCTGACCACGATCTATCCAAACGTGCTCGAAACTCTGGCCTGGGCGAAGGCACGCGGACACGCGCTCGGACTCGTGACCAGCAAAGGTTCGGGCATGACGGAGCGCTCGCTGTCGCACGTGGGGCTCGCGGGAATGTTTGAAGTCGAAGTGACGGTCGAGTCAACTCTGCGCCATAAACCCCTCGCCGACCCCGTGTTGTTCGCACTCGACCAACTGCAGATTCCCGCCGACCGCGCCCTGTTCGTTGGTGATTCCACCCACGACATGCAAGCCGGGAAAGCGGCGGGCGTTCGAACGGCTGCGGCCACCTGGGGCCCATTCTCTGCCGACGAGCTGATCCCCACCCAACCTTCCTTCTGGCTGCAACGGATGAACGACCTCCAACCCATCGTCGAATCCATGGAGCTGGCGGCACGTTAGCTCACACCCGCGGGCAAACCTTCCCCGCGGATTTCCGTACGGCCAGTTCAAACCTTCACGCTCCCACTGCCGTCCCATTGGGTGACAGCAACGGAGCAATGCTCACTCGGCCAGTGACCGGACCATCGTCCAACAAACCAGCGGGAACAGAATACGTGCCTCCCAGCACTGCGGCGCCGCTGCAAGGGTTGAACATGTCCGGTCCTGACTTCGAGATTGGAGCGCTCGAAAGTCTTGATCCGTGGCGCAGCGACGCAATGGCAGCCGCGCGCGGTGATCGCACCGCATTCGAACGGTTGTATCGCGCTCACATGCAGCGGGTACTCTCCATCTGCATGCGTATGGTGACCGATCGCTCGAAGGCCGAGGAACTCACGCAGGATGTGTTTGTTCGCGTGTGGCAGAAGTTACCAACGTTCAGGGGTGACGCCCAGGTCTCGACGTGGTTGCATCGGGTGGCCGTCAACGTGGTGCTCACGAATCGCAAATCAGATAATGCTGG
>Ga0335397_10008925_pt1 | contig 12590 bp, 10 predicted proteins | sample MAT04_FD_205740 | JGI IMG/M metagenome (GOLD analysis project Ga0335397, IMG submission 205740) | Freshwater microbial communities from Lake Fryxell liftoff mats and glacier meltwater in Antarctica - MAT-04 (spades assembly) (version 2) ...
GCAACTCCTGAATGATGAAAGAAATTGCCGGGAGGGGAGGTCAGCCGGTTGCCCGCGCGAGGTAGGGCGCGGTCACGCTGTCCGGATGGCGGAGCAGATCGGCGGGGGTGGCTGCGGCGACGACCGTGCCCCCGCGGTCGCCGCCGGCCGGCCCGAGCTCGATGACCCAGTCGGAGGCCGCCACGACGTCCATGTTGTGCTCGACCGCGATGACGGTGTTGCCGGTCGCCGTGAGTGACTCGAACACCTCGACCAGGTAGCGCACGTTGGCCGGATGCAGCCCGCCGGTGGGCTCGTCGAGCACGAAGATCGTGCCGGTGCGGCTCGGCCGTTGCAGTTCGGTGGCGAGCTTGATGCGCTGCGCCTCGCCCCCGGAGAGCTCGGTCGCCGGCTGGCCGAGGGTCAGGTACTCGAGCCCGACATCCGTCAGGGCGTCGAGGGCGCGGCGCACCGGGGGCACGCCGGCGAAGAACTCCCGCGCATCCTCGACCGTCATGCCGAGCACCTCGGCGATGCTGACGCCCTCGAACCGCACCTCGAGGGTCTCCGCGTTGTAGCGGGACCCCTCGCAGGTCGGGCAGGGCGAGTAGTTGTCCGGCATGAAGACGAGCTCGATGCTGATGAATCCCTCGCCCTTGCAGGTCGGACAGCGCCCGCCGTCGACGTTGAACGAGAACCGGCTGGCGGTGAAGCCGCGCTTCTCGGCATCGGCGGTTCTCGCGAACAGCTGGCGCACGGTGTCGAACAGCCCGGTGTAGGTCGCGAGGTTCGACCGGGGCGAGCGCCCGATCGGCTTCTGGTCGATCGAGATAATGCGCTGCGGGGTGTTCTCGAGCGCGTTTCGCGCGTCGACGCGCTCGATGATTTCGGCCAGCAGCGACGTCTTCCCCGACCCGGAGACCCCGGTGATGGTCGTCATGACGCCCATCGGGATGTCGACCGAGACGTTCTGCAGGTTGTTGCGGGAGAGGTCGGCGAAGTGCCGCCACGACTCGGCCGTGCGCGCCTCATGCCGGCGGGGCCCGTCGGCGGGGAACATGAACCCGGCCGTGACGGAGTCGGTCACGTGCTCGAGGGCGTGGGGCGGCCCGCTGTGCACCACGCGCCCACCCTCGCTGCCGGCCCGCGGGCCGACGTCGACGAGCCAGTCGGCGCGGCGGGCGATATCGAGGTCGTGCTCGACCACGAAGAGGGAGTTACCGGCGGAGATCAGCTGCTGCAGGGCCTCGTAGAGCGCCGCGGCATCGGCCGGATGCAGGCCCGCCGACGGCTCGTCCATCACGTAGAGCACCCCGAAGAGCCCCGATCGCAGCTGGCTGGCGAGGCGGATGCGCTGCAGCTCGCCCGGCGACAGGTCGACGCTCGACCTGTCCATCGACAGGTAGCCGAGGCCGAGGCGCACGATCGCCTCGACCCGCACGCCGAGGTCCTTGACGAGCGCGCGGGCGGCGGATGCGGCGGGCGCGCCGTGCTCGTCGACGCCGTGCGCCTGCGCATCCAGCCCGCCATCGAGCACCTCGCACAGTCGGGAGAGCGGCATCCGGGCGAGTTCGGAGATGTCGAATCCGCCGAAGGTGACCGCGAGGGCCGCCTGACCGAGCCGCTTGCCGCGGCACGTGGGGCAGGCCCCGACCACGATGTACGGCTCGAGCCGCTGGCGCTGCGACTCCGACTCGGTCTTCGCGTAGTTGCGCATGAGGTAGTTGCGAGCGGAGTACCAGGTGCCGTTGTACGGCCGGTCGTTGCCACCCTCGCGCACGTTGACGAGCACCGTCGGCTCTTCGTCGCTGAAGAGCAGCCAGTCGCGGTCCTCCCGGGAGAACTGCTGAAAGGGGAGGTCGATGTCGTAGCCGAGCTCGCTCGCGATGCGCCGAAAATTGACGCCCTGCCAGCCCCGGTTCGCCCACACGGCGATGGCGCCGTCGTTGATCGAGAGGGTCGGATCGGGAACGAGCAGCTCCTCGGTCGTGCTGCGCCCGACGCCGAGGCCGTGGCAGGTCGGGCAGGCACCGACGACCGTGTTCGGCGAGAAGGCGGCGGCCGGCAGGTGGGCGGCCCCGGCCGGGTAGCTCCCCGCCCGGCTGAACAGCAGCCGCAGCACGTCGGAGAGGGAGCTGATGGTGCCGAGCGACGACCTCGAGCTCGTGCCGCCCCTGGACTGCTTGAGGGCGACCGCAGGCGGCAGCCCATCGAGCGAGTCAATCTCGGGCGCGCCGACCTGGTCGATCAGGCGGCGGGCATACGGCGCGACCGACTCGAAATAGCGGCGCTGCGCCTCGGCGAACACCGTACCGAACGCGAGCGACGACTTTCCCGACCCCGAGACGCCGGTGAAGACCACGAGACAGTCGCGCGGAATGTCGACGTCGACGCCGCGCAGGTTGTGCTCCCGTGCGCCGCGCACCCGCACCCAACCGGATGACCCCTCCGGCAGCTGGTGTGCACGGACGGGTGACGACGTCGATTCGGGCATCACTCCACCGTAGACGACCCCGGATTGGCCGGGGGCGGCGGCATCCGCTCGGGCGAGGCGACCAGGGCCGGCCGGCTCGGGTCAGTCGACGAGCACCGGCCGCCACACGACGACCGCGTTGCTGCGCTGCGCGCGGGTTCCCGCTGGCAGTGAAACCACGTAGCCCGACTCCTTCGCGGCGAACACGCGCCGGCCCGGCCGGTTCAGCATCTCGCCGGCGAGCGCCGACTCGAGCTCGCGCACGCGCACGGCGAGCCGCGACACCTGGTCTTCGAGATCCAGGATGCGACGGATGCCCTCGAGGTTCAGTCCCTCCGCGGTGAGCCGGGCGACCTCCCGCAGCTGCTCGACGTCGCGCATCGAGTATCGCCTCGACTTGCCGGGCGTGCGATTCGGGCTGACGAGCCCCAGACGGTCGTACTGGCGGAGCGTCTGGGGATGCATGCCCGCGAGTTCGGCCGCCATGGCGATCGCGAATATCGGGGTGTGCTCGTCCATGGCCGGGGTCAGATTCTCGCGCGGTCCAGCAGGTCGAGGCGCGGGTTCTCCTGAGGCAGCGCCGCGGCGAACTGCTCGAGCGCCTTCTCCGCGGCAGCGGAGAGGTGCGACGGAACCGCGACCTGCACCGTCGCGAGCAGATCGCCGGTTCCCTTGGTCGTCTCGACGCCGCGACCCTTCACGCGCAGCACGCGGCCGCTCGGGGTTCCCGGCGCGACGCGAAGCCGAACGGGCTCCCCGCCGAGGGTCGGCACCTCGATCGTGGCACCGAGGGTGGCCTCGATGAAGGTGACCGGCACGTCGACCCGCAGGTTGAGGCCGTCACGTTCGAAGACCGGATGCTTGCGCACCGCGACGGTGAGCACGAGGTCGCCCGCCTGGCCGCCGTCATGGCTCGGCTCGCCCTTGCCCCTGATGCGGATCTTCTGCCCGTCGGCGACGCCGGCCGGGATCTTCACGTTCATCGGCCGTCCATCGGACGGCTGGAGCTTGATCGTGTCGCCCTTGATGGCCGTTGCGAAGTCAAGCGTTGTCGACGCCGTGTAGTCGCGCCCCCTGGTCGGGGCGCCCGTGCCGCGGAATCCGCCGGTCGACTGGCCAAAGCCGCCGCCGCCGAACATGCCGCCGAAGATGTCGTCGAACCCGCCTGCGCGGCCAGCGCCGCCGGCACCGCCGGCACCGCCGGTGCCCGCGGTCGAGTATCCGGGCCGCTGGCCGCCGGCGCCGAACATGCCGCCGAAGACGTCGTCGAACCCGCCGCCCTGGCCTCCGCCACCGGCCGTGAATCGCGGCCGGCCGGGACCCATGGCGCGCATCTGGTCGTACTCCTGGCGCTGCTCGGGGTCGCCGAGCACCGTGTTGGCTTCGCTGATCTCCTTGAACCGCGCCTCTGCGGCGGCATCACCCGGATTCGCATCCGGGTGGTACCGCCGCGCGAGCTTGCGATAGGCCTTTTTCAGCTCGGCCGGCGAGACGTCCTTCGCGACGCCGAGAACGGCGTAGAAGTCCTTGTCGAACCAGTCCTGGCTAGCCATGGGACTCCTTATTCGGCAGGAACGTGAACAGCGACCTTGGCGGCGCGGATGAGGCGGTCGCCGAGTGCGTAGCCCGGTTCGATGACGTCGGCGACGGTGTTCACCGTCACGTCGGCGGACGGCAGCTGCACGAGGGCCTCGTGGAAGTTGGGGTCGAACGGCTCACCCTTCTCTCCCACCACGCGCAGCCCGTACTTCTCGAACCCACCGCGCAGCTTCTGCGCGACGAGGGCGAGCGGGCTGCCTTCGACCAGGTCGCCGTGACTCTCGGCGCGCGAGAGGTCGTCCATCGCGGGTAGCAACGAGCGGAGGACCTCCGCGATCACCGCCTCCCGGTTGGCGACCCGATCCCGCTCGACGCGCATCCGGAAGTTCACGAGCTCCGCCTGGGCGCGCTTCATGTCGTTCCGCATGTCGGCGAGCAGGTCCTGCTCGGCCTGCACGAAGACGCTGAGGTCGTCATCGCTCAGTGGCTCCGACCCGGCTGGGGCGGCCGACGTCGAGACCTCGACGTCGGCATCCTCGGCCTGGATCAGCTCCTCGATGCCATCGACATCGGCCGTGTCGCCGTCTTCCGAGTGTGGCTCGGAACTGGGCTGCCCGGCCGGATCGACCGGCTCTTCCCCTGGCTTCTTGCGATTCTTGTCAGCCATCGGCTACTTCTTCTCCGGCTCGTCGTCCACGACCTCGGCGTCGACGATGTCCTCGTCGTTGCCACCCTCGGCCGGAGCCTCTTCGGCTGGGGCCTCCGGGGCGGCCTGGCTCTGCGTGTAGAGGGCCTGGCCGATCTTCTGCTGCGACTCGCTGAGCTTCTCGAACGCCGTCTTGATGACCGCGTCGTCGTCGCCGGCCAGGGCCGTCTTGAGCGCGTCGACATCGGCCTGCACCTCGGACTTGACGTCGTCCGGAAGCTTCTCGTCGTTCTCTTTGATGAGCTTGTCGGTCGAGTAGGCGAGCTGCTCCGCCGTGTTGCGGGTTTCGGCGGCCTCGCGACGCTGCTTGTCTTCCGCGGCGTGCTCCTCGGCCTCGCGCACCATGCGCTCGATGTCTTCCTTCGGCAGCGACGAGCCGCCGGTGATCGTCATCGACTGCTCCTTGCCCGTGCCCTTGTCCTTGGCGGACACGTGCACGATGCCGTTGGCGTCGATGTCGAAGGTCACCTCGACCTGGGGAACTCCGCGCGGCGCCGGGGCGATGCCCTGGAGCTCGAAGGTTCCGAGGTTCTTGTTGTCGCGGGTGAACTCGCGCTCGCCCTGGAAGACCTGGATCGCGACGGACGGCTGGTTGTCGTCCGCGGTCGTGAAGGTCTCGCTGCGCTTGGTCGGGATGGCCGTGTTGCGCTCGATGAGCTTGGTCATTATCCCGCCCTTGGTCTCGATTCCGAGGCTCAGGGGGGTGACGTCGATGAGGAGCACATCCTTGCGCTCGCCCTTCAGCACGCCAGCCTGGAGTGCCGCGCCGACGGCGACGACCTCGTCCGGGTTGACGCCCTTGTTCGCTTCCTTGCCGCCGAGCAGCTGCTTGACGAGGTCGGCGACGGCGGGCATGCGGGTCGATCCGCCGACGAGCACGACGTGCGCGACTTCCTCGACCTTGACCCCGGCCTCCTTGATGACGTCCTGGAACGGCTTCTTGGTGCGGTCGAGCAGGTCCTTGGTGAGGTCTTCGAACTTGGCGCGGGTGAGCGTCTCGTCGAGGTTCGCCGGGCCGTTCTCGGTGAGCGAGAGGTAGGGGAGCTGAATCGTCGTCGAGGTCTGCGACGACAGTTCCTTCTTCGCCTGCTCCGCGGCCTCCTTGAGGCGCTGCTTGGCGATCTTGTCCTTTGAGACGTCGACCCCGGTGGTGTCCTTGAACTTCTGCACGAGGTAGTCGACGACGCGGCCGTCCCAGTCATCGCCGCCGAGGCGGTTGTCGCCCGCGGTCGAACGCACCTGGATGGTCGAGAAGTCGTCGTCCTTGCCCACTTCGAGCAGGCTCACGTCGAAGGTTCCGCCGCCGAGGTCGAAGACGAGGATGAGCTCGTCCTCCTTGCCTCGGTCGAGGCCGTAGGCGAGGGCCGCGGCGGTCGGCTCGTTGATGATGCGCAGCACGTTGAGGCCGGCGATCTCACCGGCGTCCTTCGTGGCCTGGCGCTCGGCGTCGTTGAAGTACGCGGGAACGGTGATGACGGCGTCGGTCACGGCCTCGCCGAGGTACTGCTCGGCGTCGCGCTTGAGCTTGCCGAGGATGCGCGCGGAGATCTCCTGCGCGGTGTACTTCTTGTCGTCGACGGCCGCGGTCCAGTTGGTGCCCATGTGGCGCTTGACGCTGGAGATGGTGCGGTCGACGTTCGTGACGGCCTGGCGCTTCGCGGTCTCGCCGACGAGCACTTCGCCATCTTTCGTGAAGGCCACGACGGACGGCGTCGTGCGGAACCCTTCGGCGTTCGCAATGACGGTGGGCTCACCGCCTTCGAGTACGGCGAGTGCCGAGTTGGTGGTTCCGAGGTCGATTCCTACTGCTCGAGCCATAGTGTGCTCACTGCTCCTTCTTGGTCGGTCGCGAGGAACGGATCGCACTTGAGCCTCGCTGTGTCAAGTTTGAAGCACCCCCATGCCGACTGTCAAGTCGGCGGGTCAAAACTTGAGTCGTCACGGCTCAACTCCCAGTTTCGACTCGATCCCGGCGATCGGCGGGTTTCGGGCCCGAACCTGCGAACCACCTGCGCGGGGTAAGGAATTCTCGCCGACGTTGATTACCTGAGACCATGACTATCGAAAAGACCATCAAGAAGGCACAACTCCTCCGCTCGCTCCACGTGCCCGGCACTCCGCTCATCGTCACGAACGTGTGGGACTCGATCACGGCCCGCATCGTCGCGGGCGCCCCCGGCGTCAGGGCGCTCGCGACCGCGAGCCACTCGGTCTCCGAGGCCCACGGTGTGCACGACGGCGAGGGACTCACGATCGACCAGGCGATCGCGGCGGCCTCCCTCATCATCGACTCGGTCGAGCTGCCGGTGAGCGTCGACTTCGAGAAGGGCTACTCGCCGGTCGCCGCCGGCGTCGAGGCCAACGTCGCCCGGCTCATCGCGGGCGGTGCCGCCGGCATCAACATCGAGGACAGCGTCGGCCAGCCCAAGGCGCCCCTCTTCGACGTCGACACCGCCGTCGCGCGCGTCGCCGCCGCGCGCACCGCCGCGGACAAGTCGGGGGTGCCGCTCGTGATCAACGCGCGGGTCGACGCTCTCGCCGGAAACCCGGACGACTGGAACGACGCGATCGTGCGCGCCAACGCCTACCTTGCGGCGGGTGCGGATGTCGCGTTCGTGCTCGGGCTCGGAACCGAGGACAAGGTCAAGCGCGCCCTCGACGAGATCGACGGGCTCGTCTCTGTCATCGCGAAGCCGGGGTCGGTCTCGCTCCCGCGTCTGGCCGAGCTCGGCGTCGCGCGCGTGAGCTTCGGACCGGGTACCCTCGGGCTGACCCTCGCGCACCTGCAGGCCGCCGCGACGCAGCTCACCGCGCTCGGCGAGTACCCGGAGGAACTCGGCTTTTCGTTCTGACTCGGACGCAGCCGCTCGGCACGCGCAGCCGCTCGCCCGTTGCGCAGCCGCTCGGCACGCGCAGCCGCTCGGCACCCGCAGCCGCTCGGCACCCGCAGCCGCTCGCCCGTTGCGCAGCCGCTCACCCGGCGCGCGGTGGCCGCGAGTAGGCTGCAGGCGATCGGACCGGATGCCGCGCTCCGCGCCATCCGGCGCGAACGGAAGCGGGGGCACGTGACGGCGACGCTCATCACCACCGCATCCGTTCTCGTCGCAGCGACGAACCGGGACGAGCGCTCCACGAACGTCGGGCTCGCCCTGCTCGCCGCGTTCATCGTGCTCGACCTGGTCGTGCTCGCGATCGTGATCGCCGCCGCCCCGCGCCGAGGGCGCCACGATCGCGACACCGAGTAGGCGCGACCCGGACCAGGCGGGCCGGAGACGCCACCGCCGCGCTCAGAGCGTCGGCAGCACCCGTTCGCGGGTCTGCTTGCGCAGCGGCTTGCCGAGGAGGGAGCGCGGGGTGTCGAGGATGGCCACGATTCGGCGAGGCACCTTGTACGCCGCGAGATGTTCGCGGCAGTGCGCGCGCAGCGCCTCCTCGTCGAGCTCGGACCCCGGCCGCAGCTCGACCGCCGCCACGACCATTTCGCCGCCCCGGTCCAGCGGCTTGCCGAACACGGTCGCATCGGCGATGCTGTCGTGCAGTCGCAATGCCGACTCCACCTCGGAGGGGGAGACGTTGAAGCCCCCGGTGATGATGAGCTCCTTCGCACGGTCCACGATCGTGGTGAAGCCGTCGGCGTCGACGGTCACGATGTCGCCCGTGCGCAGCCAGCCACCCGGCAGCAGGGCCTTAGCGGTCTCATCGGGGTTGTTCCAGTACCCCTGGAACACCTGCGGGCCCGCGATCAGCAGCTCGCCCGGCTCCCCCTGCGGCACCTCGACGGCGGGGTCGAGCAGGTCGACCACCTTCATCGACGTCGAGGGGAACGGCACCCCGATGGTGCCGGTGCGGCGGGTCGGGTGGAAGGGGTTGCCCAGCGCGACCGGAGACGACTCCGTCATCCCGTATCCCTCCACGAGCAGCCCACCCGAGACCGATTCCCACAGCTCGACGACGTGATCGGGCAGGTTCATCGCCCCGGAGATGCAGAACCGGCACGAGCGGAGCGAGATCCCCCGCTCCTTCGCGGCCATGGCGGTGCGCTCGTAGATCGGCGGCACCGCGCAGTACACCGTCGCCGGCGACTTCTTCATGGCATCGAGCACCAGGTCGGCTTCGAACTTGGGGAAGAGCACCAGCAGCCCCTGCTTGCGGATGCCGAACGTCAGGTACAGCGTCATGCCGAACGCGTGGAACATCGGCAGGATCGCGTAGAAGACCTCCTTGCGGTACTCGGCGCCGTGCATCCACGCCTCCCCCTGCAGTGCGTTGGCGTACAGGTTGAAGTGGCTCAGCATGGCCCCCTTCGGCCGGCCGGTGGTGCCGGAGGTGTACTGGATCGCGGCGAGGTCTCCCACTTCGGGGCGCGGATGTGCCGGGTCGATGCGGCCGTCGCGAAGCAGCCTCTTCCAGGGGATCGTGCCGGGCGCTGGCCCGGAGAGCGCCGCCCTTGCCTCGCGCAGGCGCGTCACCGGCAGTCGAAGCGCGAGGCGCTTCACGGCCGGGAACGCCTCGAGCAGGTCGACGGAAACGATGTGGTCGATCTCGATGTCGGCCGGGAGCGCGGCGAGGGAGGCCGCGACCTTGTCCCACGCAATCACGATCCGTGCCTGGTGGTCTTCGAACTGGTGACGCAGCTCCCGCGCGGTGTACAGCGGGTTGTGCTCGACCACGACCGCGCCGAGGCGCAGAACCGCATAGAACGCGACCACGTGCTGCGGGCAGTTCGGCAGGATGAGGGCCACCCGGTCGCCGGAACGCACCCCCAGGCGGCGCAGCCCCTCGGCCGCCCGGTCGACCTGCTCGCCGAGTTCGGTGTAGCTCGTGCGGCGTCCAAAGAACTCCATCGCCGGACGGTCGCCGGCCTCTCTCACCGACCGCTCCAGCATCTCCACGAGCGACTCGGTCGGCAGCTCGATCTCCGCGGGCACGCCGGGCTGGTAGTTCGCCGTCCAGGGTCGCTGCTCAGTGTTCGACATGCCTCCATCCTCCCCCGCGGCGGGCCCGGAGTGGGCCATGGCCGGACAGCCGATCGCACCGCGCCCAATCCGCCAACGGATCCGGTTCCGAATGCACAACAGGACAACGCAGATCGACGACGACGCGCCCGCATGAGCGAGAAGGAAACCCATGAACGCTGCCAGGTCACTCCGCCAGTTCGAACTCGCGACGCGTCCGATCCACCCGCACACCCGAATCGCACTCGACAAGCGCTGGGCCGAGCTGCCCGAGCACGCCAAGACCGACAACCAGCTACTCGGCCGCTGCGCCGTCGGCTGCGAGGGCACTCACGGCGTCTTCCCGAAGTGCGACCTGACCTGCTCCCCCTGCTACCACTCGGCCGACGCCAACAAGGTGCGCATCGACGGCGACCACACACTGTCGGAGGTGCGCGAGCAGATGGAGTTCCTGCACAAGGTGCGCGGGCCCCGCGCGCACGCCCAGCTGATCGGCGGCGAGGTGAGCCTGCTCCCCGCCAAGGACCACGCGGAAGCGCTGCTCACAATGCGGAGTTTCGGGCGCGAGCCGATGTCGATGACGCACGGCGACTTCTCCTACGAGTACCTGCTCGATGTCGTGCTCGACGAGAACGGCACACCGCGATTCGACAAGGTCTCGTTCGCCGCGCACTTCGACTCGCTCATGCGCGGCCGACGCGGGGCGGTGCGCCCCCGCAACGAGGCCGAGCTCAACCCGTTCCGCGAGAAGTTCGCGCAGATGTTCCTCGACCTCAAGCGCGACCACGGCGTGACCTCGTACCTCGCGCACAACATGACGGTGACCCCGTCGAACGTGGGCGAGGTGGCGAGCGTCACCCGCGACCTGCTCGACATGCCGTACGACATGATGTCATTCCAGCCCGCCGCCTTCATCGGCGACGACCGCCGCTGGAAGGAGGACTTCACCGAGGTCAGCATCGACTCCGTCTGGGACCAGATCGAGGAGGGCGCCGGCCACAAGATCCCCTGGAAGGCGACCCAGTTCGGCGACCCCCGCTGCAACCGCTCGACGGTCGGGATGCGCGTCGACGGCAGGTTCGCGGTGCTGCTCGACGCCGACGACCCGCGGGACATCGCGGCGCGCGACCGGTTCCTCGACCACTTCGGCGGCATGATCTTCGGCGGCATCCCGAAGCGCATCCTGACGATCAAAGTCATCCGGGCCATCGCCGGCCACCCGGGGGACATCCCGCCGCTCATCGGACTCGCGCGCCGCGTCGTCACGCGCGCCGGCGGCGTCGGCCGGATGATCCGCGCCGCCCGAAAGGGAAAGCTCGGCTTCAAGACATTCGTCGTGCACAACTTCATGGATGCCGACGTCGTCGCCCCCGCGTGGGAGCTGATGGAGAAGGGCGTCACGAGCGACGACCCGAAGATCAGGGAGACGCAAGAGCGGCTCGGTTCGTGCATGTATGCGATGAGCCACCCCGAGGACGGCCGCACCGTTCCCGCCTGCACCCAGCACTCGGTTCTCGACCCGATCGAGAACATCGGCCTGCGCAAGCTGCTTCCCCTGATCGGGCGCACCGCCGGCGAGACCGCGCCCGCGCTGGTCTCCCGCCCCGACGGCCTGACCCCGGTGCGCTCCACCGGCAATCGCGCCACGGGCTGACAAGCTGCCACCCGGCCCGTGTTACCCCGGGCCGGGCGGCACGGGGGCTACCCGGCAACGACCGACACCGACTCGCGCGGGAGCCGCACCGCGACACGATCGCCGACCAGGAACCCGTCCCCATACGGCGCCTCGGCGCTGATCTCACACCGGGCGCCGCCGCCGCCGAAGGCGACCGTGAGCATCCGCCTGGGCCCGATCCGGCGGCTGCCGCTCACGGTGCCGAGAAACTCCGGCCCGTCGGTGGGCTCGCGCGTGGGCTCGCCGGCGCCGTCGGCGATGCGCTCGCCCGGCGCGACGGCGCGCACCACGACGGCCTCGTGCCGCACGACCAGGGTCGCCGGCCCGTCGGCGACCTGCGGGCCCGCCGCGACCGGTACCCGGCCCAGCGCGGACTCGTGCACCCCCCGCAGAACGCTCCCCCGCACCTCGTTGAGCCCGCCCATCAGCCTGGCCACCCGCAGCGAGGCGGGGCGGTTGTACACGCCCTCGACGCTGTCGTGCTGCAACAGCTCACCGTCGTGCAGCACGGCGATCCGGTCGGCGACCGCCGAGGCCTCCTCCCTGTCGTGGGTGACGAGCACGATCGTCGGCGCCAGGGCGGCGCGGATGCCGTCGATGAGCGCATGCATGTCGGTCCTGAGCTCCGGGTCGAGGGCGCTGAACGGCTCATCGAGCAGCAGCACCCGCGGCCGGGCGGCGAGCGCCCTCGCGATCGCGACCCGCTGCTCCTGGCCACCGGAGAGCTCCCGCACGGAGCGCCCGCCGTAGCCGCCGAGCTGCACCATGTCGAGATAGGCCTCCGCGCCGCGGCGCGCCGCCGCCCTGCCCGCTCCGGCAACCCGGTCGGCGAACGCGACGTTGTCGAGCACGCTGAGGTGAGGGAACAGCAGCGGACGCTGGAACACCATTCCCATGCCGCGGCGCTCCGGCGCGAGCGGCGCGACATCGGTGCCGTCGACGAGCACCCGGCCCGCCGAGACGGCATCGAGGCCCGCCATCACCCGCAGGATCGTGCTCTTGCCCGAACCGGAGGGGCCGAGGATCGCGGTGCAGCTCCCGGCCGCCACCTCGAGGGTGACGTCGTCGAGGGCCGGGAGGTGCTCGTTCGAGAATCGCTTCGTCACGCGGTCGAGCAGAAGGTGGGCGCTCATTCAGATGCTCCTCGGTCGTGCATTCGTGACCTGGCCGACCGCGCGTCGACGTCCGTGCGAACGGGGCGGGACGGCGACGCGCGCCGCCCGGCGAGGCCGACGAGCACGAGCAGCGCGAGCGGGGGGAGCA
>Ga0335397_10008926_pt1 | contig 12590 bp, 11 predicted proteins | sample MAT04_FD_205740 | JGI IMG/M metagenome (GOLD analysis project Ga0335397, IMG submission 205740) | Freshwater microbial communities from Lake Fryxell liftoff mats and glacier meltwater in Antarctica - MAT-04 (spades assembly) (version 2) ...
CGTCGACGACGAGAGAAAGCAACAGCGTGGAGCTCACGCCCATGTTCTTCAGGTACTGCACGTGGATCGGAGAAACGCTGCGCAGGGTGCAGTAACTGAGGTCGAAAGGCTGTCGGTCGTGTGGGTTGAGCAGTGGCTCCAGCGGCACCGTCGTGTACGACACGTCGGCGATGTAGCGGACCATGCCAGTGCGGTAGAGCGCCCGCGCCTGGGCAGGAATGTCGCTGGCCGGAAACCGCAGCCCGAAGTACAGCTGCAGATCGGCACGGCTGCATTGCTCCTCGATGACCTCGCCGTTCCAGTGCTCGTCGAAGCGGTAGACGAGCACCCGGTCCAGCCCGGAGACCTGCTTGACGTAGCCCGCCGCAATGCTGAGCATGGACTCGAGCGAGTCGGCTTCCGTCAAGCTGCCCAGCACCGGGTAGGTGTTCTGCAACGCCGCGTACAGCGTCTGGACCTGGGCGTCCCCCGTCGCGCCGATCTCGATGTAGACCACCCCCAGGTGGGCGTGGACTTGGGCCGATCGAACGCTGCCGTCGTGCAGGCGCAACTCGATCAGGCTGGGCATGTGGGGCCGCACGACGGCGGCGTCGAGCGCGCTGCGCACGCCAGCCACGCTCTGCGGGTCGAACACCGACGCCAGCCGCCGGCCCGTCAATTGCGCCGGGGCCAGGCCGAAGAAGCGCTCCGCGTTGGCGCTGGCCGACAGCACCGTGAAGCTCTTCTGGTCGCACGCCAGCAGCGCGCCGTGGGGCTGGATGGCGCCCGGGATGTGGATCGGCTCACGCGCGCACGCGTCGAGATCTAGCGCGGACGTCGCGGCAGCGCGGGCGGGTGGCAATCGTTCGGTCATGGGGAATCCTCGCGCCAGTCACCCAGCCAGGCAAATGTTCGGTTCGCTGCCGCCGGCAGTACCCGTCCGTCGCACAGAGCGGCACCCTCTTCCAACACCACGCAAAAGTCCCGCCACAACACACCGGTGCGTTCGCCCTCGATGAACGCATGGGCCAGGCACACGGCAGCGTTCGCGGCACTTGTTCGCAGATGCAAACCGGACGCCGATGTTGCACCGACCGATGCGTCGATCGGGCTTATGTGCAGTATCAGACAGTCACCCCAGCAAGTGTCGTAAACTTTTGCTGTATACCGGGCTGGGTGCCGGGGTTCGGGTGCCCGCCATCCGCCAGCGCTGCGCGAGGTGCGCTGCGTCGCACGCTGATCTGATCAAGCAACGCGAGAACGACCCATGACCCTCGAAGAAGAGATCCTGTCAGCCAACATCCTGATCGTCGACGATCTGGAAGCCAACGTGCTCTTGCTGAGCCGCATGCTGGCCGAGGAGGGCTACACGCGGGTCTCGGCCACCATGGAGCCTGCCGAGGTGTGCTCGTTGCACCGCCAGCATGACTACGACCTGATCCTGCTCGACCTGCAGATGCCCGGCATGGACGGATTCGCCGTGATGGAGGGTTTGCGAGTGGAAAGACCCGGGGGTTTTCTGCCCGTGATCGTGATCACGGCACAACCGGGGCACAAGCTTCGCGCCCTCCGGGCCGGGGCCAGGGATTTCATCAGCAGGCCCTTCGACGTGGTGGAGGTCAAGACGCGTCTGTACAACATGCTCGAAGTGCAGGTGCTTCACCGCGAGCTCGAAACATACAACAAGCGGCTGGAACAGGCTGTGGCGGACCGAACTGCAGAGTTGCGCAAGAGCGAAGCTCGCTTTCGCAACCTGGTCGAACTGGCATCGGACTGGTACTGGGAACAGGACGAGCGCGGCGAATTCACTGTCGTCTCGGGCCCGGTTCAGGAGATGCTCGGCATCCTGGACCCCTCGCACGACGCAGATTCACGCGGCGCCTCGGTGCAAGGCTGGGTCGAAGAAGAACGGCAGACGCTGCGAGCCAAGATCGCGGCGCATCAGCCCTTCCTCGACTTTGTCGTGCACCGCGTCGGCGCTGACGCTTCGACGCTGCAGTTCCGGGTCAGCGGCCAGCCGGTGTTCGACCAGGGCTGCCGATTCGTCGGCTACCGCGGTGTCGGCGCACAAGTACTCCCAAAGGACCCACCGATCGCCGCGGCATCGCAGGCGATCCAGTAGGCCCCGGCGTGAGGCGTTCCTGACCGTGCAGCCGGCATTCTGGGTCGGCATCACCAGTTCGAGTCTGCGACAAGCAGTCGTTTGCGCAGCACGGCACACCCGGCGGCGGCAGGTCTCGTCGAACGGCGGCTTCTGAGATTTTGTCGCTTCGAGCGGACGCCGGGCGATATCAGCTTTGATGGCAGACCGGTCATTCGACCCGAAAACTGTGGCGGGCAGCAACGGGGCGTTGGACCGTCCGTGCAGAAGGTCAGCTCAACCTCCCTGTGCCGACATTCCAGGTCCGGCAGCCGATTCCGGCGCCGCCCGTTCACGTGTCAGTGGTCCGGCTTGGCCGCTCCCTTGCCGACAGCGCGCTCAATCAGCACGTCCGCATAGCGCTCGACGTTGAACCTGAACGTCCCCGAACGTTGATGTGCGAGAAGTGCACCGGCCCGACTCGCCGCAGCCAGTCCTCCTCGATCCCGACGCCGCCGCCTTTGCGGCGGGCCACGATGCTGTCCATGCGGCGAGTGTTCCAGGCCAGCACCATGTTTGTCAGCAGCGAATGCGCGCCTGAGATGGCCACCCTCGCCCGTCGCCGGCGGCCTCGCTCCGGCGCCGCATGTCCACCGTGGATCGCCCGCTGCAGTTGCGGCACCGATTCACCTCGGTTGAGCAGCGTGTGGATCTCGCGCCGATAGTCCGGAATCGCAAGGTAGTCGCACAGCTTGGTCGACCCCCACCGCTGCGTTGCCCGGTGCAGACCCTGACAGTTCAGTGACGGTCTGGCGCGACCGCTAGTCCGCACGAACCCCATTGACGCCAAACAGGCGCCCCAAGGAAGCCGCGCCGCCTGCAAAACACTGGCCGCCGAGGCGTCGCCACGCTGCCACTTCTAGGCCCAAGTAGCTACGGAACGCCTGCAAGAAGGTCACGACATGCAGGTTCAATACCTGCATACCAACACCACAGGAGAGCCGATTTGAACGACGACTTGTTCATCAAGCGCATGCCCTTGGTCATCAAGGAACTCATTGCCAGAGAGGCCACGCAGAACCACCGCTCGGTGAACCAGGAAGCGATTGCGCTGCTGGAAGAAGCTCTGTTGCACCGCGTGGAAGACCAACGCCCCCACCGGCGCAACGCGCTGGCCACACTGACCAGCTACGCCGCGCAGTCGGCTGCCGCGCCACCGCCGGCCACGGCCGGCATCAGCTGAACCCACCCAAGGACAAACCATGAATCGAACTTCACAAGTTCTCAGCGCCGGCATGATTGCGGCCTGCATGCTCAACGCTCCGGTGCACGCCGCGCTGGTGCAAACAGCGCTGGTGCAAACAGCGCTGGTCCAATCCGCCGCGCCAGTGGGCGCCGCCAGCAGCGAAGCGGACCCCGTGGCCGCGTGGCTGGCCAGCACGGCCAGTGTCGAAAGCCGCGCGTTTGCCTTGGCTGCCGGCCCACAACCCATGACGGCCGAGCTTCAAGCCACGGCGGCGTCTTTCGGCTCGTCGGCCGTACCCACGGCCGGCACGCTGAGCCTGTGGACGTTCATCACGAGCATGCGCGCGCAGCAGCAAGGCGACCGTTTTGTGGCTCTGGAAAGCAACGCGTCCTTGCTGCGCCTGGGCGAAGGCCCGGCCGCTCCCGTGCCGCTGCCGGGGGCGCTTTGGCTCTTGGTGATGGGTTTGCTGGGCATGGCCGGCGTGCGCTTTACTGGGCCGGGCCGGGCTGCTGGCAGCAGCGACAGCGCGGCAAGGCAGCGGCCCGCGCAGCTGCCTGGCCTGGCGCTGGCGCGTACCTGAATCCGTTGGAGGCGCCGGCCCGGCACAGATGTCACAAGGCGGCACTAGGCTGCAGCGCATCTGGCGGGTGAGCCGTGCGCCAAGGTGCGCCAACGTGCGTCATCACAACCGTCGGTTGAAGCCCATTGAAGGTGAACCATGACCCCAAGTTCGATCTGCCTGCGCACGCTGGTGGGCTGCGCAACGGTCTCGCTTGCGGCCTGCGGCGGCGGCGGTGACTCCGGCGCCGCGGCGCCGCCGGCAGCGCCGGCCACGCCCAGCAGCGGCACCTACGTCTGGCTGCTGAAGGCCGAAGGCAGCACCGCCGACCTGAAGTTCGCGCTCTCGCTCATTCATCCTCAGGACAGCACGACCGAGGTGCCCATCGAGGCCGCCAGCGCCGCCGTCACCGACGCCAAGCTGGTGTCTTCGGCCACCATCGACGCCGCGACGCTGCAGACTGGCGTGCTGGAGCCTTACGCCCTGGTCTACATCGTGGGCGGCGATGTGCGCCGCGTGCCCCTGCGTGCCAATGGCAGCGCGCCGGCCGGCCGTGTGCAACGCGCACAGACCACTTCGGCCTGCCGCTTCGTGCTGGAGGCGGTGGACCACGCCACGCCCGAACAGTCGCGCTTCGTCGTTTCCAGCGCCGGTACCGACGGCCTGTGCGACACCGTCGACGATGGCCGCGCCGAAGTTCAGTTGAATGCGACGAATGGTTTGGTCTACACACCGCTCACGGGCGGCACACCCCTGGCCACCGTGCGCGACCCGGCGACACTGGCACCGCGCGGCTGGTTGCTGCGCACGGCGGTGCAGCTGTGGTCAGCGCCGCAGGCACCCATCGACTATCGCGCTGCGAACGACCCCGTGCAGCGCGTCGTGCAGGCCACTCACCGCTCGGCACTGGTGGAGTCAGCCGGCGGCTTGAGCGTGCTCGACATCGCCGCGAATGGCAGCGTCGTTGAAACCCGCTTGCCCGCGGTCAACACCACGGGCTGGCAGGGCATAGGCTTCGATGCGCAGAACTACTTTGCCGTCCGCAACGGCGGCAGCTCGGCCAGCCCCACCTGGGCCGTGCAGCGCATCAGCCGCGCCGCGCCGCTGGCCACGCAACTGGGTGCGGGCAGCGGCCAGATCAGTTTGTCGGGCATGGGCACCGAGGTGCTTTACGCCACCGTGCTGACCACCACCGCGGTGCAGACCTTGCGTCTGCCGAAGGCCGTGCCCAACGCCTTCAGCGTGATCGACACCGGGCCGCTCAATGGCAACTTCTCCACCGTGCTGACCGGCTCTGCCGGGGTGCATCTGCTGTGGCGCATCAGCGGGCTGGACACAGCCAGCCCGGCGTATTCGGTGCAGATGATCAACGAAACCGGCACCGTGCTCTACACCGCCGGCGCGGGTGGTTTCTCCATGGGCCTGGCCGACGCCGCCCGCCTTGACTTCACGCGCAGCGAAAGCCGCAGCCGCTTTGTCTTCGCCGAAGGTTACGGCGCGCGCTTCTTCGGTGACGCCACGCTGGTGAGCTATGACAGCGTGTTGCGCAGCGCCACTCGTGTGGGGCAGTTGCCGGGCAACGCCGAGTTCGGAGCCGACTACGTCTTCGCCAACACCGTGGCCGGGCCCACGTCACCAGCGGCGGGCTTTGCGGCACGCTCGATCAACGGCGTGGTGCAGGCCAGCGGCACCCGCGTCTTCACCTTCGATCCCGCAGCCGCCAACAGTCTGCGCTACACCACGCGCCAGCCCTGAACTTCGCCCAGGCCAGCTTGAATATTCGCGCCCGGTTGCCGAAGGCTTGGCCGCCTTGCACTGAAGCGCCGGTGCCCGCCATGCTGCTGCAGCTGGTGCCCCCGGGCACAGGCGGCGTGCGCGACTTCGCCGAGCTGCTGCAGATGCGTTGGCATGAAAGCGGCATGCACAGCGAGTTGCAGGCCCTGGACCCGCGTGCCGCACCACTGACGGGCTTGCAGCGCCGGTCGGGCCGGCTGGCGCTGCTGCTGCACTTCTCGGGCTACGGCTACCAGAAGCGCGGCCTGCCGCTGGCGCTGTTGCGGCAGATCAGACAACTGCGCCAGGATTGGGGCCCCGACCTACGCCTGGTGAGCTACTTCCACGAGAGTTTTTCCTCCGGCCCGCCGTGGCGTTCGGCCTTCTGGTTGCAGGGCCTGCAAAGCCGCATCGGCCGCCAGGTGGCACAACTGTCAGACGCGGTGTGCACCAACACCAGCGCACACGCCGCCTGGCTGGCCCCAGCCTGCGCCGGCCATGCAGCGGCCGTTCGGGTGAGGCCGGTGTTTACGACCATCGGCGAGCCTGGCCCAGCCCTGCAGGGCAAGGGCAAGGGCCAGGGCCAGGGCCAGGACGCGCCCGCGCGCGAGCCGGTGGCGGTGGTCTTCGGCGCTGCCGCCACACGGGCGCGGGCGCTGCAGGCGTGCGCGCGCCACGCCGCACTGCTGCAGCAACACGGCATTCAGAGCCTGGTTGAAGTAGGCGCTGGCGCCAGCGCCGCCGGGCCGGCAGGCGCAGGCCTGCCGCTGCGCTTCCTGGGCCGCCTGGACACACCGGCGCTGCATGCCCTGCTGCAGCGCTGCCACGCCGGTCTCATCGACTACCCGGCATCGCTGCTGGCCAAGAGCAGCGTCTTCGCGGCGCTGGCGGCACACGGCGTGCCGGTGCTGAACACACGCCCCTTCGACCTTGACGCCGACGCGCTGCAGGCCGGCCAGCACTACCTCAACCTGCCCACTGCGGCCTCAAAACAAGCTCGCTGGCTGCGCGAGCCGGCAACACGCCTGGCCGTGGCGCAGGCCGCGCACACCTGGTACCAGCCGCATCGATCTTGGCAACAGGCGGCCGAGTTGGCACGGCTGCTGCGGGCGCAGCATCGATGACGCAAGGATCATCCGGACTGACGCACTCACGCCATATTGAGTGACTACGCTTGCACGTTCAGCGCACCCGCAACCCTTTGAAAGACCCGCCTTGAACGACACCATCATGGTCACCGGCGGCGCCGGTTTTCTGGGTTCGCACCTGTGCGACCGGCTCGTCGCCGACAAGCGCGACGTGCTGTGCCTGGACAACCTGTTCACTGGCAGCCGCAGCAACATCCGCCACCTTCTGAACAGCGAGTACTTCGAGTTCCAGCGCCATGACGTGACCTTCCCGCTTTATGTCGAAGTGGGGCAGATCTACAACCTGGCCTGCCCGGCTTCCCCGGTGCACTACCAGCAAGACCCGGTGCAGACCACCAAGACCAGCGTGCACGGGGCCATCAACATGCTGGGGCTGGCCAAGCGCGTGAAGGCGCGCATCCTCCAGGCCAGCACCAGCGAGGTGTATGGCGACCCCGCCGTGCACCCGCAACCCGAGAGCTACTGGGGCAACGTCAACCCGATCGGCATCCGCGCCTGCTACGACGAAGGCAAGCGTTGCGCCGAAACCCTGTTTTTCGATTACCAGCGCCAGCACGGCCTGGACATCAAGGTGGTGCGCATCTTCAACACCTACGGCCCGCGCATGCACCCGAACGACGGCCGCGTGGTCAGCAACTTCATCGTGCAGGCACTGCGCGGCGAGCCCATCACCATCTTCGGCAACGGCCAGCAGACACGCAGTTTCTGCTACGTCAGCGACCTGGTCGAGGTGATGGTGCGCATGATGGGCACAGAGCCCGGCTTCACCGGCCCGGTGAACATCGGCAACCCTGGCGAATACACGATGCTGCAGCTGGCCGAAACCGTGTTGCGCATGACACGCAGCCGCTCGAAGCTGGTGCACAAACCGCTGCCTGCCGACGACCCGCAGCAGCGCCGCCCCGACATCGGTCTGGCCGAGACCAAGCTGGGCTGGCAGCCCCAGGTAACACTGGAAGACGGTCTGGCGCCCACCATCGCCTACTTTCGCCGCGTGCTGGCGGGAGAGCTTGGCGAGCTGAGTGAATTGACGGGCAAGCTGACCGGCGAGCTGGCCGGCAACGTCGCCTGAAGTGCCATGAACCCGCTTGACATCGTCATCCCCGCAGCGGGGCGTTCGCACGACCTGCTGCGCCTGCTGCAGAGCCTGCACACCGAGTGCGCCGCCACGCTGGCCAGCATGGTGGCCTCCATCACGGTCACCGACGACCGCCACTCCGTGGCCCTGGCTGAGCAGTTGGCGACCCAGTTCCCGCATGTGCGCTACGTGGCCGGGCCAGCACGTGGGCCGGCGGCGAACCGCAACCATGGTGCGCGCCAAGGCCACGCCGATTGGCTGCTGTTCCTGGACGACGACTGCTACCTCGCCAGCGACCTGCTGCAGGCCTATGCGCAGCAAGCCGCGGCCCAGCCGCAGGCCACAGTGCTGGAAGGCGCGATTCACGCGGTCGGCCCGCGGCCCAACGGCAACCACCACGCGCCACTGAACACGCGCGGCGGTTGTTTGTGGTCCTGCAATCTGATGCTGAAACGCCGGCTCTTCGAGCAGCTCGGCGGCTTCGACGAGCGCTTCCCTTTCGCGTGCATGGAAGACGTCGACTTGCGCCAGCGCCTGCTCGCCACGCGGGCGGTGGTGGCCTTCAGCCCCGAGGCCGGTGTCTTCCACCCGTGGCGCAGCATCTCCGAGCGTGAACTGTCGCGCCAGATCATCTCGCACGCCATCTACGCCCAGAAGCACGCTGCTTTCGTGCGCGACTGGACGCTGCTGCACGCAGCACGCATGGCCTGGGGCCGCCTGCGGCTGTATGCGGCGGGTGGTTTCGGCACCATTCCCTGGGCCAAGTACCGCACCGTGGCCTATGACCTCGCAGCTCCGCTTGCACTGCTGGCCGTGACACGCTGGCCGGCGCTGCGGCGCAGCGTGGATGCGCGCTATCGACAGCCAACATGAGACAGGTGAACCTGCAGCCCGAGTGGGCCGATTCGTGGAAGCTGTCCTATGCCTACGACCGCATGGAGGTCTACGGTGCGACGCACCACCGCGGCTATCTCTACGCCTACGAGAACCGGCGCCGCGTGACGCTGGCGCTGTTGGCCGAGGTGCTGGCGCCGGGTGCTCGCGTGCTCGACCTGGCTGCGGCCCAAGGCAATTTCTCGCTGGCTCTGGCCGAGCGCGGCTATCGCGTGACCTGGAACGACCTGCGTGCCGAGCTGGCCGGTTATGTGCAGCTCAAGCACGAGCACGGTGAAGTGAACTACGCACCCGGCAACGCCTTCGAGCTGGAGTTCGAGGCACCGTTCGATGCCGTGCTGATGACCGAGGTCATCGAACACGTGGCCCACCCCGATGACTTTCTGAGTCAGGCTGCTCGCCTGGTGCGGCCAGGCGGTTGGATCATCATCACCACCCCCAACGGCGCCTACTTCCGCAACCGCCTGCCGAAGTTTTCGGACTGCGCGGATCCGTCGATCTTCGAAGCGCAGCAGTTCCAGCCTGACGGCGACGGGCACATCTTTCTGCTGCACCCGGCCGAACTGCAAAGCCTTGCCTTGCAGGCAGGCTTGTCTGTCGACCGTATCGAGGTCTTCACCAACCCGCTGACCAACGGCCACATGAAAACCGAAGCACTGCTGAACGTACTGCCGCGCACGGCAGTCGAGCGCGTGGAAGCACTGACGCGGCGTTTGCCGGCGCGGCTGCAGCGACGGCTGATGGTGCAGATGGGTGCACGCTTGCGGCGGCCCTTCATGCGCTGAAGCCGGCGCTTGGCGCTGGTGATGGCGTTTGTTACGGCGGCAGACGGGGCTTATGCGCTACGACTGGCCTACACGGGAGCTAGCCTGCTTCAGGGGAGACCAAACGCGTGCAGCAATCATAAAGTGGAAGGCCAGAGCCGCGCGCGGTCGACTCAAAGCAGTTTCTGGTCAATCGGATCGATTGACAGCGAACTGACGGAGAGAAGACCGCAGTTCGCCAAGTTCATCCGAGAGCCACTGTCTAGGGTTCCGAACACCTGCCCGCGTACGCATCAATGCAGCGTTGGTGACCAATCGCGCGGTCTATGGCGATTGCGCGAGCCAAAGCCGGCAAGTGCTTCGGCGTTCATGGTGTGCAAGTGCTCGGAGTTGCTGCCGATGATGATCGAAACGTCGTGCGCAGTCGTTCGCCCCGAATCTGCTGGGCGGCAATTGCGATGCTGGCGGCATCCTGCGCAGTACCACTCAAGCAGCGTCTCCACTGAGTATTGCTCGCGAAGGAGCGGCCCGTCGAGTGCAGTGTTCATCACCATGACCACGGCTGAAAGTCCGCACAATGAGCAAGGCACTGCTGCAGTGCAGACAGACGAAGCTCAGCGGCTTGACCTTTGCCTCTTCGTCGTCACCTACTGTGGGCTCCGAATTGGGTGGGCTCAACAACTTACGGGCCAGCGCGGGGTTCGCCTTGCGGCACCCAAGGGCCAGCGGCCCGTAGCGGCGGATGCGTTGAGAACCAGCGAGCAGCGCATGCAGCAGAAAGCTGCGCATGAACTCTTCAGGCTCCAACCGGCCGAGCACCTCGCGCAGCAAGTCAGTTGCCACGTGGGCGTAAATCGACATGGTCTCTCAGCTGTCCTACGCAAGCCGACGACGAGCCAGAAAAAAGCGTTTGAGTTTTCTATCCTGTTCACTGGCAGGTCATTGCGCGACCCTAAGCTACCGCTGGCACCAGGCCCATAATGTCCTTCACCCCTTCGAACCCTAACGACACTGCCACACCAAGTGATCATCCGAGCGGAAACGACCTGGCTCCAGCCAGATTGACTTGGTTGACCGAGCTGGACCCGTGGGCCTTGCTGGCCGCAGTTCGGTTTGTGCTTGCCGGCGTAGTGGCTGTCAACCACTTGGGCGACTATGTCCCGCTAGGCGCCTTGGCATGGGTGCAGGCCGTCACCTTTGAGGCCATTCTCGGCTTCCTGCTGATTAGCGGGTACGCAATCGGCGCGTCATACCGACGTTCGCCAGACGGCTTCATCGGGCGCCGCGTGCGCCGCATCTACCCTGTGTACCTGCTCAGCATGGCCTTGACGTGGTACGCGACGGCTTGGGTGTTGAAGCAGCCAGTGCCCGGCTTCGGTGAACTGTTGATCAACCTGTTATTGCTCAACCAGGTATTCACCACCACGTCCTTTGTCGGGCCGGCCTGGAGTTTGGCGCTGGAGTGTTGGCTGTACCTGCTGACGCCTTGGCTGGCCCGGGCCGAGGGCAGGCGGCTGCGGGACTTGGTGATCGTGTCCTTCGTGGCCTACCTGGCCTACACCGTCATGCGATCTATGCTGGATTGGCCGTACTACTCGGGCCTCGGCTACGGCGGCAACCTGCTGGTGCTGTCTTTCGCCTGGGTGGCGGGCTTCAGGCTGGCGCAGCCCGGGCCTGCGCTGCTGGTAGCGCTTGCAGACGTGCGGCTTCTTTTTGCCGCCCACGTCATGTGGGGCGCTGCCCTTCAGCTGGCTTGGCGCATCAAGCACGATGCGGTGTCGTTGTTTTTCAGCGATGACCTTGTGCCTGCGGCCTTGAAGGCTTTGCTGCTCTTTCTGGTCTATACCGTCTTTGCCTGCGGCGTGTTGCAAGCCCGGCCCAAGGCAGGCGGGGCCCGTTGGCTCAATCGCCTGGGCGATGTGTCGTACCCGCTGTTCCTGATGCACATTCCGGTCTTCATAGTGTTAGCCCAGGCGGGATGGAAGTCGCGAACGATGTATGTGCTGGGCGCACTTGCAACGGCATGTCTCAGTCTGGCCTTGCTGTATGCGGCACACGCAGTCTGGGTGCGACTCACGCGGACCATGAGCGGCCAGCTCCGGCGACGGCCGGGCGCGTGACCTTGCTTAAGGCTAGCCTGGTTTTCGATATGCAAGAAACCATCCATGCCAACGAGGAGATCGGCAACGCCGTCATCCGACGATGTAGTTGCTCGTCCTGAACCGCCAGGATGACGAGCGCTGACGGGTGATTGCGCCGCATAAGCACATTCAGCCGATAGTTGAAGCGCGACTGCGCAAGCGGATCGCCAACATCAACACAGCAGTGCAGCACATGAAGGCCGCATCGGAGCAGTTCGAGGGCCGCGACTGATCGGGCTGCCGGCTATGCGGGATCGTCGACCGACTATGTCATCCTCATGTGCCGGTTTGTGAGTGGGTGCGGTTGCCGCCCAACCCGCATGTCGCGCGCAGTGCGCCAGATTTGATCCCGCAGGCAGGGGCAAAAACCGGGCGCCCGCGACCGGCCGCTTTGCGACTGTTCGTTTACTGCCAGCGAACAGTTCATTTGATCGGAACTTCACGTCATGCGCCCTACGGCAGCTGATGCGCGCCGCAGCCACGCGTGCCGCACCCGAGGCGAACGCAGCACAAGATCGACACGCTTGACATCAAGCGCTCAACGCGTAGGATGTAGATACACACACGGATATACATCATGGACTTGCAAGTAGCGAAATGGGGCAACAGTCTTGCCCTGCGGATTCCGTCCGAGGTTGTGCGTCAGCTTGGCTTGCGCGAGGGGGCGACAGTCGAGGCGCATTTGACCGTCGACGGCACTTTGTCAATTCGGCCGGTGCAGTGGAATCGCAAGGCGTTCGCCTTTGAGTTGACCGAGGCGCGCAACACCATGCCGATGAGCGCGCCCGTGATGGAAGCAGTACGAAGCAGTGCGCGGTACTGACATGGTCTACGTCGACACCAGTGTGCTCGTACCGCTATTCCTCAACGAGCCGCACAGCGTTGCCGCGGCAGACTGGTACTCGCGTGAGAAGAGCGAGCTCGTCGC
>Ga0335397_10008931_pt1 | contig 12585 bp, 12 predicted proteins | sample MAT04_FD_205740 | JGI IMG/M metagenome (GOLD analysis project Ga0335397, IMG submission 205740) | Freshwater microbial communities from Lake Fryxell liftoff mats and glacier meltwater in Antarctica - MAT-04 (spades assembly) (version 2) ...
CCCGGTTGTCCCCGCGAGTCTAGGTCGTCGCCGAGCGGCACCACCGGCGGTGCAACGACAGCGCCCGGACGTCGGTGAGCGAGGCGACCTGGTCGACGAGCACGCGCAGCGCTGCGGCGTCATCGGTGGCGTCGTCCCAGTCGTGGCGCAGGTCGGGGTCGAGGCGGCTCGGGTCGGCCTCGAACGCGGCGACGAGCTCGGCCACCACCTCGCGCTGGCGCACGTGCAGCGCGACCCGCTCCGCGGCGAGCATGACGTAGTGGGCGGCCACGGCCTTGAGCACGGCGCACTCGGCGCGTGACTCACGGGGCACGACGAGCCGCCCCCCGTGACGGGTCAGCGGGCCCGGCCCGTGCTCGGCCCGCGTGGCCTGCTCCACGGCGACGACGAAGCGCCCGATCAGCCGCGAGGTCATGTCCTTCAGGGCGGCCAGCGAGGGGCGGGAGCCGTCGTAGGAGTCGGGGACCGCCCCGGTGGCGAGCAGCCGCTCGAGGGCCTCGGCGAGCTCCCCGGGGGTCAGCCCCGGCTCGTAGACCTCGCCCGCCACGGCGAGCACGGCCTCGACGTCGACGCGCTCGCGCAGGAGGCGAGGGTCGAGCCAGCCGGACGCGACGGCATCCTCGACGTCGTGCACGGAGTAGGCGACGTCGTCGGACCAGTCCATGACCTCGGCCTCCACCGAACGGCGGGCCTCGGGGGCGCCGGCGCGGAACCAGGTGAACACGTCGAGGTCGTCGTCGTAGACCCCGAACTTTCCTGTGGGGTGCGGGGCGTGGCCGCGCCGCCACGGGTACTTCGTGGCGGCATCCAGGCTGGCGCGGGTGAGGTTGAGGCCGGCCGGGCGGCCGTCGGGGTGCAGTCGCTTGGGCTCCAGGCGGGTCAGCAGCCGTAGGGTCTGGGCGTTGCCCTCGAAGCCGCCGATGCCGGCCGCGACGGCAGCCAGGGCGGTCTCGCCGTTGTGCCCGAACGGCGGGTGGCCCAGGTCGTGGGCCAGGCAGGCGGTGTCGACGACGTCGGCACTGCACCCCAGGGCCGCGCCGAACTCGCGACCGATCTGGGCGACCTCGAGGGAGTGGGTGAGCCGGTTGCGCACGAAGTCGTCGCTGGCGGGCTGCACCACCTGGGTCTTGCCCGAGAGCCGGCGCAGGCTGGCGGAGTGCACGAGGCGGGCGCGGTCGCGGGCGAAGTCGTCGCGGTCGGCCCGCTTGTGCGCGGGGTCCTCCGCGACCCAACGCTCGCGGTCGCGCGCGGTGTAGGTCACGAAGGTCACCCTAGGCGGGCTGCCTCCGCCGCCGCCGCTGCTCGCTCGACCCACTTGGGAGGGATGCCGTACCGCTGGCTGGCGATCAGCCGCCCGGCAGCGCAGTCGTCGACCAGCTGGGTCAGGCGTGCGTCGCGGGTCTTCTCCTGCTTGGCGGTCACCACCCAATTGACGGCCACCTTGCGGTAGCCCGCGGTGGCGACCTCCCAGAAGGCCGTGGCGGCCGGGTCGGCGGCCAGCCGGGCGGCGTACTGCGGCGGCAGCTCGCGCTCGCGGTTCTCGTAGGCATAGACGCCGGAGCGGTCCGCGCGGCGGCGCTCGAACGCGGCCAGCCCACTGGGCTGCATCCGGCCCGAGGCGGTGAGCTCGGCCACGGCGTTGATGTTGACCGTCGACCAGTTGCTGCCCGGTTTGCGGGGGGTCCAGCGCTGGCGGCGGGTGTGCTCGTCGATGCCTTGGGCCATGCTGTCGATCCAGCCCCAGCACAGCGCCTCGCGGACGGCGGCCTCCCAGGTGAGGCCGGCGTCGGGGTGGCCCTTGCGGTACAGGCCCATCCACAGCTCGGTCTCGGTGTCGTGGTGGGCCGCCAGCCAGCGGCCGAACTCCGCGGCATCGCCGAAGAAGAGCGCCGGCCGCTCGGGCGTGCCGCCGGGGGTGCCGATCCTCTCGCTCACACAGACATCCTGCCGCGCCCCACCGACATCGGTCGTGGTGAGTGCCAAAGTGGTTGCCGTGGCGACCACTTCCGCCATCGAGGCCGGTCCGCGGTACATCACCCGGAGGGCCCTGATGTCCCCTGGTCGATGGACCCGTCCGGCGCGCGGTGCTACCTAGACTCGCCGCATGGACCGCAGACACCTCAGCTTCCTCGCCCTGGCGATCACGCTCCTCTACGGCGCGAGCTTCGCCCTGTTCGACACCACCCCGCAGGGATACGCGGCGCTCGGTGGCGTGGTCGTGGCGCTGGCCTGGATCGCGGTCGGCGTCTTCGGCAAGGACACCAGGCAGCAGGCGGACCCGGAGTGAGGTGACCGCAGCGCCGCGAGCTTGCCCGACATCACAGTGACGTCGGGCTTGTTACGACGTGGTGCGGAAACTTCTCCGACCGCGACGAGGTACCCCGCCGTCACAGTGATGGCGGGGAAGCTCAGCCGCCCGAGACGCTGAGCTCGGCCTGGGCGACCGAGGCCCGCTGCACCTCGTCGAGCTCTCGCGAGCGCAGCCAGTTCTCGGGCAGCGCCACCACCCGCGGTGAGCCGGCACGACCGCGCTGCCCCTCGGCGGCCTCGCCCGGCCACGGGGCGTCGAGGTCCATGGTGCCGATGAGGTCGTCGAGCACCTGGAGGCCGTCGACCAGCGCCAGCCGGTGGCGCACCGTCGAGCCGGCCGGGAAGCCCTTGAGGTACCAGGCGATGTGCTTGCGGATGTCGCGGCAGGCGCGGCCCTCGTCGCCGTCGTAGAACTCGACGAGGTAGGCCGCGTGCCGGCGCAGGGTGGCCGTCACCTCGCGCAGACCCGGGTGCACCCGGGCGGACGAACCGGCGAACGCCGCCGCGAGGTCGGTGAACAGCCACGGCCGACCGAGGCAGCCGCGCCCGACGACCACTCCGTCGCACCCGGTCTGCCGCACCATCGCCAGGGCGTCCTGCGCCGACCAGATGTCGCCGTTGCCGAGCACCGGGATCGAGGTCACGGCCTCCTTGAGCCGCGCGATCGCCGACCAGTCGGCCGCGCCCGAGTAGGCCTGAGCCGCGGTGCGCCCGTGCAGGGCGACCGCCGCGACGCCCTCGGCCTCGGCGATGCGCCCGGCATCCAGGTAGGTCACGTGGTCGGCGTCGATGCCGACCCGCATCTTCACGGTGACGGGCACGCCGTAGGGCGAGGCCTCGCGCACGACTGCCGCGACGATGCCGCGGAAAAGGTCGGTCTTCCACGGCAGGGCGGCCCCCCCGCCCTTGCGGGTGACCTTGGGCACCGGGCAGCCGAAGTTGAGGTCGATGTGGTCGGCGCGGTCCTCGGTGACGAGGATGCGGGCGGCCAGGCCGGCGGTGACCGGGTCGACGGAGTACAGCTGCACCGAGCGGGGGTGCTCGTCGGGGTCGTGCGAGATGAGCCGCATCGTCTCCGGCGTGCGCTCGACCAGCGCGCGGGTCGTGACCATCTCGGACACGTAGAGGCTGCTCGCCCCGCAGGCACCGCCGGCCTCCAAACCGGCCGTGCCGTACTCACGGCACAACCGGCGAAAGGCACGGTTCGTGATGCCGGCCATCGGCGCCAGCACGACCGGTGACTCGATGACGTGGCGCCCGATGTGCAGGGGCGGCAGCACCGGGGCGGAGGCGTGGACGGCCGGGTCGGTGGTGGTGGGGGCGGACATGATGCCCCATTCTCCCCCGAGTAGCGTGGTGGTGTGGCACCGCGGCCGGCTCGACCCCAGTCAGGGGAGGGCGGCGTGCGCGCCACCTGGGTGGGGCACTCCACGGTGCTGCTGGAGATGGGCGGGCTCCGCCTCCTCACCGACCCCCTCCTCCGCCGCCGGGTCGGACCCCTGCGCCGGCGTCATGACCTGCCCGCGCAGCAGCCCGTCGAGGACGTCGACGTCGTGCTGCTCAGCCACCTCCACCACGACCATGCCGACCTGCCCTCGCTGCGCCGGGTCGGCCACGTCCCGGTCGTCACCGACCCGGCCAACCTGCCGTGGCTCGACAAGCACGGGCTCGAGCCGGGTGACGCCGCCACCGACGCCTGGCACCCGATCGCTCCCGGTGTCGACGTGCTCCTCGTGCGCGCCGACCACGAGGCCCGCCCGATGCCCCACCGCCCCAACGGCGCCACCGGGATGCTCGTGCGCGGAGGCGGAGTCGTCGTCTGGTTCGCGGGCGACACCTCGCTGTACCCGGACATGGGCCAGCTGCCCGAGCTCGCCGGGGGGCCCGTCGACCTGGCCCTGCTCCCGGTCGGTGGCTGGGGTCCGCGCCTGTCCGCCGGGCACATGGGACCGGTCGAGGCTGCCGACGCGACCGCACGCTCCAAGGCCCGGCACGTGGTGCCGATCCACTACGGCACGCTGCACCCGTCGGGCTGGCCGTCCTCACGGCTGGCCTGGACGACCGACCCCGGTGAGCGGTTCGTCGAGGTGCTGCCCGACTGGTCCGACGCCATCGCCCTCGTCCCACCCGTCGGCGGCGCGGTCACCGTGCCGCCGGAGCCCGCCGTGCTGCACTGAGCAGCTCCCATAGCGCCGCCGCTGTCTCGTTCGGGTGGGTCAGCGGGAACACGTGGAGCCCGCCGCGCACGGTGACCACGCGCACCCAGCGGGCCGATCGCGCGGCCCGGACGAACCGGCGGGCGTCGACCCGCAGCTGGTCGAGCTGTCCGTTGACCAGGAGCACCGGGGCACTGACCTCGGCCAACATCTCGGGCCGGCAGCGCCCCATCACACCCGCCCACGCCGCCGGGATGCCGTCGAAGGCGTACCCGGCCTCCTTGATGACGGCTGCGAGCTCGTCCGGCAGCAGGGCGTCGAACTGACGGTCCAGGGCCCGCGACATCCGGTCGACGCCCAGGCGCCCCTCTACCCGCGCGATCGCCCGGTAGAGCGCCGCCCCCGCACCGGCCGGCACCGCGCACGCGCCCAGCAGCGCGAGCCCCGCCAGCCGCCGCGGGTGCTCGGACGCCCAGGCCATCGCGAGGTAGCCGCCCAGACTGTGCCCGGCGAGCACGACCGGAACCCCGGCATCCCCGCCCTCGACCGCCTCGCCGACCACCTCGAGCGCACGCTCCCAGGTGAACTCCTCGCCGCGTCGGGTGCCGTGCGCGGGCAGGTCGGGCAGGACGAGCTCGACGTCGGGGCCGAGCAGCGCGGCGTAGCGCGACCACTGGGCGCGGCTGAGCTGCGAGCCGTGGAGGAGGACGAGACGCACCGGTGCTGCCACGGCCGACATTCTCGCGCAGCGTGCCGTCAGCGCGATGGTTGGATGGGCGGATGGGCGCCCTGGTCACCGCCGACGAGCTCGCCACCCTCCTCGACCGGGCCGTGGTGAAGGTCGTCGACGTGCAGTACAACCTACGCGGCACCCCCGGCCACGAGCTGTACGCCGTCGCGCACGTTCCCGGGGCGCCGCACCTCGACCTCGACGTGGCGCTCGCCGACCTCCCCGGGGTGCGCGGCCGGCATCCGCTGCCCGACCCGGCACGTCTCGAGCGCGAGCTGCGGGCCGCCGGCATCGACGACGACGACGAGGTGGTCGTCTACGACCAGGCCACCTCGCTGGCGGCGGGCCGGGCCTGGTGGGTGCTGCGGTGGGCCGGGCACCCGCAGGTGCGGGTTCTCGACGGTGGTCTCGCCGCCTGGCGCCAGGCCGGGATGCCGGTCACCGGCGAGGTGCCCACGCCGCGGCCCGGGGACGTGGTCGTGCGGCCGGGCTCGGTGCCGGTGCTCGACGCCGGTGGGGCCACCGACATGGCGCGGCACGGCGTGCTGCTCGATGCGCGGGCGCCGGAGCGCTACCGCGGCGAGAGCGAGCCGATCGACCGCGTCGCCGGTCACGTGCCGGGCTCGGTGAACCTGCCGATGACCGACCTGCTCGCCCCCGACGGGCGCTTCCTGCCGCCGAACGAGGTGCGCCGTCGGGCCGCCGCCGTCGGCGTGTACCGCGACACCCCCGTGGGCACGTCGTGCGGCTCGGGCGTGACGGCGGCGCAGCTGGCGTTGGCGCTGCACACCGCCGGCATCGACGCCATCCTGTACGTCGGGTCGTGGAGCGAGTGGATCGAGGATCCTCGGCGCCCGGTGGTGACCGGCGGAGCGCCGTGAGGGTCACCTTCCGGGTGGCAGGCGTGGCGGCATCGCGAATGAGCGCCTGTACCGGTTGTGCAACCGCACGGTCGCGGACAGAGTGGGGGGCGATCCGGAAGGGTCGCCACCGTGGGGGTGACGGACGAGCCGGGCCAGGGGGAGAACTTCATGCAAGGACGACGACCCGTGCGCGGGGTGGTGATGGCGGTCGCCGGCGCCGTCGCAGCATCCGCACTGACGGCGGCTTCGGCCACGGCCGTCCCGGCGACCGCGGTCACGGCCTCGGCCTCGGCCACGGCCTCGGCCTCGGCCACGGCCTCGGCGAAGGCCGCGGCCGTGCAGCGCACCGGCGCCACGGAGGCCCGCCGCGTGGACCGGGTGAAGACCCCGCGACCGGACTGGTTCGCGTGCGAGCCGTTCGCGCCGGGCGCCGAGTGCGCCACCGTGCCGCTGCCGCTGGACTACGACAAGCCGACCGGGCCGACGACCGAGGTCGCCGTGCTGCGCCTGCCGGCTCGCGACCCGGCCCGACGGATCGGCACCCTGTTCGTCAACCCCGGCGGGCCGGGCGGCTCCGGCGTCCAGCTGGCCGCCAGCGCGCCGAACTTCCTCGGCGCGGGTGTGCTCGACCGCTTCGACATCATGGGCTTCGACCCGCGTGGCACGAACTTCAGCGACAACGTGAAGTGCTGGGGCAACCTCGGTCAGCAGTTCGCCGCCATCGAGCCGATCGTCAATCGTTCCTTCCCCTTCGAGCGCCCGGAGGTGCGCGCCTACGTTCGTGCGTCGGAGAGCTTCGGAAAGGCGTGCGCGACCACCGGAGCCCCGCTGTCGGGGTCGATGTCGACGGCCGAGGTGGCGCGCGACATGGACGTCCTGCGCCGGATGACCGGTGACAAGCAGCTCACCTACCTCGGGTTCTCCTACGGCTCCTACCTGGGCACCGTCTACGCGAGTCTCTTCCCCGACCGCGTGCGGGCCGTCGCCATCGACGGGGTGCTCGATCCGGTCGCCTGGGCAGGGACGGCCGCCACGGCATCGGTACCCCAGACCCAGCGGCTCCGCTCGGGCGAGGGTGCCGCCACGGCGTTGAACGAGATCCTCGTGCGCTGCCGCAAGGCGGGGCCGAAGTACTGCCAGCTCGCTGCCGCCGGCGACCCGGTGAAGACCTACGCCAGGATCGTGGCCGAGCTCAAGGCAGCCCCGGTGGTGATCACCGACCCCGAGAGCGGTGAGGCGGTCATCGAGCTCACCTACCCCGCGCTCACCTCGCTCCTGCTCGGCGACCTCTACTCGCCCGACGGGTGGATGTTCGTCGACATAGACCTCAGCGCGGTGCTGAGCCTGCTCGAGTCACCCGCGGACCCGGGCACGCCGGCTGCGAAGCGGCAGGCAGCCGCCAGGCAGGCGCTGCTCGCGAAGGCATCGGACCAGGCGTCCAAGGAGCGCATGGCTGCCCGTGAGAAGCAGCGGCTGGGTCGTTCGGCGGGCTGGGCCTTCCCCTACTCCAACGGGCCCGAGGCGTTCCAGTCCGTGCTCTGCACCGATGGCCTCAACCCCAAGAAAGCCTGGGACTGGGCGGCCTACGCCACCCGGAACGACCGCACCGCACCCGACTTCGGTCGGTTGTGGACCTGGGCGTCGGCGCCGTGCGCGTCCTCGACCTGGACCGTTCGCGACGAGGACAGCTACCGCGGGCCGTTCACCCGCACCACGGCCAACCCCGTGCTCGTCGTCGGCAACTACTGGGACCCGGCGACCAACTACCGGGGTGCGGTGACGACCTCGAGGCTGCTGCCCAACAGCCGCCTGCTCACCAGCGACAGCTGGGGGCACACCGCCTACGGCACCTCGGCCTGCGTCGACACCGCAGTCGAGCGCTACCTGCTGATGAAGAAGGTCCCGGCGTCCGGCACTACGTGCATCGGCGACGCCCAGCCGTTCAGCGACCCGACCGAGGGCCCGCAGCAGCGCCGCGCCCCCAGTGGACGGCAGCTGCCACCCGTCGTACCGCCGCTGCCAGGGGCTGTCCCGCGCAGCTGACGGCGCAGCGGTCCGGGTACGGTCGGGTGTGTCTTCCTTCGTGCTGATTCCCGGCGCGGGTGGATCGGCGTGGGTCTGGAGTCGAGTGACCCGGCTGCTGGTCGAGGCCGGCCACGACGCCATCGCGGTCGATCTGCCCGGCGACGACGACACCGCCGGGCTGCCCCGTTACACCGAACTGGTGGTGGACGCGATCGGTGCACGCACCGAGGTCGTGCTCGTCGCAGGGTCGCTGGGAGGCTTCACCGCGCCCCTCGTCTGCGAGCGGGTGCCCGTCCGTGACCTGGTGCTGGTGAATGCGATGATCCCGAACCCTGGTGAGATCGCGGGCGACTGGTGGGCACACACGGGCGCGTTCGAGGCCCAGGAGGAGGCTGCTCGGGCCGGTGGCTACGGGCCATTCGACGTGGCCACCTACTTCCTGCACGACGTCGACGCCGAGGTCGCGGCCGAGGGCGAGCCGCATCAGCGCGTCGAGGCCGACATCGTCTTCGGATCGGTGTGTGACTTCACGGCGTGGCCGACCACCGGGACTCGAGTCCTGGCCGGTGCCGACGACCGCTTCTTCCCGGTCGGCCTGCAGCGCCGGGTCGCTCGTGACCGGCTCGGCGTCGAGGTCGACGTGCTTCCGGGTGGGCACCTGCTGCCACTCGTGCAGCCGCGGCTGGTCGCCGACTACCTGACCGGTCAGAGCGTGTAGGTGCCGGAGAACTCCCCGACCCCGCTCGCCGCCCGGTCGACGTCGGCGACCTGGTAGAGCCGGCCCTCGTTGACGTCCCAGGCCAGCACGCGCCGCACGAGACCCGGGAACCCCGCTCTCTCCGAACGCGACTCGAAGAGAATGACGTCCTGCGGCCCCCACGCCAGCACCCGGTAGGCGGCCTTGGGCACGAGCGGCCCCTGAGTTGCGGCGAGCACCCGCGGCCTGGGCAGCTGGTCGGTGTGCACCGCGACGAGGCCCTGGGAGCGGTCCAACGCGACCTGGTACTGCCCGGGAAGGAACACGCCACCGGCCACCCAGCCCTCGGTGTTCGACACCGAACCCTTGCTGGGTACCACCGGGGGCCCGAGCAGGGGCTCGCTGCCGGTGAGCTCGCCGGAACCTCCGAAGGACCGCAGCTCGGCGGCACCCACGCCCTCGGCGATGTCGGCCCAGTCGGGGTTCACCGCACCGGCCGCACGCCGCACGGAGCCGGTCCGCGGGTCGAGGAGCCAGCCGCCGTCGCGTCCACGGGCCACGACCGTCGTGCGGTCGCGGGCCCAGCCGGCGAGCGACAGCGTCGGGTCGGGCACCTCGACCTCGCGCACCGAGAGGTCGCGCGCGTCGAGCACGAGGATCCGGCCGGTCTGGGGGATGACGACCCGGTGCCGGTCGTCGGAGATCGAGCGCGGCCCGAGAGCCGACTGCACGCCCTCCCACTGGGTGATCCGGGCCGCGAGCACCTGCACCTGCACCGGCGCGCCCGGCGCGAAGAGCACGGGGTGGTAGCCCCCGCCTTCTGCGACCACGAGAAAGACGGCCCGCAGCGGCTCCGCCACCCCGGGGGGCGCACCCGAGCCGGAAGTGGCGCGGATCGCCGGGTCCGCCGGGCCGAGGTGACGCGGGATCGCCAGCTCGGTGGCCCGGGGGTAGCGCGGCAAACCGGCCTCGGCCGGTGGGTCGGGTGCGAGGTACACGGTCACGCCGCCGATCTCGGCCGTCGGCAGCCGCCCGTCAGCGCCCATCGCCATCGGGGCGGCGCCCTGCGTCGGGACCGGCGCGGGAGCCCGGTCCTGCACGACGAGGAACACGCCCCCGAGCGCCGCGACGCCCCCGGCGCCGATGACGGTGCGCCGCACCACCGTCCGATGCTGCCGCCTCGCCTCCTCCCAGGCCTCCGTCGCCAGGTCGAGATCGGGCACGTCGTCACTGGCGAGCTCGAGCAGCTCGCGCAGGTCGGCGCTCATCGCGGGCCCCCCGCGCCCCGCGCGCCCCGCGAGCCGAGGTCGATGGTCGGCAGGGCTGTGCGCAGGCACGCCAAGGCCTCGTCGGCCTGGGCGCGCACGGTGGCGGTGCTGCACCCGAGCACCTGGGCGGCATCGATCTCCGGGCGTTCCTCGAACCAGCAGAGCACGACGACTGCGCGCTGTCTCGGGGTCAGTGCGTCGAGGGCGCGCAGCACCTCGCGCCGGCGCTCGGCGTCCTCGGCGTCCCACTGCTCGTCGGGCTCGTGCCACACCGGCGTGGCGGCGATCGACTCGTGCGCCCGCTTGCGCCACGAGGCGATCGCGTCGCGGTACAGGACGCGGCGCACGAACAGGTCGGGCTGCTCCTCGCGCACCCGTTCCCACTGCCGGGCGAGCTGCACCAAGCTGTCGCGCACCAGGTCCTCGGCGAGCCGCACGTCACCGCACACGAGATAGGCCGCCCGCAGCAGGGTGTGCTGACGGGCCTGCGCGTACTCGACGAACTCGTCGTCGGGCCGCGGTGCCCGCGGCACCCGCGGCACCCGCGCGTCGCCCATCCGGCCCACCTCCTCGTGCCCACGGGTCTTCCCCCCCACTGTCTCAACGCAGACCAGCGAGTGGAAGGGACGCGGCAGGTGGAGTCAGGCACCGACGAGCCGCTGCGCCATCCAGCCCTGGACCTGGTCGAGCCCCACCCGCTCCTGCGCCATCGAGTCGCGCTCGCGGATCGTCACCGCCTGGTCGTCGAGGGTGTCGAAGTCGACGGTGATGCAGAACGGCGTGCCGATCTCGTCCTGGCGGCGGTACCGCCGGCCGATCGCGCCCGCGTCGTCGAACTCGACGTTCCAGTTGCGGCGCAGGGTGGCGGCGAGGTCGCGGGCCTTGGGCGACAGGTCGGCGTTGCGCGACAGCGGCAGCACTGCGGCCTTGACCGGTGCGAGCCGCGGGTCGAGCTTGAGCACCACCCGCTTGTCGACGCCGCCCTTGGTGTTGGGCGCCTCGTCCTCGGTGTAGGCGTCGACGAGGAAGGTCATCAGGCTGCGTGAGAGCCCCGCCGCCGGCTCGATGACATAGGGCGTGTACTTCTCGCCGGTGGCCTGGTCGAAGTAGACCAGGTCGGTGCCGGAGTGCTTGGTGTGCGTCGTGAGGTCGAAGTCGGTGCGGTTGGCGATGCCCTCGAGCTCGCCCCACTCGCTGCCGGTGAAGTTGAAGCGGTACTCGATGTCGACGGTGCGCTTGGAGTAGTGCGACAGCTTCTCGGCGGGGTGCTCGTAGTGGCGCAGGTTGTCGGGGTCGATGCCGAGGTCGGTGTACCAGCGGGTGCGCTCGTCGATCCAGTACTGGTGCCAGGTCTCGTCCTCGCCGGGCTTGACGAAGAACTCCATCTCCATCTGCTCGAACTCACGGGTGCGGAAGATGAAGTTGCCTGGGGTGATCTCGTTGCGGAAGCTCTTGCCGGTCTGGGCGATGCCGAACGGCGGCTTGCGGCGCGAGGCCTGCATGACGTTGAGGAAGTTGACGAAGATGCCCTGGGCGGTCTCGGGCCGAAGGTAGTGCAGGCCCGACTCGTCCTCGATGACGCCGAGGTAGGTCTTGAGCATCATGTTGAACTCGCGTGGCTCGGTCCACTGGCCGCGGGTGCCGCAGTTGGGGCAGGCGATGTCGGCCAGCACGATCGAGTCGGGGTCGACCTCCCTGCCCTTCTTCGCCTCCTTCTCGGCCAGGGCCTCCTGCATGTGGTCGACGCGGAAGCGCTTGTGGCAGCTCTGGCACTCGGTGAGCGGGTCGGTGAACTCACCGACGTGGCCCGAGGCCACCCAGGTCTGGCGGGGCAGGATGATCGAGGAGTCCAGGCCGACGACGTCCTCGCGGGCGGTCACCATCGAGCGCCACCACTGGCGCTTGATGTTCTCCTTGAGCTCGACGCCGAGCGGGCCGTAGTCCCACGCCGAGCGGGTGCCGCCGTAGATCTCACCGCACGGGAACACGAACCCCCGCCGCTTGCAGAGGGAGACGACGGTGTCGACGACGGAGGTGGGGGCGGCCATGTCGGCAAGGTTATCGGGGCGGCGACCCCACGACCGAACCGGCCGCCGGACCGGCCGCACCCGCTGACAGCTCGTCCAGGACGCCACGGAAGACGACGTACCGGTCCTCCCCCACGGCATCGCGAAACCGCTCCTCCACGGTCTGCATGACGGCGGCGAACCGGATGAGGGTGCGGTCGCCCTCGAGGGTGCGGGTGACCAACCGCACCCGGCGGTCCGTGCCGGCGCGCGACTCCGCGAGGTGCCCGCTCCGCACCAGGGTGGTGACGAACTGACCGCACCCCTGCTTGGTCATGCCGACGAGGGCAGCGAGCTCGGTGACCGTGCACCCACCCGCAGGCACCGACGACAGCACTCGCACGTGTGAAGGACGCAGCCCGCCCCACTCGTGCTCGAAGAACGTGGACCTGACCGCACCCATCAGCTCGCCGAGGAGCATCGCGACGTGCGGACCGCCGGGATGGTTGACAGAGGTCATAAAGTCACTT
>Ga0335397_10008932_pt1 | contig 12585 bp, 7 predicted proteins | sample MAT04_FD_205740 | JGI IMG/M metagenome (GOLD analysis project Ga0335397, IMG submission 205740) | Freshwater microbial communities from Lake Fryxell liftoff mats and glacier meltwater in Antarctica - MAT-04 (spades assembly) (version 2) ...
AACCAGTCACGCTGCACGCGCACGATCAGCCCGTGTTGTTTTCGCTGCGCAAACCGCAGAACGCCGACCTGCTCATCAGCGAAGAAGACTACGTGAAGGACGAACGACTTCCGTACTGGGCTGACTTGTGGCCCGCGGCGCGTTTGTTGGCGACGACGGCGCTGGAGGCCAATGGCGCCGGTCGCTCGCTCCTGGAATTGGGTTGTGGTTTGGGACTTCCTACCACAGCGGCAGTGCGCGCTGGGTTTGCGGTTACTGCAACGGACTACTACGAGGACTCATTGCACATGACGCGCTTCAATTCGTGGCGCGTGAATGGCATTGAACCAAGCGCGCGCATGGTGGATTGGCGCACGCTGCCCGAGGACCTGGGCAAGTTTGATATCGTAATGGCGGCAGATGTGTTGTACGAACGTCCGTACGGGACGCTTGTGGCAGCGGCAATTGCGGCGACACTTAAACCGGACGGAGAAGCGTGGATCGCTGACCCCGGTCGAAGCGGACTCGATGTGTTTCTCGAACAAGCGGCGGTGCACGGACTTGAGGTCGTGTCGCGCGAGGAATTTCCGTATACGGAGGGGGAACGGATCAAGCAGACGATCCGTCGGTTCCGACTGCGACTGTTGTAGACGACTGTACCGGATAACACTGCGGCGGACTGCACTGATGCGCTGGAGGGGTGCGGGGGTGCAACCATCCGCACAGGACAGGTGTTGGGTTGCGACCACTGGCGCGATAGAAGAGATCGTTAACCGATCAACTGCCTTTGGACTTTACGGACTTTTTACAACGACTTTTCGGACGGGGTCGTACCGGGGACTACGCTCCGAGTGCTACAGCAATGTCCAAAACTCTTTTGACTTACTCATCGCAAACCGAAAGGTCTGCTCCGGATGCGTACAATTCCCAGAAAAATGGGGCTTCGGTGGGCCACGACGTCGGGTCGCTCGCGCGCCGGAAGAGTCCGAAAAGTCGTGTTCAAAGTCCGTAAAGTCCAAAGGCAGTTAGTCAGTGAGCGGCCTTCAAGCGCGCACTGATCTCAGCGCCCACACACCCTGTCGATTACATCGAATCGTCACGCCACCGTCGACCGTAGACGGCCGGCCACAACCTCCGCAATGTCCAGTACCGGAACAGCCGAACCAGTCCCGTTCAGGCCATCGGCAATCATCGTCATGCAGAACGGGCACGCAACGGCAATCGTATCCGCACCAGTCGCCAACAGTTCTTCCGTGCGTTCGACGTTGATGCGTTTGCCCGCGGTTTCTTCCATCCACATGCGACCGCCGCCGGCGCCGCAGCAGAGACCGCGGCTCTTCGTGCGCGCGGGTTCAACGATGTTCACCACCGGCAACGCGCGCTTGAGCGTCGCCCGCGGCTCCTCGTACACGTCGTTGTAGCGGCCCAGGTAGCACGAATCGTGGTAAGCCATAGTGATGGCTTTGCCGTGGTCAGTGCTGAGCGGCACGAGGTCCTTTGCAAGCAGACGCTCGATGTATTGGGAATGATGAATCACTTCGTAGTGTCCGCCGAGGTCGGGAAACTCACTACCCATTTGATGGAAGCAGTGCGGGCACGATGTCACGATTGTTTTGATCTCGTAGCCGTTCAGCGTTTCGATCACACCTTTCGCGAGCGTCTGGTACAAGTATTCGTTGCCCATGCGACGCGCGGGATCGCCGTGACACGTCTCCTCCTGACCAAGGATGGCGAACTTGACGCCGGCAGCCTGCATGATGCGCGCGAAAGCGACCGTGGTCTTTTTCGAACGGTCATCGAACGATCCCATGCAGCCAACCCAGAACAGCAAGTCAACTTTTTCGCCGCGTGCGATTACTTCGGATGCGTGCGGGATATCCATGCCTTCGGCCCACGCTGCCCGTTCGGAAGGGCTGAATGCCCACGGGCTACCGTTGCGCTCGAGCGATTGGAGTGCGGGCGCGAGTTCGTCGGGGAAACGCGATTCCATCAACACCAGGTCGCGACGCAATTCGTTGATGATGTCCAGCTGATCAATCGACACCGGGCATTCTTCAACACACGCGCGACAGCTCGTGCACGCCCACAGTTCCTCTTCGGTAATCCAGTTGTCGAGCAACTTGTGGTCGAGGACCGCCTGCTGCTCCGTCGTGGGCGCCGCCCCCGCCAATGTGTCAAGCATTTTTGCTTTTTCTGTGAGCCGCGCGCGTGTTTTCACGACAATCATGCGCGGCGACAACGCTTTCCCCGTGACATTGGCCGGACACACCGCCGTGCAACGTCCGCACTCCGTGCAGGAGTATCCGTCCAGCAAATTCTTCCACGACAGATGCTCCACATCGCTTGCACCGAATTGCTCTGCATTTTCGGCTTCGAGATCCATCGGGCGCATGGCGCCAATTGCGCCGGGCTTGCTGGTATTCGAGAACCACACGTTGATGAGGGACGTCAACACGTGCAGATGTTTCGAACCCGGCAGGTGATTCAGGAAATACAGAATGAGCAACGCGTGAAACCACCACATCGAATTCCTGATGGCGTGTGCGGTGCTCTCGGACAATCCCGAAAACGGCTTCGCAAGCAACCCGGAAATGACGCGACCGCTCCCGCCTTCACCCAAATGCACTTCCATCGCGAACATGATGAGCAGCGACACCATCAAAGCCGCAATCATGCTCAGAATAAAAATTGCATCGCCACCATGGACGGGATCGACATGAAAACGACGCGGCTTGATGACCAACCGGCGATACAACAGAAACGCGACCGGGATGAGCACAAACACGGCGAACAGTTCTTGCGACGCCACGTAGGCAGTGTATAAAAAGCCCGGCAAGAACATTCCGTAGTTGAAACCCGTCCAAAGCCCCTGGATCATGATTTCTGCAGTGCCCAGGCCGAGCACACAGAAGCCCCAAAACACAAAGGCGTGCATGGCGCCGCCCAGAGGATCGCGCAGAATTTTGCTCTGCAGGAACCCAATGGTGATCAGGTTCTTGGTGCGAAGGCCCGCCTCGTTCGTGCGGTCCTCCGGATGCCCGATTTTGAGCCAGCGCGCCAGGCGGAGGGCGCTGCGGATGAAAAAAGCCAGCGCTACCACGAGGCAGGCGGCAAAAATGACGTTGGAGACTCCCATACTGGCGAAGCTAGGCATGGTAAACAGTGCATTCAAGCATAGATTTTTCCGGTGACCCGGCCCGAGGCGCAATCTCTCGGTCCGAGGACCCGCCCCCTCTGCGCTTGGCCGTTTTCACTTTGCCGGGAGTTTGCATGTACCAACCGCTCCGCAGCCCTCGCGCGGATAGTCCGCGACTGGACATCTCGCGATTTCTAGCACCGCGAATGCCCGCCATACTTGCGTCGGCATTTGCAGCCGCCTTGCTGCCCTGTTCCGTGCTGTTCGCGCAAGCGGCGACGAACAGTTGGTCGCCCAAGGAAGTGCTGGCGCTTGAGACGTACGCGAAGCCGCCCGCCGATATCGAACGCCTCGTTTCCGCACCGCGACAAAACAACATCAGCCTCAGCAATCAAAGTCCGGATCGGAAATACTTCCTGAAGCTGCAGAGCGAGGGGCTGCCCAGCGTCCAGGCGTTCGGCAAACCACACATCTACTTCGCGGGTTTGCAGGTTGATGCGAAAGCCAACCGTGCGCGCACGTTGACGACACGTGGTTCCGCGGGCCTTTCCATCATTGATGCGAATACCGGAGCCGCTCGTGATCTCGAAGTACCGAAGGGCGCGACGGTCACTGCACCGGCCTGGTCGCCCACCGGTGCACAGCTCGCGTACATCGCGAACTTCGAGACGTATTCGGCCGTCTATGTCGCCGACCTCGCCACGGGCAAGTCACGTCGCATGGGCACGGCGAATCTGCTGGCGACACTGGTAACGACGCTCGATTGGACGCTGGACGGCACGAAGGTGATGGCGGTTGTCATCCCGTCGCCACGCGCGCCGGAGCCGGTTCGTCCGGCTATCGAAACCGGTCCGCAAGTGCGCATGACGATGGGCAAGAAAATCTCGACGCGTAACTACGCGAGCTTGTTGATGGATCCGTACGACAAAGCGCAGATGGAGTATTACGTCACGGGTCAACTCGCATTGCTTGATGTCAAGACGGGCGTGGCGACCAAGGTTGGCGCGCCAGCGATGATCAATTCTGTTGATATGTCGCCAGACGGCAAAGCATTTCGCGTGACGCAAATGCAGAAACCGTTCTCGTACATCGTGCCGATGACGAACTTCGCGCAGACGGAAGAAATCTGGAACGCGAGTGGCAAGAAGATTGTCGAACTGTCCAAGCGTGCACTGGGCGAATTGGAACCAGCGGACTCGACGCCGACCGCTCCTGCGGCAGCGGGTGGTGGTCGCGGCGGCGCGGGTGCCGGTGCAGATACCGCTTGGCGTAACATTGCCTGGATGCCCGACGGCAATGGCATCATGTACATCAAGCAAGATCCTGCACCAGCCGGGCGTGGCAACGCGGCCGATCCCAGCACGGACACGTCGTCATTTGGCGCGGGTAGTGGCGTTGCCGCGGTTCCACAGGGCGGACGTGGTGGGGCGGGCGGAGCTGGCGCCGCGCGGCGCAAAGATCGTGTGTATGCATGGTTACCGCCGTTTGACGCGACGAGTCGCAGGGAAATTTTCTCAAGCGACAATCGTCTGAGCGGCGTGTTGTTCAGCGACGATGCGAAGATGCTGTTTGCCGCGGAAAACGTGAACGGCACGGGCACGGTGTACGCGGTTTCGCTGGATGATCCCGCGAAGCATTACCCGATCTGGCGTCAGCGTGCGATCACGGCAGCGGTGGGTGGTGGTGGTGGTGGTGGTCGTGGCGGCGCCGGTGGCGGCGGCGGTCGTGGCGGTGGTGCCGATGATTCGATTTCTTTTTACGCGAATCCTGGCAACCTGATGACGAAGCGTGGCAAGGCGGGCGGCTCGGTTGCGCTCGTTTCGACTGATGGCAGGTACGTATACCTCGAAGGCACGCGCTACAACAAGAACTGGTTGCAGAACGCGCCGCGCAATTTTGTCGAGAAGGTTGAAATTCGCACGGGTGCGAAGTCGACCTTGTTTGAAAGCGCGACCGACATGGTGGAAACCGTCGGCGCACCACTCGACGATGATTTCTCACGCGTCATTGTCACGCGTGAAGGTCCGAAGACGGTTCCGGATTCGTACTTGCGTGACATGAAGACGGGTCAGTTGACGAAGCTGACGAACAACAAGGACATGACGCCGGAGGTGACCAACGCGATTCGCCGGAAGATTCAGGTGACGCGCGTGGACGGCATCAAATTCTTTGTCGATCTCGCACTGCCGGCGGACTACAAAGCCGGAACGAAATTGCCGGCGATGTTCTGGTTCTATCCGTACGAATACACGGAACAGGCGGGCTACGATCGGTCGGTGCGCACGCAGAACATCAATCGTTTCCCGGCGGCGGGGGTGCGTTCACTCGACTTCCTGGTCACGCAAGGATACGCGGTGGCGAATTTCGATCCGCCAATTATTGGTGTGGCGAATCGCATGAACGACAATTACATCTCGGACTTGCAGAGCAACCTGATTGCGGTCATCGATGAACTGGACAAGCAGGGCTTCATCGATCGCTCGCGTTTGGGCCTTGGTGGTCACAGCTACGGCGCGTTCAGCACGGTGAACGCCATGACGCATACGCCGTATTTCAAGGCGGGCATCGCGGGCGACGGCATGTACAATCGCACGCTCACGCCCAACGGTTTTCAGAGCGAACGTCGTGACATCTGGGAAGCGCCGGGAATGTACCTGGAGATGTCACCGTTCCTCGAAGCGGACAAACTCTCGGGTGCGCTGTTGATGTATCACTCGATGGAAGATCAGAATGTCGGCACGGATCCCATCAGTTCGGTGCGCATGATGCAGGCGCTGATGGCGCAGGGCAAGAATGCGGCGCTGTACATGTATCCGTACGAGGATCATGGACCCGCGACGAAGGAAACGATTCTGGATCAGTGGGCACGCTGGACGGCGTGGCTGGACATTTACGTCAAGAACGGTGGCAAGGATGCGCCGGGGAAGATTACGACGATCGTGCCGTAGTCGGTGCGACATAAAAGCGGCCCGCCATCGTTTCGATGGCGGGCCGTTTTACTGTCGTACGGGACCCGAAAAATCGAGAAAGCAAAGAGAGCCGAAACAGCCAAAGGTCCTTACTGCTTCAGATTTCACGGAGCAGAATTCAATTGTGAACCGTGCCAACGCCTTGTTACTTTCGCAGCCAAACAATCAAGGCGAGGTTGGCGCAAGCGGCTTTTGCCGCAGGTTGCATGGTTGTGGAAGTTATGAACTTAGTTTCTTGGCCGTTGATGCTTGTGCCGCCTCGCACACTGCCGATTTTGCTCGGCAGGTAAAGCTCCACAAACTCGATGTCAGGCGTCGTCAATTGTGAGATCGGAACTGACACGGTGGTTCCGCCGAGAGCGACTGTGCACTCACCTGTGAGTCGGCCGTTTCCCCATCGCAGTGCGAGGGCCTGCAGATCTACAACGCCCTGTTGCTCAAGGTCTTCGCGCGTGAGAAACTTCGAAGAAGCCGGGCTGACCCGCACGACTCTCTGTCCGAGCTCGAACAGCAAATTTGCTTCCAAGTGATTGGCGGGTCCTTTTCGCGGCGCCAACCACGCCGCGATGCGACGCCCAGCCGAATCTGGAAGTGTCACACCGACCGTTTGCCGCTCATACCCATTGAGGTCAAGTCGTATCAGGTAACGACCAGGTTTTAGCGGCATGAAGAACGCGCCAGCCGAATCGGATTTGGTCGTCTGTGCGGCCCCGATCGCGGTTACAAGAACGTTTGGCAGTGCCCGGAACACCGTGTCACCAATAACACCGCTTAACCCGCCTAGCGCGGCAACCGTTACGACGGACGGCAGCGCTTGGCCAAACCGAATCAACTTGATGAGAACGGTTCCTCCGTTGCTCGCGACCTTGACCGTCGGCGTAGCGCCGATGAACCCGATTCGACGTGGCCGCACATCGTAGCTGCCAACAGGAATGCTGTCGAAGCGGAATGATCCGTCTGCGCGTGTGCGCGTGCTCCGCTGCAAAACTACAATCAGTACGTCCACGTCTTGCAGAGGGATTCCCGCAGTGTCTGTCACAATGCCGACAAGAGTGTTGGGTCCCGCTGGCTGCGGCGCTTGATTTTGCGCCGAGCCTGCCGCGCTGATGACTGCGAAAAAAGCGAACGAAGTTACGACAAGCCTAGTTTGGCGCAGGAAACATCTGTTCCGCGAGATGTTCATATTACTCCGAATCCGCATTCGATGCGCCTTGCTCGAACAGGTTCAGTAGATCGACCGCACCTGGATTCCGGAGTTGCGCGTTTAGCTCCGCCATCTGATCTGAATATGTATTTGACTCTGCCTTGTGTCCAGCGAAGGCGATTGAGGCGGTCTTGGTGACCTCACCTCTCGATTCTTGGCCGAGTCCGCTCTCAGCTGTGATGTCACTCAAATCAACTCTAGCGACGCCGTCATCAGCGCATGATCGACACGTTGATTTGGAACGATTCTCTCAAGAACAAGCCAACCAGCCACCAAAGATTCCTCCCGCATGGCATGGTGCTTCCATCTGCTGAGCACATGCATATGCAGAAATAGCTCCCCACGCCATACAAGCGTGAGAGCGGCTCATAATTGCAGAAGGTGGTTAAGCTGAGGTTCCTGCGCCGAATTGGCTTCGGCAGCATACCTAAGTGCCATTCGTCATAGACGTTACGAAGATGCGGCGGACCATTTTTGGTTCCATTTGTAGTCACTAAAAGTGCTTGACAGCACGCGGTGTGTCGGCTATCTTAATTGGCATGCCAGCACGAACAGGAGTCGCGCACGTCGTCACTACGACACGGACGTACCAGGACCGGGTCTATCGCACCCACCTGCTGCGCCGCAGTTACCGCGAGGGCGGCACGGTCAAGAACGAGACGCTCGGGAATCTGTCGCATCTGCCCGAGGCCTTGGTCGAGATCATCCGCCGCTCGTTGCGGGGTGAGGCCTTCGTGCCGCTGACGCAAGCCTTCGAGATCACACGCTCATTGGCGCACGGCCATGTGCACGCCGTGCAACTGGCCATGCAGCGCCTGGGCTTTGCCTCCCTGCTGGCCTCCAAACCGTCTCGCGAGCGCGACCTGGTACAGGCCATGGTGGCCGCACGCATTCTGTGCCCGGCCACCAAACTCGCCACCACGCGGCGGTGGCACACCAGCACCTTGGCGCAGGAGTTCGGCGTCGTTGACGCCACGGAAGACGAGCTGTACGCGGCCATGGACTGGCTGCTCGCGGGACAAGACCGGATCCAGAAGAAGCTGGCGGCACGCCACCTCAAAGAGGACGCGTTGGTGCTCTACGACCTCTCGTCGAGCTACGTCGAAGGCACCCACTGCCCCTTGGCCAAACGGGGCTACAGCCGCGACGGCAAGCGCGGCACGCTGCAGATCAACTACGGCCTGCTCACCGATGGCAGAGGATGCCCGGTAGCGATCTCGGTCCATCCCGGCAACACTGCGGACAGTACGACGTTCCTGCCCGAGGTCACCCGCCTGCGCGAGCAGTTCGGCATTCAGCGTATGGTGGTGGTGGGGGACCGCGGCATGATTTCGCAAAAGGCCATTGATGCGATGAGCGAGGACCGCGACATCGACTGGGTCACCGCGCTGCGCAGTACGTCGATTCGCGCGCTAGTGGAGCAAGGCCATCTGCAGATCGATCTGTTCGATGCGCACAATCTGCTGGAGATCAGTTCACCCGAATTTCCCGGTGAGCGGCTGGTGGCGTGCCGCAACCTGGAGTTGGCCAAGTTGCGGGCCCACACCCGGGCGGATCTGCTGGCCGCGACGGAAGCGCGTCTGCAGAAGATTCAGGCCCGGGTCCAGGCCGGCCGACTCGTCGGCAAGGACCAGATCGGGGTGGCGGCCGGCAAGGTGGTCAACCGCTTCAAGGTGTCCAAACATTTTGCGCTCACCATGACGGATGACGCGTTGCACGTTGCGCGCATCCAGCCGCACATCGATGCCGAGGCCGCCCTGGATGGCCTGTACATCATTCGCACCTCCGTCACGGCCGCGCGCATGGATGCGGCGACCTCCGTCCGCACGTACAAGTCTCTGGCGCAGGTGGAGCGGGCGTTCTTGTCGATGAAGACGATGGACCTGAAGGTGCGCCCGATTCATCATCACCTGGAGGGCCGCGTGCGCGCACACCTCTTGGTGTGCATGTTGGCCTACTACGTGGAGTGGCACATGCGCGAGGTGTGGCGCGCGCTGACGTTTGCGGATGAAGAGCAGGCCGCCAAGCGCACCCGCGACCCGGTAGCGCCGGCCAAACGCTCGGCGGCGGCCCAGAAGAAGGTCACCAGCCGCACCCTCGATGATGGATCGCCGGTGCACAGTTTCCAGACGTTGCTGCAGGACTTGCACACCATCGTCCGCAATACGTGTCGCACGCCCACGGGCGCTCAGGATGCGCCGACGTTTGCTCTCACGACGACGCCCACACCGCAGCAAACACGTGCCCTCGCCTTGATTGAGACCATCACCCTGTAGACAGAACGTGGAACAAAAAATACAAGCGGTTTCATAGGGGAAACTCGTTTTTTTGGCGCAGGAACTTCAGGTTAAGACTGAAACGAATGATCACTGCGCACACGATCAACAAGACTGCAGAACATAGAACTACAAGTACCCCACCGTTCGCCAGATCGCTCCTGGCTGCGCGACACGCCCAATTGTCGAGTGCACGCTCGATTCACTACGGATGTCGCGACCGTTACCAAATTGCAGCGCCGACACACACCGGCGAGCTATCGGTTGGCCACAACTGCAGCAGGCGGAAATCCTTTGTAAGGTTTCCGGCCAGCCAGTAAGTCTTCGACGACCCTGGTCATTTGACTGTCTGGCGGGGCGCCATTGATGCGCCAACCGTTGATAAACACGGTCGGAGTACCACCCACTCGCAATTTCTCACCGAGAGCCTTTCCTGAGCTTATCAGAGCTGGTACAGATTCAATCTCCATGCATCGATTGAATAGCGCCGTATCCTTAACGCCAGCATCCTGCGCGAGCAAACTCCATCGGCGAATGCCCAATTGTGATTGGTTCAGAAATGCGACGTCAACAAGGCGCGCGAATTCGCCTTGCTCGTGAGCACACTCCGCAGCGTGTGACGCAGAAAAAGCCTGCGCATGAGCAGCAATGGGAAAGTGGATAAATGTGTAAGCAATTTTCCCACTATGCAGCTCTTGCAACCGGGTGACGGTTGCATGAAACGCACGACAGAACGGACACTGCATCTCTGAAAACACTACAATTGAGATTGGTGCGGAAGGATTTCCGATCGTACGTCCCGACTGCAGCATTGATCGCCAATCGGATTTGTAGCCCGCGTCAAGTTTCTCCCGACTGGCTGCTTGCTCCGTAAAGAATTCGCGGCGAACCAAGGCTACAGCAATCGTGATTGCAGCAACCGTCAGCAACGTAGACAGTGTCCGTTCAGAAACAGATCGCATTGTTCTGGCGCCTCGAATGAAGAATAGCCGCTGGCACTGGTGATCCTGCTGCGCTGGCGCGCGTTACCCGTCGTCACAAAGTTCGGGAAGTGGTTGCGCTCAGCGAAGCAGGAAATGCGCTCTACGAATCGCCTTCGCAGTAGCCCTCCCACCAGTCAATGGGGCAGTACCAGTTGTAGCGGCACCACGAATACTGAAAGATCGGGCAAGTTGTCAGCGCGATCGCATCAGAACAACTGGTGAAACAACTTGGTAGCTGTGACGCCGTAGCCGTAGCTGGGGCCCTGATCAGGCCAGCGCCTCCCATCAGGACGACAACCGCCGCCTGATACATCAGCTGTCTCGAACGTGTCATACTCCCTCCAGATCGTGAATGACTAGAAGCAGCGCGAGCAATAAGAGTGCATCTACCCCATTCGCTGCGCCACAAGCAATTCGGAAAACAGCTACCCACTTTCGGTAACAGCACTAATTTTATCATTCCAATTCAACCGCTCGCGTAGCAACGCGATGCTTCCGTTCAATCCCGTTCGTTTCCAAAATGAAGGTGGAAGGCCCGTACGAGTCTTGAGGAAGTCGCGCAACTCATCTCCCGTTGCGAAACCACTTCGAGTTGCGGACAAGGAGATAGAGAGTTGATTGACATTCGTATCGAACGCAATCCTACAGCCAGTGATCAGACCGAGGAGTTCGGTGGGGCCGGGCAGTCCTGCGGATTTCAACCGATTTCGAATGGTCCGTTCATGAATTCCGCTCGCCTTCGAAAGGTCTGCAGTACTTGATCTTCTGCATCCGATCACGATTGCGGGTATCAACAGAGATCCAAGTTGACGATCAATTTCTGGCACGAGTGTGTGCACCAGATAATCTCGCGCTTGTAACTCGCCACGCCGGAATTCATCCAGCGCTGCGACCATTTCGGTCACGCCAAGAACGCCGAAAAACAAGCGCACACAGCTAAACGCGGTGGTTAGCTGTTTGGCCTGATCGACCGACACCGGAGCAGTCGTGAAATTTGCGATGATCGGAGGTAGTTCCATCCGATTGGTGTCCACGGCTCTGAGGATCTCAGTAGCCTCCAGCCCGTCAGCACCAAGTGGAACGACAATAGCGTCGACGCGATTGTCGCGTACCACATGCAAAAGTTCGTCGCAACTAGACCATTCCCGGATCAGCATCGCTGCGGGAACTCTCGTGTGAAAATGCCGAACGGAGCCAGTCCATATCGCCAACACAGACATACAATCCCCCAGTAGTGTCCCAACGTTTTCACGTCGAAGCAGTGTAAGTTGTTGATTTGCTTGGTGAACGGGGGCGTTTCGTCTGGTCTCGATTTGAACGGCGAAGCGTTGAATTTCGGTCTTTTGCGCGGATGCGCGCGGGGCCGTCATGCACCAAGGCAAGCTCGTGTTCGCTCAGCTGATGGCGCATTTGCCCCTGCGCACGTTTCGTCGCTGCGTCGCCGCGCATCGTGGCGAGCATAATGTTCAAGATTTCTCGTGCCTGGATCAGTTCCTCGCGATGGCATTCGCCCAACTGACCTACCGGGAGTCCCTGCGCGATATCGAAGTCAACTTGCGGGCCCAGTCCAGCCGAGTGTACCACATGGGCTTTCGCTGTCAGACGATTTCGCGGAACACCTTGGCGAATGCCAATGCCACGCGTCCGTGGCAGATCTACGCCGACTTTGCTCAGCACCTTATCACGTTGGCGCGGCCGCTGTACGCGAAGGATCCACTCGGTATCGATCTGGACGCCACCGTCTACGCGTTCGATGCCACCACCATCGACTTGTGTCTCGCGGTCTTTCCGTGGGCGCCGTTTCGCGCCACCAAGGCGGCCATCAAGCGGCACACGCTGCTGGATCTGCGGGGGGCGATTCCCACGGTCATTCACATCACCGAGGGCAAGACCCACGAAGTCACCGTGCTGGACGCGCTGGTGATCGAACCGGGCGCCTTCTATTTTGCTGGATCGTGGGTATCTGGATTTCGGCCGCCTGTATGCGCTGCATCAGTCCCTTGCCTTTTTCGTGACCCGTGCCAAGTCCAACACCCAG
>Ga0335397_10008944_pt1 | contig 12566 bp, 16 predicted proteins | sample MAT04_FD_205740 | JGI IMG/M metagenome (GOLD analysis project Ga0335397, IMG submission 205740) | Freshwater microbial communities from Lake Fryxell liftoff mats and glacier meltwater in Antarctica - MAT-04 (spades assembly) (version 2) ...
GGCGGCGGTGGAGGACGTGGCGGTGGTGGTGGTGGTGGCCGGGGTGGCTACGGCGGCGGTGGGGGAGGACGTGGTGGGGGCGGTGGTGGTGGTGGCCGCGGAGATCGCGGCGATCGGCGCTAATTGTCCAGCCCCAGCGCTTCCTGCGCAAAAAATTCCCAAGCGCGATCCGGACTCCCTCCGGGTCGCGCTTTCTATTTCGCCCCCGGCTTCCGCTCGTAGATCGCAATCGTGGTGATGAAATCCACGGCGCGCTGGAGCACGGCATCCCGCAAGGCGGGCCCGGCCTTTTCAGCCTTGGCCTTTTGCGCCGCCTGGATGGCGTCCAACTCCGGGTTGGTCCCGGCGACCAGCGCCGCTTCATTCATACGGGGGCGTTCGGTTTCGAAGACGAACTCGCTCACGCCCCTCTCCAACTCCTGCTTGAGCAGCGTGTCCGTTGTTTCCTGCGGGACATCGACCGGCAGGTCCGGCTTCAGGCCGCCGGGAAAGACCGAAACATTCTCCGGCAGCGCCACCTCGGCCACAGCGATCCGGATTAATTTTCCCGTGGCCAGGGGAAACTCGGCAAACTCCACGGCCTCGCCTTTCGTCTGCTGGCCGATGATCAGCGCATTGACGTGGGTGCGCAGCACCGCCGCGATGACCTCGGCATTGCCGGCGGTATTGCGATCGACGAGCACGACGAAAATCCCGCGGAACTTCGGGTCGTCCTTCGAGGTCAGGATTTGCTCCTGCTTGATGTTCGGCTTCTTGACCGAGAACAGCACCTTGCCCTTGGGGCAAAAGCGTTTGCAGATCTCGGCGGTCTGCTCGAACTCACTGCCGGGCGGAGTGGCTCGAAGATCGAGCACCAGCGCGGGAAGTTTGCCGGCGGTGAATTTTTGCAGAGCCGCGTCGAGTTCGCCCACGTTGCCTGGCGTGATCGCGCCGAGGCGCACGTAGCCGATCCGATTATCGAGAATCTCCGCGCGGAAGGGGCTCGGCGCGTTGCGGTCATCAGCGGCGGGAGCTTGTAAAATGGCGGCTCCGGGAGCGATCCGGTCGAGCAGGCCCTGCACGGTGGCCCGGCGCATTTCGCTCTCGCTGAGCGCCGCAGGAGTGATGAAATTTTCCTTCAGTAATTGGATTACCTGATCGAGTTCCGCTTCGCTCATTCCATCGACCGCCATACGGGTCGTGGGACCGGGCGCTGGTTGGGCTGCGGCTTCCGGCGTCTGGGCGCGTCCGGTGGCGAGGGACAACAAGAGCAGCGCAGCCAGCGTGGAAGCCGCAGGAAATTTCATAAGTGCCCGGAAGCTAGGCGCTCAGCCCCTTCGCTGCAATATCGCGCCGGAAATACCGGCCCTCGAAGTCGATGTCTGCCACTGCCGCGTAGGCGCGGGCCCGCGCGCCCACGAGGTCGCCGGCCAGTGCGGTGACGCCGAGGACGCGTCCGCCCGACGTAACGACGCGTCCATTCTCCAGCCGCGTCCCGGCGTGAAAAACCGTGACGCCATCGGCCTTTGCGTCCAGTCCGGCGATCGGTTTGCCCGTGGCATAGCTGCCCGGATAACCGCCCGAGGCGAGGACCACACATACCGCGGATTCGGTCTTCCACTTCGCTTCCACACTCGCCAGTCGTCCGTCGATCGTGGCTTCGAGCAGATCGACGAGATCGCTTTCCAATCGCGGCAGCAGCACCTGCGTCTCGGGATCTCCAAAGCGGCAGTTGAACTCGAGCGCTTTCGGTCCGTCGGCGGTGATCATCAGGCCGGGAAAAAGCATGCCGCGATAGTCGAGCCCGTCACGCGCGAGGCCCGCGATGAATGGATCGAGAATCTCGTGCCGCACCCGCTCTTCCATTTCGGGCGTGAGCAGTTTGGACGGCGGGCTGAACGTGCCCATGCCGCCGGTGTTCAAGCCCTGATCGCCATCGAGCGCGCGTTTGTGATCCTGCGCGCCGGGGAAAAGCAGGTAGCTCTTTCCATCGACGAGCGCGTGAATCGAGCACTCTTCGCCGACCAGGAATTCCTCGATAACGATGCGCTCCCCGGCGTCGCCAAACTTCCGCACGTCCATGATCTCGTGGATCGCCAGGGCTGCCTGCCACGCGTTCTCCGCGATGATCACGCCCTTGCCGAGCGCCAGTCCATCAGCCTTCACCACGAGCGGATACTTCGCCTTCTGACAGAATTTCTGCGCCTCGCTGCTGTCCGTGAAGCTGCCTGACGCCGCCGTCGGAATACCGTGGCGCTGCATGAATTCCTTGGCGAAAACTTTCGACGATTCGAGCCGCGCTGCGCTCTGGGTCGGGCCGAAGATGCGCAGACCATTCTTTTGAAAAAGATCGACCAGGCCCGCGGCCAGCGCGTCGTCCGGGCCGACCACGGTTAAATCAATGCCTTCCGTCCGGGCAAACGCGACCAGCTTTTCCTGCTCGGTGACTTTGATCGGCACATTCGTCGCGAGTTGCGCGGTGCCGGCATTGCCCGGCGTGCAGTAGAGCGCGGAGACGCGAGGTGATTGCTGCAGTTTCCAGACGAGCGCGTGTTCGCGCCCGCCGCTGCCGACGACGAGGATTTTCATGGGAAAGAGCGCGGGACATTACGGGCGCGGCGCGAAGTGATGCAAGGCGTCGGTCGCCCGGCCGTCTTTTTCCCAGCGCAGATATTGCGCGATGGCGTTGGCCAGAAAGCGTTTCGCTTCGTCCACCGCATCGGCCAGCGCGAGTCCTTTGGCCAGGCCCGCGGTGATGGCCGCGGCGTAGGTGCAGCCCGTCCCGTGCGTCGAAATGCCGGGTACGAAGGGCGCGGAAAACGCGCGCGTCGCGCCGCTCGGTTCGCAGAGCAGATCGACCGCAGGATCGAGCCGCAGATGACCGCCCTTGATGAGAAAGGCGCGGTCATAGTGCCGCGCGAGTTCCTGGCCGGCGCGCTGCATTTCGACGAGACTCTCGACAGGCCGGCCGAGCAGCGTCTGGACCTCGTCGAGGTTCGGCGTGATGAGCGTGGCGAGCGGAAACAGGCGCTCGCGATAGACGGCGATGGCGTCGCGCTGGAGCAGAGGATCGCCGCTGGTCGCGACCATCACGGGATCGACGACGAGCGGCGGATGATGGGTGTCTTTTCCGAAGCACTCGAGGAGCGTGTCGCAGACGACGGAGATAATTTCTCGCGAGAACAGCATCCCGGTCTTGAGCGCGCCGATCGGGAAAGCCTCGAACAGGAGCCGGATTTGCCCGGCCACGATGCGCGGCTCGATCGGCTGAATGGCGCTGACCTTGCCTGGCACCTCGGCGACGACGCAGGTGATGGCGGTCACGCCATAGACACCGAGCGCGCTCATCGTCTTGAGATCGGCCTGCGCGCCCGCGCCGGCGCTGTTGTCGGAGCCGGCGATGGAGAGTGCGACGGGAAGCGTCATGGATTTTGCGTTGCTGATTGTCGGTTCATGAAGGATTGGTCGCTGCCCCACGAGCCGCGGTTTGGCCGCGATCAGAAATCAGAAACCAGAAATCAGGAACCCCAAATGTCTGCCCCGACTGAACTTGCCGGCCTCCATGTGAGCGTGGATCGCGTCATCCACATGCCGCAGCTCGAAGCACCGCCCGATCGTCCGCATCCCTTCGTCTATTTCATCACGGTCAAAAACGACTCGGGCGTGCCGCTGACGATCAAGGGCCGGAAATGGGTGGTGACCGATGCCGAAGGCCGCTGCGTGGTCGTCGAGGGCGATGGCGTGGTCGGCGAGTTTCCGTATCTGCAGCCGCATCACCAGTTCTCCTACAACAGCTACCACACCATCGGTTCGGACAGCGTGGCGGAAGGCGCGTTCTTCGGCGTGACCGATGGCGGCAAGCCGGTTTTCACGCGCATCCCGCGTTTTGAAATGCGCGTGCCAGTGCCGTCAGTGTGATGCTCGGATCAGCCCGCTTTCGGTGACGACGGCATCCACGCGCCGGTCGTGTGCTTCCGCGGGCAGCGCCTCGACCATTTGCAAATCGAAGCAGACGCCCAGCTTCACCGTGCGCTCCGGGAGCTGGGCGAGAAAACGATCGTAGAAACCGCCGCCGCGTCCGAGCCGGTGGCCATCGCGGGTAAAAGCGAGGCCGGGGACGAGGATCAAGTCGATCTCGGCGGGGAGAATGACCCGGGCGGCGGGAAAGGCCGGTTCCCGCACCGCGGAATTCCACGCGGAGGGCGCCAGGTCGTCGAGCCTGTGGACATCGACGAACTCGATTTCCGCGCCCTGGACGCGCGGATAGCAAAAGCCGCGCGCAGCTTCTTTCCACAGCCATTCCACGTCGGGCTCGCTGGGCAGCGGGGAAAAAAGGGCGATCCGATCACCGCACGCGAACGCGGAATGTCCGGCGATGGCCGCGCAGAGGGCGCGGGATGTTTCCGTGCGCGTCTCGCCGAGGCTCCGCAGGCGCAGGCGCATCTCGCGGCGAAGTTCGGTTTTGGTCACAGCGCGATCATCCGGTGGCATGGCAGCCGCTGGCAAGTGCATGAAAACTTTGCCTCTCCGCGACCAGCCGACTAATGTTTTTCCCCGTGGCCAATCCGTTTCAACGAATCCGCAAGCCCAACGCGGAGATCAAAAAATCCGAAAAGGCTCCCAAGGCAAAACCCGCGGCGTCCGCGAATTCCCCCGCGCGCAAGGTCGGGCTGAAACCTGGCAACGGCTGGCAGCGGCGAAACTTCCTCACCGAAGTGCTGCTGCCCTCGCTCTTTGCCCCGCGCTCCGCCCGGCAGGGGGCACCAATTTTTCCCGAGCTGAAGGAAGGCGAAATCGGCATCACTTGGATCGGTCACGCCTCGTTCCTCATTCAGACGCGCGAGCACAATCTCCTCATCGATCCGAACTGGGCGAAGTGGCTGAAGGTCATCAAGCGGATGAAGCATCCGGGGCTGCATCTGCACGAGTTGCCGAATATCGACGTGGTGCTCGTCACGCACGCGCACTTCGATCATCTCGACCGCAAGACGCTGCGCGGCGTGGCCGCCGACCAGCCGATCGTCGTGCCGTTTGAGGTGGGAAATCTCGTGCATGATCTTGGCTTTCGCAGTGTTCACGAACTGCACTATTGGGAGCACTACGAACACGGGCCGTTGAAGATCACACTCACGCCTTGCCACCATTGGGGCGCGCGGATGTTGCACGATTCACATCGCGGCTTTGGCGGGTTCATCATCGAGGTCGGTGGGCGCTCGATCTTTCACTGCGGCGACACGGCTTACTTCGATGGCTTCAAGGAAATCGGCCAGCGGCACGCCATCGACGTCGCGCTCCTGCCGATCGGCGCCTACGACCCGCCGAGTGGACGCGAAGTCCACATGAATCCCGAGGAGGCGGTGCGTGCGTTTGTCGAACTCGGGGCGCGACGCATGGTGCCCATGCACTACGGCACTTTCCGCATGAGTTACGAACCACTCCACGAACCGCCCGAACGCCTGCTGCTTTGCGCCCGCGAGCACGGTTTGGAAGATCGCATCTCGGTCATGACCGAGGGGCAGCCGATGGTGTTCTGAGCGAAAGAAAAAGCGCGTGCCCCGTTGTCGAGGCACGCGCTGGAGAATGAGGAGACGTGGACTACTTCAGTGTTTCGTAAGCCGCGAGCACATCCCTGGCATGCGTTTCCGTCGTGGCCTTGAGCATGTTCCAAACGACTTTGCCATCCTTGATCAGAAACGATTGGCGGGACGTGACTTTGCCGCGCATTTCCACTTGGAAAGCCGCGGCGACCTTGCCATCCGCGTCCGCGATCAGCGTGAAGGGGAACTGGTTTTTGTCCGCGAATTTTTTTTGCGCATCCACCGGGTCGATGCTCACGCCGAGCACTTGAATGTTCTTCGCCTTCAGGTCCGTCCACGAGTCGCGGATGCTGCAACCCTGCTTGGTGCAGCCGCCGGTGTCCGCCTTGGGATAAAAATAAACGAGCGTCGGCCCCTTGGCATAGACGTCCTTGAAGTTCACGGTTTTGCCGTCCTGATCTACGGCGCTGATTTCAGGGGCGGGCGCGCCGACGGCGAGCGGTTCGGCTTGGGCAAAAGAGGCGAGGCTGGCGAGCGCGACGATTGTGGCGAGGAGGGAGCGGAGTTTCATGGTGGTGAGTGAACCCGGTGGCGGGTGAAAAGTGGAGGAAGAAAAATTCAGCGCAGCGGCAGCCAGTCGAGCACACGCTGGATCTCGGCATCCCAGTAGCCCCATTCGTGGAATCCGGGACTTTCGTGATAGGTCACGGGCAGCTCTGCGGCCATGAGGTGCTGATAAAAGGTCCGGCTGTCGTCCAGAAGTTCGTCCTCGATGCCGCAGGCAAGATAAAGCGCGGGCTTCGGACCGGGCGCGGCGGCGAGCTTTTGTGCGAGGAGCCAGAGGTTGGTGTCCGCCGGGGCTTTGAGCGCGGCGCCAAAGAGGCCGATCCATTCCGCGCGGTCGATGCGGGAACCGGGCTTGCCCGCGTCGCGCAACCGCCGGGCGAGATCGAGCGCGCCGCTCAGGCTCGCGGCGGCAGCGTATTTTTCCGGGCGTGCCAGACCGAGGCGCAACGCGCCGTAGCCGCCCATCGAGAGGCCCGCGACAAAGTTATCCTCGCGCGAGGCGCTGATCGGGAAGTAACGCTGGCAAAGCGCGGGCAGTTCTTCGCTCACGAACGTCCAGTATTTCGGCCCGCTGGCCATGTCCTGGTAGAAGCTGCGCGCCACCGCCGGCATGACGACAGCAAGGTTCTTCGCCGCCGCATAGCGCTCGATGGAAGTGCGCCGGGTCCAGATGGTGTGATCGTCGGACAGCCCGTGCAGCAAATAAAGCGTCGGGTATTTCTCCCGCGTCTCGCCGCTCGCCATCCCGATCTGCCGGGTCGCCGGTTGCGGCAGGATGAGATGCGCGGCGCAGGTCAGGCCGAGCGTCTCGGAGAAGAAATGGAAGTCAACGAACGCCACGGGGGAGAGCCGTCAGCGCTCGTCCGCGCGTTGCTTCGAGTAGCCGAAAAAGCTCCGCTTCTTGATCATCTCCGCGACCTCGGGCGGGACCATCTGTTCCCACGTCTCGTCGTTGGCGGCGATGCGCTTGAGCACGTCGCGCGAGAAGATGTGGAGATATTCGGGATTGAAATTGTCGAGCTGCATGAAGCTGCCGCGATCGGCGAGGTAGCCGTAGAGTTTGCGCAGCTCGGGCGCGACCTGGAGATTTTCCACGGTCGTCAGCTCATTGGTTTGCTGGCGCAGCGGATAGACGAAGACCTTGAGCTCGTGTTTGAAGAGCCGTCCGAACGACTCCAGAATCCCGCCAGGCAGCGCGGTGTAATATTTCTCATCGAACAGCTCGATGAGGCTCGCCGCGCCCATGACGATGCCGACGTGCTCCTTGGTCCGCCAGGCGATATAGGCAGCGAGCCGGTAATACTCGAAGTAATCCGAGATGAGCACATGGAAGCCGCACGACGAGAGCAGATCGGCGCGGGCGAGGAAGTCGCGGCGGTCCACTTCCGCGCCGCCCGCGAGCAGATTGCGCATGGTGATTTCCATGATCGGCAGCACCGTTTTTCCGGCGACCGAAGGATGCGCGGAAAACTTCTCCAGCGCGGCGCGCATCATGTCGAGGTTCACGTGCGTGACCGGGCGGAAACTGCCGCGCTCGACGAGGATGGCCTTTTTGTAAAGCACCTCGGACGGCTGCAAGACCTGCCGGTCCGGGCCGAACATCGCCGCGCCGCTCAACCCCAGTTGCACGAGCTTCATGGCCATGATGCGGTTGTCCACGTAGCGGAATTCGATCCCCTTGAAGTCGATCATGTCGATCTCGATGCGCCCGGTGGTCAGCTTGTCGAGCAGGCTGTCCATCAGCTTCTCCGGCTCATGATGGAGGAAGAACGCGCCGTAGAGCAGGTTGACGCCGATGACGCCGAGCGCCTCCTGCTGGAGGCTGGCTTCGTTGTCGAGCATGCGCACATGGAGGATGATTTGCGAGGGCTCATCGCGCGGGTGCGCCTGGAATTTCACCCCCATCCAGCCGTGACATTCATTGCCGCCCTTGTAGCTGCGCGCGACGACGGTATCCGCGAAGGCGAAGAACGAAGTGGTGTCGCCGCGGGCCTCGCTCAGGCGCTCGATGTCGAGATCGTACTCGAGGTCGAGCATCGCCTGGAGCCGCTGGCGTGAGACGTAACGCTCGGTGTCGCCGTAGATGGCGTCGCTGACCTTCATATCGTAAGCCGAGATGCTCTTCGCAATGGTCCCCGCCGCGCCGCCGACGCGGAAAAACCAGCGGGAGACTTCCTGCCCCGCCCCGATCTCGGCGAGCGTGCCGTAGAAGCGGTGGTCAAGATTGATCTTGAGCGCCTTGGTGTGCGTGTCGAGGGCGCCTCCGTCCTGATTCGGTATCGTCATGAGCGCGGAGTAAATCAAACGTGCCGGTTCGCGGCGAGCGCCGATGTGTGAAGAATGCGAGGAAGGCGCCTACCAGTCTTTGGCCCGCAGCTTTTTCACGGTCGAACGGCGCTTTTTGTTTTCCAAGATGCGCTCTTTCACGCCCCGCGGGCGCTTGGAATTTTGACGGCGCTTCTTCTCGATTTCCGCCCGCCGGGCCGCGCGTTCTTCCCGGCGCGCCTGTTCGATGGCGTCGAGCAGGCGCGTCCAGGCGAGCTGGCGGTTCATCGCTTGCGAGCGCGTGTCCTGCACCGTCACGGCCACGCCGCTCGGCCCATGACGCAACGTCACCGCCGTCGAAACTTTGTTCACATGCTGCCCGCCCGGACCGGAACTGCGCGCAAACTTCTCCTCAAAATCCGCGGCCTCCAGGCGGAGCTGCGCGAGGCGCGCGGCCTTTTTTGTGTGGAAATCGGACGACATGGACATGTGACGCGCAGGAGGCGCGACCATCCAACTCCACGCTCTCCCACAGCGCAAGCGAGCCGGCTACTTCTTGTTGCCGACGATGACCAGCACTACGCCACCCGCCAGCGCGGCGATCCCAAGAATCGGCGGCAATGGGACGGAGCGTTCCTTTTCGACCGTGGCGTCCAATTGGATCGGCCCCAGATCGACGACCTTCTTTTTCTCCTGCGTGGTGAAGCTGAACCCGCCGTAGGCAAGCGCGACGACACCGAGGATGATGAGGACGATTCCGATGATGCCGGCAGGTTTCATATTGCTAGCGAATCGGCCACGGGCTGTCCGTCAGCCGTATTTCCTCGGAAAAGAAAACGCCGCCAGTTTCCTGACGGCGCTCTTGAAGGGAAATTATTGAAAGGTCGGCTTAGTAGGCGGCTTGCACGCCCTTGATCGAGCGCTTCGGCATCCAAGGCATCATCGAGCGCAGCTTCTCGCCGGTCTTCTCGATCTGATGTTTTTCGCCGGCCTTGAGCAGGGCGTTGTATTTTTTGTAGCCGCCCTCGTATTCCTTCACCCAGTCCTTGGCAAACTTGCCTTTCTGGATGTCGGTCAACGCGGCTTTCATGCGCTTCTTCACGCCCGCGTCGATGATCTTCGGACCCACGGTCACATCGCCCCACTTCGCGGTCTCGGAGATCGAGAAGCGCATGCCGGCGATGCCCTTTTCATTCATCAGATCGACGATGAGCTTCAGTTCGTGGAGGCACTCGAAGTAAGCCATCTCGGGCGAGTAGCCAGCTTCCACCAGCACCTCGAAGCCCGCTTGAACGAGCGCGGTGCAGCCGCCACAGAGCACGGTCTGCTCGCCGAAAAGATCGGTTTCGGTCTCTTCCTTGAAATCCGTCTCGAGCACACCCGCACGGGTCCCGCCGATGCCCTTGGCCCACGCGAGCGCGATCTTCTTCGCGTCCTTGCCGGGGTTTTGGTAAATGGCGATCAACGCCGGGACGCCTTTGCCTTCGGTATACTGGCGGCGGACGATGTGGCCGGGGCCCTTCGGCGCGACCATGATGATGTTCACGTCCTTCGGCGGGACGATCGTCTTGAAATGAATCGAGAAGCCGTGGCTGAAGACGAGCGTCTTGCCCTTGGTCAGGTTCGGGCGGATGTCTTTCTCGAAAGCGGCGGCCTGCTTGGTGTCGGGCAGCGCGACCATGATCACGTCGGCCTTCTGCACCGCCTCGGCGGGCGAATAGACTTCGAACCCTTTTTCCTTCGCGACCGCGACGGACTTGCTGGTCGGCAGGAGGCCGATGATCACTTTGACGCCGGATTCCTTGAGGTTCAGCGCGTGGGCGTGGCCTTGGGAGCCGAAGCCGAGGACGGCGCAGGTTTTGCCTTTGAGCACGCCGAGGTCGGCGTCTTTGTCAGTGTAGATTTTAGCCATGAGAAAGGTGTGGGGTTGAGGTTGAGGAGAAGGGGATCAGTGGTCCTTGCGGGCGAGGGCGACGCGGCCGGTGCGGCTCAGTTCGGAGATGCCGAACTTGCCCATAAGCATGAGAAATTTGTCGATCTTCGACTCGTTGCCCGTCACTTCGATGCCGAGCACCTCATGCTGCACGTCCACGGCCTTCGCGCGGAAAATGTCGCAGAGCTGCATCACTTCGGCGCGGTTCGACGCGTCCACTTTCACGCGCATCAGCACCAGCTCGCGCTCGACCACTTCGTTGTCGCGGTAGTCGTCGATCTCGATCACGTCGATCAGCTTGTTGAGCTGCTTGGTGACCTGTTCGAGGACTGTGTCATCGCCGCGGACGACGATGGTCATCCGGGAAGTGGCGGGATCAAGCGTTGGCCCCACGTTGAGCGTATCGATATTAAAACCGCGTCCGCTAAACATGCCGGCGATGCGCGTGAGCACGCCGAATTTATTTTCGACGAGGACGGAGATCGTGTGGCGCATAAAGAAAAAGGGCGCGCAGTCTCGGCGGGGCATGCGGGTCAGTCAAACTTAAAGTTGACGCCCGGCGCGGGCGCGGTTGCACTCGCTTTTCACCCACCTCCTCCCATGAAATTCGGCCTCTACATCGATATCAAACACGGCGCGGTCCTGCCCAACGACCAGTTCGACTTTATCGAGGAAAACGTCCAGACCCTGCTCGTTCCAGAGGCCGACGAAGCCGCCTTCCGCGAGCGACTCGCCGTCGTCCGTTCGCTCGCCAAGCCCGTGCTGACGGCGAACCGCCTGCTGCCGGCCGACTTAAAGCCCGTCGGTCCGGCCGTCGATGAAGCGCGGCTCCAGCGGTGGGGGGAGAATGTCTTCCGCCGCGCCGAGGAGATGGGCGTGAAGTTGATCGTCTGGGGCAGCGGCGTGGCGCGCCGCATCCCGCAGGGCTTTGCGCGGGAAGAAGCCCGCGAACAATTCCTCCGCGCCGTCGCGTCATTCGCGCCGATGGCTGAGCGGCACGGCGTGATGATCGTGATCGAGCCCGTCGCGCGCACCGACTCCAATTTCATCAGCTCCCTCGCCGACGGCGCGGATATCGTCCACAGCGTCGGCCACCCGAGCGTCCGCCTGCTCGCCGATAACTTCCACATGGCCATCGAGCAGGAACCCGCCACCGAGATCGAGCGCTTCAAGGACATCCTCGAACACGTCCATCTTTCCGAGATCAAACGCCGCGGCGTGCCGGGGACCACGGACTACGACCTGCGCCCCTACCTGCGCGCCTTGAAAGCCATCGGCTACGACAAGTCCCTCGTCCTCGAACCCGAGTGGACCAGCGTGCAGACCGAACCGGCGCTCGGCCTCCGCACCCTCCGCGCGCAAATGGCCGACGTCGGCCTGAGCTGATCCCGCGCGGCAGCGCTTTGGGTTATCCTCCGTTCCGCGTCGTCCCCGGCGGAAGCGTGGCGACCCAATCCTAAGCTAATTCGCCGGAGCCGTTGGGGCCGCCGGGGGATTGATGATCGTCGTGTTGTTCTCCACCTTCTTTTCCTCCTTGGCCGGCGGGTTGACGATGGTGGTGTTCTTTTCCACGACTGGCGTGGCTGGAGTTACTCGCGCGTCGCAAGCGCCGAAAAGCAGCGCGATGGCGGTGGGAAGGAGCAGGTATTTCATATTAGTAGCTACGGATCACTTGGGTCGAAGTGGTCGCGGGAGTGGCGGTATGTGACGTCGTCTCTTCCGTAGTGGTTTGAGTGGTGACGGTTGGTTCGGTCGTTTCGCATCCGGTGAAGGACGCGACGGCGATGACCGCGAGAGTGAAGGTGATCGGGATTTTCATTGAGAGTCAGGATATGGCCACTGCCTTGATTGACGGAGGGTTGCTGGCACCCTCCGCCTCTCAGGGCAGCGGCGGGGGGTTACTTCTTGTCTTCGGTGGTTGTCGTCGTGCTCGTCTTCTTCTCGATGGTCGCGGGGGCGGACGGAGTGACAGTGGTCGTCTTGCGCACGACGACGCGGTTGGCGACCATGCGGTCGCCGACCTTGGTGTAGTAAACGGTCACCGGCAGGCCGGACTTGACGGTTTCCATGGTCACCGGCGCACCGGCCTCATCGACATAGGTGGTCGTCTTGGAATAGCTGTAGCGGAGCGGCTCGGGCGAGGTCTCGGAACGGATGATGATCGTGTCTGGGCTGAATTCGCTGATCGTGCCGGCGCTGTTCGTGGTGGATGTTTCCCGGACGACGGTCTGAGCGACGGCCGCGGTGGTGAGGATCGTGCCGAGGGCGAGAGCGCCGAAGTATTG
>Ga0335397_10008952_pt1 | contig 12561 bp, 11 predicted proteins | sample MAT04_FD_205740 | JGI IMG/M metagenome (GOLD analysis project Ga0335397, IMG submission 205740) | Freshwater microbial communities from Lake Fryxell liftoff mats and glacier meltwater in Antarctica - MAT-04 (spades assembly) (version 2) ...
CGCGCGAGCGACGCGGCGATGCGCGTGGCCGCGGGCAGCGGCTTCGGCACGCGGGGCATCAGCGGCGGCAGCAGAAGACGCGTCGCGACGAGCGACACCGCAACGCCGACCGCGCTGAACACGGCGATCTCGCGGATCCCGGGGAAGGTCGTCCACGCGAGCCCGGCGAGTCCGGCGATGGTGGTCACCGCGCCGAGGACGAGCCCAGGCCAGATGCGCCGCATGCTCGCCTCTGCGCCGTCGGGTGCGGGCGCGAGTAGCGCGTGATGGAAGTAGTGCTCTGCGTAGTCGATGCCGACGCCGACCAGCGACGAGCCGAACGCGAGCGTCAGCCCGTGAATCTGGCCGAAGACGAGCAGCGTGACGGCGAGCGCGGCGACCGTGCCAGCAACGACCGGGACGAGGCCGAGCGCGACGTAGCGAAGCGAGCGGAACACCAGCAGGAACAAGACGACGATGCCGACGGTCGACAGCGTCGACACGCGCTCGACGTCGCTGCGAATCGACGCCTCGGCCGCCATCGCGAAGCGACTGACGCCGCTCTGCGTGACGCGTACATCGGGGAAACGCGCGCGGATCGACGTGATGGCGCGCTCGATGCTGCGCTCGATGGCGCTCTGCGCGGCGCTGTCGAACGGGCTCGCACGCGTCGCGAGCGTGAGCACGCCAGCGCGACGATCGCGCGCGAGGAGGACGTCGCCGTCGAGCTCCGTCGCGTCGGCGCCCTGCTGCGCGCGCACGCGCGACGCGAAGAGCAGCAGCGGATCGCGCGGTGCGAACGAGCGATAGGCGCTCGAGGCCGGCGACGCGAGCTCGGCGCGGAGTCGCTGCGCTGCGGCAGCGAGCGCCGCGTCGGTGCCGAGCGCGCGCGCGGCCTCCGGCGTCGACGCGGCGAACGCAAAGCGCTGCGGCGCGTACAGCTCGAAGTAGGCGCGCTCGCTCGCTTCGTCGGCACCGGAGCGCAGCCAGTCGATGCCGGGCGCGCGTGACAGCGCCGCTCGCAGCGCGCGCGTCGCCTCCGCGGGACGCGCTGACTCGATCAGCAGAATGCGCGTGCGCAGAATGTCGGCATTTGCGAGCGCCCGCGAGACCCGCGCGAGCTCCTGATCGTCGCCCGTCGGGAGAAAATGGGTGATGTCGGTCGTGACCGACATGCGCGTGGCGATGACGACGCCAGCGGCCGCGAGCGCAAGCAAAAGCAGGCCAATCGCGACGCGCCTCCCCCAAGTCACCGAGCGCGCGCCTGGGTCGCGGGCGGCCGCGCGCCGAAGACGCGCTGTGCCTCGGTCGCGTCGTAGACGTGGGTCGTGTCGACGTCGCTGAAGGTGGTGCGCGACTCGTCGCCGCTGACCTCGATGATGCGCAGGCGCGCGATGCGCACGTCGCGGCCGGACAGCTCGATCCAGCGGATCGCGCGGGCCACCGCCCGCACACGCGGAGAGAGGCCGAGCGTCCAGCTGCCATCGGCCTCGCGTCGAAGGCGCGTGCGGAAAGAGCGGTCGAGCGCGGCCGCGTCTCCGGCGAGCACCGCGCGAAACGCGTCGACGAAAGCGCGCACGACCGGCATGCGCTGCAGATCGATGCGCTCGGTGCCGCGCGCGTCGGTGAGTCGAAGCGCGTCTCCGTCGAGCACCATCGCAGCAGGTGCTGGGCGTTCGACGAGCCGGGCCAGGCGCGCAGGAGGACTGAAGTGCAGCACGCCCTCGGAGATCAGCGGCTCTTCGAGCAGCGCGATGCGCTTCTCTTCGTGGAATCGCGCGGTGAGGCCACGCACTGCGCGGAAGCGGGCGAGCAGCGCCGGCAGATCGCTCGGCGGATCTTGCGCGCGTAGGCCGCCGCTCGCCACGGTGAGGAGCGCAGCGGCGAGCAGCGCGGCGACAGCCACGCGCGCACCTGCTCGCCTCGCACCGTTCACGTGTCGCTCCCGATCGGCAGCTGATCGCTCCGCAGCATCGCCAGCACGTGCTCGATGTCGCCATCCATCCGTCGATCGCCGCGGTTCATCGCGACCTGCGCGCGCACTGCGCCGTGCAGCGCGCGCGCGCGGCCGTGCACGCCATCGAGCCCGCGCAGGTCGACCGCCTGGCAGAGCGCGAGCAGATGAATCGCGGCGACGGTCTCGGTGAGCTCGACGACGCGGCAGAGATCCCGTGCGGCGATCGTGCCCATGCTGACCTTGTCCTGGTTGTGCCCTTCAGTGCTGCGACTGAAGACGCTCGCCGGGGCCGCGTTCTTCAGTGCCTCGGCCGCGAGCGCCGAGGTCGCGATCTCCATCGCCTTGAAGCCGTGGTGCGCGACGCGCTCCGGGCCCGGCACGGCGACGAGGTTCTCCGGGAGTCCGGCGTTGGTGTTGGGGCTGAGCAGGAGCGCGACCTGACGGTCGAGCAGATCGGCGACGTTGGCGACGGCGGTCTTCAGCGAGTCCGCGACGAAGGCGACGTGCCCACCGTAGAAGTTGCCACCGTGGAGCACATCTCCGGTCTCCGGATCGACGAGCGGATTGTCGTTTGCTCCGTTGATCTCGATCTCCAGCCAGCTGCGCGAGAACGTGAGCGCGTCGACCAGCACGCCGACGACATGCGGCGCGCAGCGAATCGAATAGCGATCTTGAATGCGACCGGCGCGCGGCTCGGGGCGCGCAGCGACGTCGAGGTCGGCGCGGATCCAGGCGGCGACGGCGCGCTGCCCGGGGTGCGGTTTCGCGTCGAAGAGGCGCGCATCGAAGTGCGCCGGCTGACCATGCAGCACATCGACAGCCATCGCCGTGAGTGCCGCGCCGAGGCGCGAGAGCCGCGCTGAGCGCGCATGGGCGAGACACGCGAGCGCGGTCATCACGCTGGTCCCATTCATCACAGCGAGGCTCTCCTTCGGCGCGAGCGTCAGCGGCTCGAGGCCTAGCTGCGCGAGCGCATCCGCGGCCGCGAGCGTGCGTCCCTCGACGCGCAGCTCACGCTCTCCGACGAGCGCGGCGGCGACATACGAGAGCGGTGTGAGATCACCGCTCGCGCCGACGGAGCCTTCACTCGGAATGACCGGGAGCGCGCGCAGTGCTGCGAGCTTGCACAGCCGCTCGATGAGCAGCGGGCGCACGGCAGAGTAGCCGCCGACGAGCGACGCCGCGCGGATCAGCAGCACCGCCGCCGACTCGTCGTCCGCGAGCGGGCGACCGGTGCCGACGCCGTGATAGCGCAGCAGATTGAGCGGCATCAGGCCAGCTACCGCCGCGGGGACGTCCGTCTCGCACGACGCACCGAAGCCGGTGGTCACGCCGTAGACCGGAGGCCCGTCGGCCACGCGGCGCGTGATGACGGCGGCGCTCGCCTCGAGACGCGCGCGGACCACGCGGTCCGTGCTGAGCACCGGCACCGCCCGCGCGGCCGCGACATCGACGACGTCTTCGATCGTGACGGCGCGCTCGCCGAGCGCGATTTCGCGCATCTCACTGCTCATGGCGTCTCCCAGAAATCGAAGAAGTTGAACCAGTTGTCGGGGGCGAGCCGCACGTAGTGCTCGAGCCGCACGGCGAAGCGTTGCACGGCCTCCTGCAGCGCCTCCTCGCGCGCCTTGCGCGGCAAGACCAGCAGGTCCGTGAACGGCTCGCAGTAGAGATCGTAGTGGTTCGGCGCGCGATGCAGGCCGAACACGAGATAGATCGGGCAGCGCAGCGTCGCGGCGAGCAAAAACGGGCCCGTCGGAAAGCGCGCGCGGCCGCCGAGGAAATCGACGGTGACGCTGCGCGCGCCCCTGGCAACGCGGTCACCGAGGATCGCGATCAGCTCGCCGCGCTCGACGCGATCTTTCACGTCGAGCACGAAGTCGACGCCGCCCGTGTCGATGGCGATCACCCGGGCGTTCGTCTGCGGATCGAGCTGCTCGAGCACGCTGTTGACCATCTGCGCATTGCGAAAGAAGCCGAGCGCGTTGATCGGCAGGCGGTACTGCTCGGCCTTGATCCGCATCGCCTCGAAGCTCCCGAGGTGCGCGCCGAGCAGCACCGCGCCGTGCCCGCTCTCGCGCTGCTTGACCAGCAGCTCGTGCCCGGTGTGCGTGACCTCGAAGTACTTCGTGCGGCCCATCACGAGGAAGATCCGATCGAGCGAGACCTGGCAAAAGCGCAGCACGTGCGCGAACACCAGCCGCGTCGTGACCCGCGGATGGACGCGCGCGAGATAAGCGCGCGACACGCGGCGCGCACGCACGTCGAACAGCGTGTAGTGGAACGCCACCAGCGCGACGACGCCGCGCGCGACGCTGCGCCCGAGCACGCGGCACACGAGCGCCAGCGCGCGAATCCCGAGCAGCGTTCCGCGCTCGCGCACGTCGAGCCAGCTGGCGGGGCGTGGCCTCACTGCGTTCGTCGGGGGCGCGACTTCGTGCGCGCTCATATCGGCAGGGTGCGTCCGCGGCGCGCCCGCCCGGTGAGCAGGCGCAAGATGGCGCCGACGATGAGGCGCGTGTGCATCCAGCTGATCAGCGCGTTGTCGCGGAACATGCGGAAGTGCGAGACGCCGCCCTCGTCGCGCGCGAAGTAGCGCACGCGCGTCGGTAGGTTGGCGACGGGCAGGCCTTGCCAGATCAGCCGCACGGCGATCTCCGGATCGAAGTCCATCGCGTCACCCCACGCGGCGGCGCGCAGCGCGGCGTCGACTGGATAGACGCGAAAGCCGCACATCGGATCCTGCACGACGCGGCCGAAGGTCTCGAGGTTCGTCAACACTTGCGTGAGGCGCCGGCCGAGGCGACGCACGGTAGGCGCGCTCGCGTCGAAGATCGGCGCGCCGAGCACGAGCGCTTCCGGATGTTGTCGGGCCATCGCGAGCAAGCGCGGCGCGTCCTCGAGCGAATGCTGCCCATCCGCGTCGACCTGCAGCGCGTGGGTGAAGCCGAGCTCGTGCGCGCGTTGGAGCCCGGTCTTGACCGCTGCGCCCTTGCCGCCGTTGCGCGCGCGATGCGTGACGTGCGCCAGGCCGTCCGTCGCGAGCTGCGCGACGGCCGCGCGACCGGCCGGGCCGCTGCCATCATCGACGACGACGATGTCTTCGAGGTGCGCGCGCATTCGGACGACGACATCGCGGATCGTCGCGGGATTGTCGTACGTGGGCACGAGGACACACGGCCGGAACGGAGCGGTGGTGTTCATGGCGTCGCACCTCCGCTCGCCGCGTGCGCCGGCCCGAAGAAGAGCACGCCGTTCGTGCAGACGGCATCGCGCCGTACGAGCGCGAACGTGACGCGCGCGTCGACGCGCTCGACCTGCACGACGAGGTCGTCGCCGGGCCGCACAGGCCGGTGAAACTTGAGCTTGGTGATGCGCCGCGGATGCCCGAGATCTGGCCACAGCGCGCGCACTGCACCGAGCACGAGCGTGTCGAGCTGCACGATCCCAGGCAGCACCGGCTCACCGGCGAAGTGACCGCGAAACGCGCGCGCGTCGATCGGCACGTGCACCGCAAAGCCGCCCTCGGTCCGCGGCGTGAGCACGAGCCCGGCGCTTGGATGGATCGCGGTGGGCGCGCCCGGCGGGCTGAGCAGGCCGAGCAGCGCGTCTTTGCGCAGCTTGCCAGTAGCCTCACGCGGCAGCGCATCGACCACGACGATCGGTCGCGGCACGACGGCGGGATCGAGATGTTCGCGCAGCCCCGCGCGCAGCGCCTCGACGCTGACCCCCGGCGCCTGCACGACCGCGGCGAGCCGCGTGCTGCGCGCGCCGGGCGCACCGCGCGCGATCACGGCGACGTCAACGACGCCCGGCAACGCACGGATGCGCGCCTCGACCTCGGCGAGGCTCACGCGCTTGCCCGCGACCTTCACCACGCCACCGACGCGACCCAGCGGGCGGAATCGGCCATCCGCGTCGACCAGCACGCGATCCTCGGTGATCACGCCGCGCGCGACCCCTTCGCTCGTGAACGGCGAGTGCAGCACCAGCTGCGCGTCGTCACCGTCGCCGCTGCTCGCGTCGCTCGCGCGCACCGCGACGCGCACTCCGGGCAGCGGCTGATACGGCGCGTCCGTGCGCGTGCGCCAGCCGATGCCGCCGGTCTCCGTCGAGCCGAAGATCTCCGTCACCGTCCAGCCGAGGTTCGCGTGCAGCGCCTCGGCCGTCTCCGCCGTGAGCGCCGCGCCTGACGAGCACACGCGTGGCACGCGCTGGTCGATCGCGTCGCGTGTCAGCGTCTCGAGCGCGCGCAGGTGCGCGGGCACGCTGACGAGCACCGTCGCCCGCGTACGCACGAGAAGCGACGCGATCGACGGCGCAAACAGCGGCGACTCACGCACGAACGCAGCGCCCGAGAGCAGCGGCCCGAGCACGCCGAAGAGCAAGCCGTAGATGTGAAAGCTCGGCACCGTCGACAGCGCGACGTCGCCAGGACCCCAGCCAAACAACGTCGCCAGCGTCTCCGCTTCGCCGAGGAGCTGCGCCGCGGTCTTCGCGCAGAGTCGTGGCGCGCCGCTGGTGCCGGAGGTCCAAATGGTCGCGAGGTGGCGATCGGCGGCGATCGGCGGCGGCGCAACGTACGCACCGCGTGCGTCCGCGCGTATCCCGCGAACGTCGACGCCGTGTGGCACATCGGAGTCGTGCAGCAGCACTGCGGTGCGCTCGGCGTGGGCGACGTCGCGCACGGTGCCGGGCTGCGCGTTCGGCGGCAGGGCCACCGCGCGACCACGCGACCACGCCGCGAGCGCACACGCCGCGGCACGATAGCGATCCGCGCACACCACCAAGACCTCGCCGTCGCGCGCCGGGAGCGTCGCGGCGATCGCCTCCGCGTCACGCACCAGATCGAGCGCAGTGCGCGCACCGTCTGCGCCGAGCGCGACCGGCGAGCTCGCCTCGTGCGCCGCGAGCAGGCGATACACGCGCGCTTCGTCAGCGCTCATCGAACACTCGCGTCCGTCACGCGCGGCGGGAAGATCCGCGCGAGCAGGCGATCGTGAGGCCCCGCGCCAAACTCCCGGAAGCGCGCCTTGCGCACGATGTACTCGCTCGCGCCGAGCAGCCCCATCAGCACGTACGCGCCCGCGCCCGTGTAAGCCGCCCACAGCGCCAGCGGCGCGAACAGCGCGAGCAGCGCGGCGGTCGTCCCGTTGAGCACGAAGAAGACACACCAGACCATCGTCACCGTCCGGCAGTAGCGGACCTGCGCCACCGACAGCGACTCCGACTGGATCCGCGCAAAGCGCTCGACGATCGGCACGCCGCGCAGCGAGCCACCGAAGTGCAGCAGCAGCACGGCGCTGATCACCACCGGCAGCGACATCACCAGCCGCGCATCGTCGAACGCCGCGCCGATCAGCACGAGCGCGAGCACCGTGAGCGGCAGCGGCAGCACGGCGCGCAAGTGCTCGCGCTTCGTACCGCGGACGCGCAGCAACAAGCTCGGCAGCAACAGCCCCGCGAGCACCAGGCCGACGCCGCGCGCCGACAGCCGCGTGAGGCCGAAGTAGACCGCGAACGGATACACCGCGAAGAGCGCGCCGTTCAGGATGCCGAGGGCCACACGCACCGCGCACTCAGGCCTTGCGCGCGTGCTGCAGCGACTCGAGCAGCGCGACCACATCGCCGACGGTGCGCACCTTGCGCAGCGCGTCGTCGTCGACCCGCGTGCCCGTCAACTCTTGCATCTTCACCGCCATGTCGATGGCGTCGATGCTGTCGAGATCGAGGTCCTCCATCAGCCGCGCCTCCGGGGTCACGCTCGCCGGGGCGAGCTCGAACATCTCGCACATCGCGTCGCGAACCTGCGCGTAGACCGCATCGTTCACGGCGCGCTTCCTTCGCCCGCGCCCGGCACGGCGTGGGTGGCGACGTACGCGCTCAGCGTCCGCACCGAGCGGAAGATCGCGCGGTTGTTCTCGTCTTCCGCGTGGATCTTCACGCCGAAGCGGCGATCGATCGCCATCGCGAGCTCGAGCGCATCGATCGAGTCGAGCCCGAGCCCCTCGCCGAACAGCGCGGCCTCCGCGTCGATCTGCGACGGCGTGAGGTCCTCGAGCAGCAATGCGCTGACGATCAGCTCCTTCATCTCGTTCTCGAGCGACTCGTTCGTCATCGTTGGCTCACCCATTGGTCGTTCATCCCATGCTCGGCGGAGCGTTGCATCACGGCTGGGGTGCTCGCCGGCAGTCCCAGGCTCTCTCTGTACTTGGATTCGACCAGTGCACGCAGCGCACGCGTCTTACCCGTCCACGCGCTCGCGTCGACCGGCTCGCCCACATCGAGCGTCAGCACGGCGATGTCGAGCGGATGCGCCCAGACCGGGACGCCCTTGCCGAGCGCAGGCGGATCGCAGCGCACGACGATCGGCTGCACCTCGACCTGCCCACGCGCCGCGAGCTCGAACGCCCCGCGCTTGAACGGATGCAAGCCGCGCAGCGGCGAGCGCGTGCCTTCCGGAAAGATCAACACCGAGAAGCCGTCGTGCAGCCGATCGACGCTCGCCTTGAGCGCAGCGGCACCGGAAGCTGCATCACCGCGGCCGCCGTCGATGTGACCGGCGACGCGGAGCAGCGGGCCGATGAAGGGGCTGCGCATCAGCGACGGCTTGATCACGCAGCACACGTCGTCGAGCGCGGAGAGAATCGCGGTCACGTCGACCAGCGTCGGGTGGTTCGCCACGAACATACGCGGGCGCGGCAGCAGGCTGGCGAGCGCTGGCGCCGCGCGCAGCTCGACCAATCCCATCGCGCGCATCACGCCGTGAAAGACGCCGAAGCACTTACGCAGCAGCCGCTGCACGCGCCGGCGACGCTTCAGCTCGTCGCGCTCGAGGAGCCAGATCGCCGGTGCGTACGTCCACGCCAGGATCACGCCGCCGAGCCAGAAGTGCCAGAAGCAGGCGAGCACGAGCAATGTACGTACGCAGCGCCGCAAGCTCGACATTCCGCGCATTGATCTCACGGGCGGCGCTCACGCGCAACTGGCGATCACGCGTCGATGGGCGACGCTGGCTGTGTGGCAGATCGCGTCGCACGGCGCATCTGTGCGAGGTGAAGCCAGCTTGGTCCGCGCAGCTTCGCGCGCTGCACGTAGCGGGCGAGCTTGCCGCCGAAGCGAATGCCGAGCTCCGGCACCACCCAGCCGGGACGCTTCGGCGCCTCATCCGCGAGCATTTGCAGGAGCGCATCGCGGTCGCGCGCGCGATGTACCGACTGCGCTTCGCGGTCTTCCATGAACACGATGAACGCGGCCACGTCGGGATCGAGGCGATCGACCATCTCGAGCGTCGCGCGGGCTTCTTCGACCGTCTCGTCGACCGCGCCGAGCACGAAGGTGTGGCAATCGAGGACACCGTGCCGCACGAACAATTCGCGTGCGCGAAAGATCTCCGGCAGTCCGAACGGCTTGCGCAGCGCCTCGAGGACGCGCGTCGTGCCCGCATCGCTGCCGATCTCGACGCCGACGCAGCCGGCCCGCGCCATCGCGCCGACCAGCTCGTCGTCGAAGTTGACCGGCGACGCGTAGCAGACCCACGGGATCGGCACGCCGCGCGCTTCGAGCGCCGCGCACACCGCGAGCGCATGCGAGCGCGGCACGTTGAAGACGCTGTCGACGATGAACGCGTGCGTGACGCCGGCGACCTTCGAGCGCGCCAACATCTCGTCAGCGACGGCCTCTGGATCGCGGACGCGCACCTTGCGACCTTCGAGATCGGGGTAGTCGCAATACGCGCACTCGAATGCGCAGCCGCGCTTGGTCTGCACGTTGTCGGTGCCGTCCCACTCGTAGTAGCGCGGATCCACGAGATCGCGCGCCGCCGCCGGCAGTCGATCGAGCTCACCGCGCTCTTGCGCCGCGCGTGGTGTGCGCATCATCGGGCCGCGCACCAGGCCAGCGCCGGCCGTCGCGGCCCAGGTCAGCTTCTCCGGTTGTCCGCCGCGCGCCAGCTGATCGACCACGGCCCGCATCGCGTGCTCGCCTTCACCGACGACGCCGTAGTCGGCGCCGATGCGCGCGAGGAGCGACTCCGCCTGCAGCGAGAAGCCCGAGCCGCCGAGCACGATCGGCGCCTGGGTGTGCGCGCGTGCGACGCGGACGAGCGCCGTGTATTCGCCGATGAGGACGTCGGTGTCGTCGTAGGCGTTGGTGTGCAGGTTGCGGATGCCGATGCCGATGACCTCGGGCGCGAAAGCCGCGATCTCGTGCGCGAGTCGATCGTGCGGATCTATCTCGAAGCAGAGGTCGCAGAGCGTCACCGTGTGCGCCTCGCGCAGGTTCGCGGCGACCTGCAGCAGACCGAGCGGAACGACGGGCGAGGGGAGCTTCTCCCGATTGGCCGAGACGAGGAGGACGCGCACCCGCGCATATTCAGCGACGCACGGGGCGAGAGCAAGACGACGACGTGCGAAGTGACGTCGCCGCGCGCGAGCCCCGCGTGTCGCGCCGCGCGAGCGGAGGCCCGTGACAGGCGCGTGCCCGCGACGTAGCTTCGCCGCGTGAAGAGACACGCACCGCGCGCTCCGGGCGACGAGATCGACGTCTACATCCGCACGTACACCTCGCTGCTGCGATCGAGCGGCGAGGTCCCGGTGCGCGCGTTCGAAGAGGCGCACGAGTACAGCGACGCGAGCCTGCACTCTGGCGCACGCGAGGCGCGTCCGGACATCGCGGCGTTTGCCTACGGAGCCGCCCGCCTGCCGATGCAGATCGTGTTCGCGCGCATCGTGGTGATGGGCCAGTCGCACGAGCAGTTCGAGGCCGCGGGCTACGAGGTGCGCGGCGAGAACTGGCGGCGGGTGACGACGCGGGGTCGGCGTCGGCCGCTGCGCTGGGACGGCGCGGGAACTCTCGCGGCGTTCGTCACCAGCAAGAGCGACATCGACGACCTCGTGCCGATCCTGACCGCGTACCAGATCGAGTGGAACAAGATGCACGCGCTGCTCAGCGCCGACGACCTCGGCCGCGCGATCGCCGCCGCGCCGGCCGACGCGCCGCTCTCGCCGGACGTGCACGCGCTCGCGGCGACGCTCGACCTCGCGCCGGAGCAGGCCAGCACGCTGCTGCTCGCGCTCGGCGCGCAGTGGCCCGCTGCGCTGCGCGAGATCGCGCGCCGGCCCTCCGATCTCGTGGTGCGGCTGCTCAACGCCGGCTTCATCGAATATCAGCGCGCTGCGATGCGCTGGTGGAGCGGCATCGAGCCCGTCTATCTGCGCGACACGCGGCCGCGGCGCGCCCCGGTGTACTTCGTCTCTTCGAACACGCACTCGCTGGTGAACGTCGTCGGTGGCTATGCGCGCGCGCATCGCCAAGAGATCCTCGACTTCGCGCTGCGCCGAAATCCCGAGGGCCTCGCCGTGCCGCTCGAGCGCGCCATCGCGGCGAACGACGAGCACGAGATCGCGAACATCACGTATTACTTGCTGCGCGCGTTCCTGCACGACGACGACGGCCACGCCGACGAGCGGCTCGCGACGGTGCAGCGCTTCGACTCGGAGAGCGGCATCTCGTCGATCGAGTCGCCTGGCCGCGTCGACGTCGGCGCGCAGCTGGTGCGCCTCGCGTCGGTGCGCGAAGACCGCATCGACCCGCGCGCGCGTGTGCCCGGCATGGAGCGCCTCGTCGACAGCGACGCGCTGATCGTCAACATCGACTACCCGCTCGGCATGGCGGCGTATCACCACCTCTCGCGCATCGCGCAGGGCGTCGGTGAGCTGCGCGGCGTGTACGTGATGGGCAAGGGCGCGACGCTCAACGGGCGCGTCGGCGATGTGATGATCGCGAGCAACGTCTACGACGAGCACTCGAAGAACACGTACCTCTTCCGCAACTGCTTCACGGCGAGCGATCTGCAGCCGTTTCTGCGCCAGGGCACCGTGCTCGATCACCAGAAGGCCCTGACCGTACGCGGTACCTTCCAGCAGAACCGCGCGTACCTCGGCGCGTTCTACGCCGACGGCTACAGCGTGCTCGAGATGGAGGCGGGCCCGTACCTCTCCGCCATCTACGAGATCGTCAGCCCTGACCGCCATCCGAACGACGAGATCTCGCACCTCTCGAGCCGCACGCCGTTCGATCTCGGCATCCTCCACTACGCATCCGACACGCCGTATTCGCGCCGTCAGAGCCTGCTGTCGAAGAGCCTCAGCTACTTCGGCGTCGAGAGCACCTACGCCTGCACCAACGCGATCCTGCGCCGCATCTTGCAGCAAGAGATCGCCCGGCTCGGCGCGCGCTGAGGCTCGAGCCACCAGCGCGCCGTGCCTCCACGGACACGCAACGCTTCGCGGGAACGCGATACGCTGGGTGCCGATGAAAGTCGCCCTCCGCACCAAAACTCCTCTCTCTGCGCTCGCGGCATTCCTCACCGCGCTCGCCGCGTGCGGCGACGACGACGGCACTGCGCCGATCGACGCGTCCGTCGCCGATCTCGGTGCGCCGGCGGTTTGCACCTTCGACGCCGCCGCGGAAGCGCCGCTGCCGGAGCCCGAGCGGCACACGCCGCGCTGGGCGTTCCGACCATGGATCTCCAAGGACATCTCCGATCGCGACGACACGCTGGCGTTCGTCGAGGGCTTCATCGCGCGCGACATTCCGATCGGCACCGTCGTGCTCGATAGCCC
>Ga0335397_10008960_pt1 | contig 12558 bp, 16 predicted proteins | sample MAT04_FD_205740 | JGI IMG/M metagenome (GOLD analysis project Ga0335397, IMG submission 205740) | Freshwater microbial communities from Lake Fryxell liftoff mats and glacier meltwater in Antarctica - MAT-04 (spades assembly) (version 2) ...
GAACACCATCGACAAGTCTTGGTCCACCAAGGGACGCAGCAAGCCAGCCACGACATCATCCACCTGGGCCTGGTGGGCCATCAAGGCGTCCATGGCGCGCAACAACTGCTGGTGCGTCAGGGCGGCAACGTCCACGTCAGGCATGCTGACCGTCTGCAGCCAACGCAGCACGCCCAGCTTGGACTCAGGGTCGCACAGGCGGTTGAACACCATAACTCGAATGGCGTGCTCCACCGCGGTGGTGAAGCGGGCCTTGCGGAACACGCCAGCCAATGCATCGAAGCCCAACTCCTTCCACAACTGGTCCAGCGCCCAGACATCGCCCAACGCCAACGCGGACTCGAAGCACAACTCAGGCGGCGTCGCCGAAGACGCAGGCAATCCCTTGGCGCGCAGCAAGCCTTGCAGCAAAGCGTCTACGCCACCGCCGACCTCGTCGAGTCGACCCAGCGTGGCGATGGTGCGTTGGCGGGGCTTACCGGCGTCGTTACGGAACGACTCGACGAGCTGCACATAGCTGTGACCACCGGCGCGAGTGAGCTTGAGGAACATGGGCGAATATAGCTCATCAACGCGAGTATTGCCACCACCTTGTCCTCACCTTATTGCCACTACACAAATTCTGCGGCCTCGATGCCAAGTTGTTGATTTCGTTGAACTTCAGCCGTGGCTGAGACGCGATTCCAGCACTTTGTGTCGAATCCGGGAGCCCAAGACGTCGAGCTCGGACTTGGAGCGGCTCCACGCTAGAGAAAGGCCCTCGAGCCCGAGCGACAACCAAAGCTGCCACAGTCCCTAGACATCGCCAGCGCTGCGCCTGTCCAAAAAGCGTAGATCAGAAATGGAGGCCGAGCGTGCGCCCTGGGGCGACGCCTCAAGGCCCTGGGCGCGGATCAGGGCTTTGATCAGCCTGTCGACATCGCCGCCGGGTTCCAGACGGCCCAGAGAAGCCAGCGTGCGCTGACGCGATTTGCAATTCTCTACTTCCGCGCCACTACCGCGATCTCAACTAGCACATCCCGTGGTAGTCGCGAGACTTGAACTGTCGCGCGTGCGGGGGGCGCATTCGAGAAGTATTCGGCGTATACCTTGTTGAACGCAGAAAACTGGTTAAGGTCTACGAGGTAGACGTTGGCCATGAGCACGTTCCCCATACTCATACCTTGCGAACGCAATTTAGCGTTGATGTATTCGAGCACGACGCGCGTCTGTTCTTCGACGTTGTTGCCGCTGATCGAGCGGCCGTCCATCGTCAGTGGGATGACTCCCGCCAAGAAAAAAAGATCACCAGATTGAACCATCTGAGAGTACGGACCGATTGCCGCGGGAGCATTCGACGTCGCGTGTATGATCTTAGCGGTAGGCACGGATTGACAACCCGCAAGCACCGAACCGCTGAGAACAATTGCTGCTGCGAAAGATGATCGATTTAATTTATTCATTTCTTGATCCGATTTTTAAAACAACTCTTAGTTAGGGGTGTAAACATTTCTGGTCACGTTGGCGCACAAGCTTTTCATACCAACTACTTGTGAACCGAACCACGTGCAGTCGGAACTGCCGACCACCAGCTCCTTAGCTTGCCAGAAGCTAGGGCACGCACCTCCTTGACGACCCGTCAGGTTGGCTGCTCTAATTGAGTGGCACCGTCAGAATCGGACTGCCGTATGCTTTTCTACCTGCTGTTTGTCACTTCGAATCGAAGTTGACCCACGGATTTTTTCCAAGGAGGTCAGCCTGCGCGAGGCCTGGAGCCTCGTAGCGCATCGTCCACGTCGGCGGGCCGGTAATGTAAGCAATACACAGCCCGCTATCTGCATGGAAATAGGCACCGTGCGGCACCAATCCGGGATAAATCAAGCGCCAAGCGCGGGCACCTGGTTCGACCTTTCCCATCTCTAGCTTGACAGCGACCTGATCTTTGAGTTGGAAGTACCAAGTCCAGGGTCCGCCGCTGGGGAGGGTCATGACTTCATCTACACCAACTCCACCATCCGCGAAGTTAACGTGAAGCTTCGCAAACTTGTTGCGCGCGCTGAGCCGATCTTGGGGACTCATCGCGCTCAGGTCATAGACTTTAGGATAGGGTGCAACGCCGACTTCGCCGCTGGACATGCTGCCGCCATCTGGCAGAACCGGATCACGACCAGAGCTTTTCGTTAAGCTGACCATTTGTTTGCGGGACAGCTCGAATTCTTTTAGAACTTGCTTCTTATCGGCGTCTGTAAGTTTCGTCTTGAGAGACTTCTGGAGTAGTGGAATCGAGGTTTTTGGGACTTCGACTTGGTTTAGCCGAACGCCTACGGCCTTGAGCACTTCATTGATCGCTGACAAGCCTATGGCATCCGGCCTCCCGTCAGAGAAAACGAGGCGCGCGCTTTCGGTAGCAAGCACGTGAGTAGAAAAACTAAAAATGGCGAAAATGAGGCCGAAAGTTTTCATCAGATTCTTCATGGGATTCCTTGATGGTTGGGCTAATTCTTGGTCGGGATAAGCTGATCAAAGTTGTGTTTGTCTCTCCTTTCTAACTAAGCAAATCAGCGCGGAAGCTTGGAAGAGCTTCCGTACGTTCCGATTTACTCCGTTCGCTCTCATAGTGGTGAAGGCGGTTGCCACTGTGAAAGAGTTAAAGGAGCTTGATCGCAGGGAGACATCTGTAGGGCTCGCCAGCGGTCTTGCTGACTGAAAGTTGCGTCGGAGCGAGTTCCCGCCGTCACGCACATTCCGGTGAGGCGCAACTCCAGGCGGCCGTCGTTGCGGAAATCGAAGGCCTGCAGGCTAACGGTCGCGAAGGGCGTAGGCATGGGCGCGGTCGGGCTGGCGCAAGGCTGAGCCACTAAAGGCATCTGGGGCAATGTGCGGCCAGCACGACCCAAAGCTGTTACACAGACGTTAAAAGCAGGGAAGCGCAACTGACCGCTGCGCAAATCGTGGTGCAAGGCTTGGTCGGGCGCGATGCCGGGGCCTTTGCAGTTGTGCGCGCTCAAAGGCACATTGAGATCGATCCATTCCCCGGAGCCGGCAATGTCGATGCAGTACCCATCGTGCGGGCGGTCGAGGCGGTCCTTGAGCATCACGTACGGCTTGGCAGGAGCGAACGCTTCGACTGAATTCCAGAAAGTCGCGACAACTGCCACTCCTGTAGCCAGCAGCCAAGTTTTCCGCCATAACTTCATCCACGACATTACAACTCTTCTTTCATTTTTCGTATATGACAACCCTAAAGTTGCCAATCTATCAATGAAAGTGCATGTTTTGACTTTTTCCAATTCCAAGTTGGAAGGAATCAGTACCTTCGCGCTGGCCGTCCAGTTCGCTGCTGGCGAACAGCCACGCCTTCCGTCCCACTGCCCAAGGACGCACGAGGTTCTCGCTATAGTTTTCGTCGCTGACGATGTCGTCGCCGAGCAAGAGGCGACCAGAGACTCGCAACGCCGCGACAGGTAGTCGACCGCCATAGCAATACTGCCGCCAGTCGACATCTTGGCGCGCTCCTTTAGAACCATTCGTGCGGTTGGAATCAGCGGCGGGAACACTGCCGCACGCGCGGCGTCTTCCAATGAACTCGCTGTATCCATGCCTGGTGGTCGCTCACTTCCTCGCTTACGCTCCCCATGGCCTTACCGCAAGGCAGGGGGCGCTTCGCGACCGTTCGGATATTCCATGCGGGGGGCAACGTCTGCACCGCCGCAAGGGGTGCTCATCGAATTGCTGGCAACCGAAGCCGAACCAAGTGAGTACGTTCTGTCCACGCTGCCCGAGGAAACACCGATCACGGAAATGGTCAGCTTCGCCTTTTAGCCTTGCACATCAAGCGCGGTTACCGGGATTTAACAACGGCTTCGACCAGAGGCAAAACGAGGGGACGAGGCTGACGGGGTCTCACCCCTATGCCTCTTGGGAATTGGGGGGCTATAAATCCTCATGGTAGGGAGCATTGTCCACAAGTCAGCGGCGGCAGAAAATTCATCTACGTCGCGTCCCTGCCCTCGTCAAGGAGTACATCACCCGCGGCAGTCCTGCGCGGAGCGGCAAGTGGCAGCTTACATCGCAGCTAGAGCCTGAACTCGGCGACTACCCGGAATTTGAATAGCCACTGGACGCAAGCTCTCGGCTTAGAAAATCGACCATGACCTGAGTGCGCGGCAGGGGCAAGAGCCTTTGCGTGCTGATGGCGTACACCGTCAACGGCGGCGGCAGAAAGTCGGACAGCAGCGCCTTCACTTCACCGCTGCGAATTAGATCGTCGACGATAAAAATAGGGGTGAGCGCGATGCCCAGACCGCTCCGTAGTGAGTCGCGCAACATTACGCTGTTGTCGACACGCAGCTGGCCGTTCACCTCCACCTGGAGTGAGCGGCCATTAACTATGAAAGGCCAGTGATCGCCGCTGCGAGACCAAGCAAACCGCAGCGCGTTGTGCAGAGCCAAGTCGGCTGGTTCGCGCAGCGCAGGGCTGCAAGTAAGATAGGCAGGGGAAGCGACCAGCACTCGCGGAATACGACCGATGGCGCGCGCGTGCAGGCTGCTGTCGGGAAGGCTAGTACCGATGCGGATGGCGGCGTCGAAACACTCGGCGACCAGATCCACATATCTATCAGTTAGCTGCAGGTCGAGCTGAAGTTCGGGATTTTGGCGCAAAAACGTTGGCAGCCGCGGCTGAAGCCAGCGCAGCGCGAATGAGCTGGGCACGCTCAAACGCAATCGTCCTTTCACAGCCTGCCCCTGCGCCTGGACGCGGGCAAACGTCGCGTCAATCTCGTCAAGCAACTGTGCACACTCGGGCAGAAAACTTTCGCCGGCCGACGTTAGGGACACCTTGCGAGTGCTCCGTTGCAGCAGGCGCACGCTGAGTTGCGCTTCCAATGCCGCGACAAGCTTAGTCACAGCGCTTCCGGTCACATCGAGCTGGCGGGCAGCAGCTGCAAAACTGCCAAGTTCGCCAACCGCGCGAAAGGCGCGTAAGGATTGCAGGCTTGGATTCATAGGATTCCTTCCATTATGGAAGCAGGTTTATGTTCACTACTGTCCGGTCAAAAGTTGAACAGATTCAAATGCTTAGCGTCGTTGGCCTGTTCAGATGTGGACTCATCGCCCAGGAAGGCGCATGAAAGCTGGGTTTTCTCGAAAACCGAGACCGACAAGATCTGTAGACATTTGTACATGGAGGCCTCGATTTGAAGTTCCTTCCTGACGATCGCAATGAGGACGTAAGTGGCCACGGCGCACCACACCTGCGTCTTTACGGCGTTCTCGGTGTTGCCCCAGAAAAGCTTGATTCGCAAATGCTGCTTGGTCCATTTGAAGAACAGTCCGACCTGCCAGCGGCTCTTGTAGAGTGCGCAGATCGTCAGCGCAGGCAATGCCGTGTTGTTGGTCAGGAAGACCAACGTCTTGCCCGATTCGGAATCTTTGAATTTGATGCGCCGCAAGTGCTCGGGATAATTGCGAACTGGGTAGAAGCCGGTGAGCATCAAGAGCTGATCGCCGATCAAGCCGGTGTTCCGGTTTACCTGGTTCGAGTAGACGCGACGCGCGTCCATGCCGCGCTTCGCATGGGGCACGAAAAAAGCGCCGGACTGATGCAGTCGATTCAGTCTGGTGAAGTCCAGGTACCCGCAGTCCATGACGTAGAACGCGCCGGAGTCGAAGCGCAGCATATCCAGCACCTTCACGTCCCCTATCTTGCCGTCGCTGATGTGGATGACGGCAGGGATGGCGACGCCCAGGTTTAGCAGCGTGTGCAGCTTGTTGGCGGCCTTGGTGGAGCGGAACGTCGCCCAGTCGAACAGGCTCAGGCAAAGGTCGACGGTGCTGGAATCCAGGGCGTAGACCATGTTGTCCATCTCGACGCCCAGCGAGTCGCTGGTGTACAGCTTGCGTGCACGGCGAATCAACACGGCTGCGAGACCCGACCAGATGCACCAATTGCGCGATTCGTTCGCGTCGGCCAAGGTCGAGCGCTTGACCGCCGAGCGAAATCCCATTGCGTACAGCTTGGTCGAATTGCCCGACAAATTGGCCTCGATATCGCGCAGGCTCTCGCGCCAAGTCAGCTGCGCGAACCCCATGGCGCGGAACTGCTCGGCGCACGACAACGAGCGCACGCCGGCGTTGCCGCCATGGCGATGCACGATGCGCGCGAAGCTGGTCCAAGGGAAGAACTCCATGACTTGAGCGAACAAGGTCTTGCCGACGTACACGAGCTTCCCCAGAGGCAGTCAAGCCCGGGAAGGTACGCGGTTTTGCAAGATCGACATTCAAGTCGGCACCAAATCAAATCGGCCGCTAGACCGGCCAATGCTTGCGAATCGTCGCGGCAAGGCTCATTTAACCGGACAGTAGTGGTTTATGTTGCCATCCTACTATCGCTGAGCGCGCCTCCACAGAACATTGGTCCCAATTTCGGGACCATGAACCTCCATACCGCTGATGCAAAATTTGAAACGCACTTGGCTGCTGCTGGGCACTGGCTTGGCACTGGGCCTGGGAATGCCGTTGGGCAAGCTGGCAGGTGAAGCCGGCATCGGAGTGCTCAACTTTGTGCTTCTGCCTGCCGTCGTCGCGGCCCTCATGCTATCCGCGCTCGCTTGGCGCCAACATGGGCTGCCTGCCGCGCCCGGCCGTTTGTTCCGCTTCGGCGCAATCGCAGGTCTGCTTGGAAATGCAGGATCTAAACAGGTTGACAGCATGGCTCTCGCTCAATGCTGGAGCGGGCTTCACCGGCTTGGCCTACACCCTTCCGCCAGCGTTCACCCTCGGTCCGCTCCTGCTGCTAAGGTGGGAGCGCTGGCAGGCCGTGCGGGCGTCTGCCGTAATGCTTGGCTTAGCCGGCGCTCTCTGGTTGGTAATCGCGCGGATGCGTACCAGGCAGCTGACGGGAGGTGCCGCCTTACTTCTGTTGGTTGTGCCCATAGCGATCGGCGCAGGAAATGTCTACCGCTTTCGATATCTGCCGCGGCACTCGCCACCGCTGTGGATTGGGGCTGCCGCCGCAGTTGGTGCTTCTGCGTGGCTCTTGCCTGCCTGGATGGTTGCGCCCGCCGCGCTAAATGCGCTTGGCCAGGAAGGGTTTACCTATCTCGCCGGTCAGGTGCTGGCAGCGACCGTCGGGCTAACGATGTTCTTCACGGGCAGATGCTTAGCGAGCCAGTAACGATGAGCTTTGTTGGGTACGCTATCGTGCAGGCCGCAGTGGTGGCTGGCGCATTGCTGCTCGGAGAGCGCCTGCCGGTGCAACTGCTGCCGGCAGCGCTGCTCATCGGGCTGGGCTTCTGGCTGGTTCAGCGTACGCCTTCGATTACCAAGGAACAGGCAAATGAATTCCTGATTAGAAATGAACTTCCGCCAAGCTCATCCAGTGAGCTACTGGCCGCGTAGGCTGAAGGCTTCACTCACCCAGGAGCCCAGGTCATGGCCCACAACCTCATTCAGTTCCAGCATGAAATGTCGTTGCCCGAGTTCATTCAATGCTTCGGCAAAGAGGCCGCCTGCGTAGACGCGCTGCAACGCGCTAGATGGCCTGCCGGGTTCGTCTGCCCGCGATGCGGTGGCAGCGCTCACTGCATCGTGGGCAGCGGGTCACGGCGGCGCTTCCAGTGCAACGCCTGCCACGTGCAGACGTCGATGACCGCCGGCACCTTGTTTGCGAGCACCAAGCTGCCGCTGACGACGTGGTTCTTGGCAATCTATCTGCTCAGCCAAGACAAGACCGGCTTGTCGGCACTGGCCCTCAAGCGCCAGATCGGCGTGAGCTATCCGACCGCCTGGCTGATGCACCACAAGGTCATGAAGGCCTTGGCCGACCGCGAGGCGGCACACCGCCTGTGTGGCGCGGTTGAGGTCGACGACGCCTATCTCGGTGGAGAGCGCGCCAGCGGCAAATCCGGCCGCGGATCGGAGAACAAGGTTCCCGTCGTGGCCGCTGTTTCGCTCAACGAAAAGGGCCGCCCGTTGTATGTCACGGTCAGACAGATATCAGGCTTCACCAACGACGCGATCTCCAAGTGGGCGCGATCCAACTTGGCTCCTGGCACCGCTGTAATCAGCGACGGCCTGGCATGCTACAGGGCGGTGACTGACGCCGGCTGCACGCATTGCGTGGAAGTCGTTGGCAAACGCAAGCCGCGGGATCTGCCGCAAATTCGAGTGGGTCAATACCGTCCTGGGCAATCTCAAGACAATGCTCTCCGGCGCCTACAAGTCGTTCGGATATAGCAAGTACGCCGGCCACTACCTCGGCGCATTCGCCTACCGATTCAACCGCCGCTTCGATCTGGCGGACCTGGTCGTGCGCCTAGTAGTGGACGTCTGCCGTACCAAGGCGATCCCGCTGCGGGTGATTCGGCAGGCGGAAGTTCATTTCTAACCAGGTCTTGGAAAGTCTCTCGAAATTTTCGTGCGCCTTGAGCGCGCTAACGGGCAGTCCGCGAACCCGATACCCGATTCCGGCCGCCAGTTCGAATTGGCTTAGGAGACCCTAGCTAGCGACAGCCTTGTCCAGCGAATACACCGAACACGGGCCGCAGCGGCGCAGCGGTTCAAGCAGGTCAACACGTGCCGGTGTCAGCTCGGCAAACAAGGTGCGTGCGGATTCAAAGCTCAAGTGATAGGCGGCGCCAAGCTTTGCGCTGGCTTCCGCGGCCTTGAGCTCACCCCGGGCCGCCTTGAACACGCTGCCGCGTGCTGCAATTTTTGATGATTGCTTTCATGATGTCTGGCTGCAGGTTTCAGCGTCATGCTACAGACCGATCGCCCCGGACTCCCCTGGCTCCGGCGATCAATCGGTCCGGCATATATTGCACTTTAGCAATATATTGCGCGACAGCAATATAACTCGCAAGATCGACCTGCGGCCCTCAACCAACCGCGAAGACACCGTAAGCGGCAGCAAAGCCGTCGGCGAGCTGCCCTTCATGCTGGCGATTAGTGTGTATGAAGCGCTGCGGGAAGCGGTCGGGTCGGTGAAGGGTGAAGGACAGCTTGTGGCGATGACGGCATCGGCTACCGCCGAGAACTTGCTGCAGGCACTTAACCGGCCACAACTCGCGTCAGATCGGTCAAGACAGAGGGTTGATTTCTAGCCCTGTCCAAACCGCTAAGACACCGCACAGCAAGGAACGCCTTTCGCGGATTGACCCGGGCCGGTCACTCGCGATACTGGTCCTGTACCTCGCGCGCGGAATGGAAGGCCGCGACTACACAATCTCCGGGGCCGGGTGCGCGCGACTTGTGCCACACGCCTTGTGGCACGAAATGCCACCGATTCTCGAGCACGGCCGCCGAGCCCTCTCCGTAGCGATCGACGCGCCATCCATCGGCGGTCTCGATATGCGTCTCGATCGTACCGTCGAGCACGAGCAGCACCTGGGTGCTGTTGGGATGACGCTCGAGCGCCGTGTCCAGGCCTGCGCGGCTGATAGCGACGCGGATCGTGCCGATAGCGGGCGGCACCGCCACACCGAGGCCGGCCGGATCGACCGCCACGAAAGTGGCGCGCAGGGCTGGCTCGCGCTGCAGCCTGCTCGCGGCCACGGCCTGGGCCCGCCGCAGCGCTGTCAGCACACTCGCCTGCGTGGCGAAGCTGATCATCGGTTCGATAACGTGCCGTGCATGCGGCGTAATGCTTTGATTGCTCACTTTGATTGCTCACGGTGGGGTTTTACGGAATATAGCGCTGTCGACGGAAGCTGTCGAAAATCCGGATGAACATCTCTTCCGATTCGACAAACTCCGGGAAACCGAACTTTCGCGCTTTGGTGTTGTCGAGCATGATGTCCCAGCTCGAGGCGAAGGCGTGGTTGGCGAACGCCAAGTTGGCAGCCTCCGAAAAAGGCGTCGGCAAGAAATTGTGTTCGCGCACGATCTGGTTCCAAAGCTCCTCCTTATCGGCCATCATCGCTTCGAGATCGATCTGCTGCACACCGCCCGCCTCGAGCCCAAAGTACTCCGCGAGCCGCGGCCACAGGTGCTGCCATCGGAAGTGATCGCCTTTGACCATGTTGAACGCTTCGTTTGCCGCGTTGGGCGTTGTGGCGGCCCATAGCATGCCTTTGTTCAACAGCTCCACATCGCTGGCGCAATTCACCGCGCGGTAAGCGGCTTCCGGCCCAGGGAAGCGCAGCGGCAGCCCCAGTTCCTTGCAGAGCGTGGCATAGACCGCAATCGGCTTCAGCAAGTCCAGGCCGCTGCGTACATAACCGAAGACGATGTGCGGGCGCATTAGCGAGTAAGACCAGCGCTTGCAGTGCGCAAGTTCCTTCAGAAAGTCTTCCTGCGTGTAATAAAAATTCGGCGGAAAGTGCCGTGCATCGCTTTCCTTCGCCGGCGTTTTGAACGGCCCCAGGTGACGACCGTAGTATTTGGAACCTTGCAACAGGCACACATGTTTCAATTCGCTCGCAGTTGCTTCGATCGCGGTCATGGCGTTGCGAAACGGGTCCGTGTCCCTTGCCACTTTGTCAACCTAACGGGTACCCGTCGCGTGGCCAGTCCGGAAAATATGGGTCGCCTGCGCTAGCTTGCCGAGTTGGGCCTCGCAGTCTGTCGGGTCGTTCATGTCACACGCGACGTGGCGAGCCCCGGTCTCAAAGTCAGGGGGCCGGCAAGATACGATGATCACATCCCAACCTCCCGCCTTATCCAGCAGTTGCGCCATGTTGGCCCCGACCATGCCAGTACCGCCGAGGATGACGGCGATTCTTTCTGTCATTGAGTTTTCCTTATGGTTGATCAATTCGCGGACCATTTGTGCGGAACGCTACGCAGTTTTTAAGCGCACTGCGCGAGCGCGGCCTCGATAGCAACACCGAGCGACAACAGCCGCTCATCGTGACCATGTCCGGCTGCAAGCATCAAACCGACCGGTGCCTCGCCGGGCTTGTGGCAAGGCAGCATTAAAGCACAACCGTCTGGAAAGTTAATCAGTGTTGGGCTGCGCAGTATGAGCAGATTGGTGGCTCCGTACAGCTCGTCGCTGCCACGCAGCAGCGCAGTTGGCGGGGCAACGACTGGCACTGTCGGCATAAGCAGGGTCTCAGTGTTAGCGTCTGATCAGCGCTGATATACGTCGGTAATCCATCGGCGGCGGTCTTCCAACAGCGTCAGGTAGTCGGCTGCCGTCCTAGTGGAGCCGCGCTTTATACGCAGCGAAACCCGCGGGTCGTACTCAGCTTCTCCCAACTGGAGCAGCCGCGAATGCCAAGCCCACGCCTCGGCCGCAATAAAGCCGCCAAGCCGGTTGATGAGCCCCAGCTCGGCGAACTCGGGTATGTCAATCTCTACCAATCGCACACCTGCCACCGACAGAATGCTGCACGCAGCGTCAAACGCGGCCAACACCGTGACGTCGATGCCGTCGAAGGCCAGCGTTCGCGGCACCGCGATACTTCGGCCAATCAATGCAGCAGGGCGCAGCGCGACGTTGGCGCGTGCGGAAAGAACCAAGTCAAGTTGGGCGCAACACGCCACGCTGCGCGCGATTGGCCCGATCGAATCCAGCGTGAGCGATAGGGGCAGCACCCCATCGTTAGACACGCGTTGCGCTGTTGGCTTGAACCCTGTGAGACCGCACAGCGCCGACGGAATGCGCACTGAACCGCCGGTGTCGGTACCAATGGTTGCAACCGCCATGCCGTCGGTCACCGACACAGCGGCACCCGACGAGGATCCGCAAGGAATACGCCCGGTCGCTCGGTCCCAGCGGTTGCGTGGCGTACCGTAATGCGGGTTCAGCCCCAAGCCCGAGTAGGCGAACTCAGTCATGTTGGTGGGCCCGGTGATCACCGCGCGAGCCGCGCGCAGTCGTTGCACGATGACGCTGTCGACCGCTGCCGGAGCCGGCCGGTTTAGTACCCGCGATCCCGCGCTTGACCTGACCCGTCTCGTCAAACAGGTCCTTGACCGATACCGGGATGCCCGCCAACAGTGGCAACGGAACGTGCGCAGCGCGCAAGGCATCGATCGCATCGGCGGTAGCGCGGGCCGTGGCGGCGTGCACCGTGAGAAAAGTCGATTGCGCTTCGCTCGAACCCGCCGCCGCGTCGAGCGCCTGTTCGGTAAGCCCTCGGCTGCTGACGCGGCCGCTGTCAAGCTCAGCACGCCAGCAGCCCAGCGTTTTTGGAGGAAGGGCCATAGAAGGATTCCCGGCGGCAGATTTAGCGGGCCATCATGGCGTTGGGGAGGCTCAGCACAATCTTGGGGAAGACCGTGATCAAAATGGTGGCGATGATCATCAGCAGGAAAAATGGAAAGCTGGCCTTGGCGACGGTGATGATGTCCTTGCCGGTGAGGCTCTGCACAACGAACAGGTTGAAGCCGACCGGTGATGTAATTTGCGCCAGCTCGACTACCAGCACGACGTAGATCCCGAACCACAGCAGCTCGATGCCGGCCGCCTGGACCGCCGGCATGATCAACGCCGTGGTCAGAAGCTCGACCGAGATGGCGTTTAGAAAGCAGCCCAGCACGATAAAAAACAGCGTCAGCGCGGTGAGCAGCACCCAGGCGGGCAGGCGTTCGCCGGCGATCCAGTTGGCCAGTGCTGCCGGCAGCCCGGTG
>Ga0335397_10008963_pt1 | contig 12554 bp, 5 predicted proteins | sample MAT04_FD_205740 | JGI IMG/M metagenome (GOLD analysis project Ga0335397, IMG submission 205740) | Freshwater microbial communities from Lake Fryxell liftoff mats and glacier meltwater in Antarctica - MAT-04 (spades assembly) (version 2) ...
GGAATCGAAGATTCCGTCACAGCCGCGAAGCGCGGACCCGCAGGGGCCGCGCGCCGAGCGGGTTTCCGGGGGGCTTGGCCCGCCGGAAACCGAGCGAAGGCGAGTTCTTCAGGAGTTCTGCGGACAGCGTAGCGGCGGCCTGCGGGTCGGCCGAGCAGGCGTGTCGGCGGAGACGCCCGGCCAGCCTGCGCAGCCTCGACCACCAGCCCGCGCAGCCTCGACCACCAGCCCGCGCAGCCTCGACCACCAGCCCGCGCAGCCTCGACCACCAGCCCGCGCAGCCTCGACCACCAGCCCGCGCAGGATCGCGCCGCGGTCAGCGCAGGATCGACGGCCGGTCGGCCTCGCCCGGCTTGGGCGCCACCTTGGGCTTCAGCGACTCGACGACCTCGTCGATCACGCCCCACTCGCGGGCCTGGGTGGCCGACATGTACTTGTTGCGGTCGGTCTCGCGGTCGACCTGCTCGATGGTGCGACCGGTGTGGTTGGCGACGATCTTCGTGAGCTGGTTCTTCAGCTCGAGGATCTCCTCCGCCTCGATCGCGACGTCGGCCGCCGTGCCCTGCACCCCGCCCCACGGCTGGTGCATCATGATCCGCGCGTGGGGGAGGGCGAACCGCTTCCCCGGCGTGCCGGCCGACAGCAGGATGGCGGCCATGCTGGCGGCCATCCCGACGCAGACCGTCTCCACGGGGCACGACACGTACTGCATCGTGTCGTAGATGGCCAGGCCCGCCGACACGCTGCCGCCGGGGCTGTTCACGTAGACGTGGATGTCGCGCGCCTTGTCGGCCTTCTGCAGGTAGAGCAACTGGGCGATCACCGCGTTCGCGAGCCCGTCGCCGATCGGGGACCCGATGAAGACGATCCGGTCCTCGAGCAGCCGGCTGTAGATGTCCCACGAGCGCTCGCCGCGCCCCGTGCGCTCGACGACGACCGGGATGTAGTACTCGCTCCGCAGCGCCCCCTCGGGCTCGAAGCCCGGGACCGACAGCCCGTCGGGGCGACGGTCGTCGCCGACGCCGCGCGCGCCGTCCAAGGAGGACGGGCCGCCGAACGAGGACGGGGTGCCGAAGGAAGACGGGGTGCCGAAGGAAGAGGAGAGCGTCGAGGCGTCCATCGAGGGGGCTCCGTGGCCGGGGACCGGACTCTACTTCGCCTGCTTGGGGTTCTTGGAGGTTGTCTTCGACTCGGGCTCCGGCGCCGGGGCAGGCGCCGCCGCCTCCTCGACGAGCGTCGCCGCGCGGCGCAGGGCCTCGCGTGCCTTGCCGTGGAGCAGGTGGGTCTTCAGCTCGGACAGCCGGGCCGGGTCCTCTTGGAAGTGCTGCACGACCTCGCCGGCCGACCGGCCCGACTCGCGCGCCATCTGCTCGACCGCGCCGACGAGCTCCTGCTCGGCGACCGAGAGGCCCTCGGCCTCCGCGATGCGGTCGAGGACGAAGTGGCGGCGGAGGTCGGCCTCGACCTGTCCGCGGACCTTGGCCTCGTCGCCGGCGAGCTCGCGGGTCAGCTCCTCCTCCGCGGTGCCTTGGGACTGGGCGTCGATGCGCTTGCGCTCGGCCCAGCCGCCCACGGCGCCCTCGACCAACTCCGCCGGCAGCGCGATCGTCAACTGCCCGACGAGCTGATCGGTCAGGCGCTCCTCGGCCACGCGGTCGCGCTCGCGCTCCTTCGCGCGCAGCACGCGGCGGCGCACGTCGCGGCGGAGTTCGTCCGCGTCGTCGAAGTCGTGGCGCTTGAGAAACGCCTCGTCGAGGGGCGCGGGCTGGAACCGCTTCGCCTCCTTCACCTCGATGCGGACGTCGAACTCCTGGCCCGCCAGCGCGGTGCGCGGGTCGTCGGGCGCGGCGCGGCCGCGGACCGTGACCGACGTGCCGGCCGTGCCGCCCGCGAGCGCCGCGTCGGCGCCCTCGAGCAGGATCCCCTCGAGCACGCCGCGCCCGAGGCGGTAGTAGGCCCCGTCCTCGCGCGCGGCCTCGACGCCGTCCACCAGCGCCTGCCAGTCGACGACCGCGACGTCGCCGGCCACCAGCGGCTCGGGGGTGGATTCGAGCGTGCCCTCCTGCATCCGCAGGTTCTCGACGCCCGACTCGACCTCGGCGTCGGTGACCTCGACGAGCGGCACCTTCACTTCGAGGCCCTTCCACGTCGGCAACTCGAACTCGGGGCGGGTGGTCACCTCGAAGACGAACTCGAAGGCCTTCGCCGGGTCCACGACCGTCTCGTCGGGCGCCAGCGTCGGACGGCCGAGCGGGGCGACCTTCTTCTCTTCGACGGCCTGCCGGAACCCGGCCTCGACGAGCTTGCCCTTGACCTCGTCGCGGACGTGGGGCCCGAAGCGCGACTCCAGCAGCTTGCGCGGCGCCTTCCCGGGTCGGAACCCGGGGAGCGAGACTTTCTCGTTGATCTCGCCGAACTGCGCGTCGAACTCCGTCTTCACGCGCTCCGGGGGGACCGTGACGGTCACCTTCTTGCGGCAGGGGGCGATCTCTTCGACGCGAAAGTCCATGGGACGCTCCGGGACGCGAGGGCGGGCGCCCGACGCGTGGGGGGCCGAGGGTATCCCGTTCGGTGGCGGCTCCAACTTCCGCCCCGCCGTCCGGGCCGGAGCGACCCGCGCCGACGCGAGGCCCGGCGCACGACGGCGGGTCGTCCGAGGAGGACCCGGGACCCGCGCTCGAGAATGTTCCTTGCGTGGCCCGCGGGAGCGGCTAGGCTTTCCCCCGGTAGACGAAGAGGCTCCGTAGGCCGTCCGGAACGTCCTGCCGCACGCGAACGCGCGCAGCACGGGTTTTCTGGGGCGGCGCGGGGTCCGACCCGTTCGATGAGGCTTCCGCGGCGGTCGTTCCGCCGGTGATCGGAAGCCCTCGAGCCGGGGGGTACCAGCGCGTCGACGCCCGTTTCGGACGGGCCCGCGTGGGCCCCCGTCCGCCAGGATGGCGCGGTCCACCGGTCGCCCGTCACGAGGTTCTCGGCTCCCTCGGGAGCCTTCGGACCCTCGCGGCGTGGTCCGGACGCCCGCCATCTCGCTCGTCTCGCTCTTCACGTTTCGCTCTTCACGTTTCGATCTTCACGTTTCGCTTCTCACGATGTTCGACCCCCCCGGGATCCGGGCGCATGGGCGCGGTCGTCCGGCGACGGTGGCTCGGTGGCGGTGCAACCCGCCGCCGGCCGTGCCGGCGCTCCGGCCTTCGGGGGTTCGCGGCCCGATCCTGGGCCTTGGGAGCAGGTTTCCGATGAACGATCTGTCCGGTGGCTCGTCCATGCCCATGGGGGGCGGCGGTGGCGGCAGTGGCGGCGGTGCGGGGCGCGGTCGGCGTCGCCGCCGCCGCGGCGGACGCAACCGCGGGCGCACCTTCGGCGGCGGGGGCGGCGGGGGCGGGGGCGGGGGCGGCGGCGGCAACTACGCCGGCGGCGGGGGGTACGGCGGCGGAACGCCCATGGAGGCCGACGGCTTCGGCCCGGCGCCCTCGTTCGACGGCGACCCGAACGCCGCGCCGCCCTGGGGCGCGCCGCCGCGTCCGCCCGAGGAGACGCCGCCGGTCCCTGAGCAGCCGTTCGTGAAGCCCACCACGGCGCAGCTCTACAAGATGCCCGTCTTCGAGTTGATGCGCGAGGGCCACGGCTTCCTGCGGAGCCCGGCGAACGGTTACTACCCGTCGCCCGACGACGCCTACGTGCCGCTGCCGCTGGTGCGCCAGTACGGGATGCGCGACGGCGTCGTGGTGGACGGCGAGATCGGGCCGCCGAAGCGTCCCGGCCAGAACCCGCAACTCCTCGGCGTGCGGTCGCTCGGCGGCATCGCGCCGCACCTCTACCGGACGGCGCCCGCATGGGACAGCCTCACGGTCGTGGACCCGGACCGCAAGATCGACCTGACGGGCGGCGCCAACGACACGACGGCGCGCATCATCGACCTGATGTGCCCCATCGGCTTCGGCCAGCGCGCGCTGATCACGTCGCCGCCGCGCGCCGGCAAGACCATCATCCTGCAGAAGATCGCCCAGGCGATCATGCGCAACCACCCCGACGCCTACCTCCAGGTGCTGCTCGTCGACGAGCGCCCGGAGGAAGCGACGGCCATGATCCGGGCCGTGGAGGGCGAGGTCGCCGTCTCCACGAACGACCGGCCGCCCGAGAGCCACGCGCGCCTGACCGAGGTCGTCCTCAAGAAGGCGAAGCGCCTCGTCGAGACGGGCCACGACGTCGTGATCCTGATGGACTCGCTGACGCGCCTCGGCCGGGCCTACAACCTGCTCCAGCGCAGCGGCGGTCGCACGCTGTCGGGCGGCATGGACTCGCGCAGCCTCGAGCGCCCGAAGGCGTTCTTCGCCGGCGCGCGCAACGTCGAGCACGGCGGCTCGCTGACCATCATCGCCACGGCGCTGATCGACACGGGCTCCAAGATGGACCAGCTGATCTTCGAGGAGTTCAAGGGCACCGGCAACATGGAGCTGGTCCTCGACCGCAACGCGGCCGAGCAGCGCATCTGGCCGGCGGTCGACGTGAACAAGTCGGGCACGCGCAAGGAGGAGAAGCTCCTCGCGCCGTCCACGCTCGAGAAGCTCTACGTGCTGCGGCGTGTCCTCAACAAGGTGCACCCCGTCGAGGCGCTCCAACTCCTCGTCGAGCGCATCGAGAAGACCACCAGCAACGACGAGTTCCTCAAGTCCATCTCGAAGGCGCGCGCGACCGCCGACGACTGACCGCCGACGACGGACCGCCGACGACGGACCGACGGCGACGGACCGCCGACGACGGACCGCCGGCGACGGACCGACGGCGACGGACCGACGGCGACGGACCGACGACGACGGACCGCCGACGACGGACCGACGGCGACGGACCGACGGCGACGGACCGACGGCGACGGTCCCTCCGCGCGAACCTCCGCGAGGCCCGAGGGGCCTCGCGGGGGCCGGATCGGCTTCGGGACGCGCGTCCACGGACCGGGCGACTCCTCGCCCGGCCCCCGCACGAGAGGACGACCCGGGGACCACCCGGGGATGGTGAGACGGAGACGCGAGGCCCGGCGCCGAGTCGCCGCGGGCGTGCGGCGGACGCCCGTCGCGCACGACGAGCGCGGAACGCGCGCCGAGGGGACGGGGCGCGAGGCGGGCGGAAGACGCCCGGAGCCCTCCACAGCGGGGCCGCGGAGGGCTCCCGCCACGTGCTACCTTGGCCCGCTTCCCGTCCCGCCTTCGCGGGCGACTCCTGCCGAGGTTTCATGCGACTGATCCCCCGCCTCGTCGCGACCGCCGCCGTCCTGGCCGTCGCCGCGCTGCCGGCGCTCGCCGCCGACGCCAAGCCCACCCGCGGGCTGCGCTTCCCCACCCTCACGCCCGACGGCAAGACCGTCGTGTTCGCCTGGCGCGGCGACATCTGGCGCGCCCCGACGGCCGGAGGGGCCGCGACGCGCCTGACCATCCACGAGGCCCAGGACACGAAGCCGCGCGTCAGCCCCGACGGGAAGTGGATCGCCTTCTCGTCCAAGCGCAGCGGCGCGTACGACATCTACGTGATGCCGATCGACGGCGGCGAGCCCCGCCAGGTCACGTTCCACAGCGGCGCCGAGATCGTGACCGACTGGTCGCCCGACGGGAAGCGGCTCCTGATCTCCGCCGGGCGCGAGCCGAGCGAGTACGGCCTCGACATCTACGAGGTCGACGTGGACGGCGGCACCCCTCGCCGCGTCACCCAGGACGGCGGCCGCGACGCCACGTACGCGCCCGACGGCAAGACCGTCGTCTACGCCCGCGGCTTCAACACCGTCTTCCAGGACGACTACCGCGGCTCGGCGAACTACGACCTCTACGTGACGGACGTCACGGGGGCCCTCCCGCGCCGCCTCACCGACACCCCGTGGAACGAGATGAACCCGTCGGTCTCCGCCGACGGCGCCACGGTGTGGTGCCTCGCCGAGGTCAAGGGCGTCTACAACGTCGTCGCCCTCCCGCTCGCCGGCGGCGAGCAGAAGCCGGTCAGCGGCTGGACGGACGACAACGCGCGCCGCGCGACCCTCGCCTGGGACCGCAAGACCCTGGCGTTCGAGAAGGACGGGCGGCTGTTCACCGTCGACCTCTCCGCCCCCGACGCCAAACCCGTCGCGCTCCCGATCACCGTCGAGAGCGACGTGCGCAACAGCGGGTTCGACGTGCGCACGGTCAGCGAGGGCGCCGAGCACGTGTCGATCAGCCCCGACGGCAGCCAGCTGGCGGCCGCGGTCCGCGGCGACCTGTGGGTGCTCCCCGCCGGCGGTGGCGAGGCCACCCGCATCACGAGCGGCCCCGCCACCGACGACTGGCCGCGCTTCAGCCCCGACGGCCGGAAGCTCCTCTTCCACTCCGACGCGAAGGGCAACGAGGACGTCTACCTCTACGACTTCGCCACGAAGGAGACCAAGCCGGTCACCGACGACAAGAGCGACGAGGCGTTCGCGTCGTGGGCGCCGGACGGCCGGCGCATCGTCTACTCGTCGCAGCGTACCGGCAACAAGGACCTGATGCTGCGCGACCTCGAGACGGGCGAGGAGCGGCAGCTGACGCGCGACCCGAAGGACGACGACGACCCGTGTTTCTCCGCCGACGGCGCGTGGATCGCGTTCGACTCGGGACGGAGCGGTTCCCAGGCGATCTACGTGATGCCCGCCGCCGGCAACGACAGCCAGGCGCGGCGCGTCACGTCCGGGGCCGGGTTCTTCCAGGTCCCGACGTTCAGCCCGGACGGGACCATGCTCGCGTACGAGGAGGTGGACCAATCCACGGGCCAGTCCGGCGGCCTCTGGGCCGTCAAGACCTCCGGCGGTCCGGCGATCCAGATCTCGCGCGACGGCAACGCCGCCACGTGGAGCCCGCGCGGCGACTGGGTCTACTTCTCGGCGGAGCGCGACGGCGAGAAGAGCATCTTCCGCGTCCGCGCGCCGCAGTCCATCGAGGTGGGCGAGCGCGTCGCGTTCCTCGGGCGGGTGCCCGTGGACCGGCGCCGCGAGTTCACGGACCTCTTCGACGAGTGCTGGCAGAAGCTCAAGGAAGGCTTCTACGACACGAACATGCACGGCGTGAAGTGGGACGCGCTCCGCGAGAAGTACCGCCCGCTGGCCGTGGACGCGGAGATCAAGGACGAGTTCTACAACGTCGTGTCCCAGATGCTCGGCGAGCTCAACGCCAGCCACCTGGGGATCTACGGCGGGCACGACGACGAGGAGGACGCGGGGCCCCGCGGTCCGTCCACGGGCTTCCTCGGCCTCGAGCTCGACGCCGCGACGCAGGCCGAGGGCGGCCGGAAGATCAGCTTCGTCCAGCCCAAGGGCCCGGCCGACGACGCCGGCCTGCGGGTGGGCGACGTCGTGAAGGCCATCGCCGGGACGACGCTCCGCGAGAAGACCGACCTCGACAAGGTGATGGCCGGGACCGCGGGCAAGGAGGTCCCGCTCCTGTTCGCCAAGGGCGACGGCTCCGGCGAGCGCACCGTGAAGGTGAAGGCCGTGCCGATGGGGGCGCTCAACGGCCTCCGCTACGGCCTGTGGGTCGAGCGTTGCCGGAAGGCCGTGGAGACGGCGTCGAAGGGCGAACTCGGGTACATCCACATCCCGCAGATGGACCCGCCGAGCCTGGCGAAGTTCAACGCGCAGCTCGCCGAGCTCGCCCAGACCCGCAAGGTGAAGGCCCTCGTCCTCGACGTGCGCAACAACGGCGGCGGCAACATCCACCAGCAGCTGCTGCAGGCGCTCGCCGCGAAGCCGTTCATCGCGTTCGAGCCCCGCGGCATGCGCCGCCAGGTGCAGCCGCAGCTGCACTGGGGCAAGCCGGTGGTCCTGTTGATCAACGAGAGGTCGTTCAGCGACGCCGAGGTCTTCCCCTACGGCTTCCGCGAACTTAAGCTCGGCAAGATCGTCGGCGTGCCCACGGCCGGCGGCGTGATCGGGACCACCGACATCACCTTGTCCGACGGCAGCCGCTTCCGCATCCCGCGCGTGGGCTGGTACGGGCTCAACGGCGAGAACCTCGAGAACCTCGGCGTGAAGCCCGACCTCCAGGTCGTGGAGACGCCCGAGGACCGCCGGCTCGGCCGCGACCCCCAGCTCCAGAAGGCGATCGAGACGGCGATGGCGGATCTGGCGGCGGCGAAGCCCACCCCGAAACCGGAGGCCAAGCCCACGGAGCCGCCGGCCGCGGCTCCGAAGGTCGACGCCGCGAAGCCGATGGACGCGCCGAAACCCGTCGAGGCCCCCAAGCCGGTCGAGCCCACGACGCCCGTTGATGCCCCCAAGCCGGTCGAGGCCACGACGCCCGTTGATGCCCCCAAGCCGGTCGAGGCCCCGAAGCCCGTCGAAGCGCCGAAGCCGGCGGACGCGCCGGCCCCGCCGGCGGTCCCGGCGGGCGTCGAGGCCGCGCCGAAGGCGGACCCGGCCGCCGCGTTCGTGAACCCGCTCCAGGACGCGAAGGTCGGCGAGTGGGTGAAGGTGCGGCTCCTCGGCGGCCCGGGGGCGGCCGGCGGCGAAGAGCGGGTGATGGTCGTGACGGTCACGGACGTGACCGAGACCGACGTCGAGCTCGCGACCACGATCGAGGGCAACGACGCGGTGAAGATGAAGCGCCGCGAGCTCCGGCAGGCGGAGCTCGCGCTCCGCGGGGACCGTGACGGCGAGGACCGCCGCGAGACGATGAAGGCCGCGAACGGCCAGGAGGTCGAGTGCCTCGTCGTGACGCTGAAGACGCGCCGCGGGCTGGTCGAGCGGCGCTGGATCAGCCAGGGCGTCGCCGTCTCGGGCACCCTGAAGGTCGAGCGCGACGGCAAGGTCGTCTCCGAGACCCTCGACTGGGGATTCGAGCCCGCGAAGTAGCGCGAACCGACGGGGCTCACGCCCGTCACCGCGGGCCGCCGCGTCGCCATGGGTCGCCCCGCACGGGGCGGGGTGCTGGCCGGTCCGCGCGTCCCCATGCGGGCCGGGCGAACGCGGTCCGCGCCGACCGGGCCTCGCGTCCCCGGAACCCGGGCCGCCCCGCGTAGGGACGACGCCGGACGCGTAGGGACGACGCCGGACGCGTAGGGACGACGCCGGACGCGTAGGGACGAGCGCGGAGCGGCGCGTGAGTCCGGGCCCGGAACGGAACGGGCCCGGTCGTCGCGTCCGCCGTGCGGCGGGGGGCGTCGACCGGGCCCGAGAGGGGCGCGGGGAAGCGGGCGCTACTTGTTGCGCGCCTTGCGCTCGTCCTCGACCTCCTTGCGGATCTTCAGGGCCACCGACTCCGGGGCGGCCGCGTACTTGCACGGCTCCATCGTGTAGTTGCCGCGGCCCTGCGTCATGCCGCGCAGGAAGGTCGAGTACTGGAACATCTCGGCCAGCGGGACCTCGGCGATCACCTGCTTGGTGTCGCCCGCACCCTGCTCCGTCGAGACCAGCGTGCCGCGACGCGCGGAGAGCGAGCCGAGCACGTCGCCGAGGTTCGTGTCCGGCGTCGTCACGACGACCTTCATGATCGGCTCGAGGATCGTCACGCCGACCATCTCGGTCGCCGTGCGCACCGCGAGGCGGGCGGCCTCCATGAACGCCATCTCGGACGAGTCGACGTCGTGGCTCTTGCCGTCCCACAGCTCACCCGACACGTTCATGAACGGGAAGCCGAGCGGGTAGCCCTCCTCGAGCGCCTTCTCGAGGCCCTCGCCGACGGCCTTGATGTACTCGCGCGGGACCGAGCCGCCGACGATCGAGTCGATGAACTCGAACTCCGGGGTCTCCTTCACCGTGAACTTCACGCGCACCACGCCGAACTGGCCGCGGCCGCCGGACTGCTTGACGTGTCTGCCCTCGGCGTCGACGCCCTTGCGGAGCGTCTGCCGGTAGGCCACCTTCGGCTTGCCCACCTCGGAGTGGATGCCGTACTCGTTGACGAGGCGGCTCTTGATGATGTCGAGGTGGAGCTCGCCCATGCCGGCGATGATCGTCTCGCTCGTCTCCGGGTCGGTGAAGCGCTTGAAGGTGGGGTCCTCCTTCGCGAGCTTCGCCAGCGCGTCCGCGAGCTTGTCACGGTCGCCGCGCGACGCGGGGCGGATCGACATGGAGATGACCGTCGCCGGGAACTGCATCGACTCGAGGACGATGGGGTCGTCCTTCGTGCACAGGGTGTCGCCCGTCGACGTCGACTTCAGGCCGACGACGGCGCCGATCTCGCCCGCCTCGAGCTTGTCCACGGGCTCGCGCTCGTTGGCGTGCATGAGCACGATGCGCGAGATGCGCTCGCGGTCGTTGCGTGCCGGGTTCCAGACGAGGTCGCCGGCAGACAGGGTGCCCGAGTAGACGCGGACGAAGGTCAGGTCGCCGTTCTTGTCGGAGATGATCTTGAACGCGAGGGCCGAGAGCGGGTCCTTCGCGTCGACCTTGCGGGTGATCTCTTCCTTCGTGACCGGGTGCCAGCCGCGGATCTCGGTGACGTCGATGGGGGAGGGCAGGTAGTAGCAGACCGCGTCGATGACGCGCTGGACGCCCTTGTTGCGGAGCGCCGAGCCCACGAGCACGGGGTTGATCTTGCCCGTCACGACGCCCTTGCGCATGGCGACGAGGAGGTCGTCGCGGAGCAGATGCTCGCCCGCGAAGTAGCGCGCCATGAGCGTCTCGTCCTGCTCGGCGCAGGCCTCGACGAGCTCGCGGCGCAGCGCCGCCACGCGAGGCTTCAGTTCCTCGGGGATCGGCTCCTCGTGCCAGCGCTGCCCCTCGCTGCCCTCGTCGTACAGGATCGCGACCTCCTGCATGATGTCGACGATGCCCTTGAACTCGCTGCCCTGGCCGATGGGGTACTGGACCGGGACCGCGTTGGCGCCCAGGCGCTTGCGGATGCCGTCGATGCACATCTCGAAGTCGGCGCCCGGCTTGTCCATCTTGTTGAGGAAGCAGATGCGCGGGACCTTGTAGCGGTTGGCCTGGCGCCACACCGTCTCGGACTGCGGCTCGACGCCTTCCTTGGCGTCGAACACGCACACCGCGCCGTCGAGCACGCGGAGCGAGCGCTCGACCTCGGCCGTGAAGTCCACGTGGCCGGGGGTGTCGATGATGTTGAGCTTGTTGCCCTTCCAGAAGGTCTGGGTCGCGGCGGACGTGATCGTGATGCCGCGCTCGCGCTCCTCCTTCATGTAGTCCATCGTGGTCTCACCCTCGTGGACCTCGCCCATGCTGTGGATGCGACCGGAGTAGAAGAGGATGCGCTCGGTCGTCGTCGTCTTGCCGGCGTCGATGTGCGCCATGATCCCGAAGTTGCGCACGTCGAGGAGAGTGGGGCGCTTGCCCTCGCCGGTCCAGGGGACGAGGATCTGCTCTTCGACGGAGACGGGGTTCTTGCCGTGGTTGCCGGGCGCGCTGCTCATCGAGGGACTCCGAGACGGTATCCGGGGCGATTCGGGGCGTAAGGGGGCCGAGCGTAGGGGGGGCGCGACCCCCGTCAATCCGTGCGCCCACCCTTCCCCCCGCTTCCCCCGCTTCCCCCCGCTTCTCCCCGCTTCCCCCCGCGTCCCCCCGCGTCCCCCCGCCGTCCGCGCCGCACGCCGGATGTCCCCCCGGCGTCGCAGACTCCGAGCCGGAGGCCGCCCCCGCGATGTGGCACGACCCGGACGACCGCATCCGCAAGGCCATGGAGCGGTTCGAGGAAGACGACGTCGAGGCGGCGCGTCGGATGCTCCGAGCCCTCGAGAAACAGGGGGTCGAGAGCCCCCGCATCGACCTCTACCTCGGGCACTGCCATCTCGAGGAGGGCAACGCCGAGGCGGCGCTCATGCGGTATCGCCGGGCCGCGCTCCGGGCACCGCGGCGCGCGGAGCCCTGGATCGGACTGGGCCTCGCGTTCGGCCGCGCCGGTCGCCTGCGGCGCGCCCGCGCGGCGTTTCGCCGGGCCACCCGGCTGGCGCCCGACCTCGAGGAGGCGCACTGCCAACTCGTCCACTGCCATGTCCTGCTCGGCGAGATGGACCAGGCGCTCACGGTCGCGCAGCGGGTGCTTGCCCTCGACCCCCGGTGCGCGCAGGTCCACCGCCATCTGGCGATCGGGTTCGCGTTGGAGGGGCGCCACGAGGACGCGCTGGCGGCCTGGCGACGGGTCGCCGAGCGCGACGCGGACCACCCCGAGTTGGCCGTCGGGCTCGCCCGGGCCTTCGCGAATCTCCGGCGGACGTCGGAAGCCCGGTCCGCGTTCCTCCGGGCGCTCGCGCGGGACCCTGCCGACCCGGAGGCGCGGATCGGGCTCGGCGACCTCTCGGCGGCCGAGGGGCGGTCCGAAGAGGCGTTCGAGCATTATCGGGCGGCCGTCGAAGCCGACCCGGACGACGCCGAAGCGCGGCTCCGATGGGTGGAGGCCCTGGTGGACGGCGGACGCCCGGCGGAGGGCCTCGAGGCCCTCACCGGGATCGCGTGCGACGACGAGGACGAGGCGCTCGTCGCCACCACGCTCGAGGCACGCGCGCTCGCGGCCCTCGGCCGGCGCGGGGCCGGCGTCGCCCTCCTGCGCGGATTGGTCGCCCGCCGTCCGCGGGCGGCGCAGGCGTGGCGCGCGCTCGGCGACTTCCTCCTC
>Ga0335397_10008964_pt1 | contig 12554 bp, 10 predicted proteins | sample MAT04_FD_205740 | JGI IMG/M metagenome (GOLD analysis project Ga0335397, IMG submission 205740) | Freshwater microbial communities from Lake Fryxell liftoff mats and glacier meltwater in Antarctica - MAT-04 (spades assembly) (version 2) ...
CGTAGCCGCCCTCCAGCTCTTCACCATCTACCTCACCTTGCGTGCCCTCGAGCTGGTCGGAGACCGTCAGCAGGTCCATGCCGTCGAGCACGTCGAGGGTGCTGGCACTGCTGGGCAGGCCCGCCGCCGCGTCTTCGATGGCGGGCTGGAAGCCCTTGGACAGGTAGACGAGGAGGTCGGTGTCGGCCAGGTCTTCCACCTGCTTCGGGGTGAGCTCGAGGTCATGTGGGCCGCCACCCGGCGGCGTGAGGTTGGTCACCGCGACGCACTCGCCGCCGACGCGCGCTGCGGCTTCGGCCAACGGATAGAACGCCGCGCTCACCGCCACGGGCTCGGTCGCCAGCGCACCAGCGGAATCTGGCGTGGTGGTCGAGCGATCCCCGGCGCCGTCTGAACTCGAGCACGCAGCACTGAAGCTGAACAGGCTGAGGGCGGCGATGGCCAGGGGGACGTGGCGGCGCATGGGGCGCTTTTCGGTCGGACGTGGACGAATCATGGTGCTCCTTGGGTCACGACGACTGTAGTGAGAATGGTTCTCACGAACCAATCGTCGAAGATATCGGGGGGTCCTACGAGGCGACCTGCAGGCAGAGCACCTGGCCGGCGGCACCGCCGACCAGGAGCGAGCAGTCATCGGGTGACCAGGTCAACGACGCCCCTCCCATGGGCGACACGCCAGCCTGGATCGGCCGCTTGCTCTTCGTGGGGTCCCACAGGAGGATCCGTCCGGCATCGTCGCCGGTGGCCAGGAGAGGCCCTCTGTGCTGGTAGGCGAGCGCAGTGATCGTTCCCTCGTGTCCGCTGAGCACCTTCGGTGCGCGCCCACCGGGCCCCTTGCCCCGGAAGTCCCACACCGTGACCTCCGGACCGTTGCCGACGGCCATCCACTCGGACGAATCTTGGAAGGCCACGTGCTCGACCTTCGAGGGGTAGCCCGACATGGTGAGGTCGTCGCCGCTCCACAGGCGCCAGATGTGCACGCTCCCGTCTTGGCAGCCGGACGCAGCCCAACGGCCGTTCGGTGCAACGTCGAGGGTCAGCATCGAACCCTTGTAGGCGAGGTGCCGTGGCGGCGCCTCCGGCTCCTGGGGGCGGTACCACCACACGCCGCCGTAGCAGGCTGCTCCCAAGGTGGACACCTTGCCTCCGACGGACCACGAGACCGCCGTGACCGTGCTGGGCAGGTCTTCCCAGTTGGCGACAGCCGCACCTTCGGCATCGAGTGCGCACAAGGAGCGACCGGCGGCGACGGCGAGAAGCGGGTCGGTCGGTGACCAGGCGAGACCGGCGATCCAGCGGCCGAAGGGCACCGAGGCGAGTGTCACCGGCGCTTCAGAAGAACGGACGCGGGCGAGTCGCACGACACCGTCGTGGCCTCCGGAACCCAACAGTCCCGCGGGGGACCAGGCCAAGCAGGAGACGCCGAGCGGGTGCTCTGCCAGCTTCGCCGTCACTGCTCCGGTTCGAGCGTCGAGGACGATCGCTTCCCCGGCCAGGGAACCGACCGCCACCGTCGATCCGTCGGGTGACCAGGCGGCGCAACCGACCCAATCTCCCAACGTCGCCGACCACGCAGGCTTGACGGAGATCGACGGCTTCATCGCGCACCCACCAAACAGGCGGCGAGCGACGCGGTCAGCTCGTCGCGATCGAGGTTGCGACCGATGAACACCATCTTGCTGGCCCGCACCTCATCGGGCTGCCACACCGACGATTCCTTGGCGTCGAACAGCATGTGCACGCCCTGGAAGACGTGACGCTCGTCGGAACCGGCGATGGCGAGGATGCCCTTCATGCGGAAGATGTCGGTTCCTCGGGTCGACAGCAACTGGCCGAGCCAGTCGTTGAGCTTGTCGCCGACGAGATCCCCTTCGAGCTCGAGGCCGATCGACGTGACGCTGAGGTCGTGCTGATGGTCGGTGTCGGTGAGGAAGTTCGGATCGACGTCGAGCGCGCGCTCGAGGTCGAAGGCGTGGACACCGAGCACCTGATCGAGATCCACTTGGCCGTGCTGGGTCTCGACGATCTGGGCGACGGCGTTGATCGAGCGGATCCGATCGCGAACGTCGGCCAGGCCGTCGTCGTCCACGAGGTCGATCTTGTTGATGACGATCCGATCGGCGAAGGCGAGCTGCTCGACGGCTTCGTTCTCGACACCTTCGGCCTTCTGGTCGTCGAGGTGCTGCGGGAGGTGCTTGGCATCGACCAAGGTGACGATGGCGTCGAGGCGAAGGTGCCGCTTGATGTCGTCGTCGACGAAGAACGTCTGGGCCACCGGTGCGGGGTCGGCCAGGCCGGTGGTCTCGATGAGGATGTGGTCGAACTTGTCGCGCCGCCGCATCAGGTTGCCGAGGATGCGGATGAGGTCTCCCCGAACGGTGCAGCAGATGCACCCGTTGTTCATCTCGAAGATCTCTTCGTCGGCGTCGATGACCAGGGCGTCGTCGATGCCGATCTCGCCGAACTCGTTCTCGATCACGGCGATGCGCTTGCCGTGCTCCGCAGTGAGCACGTGGTTCAACAAGGTCGTCTTTCCAGAACCGAGAAACCCGGTGAGGACGGTGACGGGGACTCGCGGATCTATCGGTGCGTTGGTCATGGGCCTCTCACGGTTCCGAGACGGACGGTTGCTAAGAGTGGGAATCATAACTAGAACAAACGTGTGATCCCAGTCTGCGTCCCGAACATCGCACGAGCGCTGGAGCCCTTTCATGGGTGACTGCGTTGTCCCGATCGCTGTCGTCGGGGCGGGACCCGCAGGGCTCACCACGGCCGTTGCCCTTGCTCGACGCAATCCCGCGTGGGCGTCAGAGATGGTGGTTCTCGACCCGGGTGGGCGATGGATGCAGCGTTGGCGGACGGCGTTCTCCGCGCTCGACATCGCGCACCTCCGGTCGCCGACGGTGCACCATCCCGACGACGATCCCTGGGCGTTCGTCGACTATGTGCGGGGTGACGAGTCGGGCACGTTCCGAGACGGACAGTACGTGCTTCCGGCGACGACGTCCTTTCATCGCTTCTGTGACGAGGTGACCGTCCTGTGCGATCTCGAGCACGTTGTTCACCCCAGCAGCGTCGAGCACATCAACGTCGGCGGGCGCGGCGCGGGCGCCGTCCTCGACCTGGCCGACGGCACGCAGATCAGTGCCCGCCATGTGGTCGTGGCCACCAATCCTCGGTTGCCCCACGTCCCGACCTTCGCGGCGGCAGCCCGGCACGCGGCCCCGGCCGTGGTTCGTCTGGCCTCCGAGGTCGACCTCCAGGGAACGTTGCCCTCGAGTGTCCTCGTCGTCGGTGGCGGGCTCACTGGAGCACAGCTCGCGCTGGGCGCCCATGCTCGAGGAGTCAGGGTGCACTACGCGACACGTGGCCGCATTCGAGTGCAACCCTTCGATGTCGACGCGGGGTGGCTCGGCCCGCGCCACCTCGACGCCTTTCACGCGGAGCCTGATCTTGCCGCCCGTCGAGCGATGCTGACGGCGGCGCGACCGTTCGGCACGATGCCGGGGTTCGCGGCCAAGGAGCTCCGCCGCGCCGCGACCTCCGGACTTGCGCTGCACGAAGGCGCCGAGGTCGTGGGGCTGCTCCTCGTCGACGGCGCCGGCGCCGGTTTCTCGGGGGCATCGGCCACGCTCGGGGACGGAGCGCGCGTGCAGGTCGACGAGGTCTGGCTGGCCACGGGGACCACCGTGGATGTCTTGGCCGATCCGTTGTGCGCGTCCCTGCAAGCGATGGCACCGATTCCGATCCACGGTGGCCTTCCGGCGATCGATGCTGGCTGTCGGTGGCCCGGGACCGAGGTGTTCTTGGTCGGGTCGTGCGCCGCGCTCCGCGTCGGGCCTGCCGCAGCCATCATGTTCGGTCATCGTCAAGCTGCAGTTCGAGTGTGCGCAGAACTACTCCCCGGCCGGCGCTGCCTGCCCGGGCGTCTTGGCGTTGACGGGGGACACGGACGCGGGCGCCGATCGTCTCGTGGTCGCCGCCATGTCGAGTGAAGCGTCGGAGCGGGACGCGAGGTCGGTCGGATGGTTCGTTCACGCAGCGATGCTCGTCGTCGCCGTGTTGGCCATGGTCGGCGGACTGCACGTGGCCCGGCCCGATGTCGCTCGTGCACACCCGCTACCGCCGGGTGTGGTGGCCGACGACAGCATCAGCCCCCTGTTCGCCACCATCGACTCGGTGACGCCGTCTGACGGGCTGGAGGGAATCGACCTCACGCTCGACGGCAGCATCGCCCACGTCGACCTCGCCGTCCCCCGTGGGCGCGAGGTCGTGGTTCTGGGCTACTCGGGCGAGCCGTACCAGCGGATCACCGATCGGGGCGCCGTGCAGCTCAACCTGGCGTCGCCGACCCTCTACACGAATCGCGCCGTCGACGGAACGTCGGAGGGTCCGATTCCGCCGGTCGATGCCGAGCCGCGTTGGTCGACGCTGACCTACGGCGGCTCGACCGACTGGCACGACCATCGGCTGCACTGGATGGCACCCGGCGAGCCTTCGACCTTCGAGGGGACCGATGTTGTGGCCGTCTTCTCGCTGGAGCTCGTGGTCGACGGCGAACCGGTCTCCGTCGAGGCATCACTGCGCCGCCGCCCCAACGTGTCGATGTCCCGGTATCTCGTCGCCCTGCCCGGGTTCGAGTCGCTGCCGAGCAAGCCTGACCGCAGGGTGCCCGCCGCCCTGTTGGTCGGTTGTGGCGTGTTGCTTCTTGGTGCGGGGGGCGCGTTCGCCGTCACACGCGGGCGGAAGCACCTCGCTGGAGGGTCGGCATCGGGAGCTGGTCGACCGCACATCCGAGGCCGCGCTCGAAGGCCACGGCGCTGAGCTCGGGGTCGAGGGCGCCGGGCAGGGCGCCGTCGGCGATCCAGCCCTCGAGCGCCGAGCGAACGGCGGGCAGGTGCGTGGAACCGAACCACGTCGTCGTTCGGCCCGCTCGGCTTCGCCGGATGGCCACGCACACGTTGCGTGCCGAACACTCGCCGAGGCAGCCGACGACCCGCACGTGCGCAGATCCGTGGCGGCTCGCCGCCGAACGCAGGTCGGCGAGATGGGCATCGTGGTCCACGTTTGCAAGCCGCTGAGGGTTTCCGCAGCAGCACCCTCGGCAGACCAGGAGCGTGAGATCGTGGGGAGGCACCTGGGCAGTCTCGCCCAAACGGGAATCATTCTCAAATCAAGGACGAGCAAGGACCTCGGGATGGCGCGGCCGCGTCGGCGGCCGTCATTCGTCGCCAGGCAGGCCACCGGCTCCGGTGTTGGGCGCGAGCGTTGTGGGCGGCGCAGCCGCGGTGTCCGTGGTGGGCGCCGTGAGCGGCGGGTACTCGGCGTAGGGGTCGAACAGCGGGGCGGGGGCGGCCGGGTCGCGCACGTGGAGCACGTCGTCACCCGGTCGGAGCCCGACGTCGATGGGGGGCAGGTCCTCGTCGGCATCGACGGGCGTGCCGTCGGCGTTGAGCAGTCGGAGCTTGGCCACGATCCGGTGGGTGGCCTTGCCCTTGGGGTGGCAGCCGAACAGCGTGGCCGTGTGCGTCTCGTCCTGGGCGGCGATGCCGATCGAGGCGGCGGGGACGATGATCACGCCCCGCACCTCGTAGGTGTAGGTGGTGCCGTCGCGCATGTGGAACAGCACCGGGTCACCGGGCTGGAGCTCCTCGAGGCGGTTGAACGGCTTGGTGTAGGTCGTGCGGTGACCGGCGAGGACGGCGTTGCCGAGGTGGCCGGGGAGGGCGGTGCCCGGCCAGTGCGAGGGCCCCCGGTTGATGGCGGTGAGGGTCGAGCCCTCCTGGATCTCCCCCACGACGCCGAGGGTGGGCATCTCCAGGGTGCCGATGGCGATGGCCTCGGTGGCGGCGTAGTAGTTGGACGGGAGCTGCTCGGGCACCGGCAGTGGCTCGGGCGGTTTCGTGGTGGTCGTGGTCGGTGGCGGTGGCGGTTGGGTGACGCCCGGGGCGACCTGCCCGACGGCATCGGCCAGCGCTTGCGATGACGGGTCGCCGTCGGGTGCGAAGGCGATGGCGCCGATGAGCAGGCCCACGGCGGCCACGGCGGCGAGGCGCCAGGCTCGTGGTCTGGTGTCCCGATCGGTGGTGTCCATCGCTGTCCGTTGTAGCGCGCTCGGGGCGCGTTGTCTCGGCGAGGGTGTCGTGGTCGGGGTGGGGCGTCAGGTCCGCAGGCGTGTCGAGAGCTGCTCGGCGAAGGACTCGAGCATCCCGGCGTAGGTGTCGGTGGCCGAACCGGGTGCGCCGAGCGACAGCACCCGAAGGTCGGCGACGTCTGGCCCGGCGGTGTCGGCGAAGCCGTAGCGCTCGGAGAAGTAGCGCAAGGTCCGGGCGCTGTCGGTGTAGGTGCGTTGGGCCTCGGTCAGCTCGTCGACGGCGGCCTGGACCTCGGCGTCGGCATTGCGGAGCTCACCCTCGTAGCCGCCGGCCCGCTCGGTGAGCGCGGCTTGGTCGAGCCCGGTGGCCGCGCTGATCTCGTCGGCCAGCAGGAAGGCGGCGGCAGCCATGCGATCGGGATCCATCCACACGTGGGGGTCGCCCTCGCCCGTGCCGTCGGGCGTGGGGAGGGGCGACAGCTCGGGGGCGATGGTGATGGTCGGCTCCCCGGCGGCCTCCCGTGCGGTGAGGTCGGGTGCCAGCCCCACCTCGAGCCCGAGGCCGTTGGCCACCACCAGGTCGGCCTCGGCCAGCAGCTCGGCCTGCTCGGGTGTGGCCACGACGGTGGACGGGTCGGTGTCGGGGGCCTGGACGACGATCACCTCGGCGTCGTCGCCCACGACGGCCGCGACGACGTCGCCGAGGACGTTGGTGGTCACCACGATGGTGGGTGGGTCGACGATGGCGGGCGGGTCGACGGTGGTGGCGGTGGGCGTGGCCACGTCGTCGTCCGACGAGCAGGCGCCGAGCACGAGGCCCAGTGCCAGCAGGATGGTCGTCGTCACCTGGGTCACGCCACGGCCTCGCACACCGTCCACACTAGGGAGATGGCATCCGGTGGGGCGAGGCGCGACGACACGATGCTGCACGTGGCCACCGCGGCGGCCGCCGTGCTCGGGCTCGACTCGGTGGGGGCGCGGATCCTGCGTCGGGGCACGGCCGTGCTCGTGGCCCTGCCCGGCGCCGGTGCGTTGGTCCGCGTCGAAGGTGCGCCGGGCCGGGCCGAGCGCCAGGTGCGGGTGGCGGCGGCGCTGGCCGCAGCCGACGTCCCAGCCGTTCGCCTGGCCGGCGACGGCGCCCAACCGGTGGCGGTGGACGGGATCGACGTGACCTGCTGGCACCTCGAAGACCTGGGCGGGCCGGCGGTCACGCCCCGCCAGCTCGGGCAGTTGGCTCGACGGCTGCGCGACGGCACGTCCGACCCGGCGTCGCTCGCCGAGGTGCCGGCCTTCGAGCCGTTCGCGGCCATCGCCGAGCAACTCCGGTCGGCCGAGGACCGGGGCCGGACTGCGGCTGAAGACCTGGGCGTGCTCCGGGTCGCCCTCGGCGAGCTGTCGGATGCCTGGCCGACGGTGGTGACCGCCGATCCGCTCGGCGCCTGCCTGGTGCACGGCGATCTCCACCCGGCCAACGTGCTGGCCACGCCCGCCGGCCCCCGGCTGGCCGATCTCGAGCTGGCCGGCGTGGGGCCGGCGTCGTACGACCTGGCCACCCAGGTCGTCGGGGTGCGCCGCTACGGGGCCGATCCGGCCGAGCTGGAGGAGGTCCTCGCCGGCTACGGCGGCGAGCTGCCGCTAGCGGACGTGCTCGAGCCGATGGCCGCCGTGTACGAGCTGTGGGTCACGGCCTGGGCCGTGGCCAACCGGGGGATCGACGACGCCCACGAGCGTGAGGCCGTGCGTCGCACCGAGCGATGGACGGGCGACCCGCCGGGGGAGGTGTGGACGGTGCGCTGAGGGGTGGCACGGTTTGCCATCTCGGGGCTGCGCAGTTGGGTGCTGACGGCGGACTCAGCGCAGCGTGGGCAGCCAGCGGGCCACGTCGGCCAGCATGGCGTCGGTGAGGGCGTGCCCGGCGCCGGGGTGCTCGGACCACGTGGTGGCCACACCCGCCACCTCGAGCTGGCGGGCTGCGCTTCGTCCGAGCATTCGGTCGACGACGTCGTCGGCCTCGCCGTGCACGAGCAGGGCGGCGAGGGCGCTGGACGGCGCCCACTCGATGTCGTCGAGCGTGGGGATCCAACCGGCCACGGTGGCCACGCCGGCGAGCGGCGGGGCATCAGGTCGGGTGGCGAAGGCCAGAGCTGCGGCCGCACCCTGCGAATAGCCGAACAGCACGGCCCGGTCGCGGTCGAGCCCCGACGCGGCGGAGGCGAACTCGAGACCGTGCTCGATGGCGGCCAGCAGCCGGCGGGCATCGTCGGCGTCGCCATCGGCGAACCAGGCGTGGAGCCCGCCGCCGAGGTCGAGGGGCCCGACCAGCGCGGCGAGGGTGCAACGCCCATCGGGATCGAGGGCGTTGCGGCGCTCGAGCAGCGAATCGGGTCGATCGCCGTGGCCGTGCAGCAGGAAGAGGAGTCGATCCCCGTCGCCGACCAGGTGCGGCTCGCGGAGCTCGGTCACGGGGAGAGCCTGGGGTTCAGCGTGCCGTGGGCCGAGCGATCAGAGCCGCCCGGCACCGACGATCGCGCTCCAGTAGTTGACGCTGTCGTACTTCACGTGGCGGCCGCGGCCGGGGGCGTGCACGATCGTGCCGCCGCCGATGTAGAGGGCGACGTGGTGGATGGGTCGGCCGTAGAACACGAGGTCACCGGGCTGGAGCTGGTCCAGCGGCACCTTGCGGGTCATGGCGTACTGGGCGGCGGCCGAGTGCGGGAGGCTCTTGCCGCCATGGGCCCACGCCCACATGGTGAAGCCCGAGCAGTCGAAGCCACCGGCAGGGGTGGACCCGGCCCACACGTAGGGGGTGCCGATCTGGCTGGTGGCGGCGGCGATCACGCCGTTCACGTCACCGGTGACGGGCGGAGGCGGAGCGATCGGGGCGACGACGACCGGGGTGGCCGGTCGGGTGGTGGCTGTGGTGCCCTGGGCCGACGGCGTGCGAGGTGTGGTGGCGGACGGTGCGGCCGTGGTGGTCGGTGCGGCTGCGGCGCGGGCGGCAGCTTGGCGCTGGGCCTCGGCCTGGGCCCGGGCCTGCTCCTCGGCGGCCCGGCGAGCGTTCTCCTCCTGCACGAGCGAGGCCAGCTCGCCGGTGACCCGGCTGCTCAGGCGCTCCTGCTCGACAACGGCAGCATCGGCCTCGGAGCGGCGATCGGCCAGTCGCTCCTCGACGGCGGAGGCGCGCTCTCGGGCGCCGGCCAGGTCGTCGGCTTCGGCGTCGCTGCGCTGGCGGGTGGACTCGAGCTGGTCGATGACGTCACGGCGGGAGCCGGTGGTCACTTCGGCGTAGGTGCGGCGCTCGTCGAGGGAGGCGACGTCGCCCCCGGACATGACGGCGTCGAGGCTGGACGAGTCGCCCGACGACATGTAGCTGCTGACGGCGAACGTGCGGAGCTGTGCTCGGGCCACGTCCATGTCGGCGGCGGCGGCGTCGACGCGGGACTGGGCGTCGGCGATGTCCTTCTCGAGCTGGGCGAGCTCCAGCTGGGCGGCGTTGTAGTCCTCGTCGAGGGCGCTCAGCTGCATCTCGAGGGCGTCGAGCTGGCTGGCGACCTGGCGTGCTTCTTCCTGCTTGGCCTCGACGGGGTCGGCGGCGACCGTCTCGACGAGCACGGCACCCCCGATCACGGTGAAGGCCAGGGTGAGGGCGGTGATCCGCTCGGCGCCACGGCGGGCCGTGGAGGAGCGGGATCGACGAGCGAGGCCCGCGTCGGGTGATGAGGTAGCTCGATCACGTCGCATTGTTACGAAAGGATTGCAGGGTGAGTGGATTCCTGCAACCCGTCCGTCACAATTCAGGTGCCGTTCGTCACACCGCCAGAGCGCGTCGGGCGGCGTCGTGGCCCTGGCGGATGCAGGCGGGCAGGCCGAGCCCGGCGAACGAGGCACCGATCATCCACAGGCCGGGCGCCATGTCCCAGGCCTGCTGCTGCCAGGCCGCAGCCCGATCGAGGTGGCCGGGCCGGTACTGGGGCAAGCCCTCAGGCCAACGGCTCACCCGCACCGCCGTCGGCGCGCCGTCGAGCCCGATCAGACGGTCGAGGTCGTCGAGGATCAGGCGGACGATGGTGGCGTCGTCGAGGGCCAGGGCGGCGCCGCCGTCGCCGGCGTGGCCGGTCGACACGCGGAGCACGACCTCGTCGGGGCCGCCGATGTGGGCCCACTTGGACGAGGCGAACGAGCAGGCGGTGACGAAGCGGCGCTCGGCGGTCGGGAGCAGCACCCCGCTCCCGTCGAGCGGGTGGGTGACGGCGTCGCGTGGGAGCACGAGGGTGGTCATCACCACCGAGGCCCACGGGACGGAGGCCAACCCGTCGGACACGTCGAGCAGGCCGGGGATGCCGGCCACGAGTCGTCCGGCCGGGCCGGCCGGGACGGCGAGGACGACGGCGTCGACGTCGAGGGCTTGGTTCGGTGTGTTTATGTGAAGGCCGCCGCCTGGCCGTGGCTGGATCGACGTGACCGGGGTGCCGGTGCGCACGGTGCCGGGGGGCAGGGAAGCGACGAGGGCGTCGAGGAGGGTGCCGGTGCCGCCCGGCAGGCCGAAGAAGACCGGGGCGTCGGGGTCGGCGGGGGTGGCGGCACGCTGGGCGCGGAGGGCGGCGATGAGGCTGGCGTCGGTGCGGGCCGCGGCTGCGAGCTGGGGGGCCCCGGCGGCCACGCTCAGCTGGTCGAAGTCACCGGCGTTGACACCGCCGAGCAAGGGGCCCACGAGTCGGTCGGCCACCTCGTCGCCCAGGCGACGGCGGACGAGGGCGCCGACGCTCTCGTCGGCACCGTCGGCCGGGAGGTCGGTGGGTTCCTGTCCGGCTCGGTCGAGGTCTTCGGCCGCCCGAGCGATGCCTTCGGCCGAGACGATGCCCGAGGCGGCGACGGCGTCGAGGTCGGTGGGCACGCCGAGCACGAGGCCGTCGGGCAGCCGGCGCATGGCCCCGTGGCTGTAGACGAAGGCCGAGCGGGCGGCAGGGCTGACGAGCTGGTCGTCGAGGCCGAGCTCGCGGCACAGGTCGAGCCCCTCCGGTACACGGGCCAGGAAGGCGTCGGCGGCTTCGTCGAGGGTGATGCCGGCGATGTCGGACGTGAGGATCTTGCCGCCCGTGCGTTCGCTCGCCTCGAGGACGACGAGCTCGACGTCGGGAGCGTCGACGTGGATGCGGTGAGCGGCGGCCAGGCCGGTGAGCCCGGCGCCGACGACGGCGATGCGGCGATTCGCGGGTGCCATGGCTGCGATGTTGCCAGGGCGCTCCGGTGCGGAGCGAAGTGGCGGGGTGCTGTGGCGCGGTTTGGGGTGGGCGGGGCGAGGTGGCGGGGCGAGGTGGCGGGGCGGGCCCGGCCGCGGTGCCGATCAGGCGAGGGCGTGCACGCGCGCGGCCAGCGAGGCCATGACCGACGGCTCGGCGTTGAGCGAGGCGGTGCGAGCGAAGGCGAGGCCCTGATCGGCGGCGACCTTGGCCGCCTCGATGTCGAGGTCGTAGAGGACCTCGAGGTGATCGGCCACGAAGCCTTGGGCGCACACGAGCACGCCCTCGGCCTGGCCGGTGCCACCGAGGTCTCGGAGGATCTCGAGGATGTCCGGGCCGCGCCACGGTTCCGGAGTGCGGCCGGCGCTCTGCCAGCCGAGTGCCCAACCAGCCCAGCGATCGAGCCCGACGCGCTCGGCCACGGCCGCCGCGCTCTGGCGCAGCTGCTCGGGGTAGGGGTCGTCGGCCAGGACCCGCTCAGGCAGGGAGTGGGCGGTGAAGAGGACCTTGGTCTTCTCGGGCAGCTCGGCCAGCTGCTCCTGCACGGCGCCGGTGAGGAAGTCGAGGTAGGCGGGCTCGAGGTGCCACGACTCGATGCGGTGGTGGGTGATGCCGTGCTCGGCGCCGGCATCGGCGGCACGTTGCTGGTACTGGCCGACGCTGAAGCCGCTGTAGTGCGGCGCCAGGACCAGGCCGACGGTGGTGGTGATCCCGGCGGCGGCGAGCTCGGCCACGGCGTCTTCGATGAACGGGGCGGCGTGCTTCTGGCCGAGCACGACCCGGTAGCGGCCGGGAGCGAGGATCTCGAGCTCGGCTTCGACCGCGGCCCGCTGCGCTTCGGTGCGCTGGGCCAGCGGGGAGATGCCGCCGATGGCGTCGTAGCGGCCGACGAGCTCGGCCAGCAGCTCGGGGGTGGGCGCCTTCCCGCGACGGATGTGGGTGTAGTACGCCTCGACGTCGTCGAGGGACTTGGGCGTGCCGTACGCCATCACGATCACGCCGACCTGCTCGCTCACGGGTTCGCTCCTCTGCTGCTCGACGGAGATGGCTGCGCGTTCGACCCTACCGAGCGTGTTGGCCGCAGCTCTGGTCGTGGTCGTGGTTGGGCGCAGGTTGTGTGCCTGACCCACCCCGAATTGGGCAAGCAAACCCTGGTATCCGGGCCCGTACTTGCCCAATTCGAGAGGGTGACGCCAGAAACGCCCGGCGCCGCGGTCAGC
>Ga0335397_10008966_pt1 | contig 12552 bp, 8 predicted proteins | sample MAT04_FD_205740 | JGI IMG/M metagenome (GOLD analysis project Ga0335397, IMG submission 205740) | Freshwater microbial communities from Lake Fryxell liftoff mats and glacier meltwater in Antarctica - MAT-04 (spades assembly) (version 2) ...
GCTCCGGCCGCCGCGGCTCCCACCGCGCCGACCCCCGGCCCGGCGGCCCCCGCCCCCGCGGCTCCGGCACCAGCCGCTCCGGCCGCCCCCGTGGCGCCGGCCGCCCGTGAGGGTGGCGCCGGCCAGGCCGCTCCGCGTCCGGGTGCCCCGCGCCAGAGCACTCCGCGCCCGGGCAACAACCCGTTCGCCCCCAGCCAGGGCATGGGCCGTTCCCGCGAGGCCCCGGCACGCCCCGGCAACAACCCCTTCGCCCCCAGCCAGGGCATGCCGCGTCCGCAGAGCCGTCCGGGCACCCGTCCCGGCGGCCCCGCCGGACCCGGCGGTGCCGGCGCGGCCGGCCCGCGCCCCGGTGGCGCACGTCCGAGCCCGGGCATGATGCCCGACCGCTCCGCCGTGGCTCGTCCCGGTGAGCGTCCGGCGCGCGGTGGCGCACGACCCGGCGCTGCCGGTGCGCGACCCGGTGGCGCCGGCCCCGGTGCGGGCGGCGGCTTCGGCGGCCGTCCCGGCGGTGGTGGCGGCGGGTTCCGCAGCGGCCCCGGTGGTCGCGGCGGCACCCAGGGTGCCTTCGGCCGCGGTGGCGGTCGACCCGGTCGAGCCCGCAAGTCCAAGCGCGCGAAGCGCATGGAGTTCGAGGAGATGCAGGCGCCGTCGATCGGTGGCGTGAGCGTTCCCCGCGGTGACGGCAAGACCATCATCCAGATCCGTCAGGGCGCGAGCCTGTCCGACTTCGCGGACAAGATCGACGCGAACCCGGGTGCCCTCGTCACCGTGCTCTTCCACCTCGGTGAGATGGCCACGGCGACGCAGAGCCTCGACGAGGACACCTTCCGGCTGCTCGGTGGCGAGCTCGGCTACGACATCCGCATGGTGTCGCCCGAGGAGGAGGAGCGTGAGCTCTTCGACTCGTTCCACATCGACCTGGAGACCGGCATCGAGGGTGAGGACGACGAGGACCTTCAGGCCCGTCCGCCCGTCGTCACGGTCGTGGGTCACGTCGACCACGGGAAGACCCGGCTCCTCGACGCCATCCGCAACGAGAACGTCGCGGGCGGCGAGACCGGTGGCATCACCCAGCACATCGGTGCCTACCAGGTCCACCGCGAGCACGAGGGCCTCGACCGTCCGATCACCTTCATCGACACCCCGGGCCACGAGGCGTTCACCGCCATGCGTGCCCGTGGTGCCAAGGTCACGGACATCGCGATCCTGGTGGTGGCGGCCGATGACGGCGTCATGCCGCAGACCATCGAGGCGCTCAACCACATGCAGGCGGCCGACGTGCCGATCGTCGTCGCGGTCAACAAGATCGACGTCGAGGGCGCCAACCCGGCCAAGGTCCGTCAGCAGCTCACCGAGTACAACCTCGTCGCCGAGGAGTACGGCGGCGAGACGATGTTCGTCGACGTCTCCGCGAAGCAGGGACAGAACATCGACCAGCTGCTCGAGGCCGTGCTGCTCACCGCCGACGCGGCACTCGACCTGCGCGCCAACCCCGACCGCGAGGCTCGGGGCATCGCGATCGAGGCGAACCTCGACAAGGGTCGTGGCGCCACGGCGACCGTGCTGATCCAGACGGGCACGCTGCACGTCGGTGACGCCATCGTCGCGGGTTCCTCCCACGGCCGGGTCCGGGCCATGCTCGACGAGCACGGCACCCCGGTGCCGGAGGCGGGTCCGTCCCGTCCGGTGCAGGTGCTGGGCCTGTCCTCGGTTCCGAGGGCCGGCGACACCTTCGTCGTCGCCCCCGACGACCGCACCGCGCGGCAGATCGCCGAGAAGCGCGAGGCGGCCGACCGTCAGGCGAGCCTGGCCAAGGCCCGAAAGCGCATCTCGCTCGAGGACCTCAACGAGGCCCTCGCTGCGGGCAAGGTCGACACCCTCAACCTCATCCTCAAGGGTGATGTGTCGGGGTCGGTCGAGGCGCTCGAGGACGCCCTGCTCCAGATCGACGTGGGCGAGGAGGTCGACCTGCGGATCATCGACCGTGGAGTCGGCGCGATCACGCTGAACAACATCAACCTCGCGATGGCGTCCGAAGCCATCATCATCGGCTTCAACGTACGGGCCGAGGGCCAGAACGCCGAGGTCGCCGAGCGGGAAGGCGTCGAGATCCGCTACTACTCGGTCATCTACCAGGCGATCGACGAGATCGAGCAGGCCCTCAAGGGCATGCTCAAGCCGGAGTTCGAGGAGGTCGAGCTCGGCACCGCGCAGATCCGCGAGATCTTCCGCAGCAGCAAGTTCGGCAACATCGCCGGCTCGATCGTCCGCAGCGGCGAGATCAAGCGCGGCACCCGGGCGCGGATCACCCGCAACGGGGTCGTCGTGGCCGAGAACATCCAGATCGCCGGCCTGCGCCGTTTCAAGGACGACGTCACCGAGGTGCGCGACGGCTTCGAGTGCGGCATCAACCTGGGGTCGTTCAACGACCTGCAGATCGATGACCTCATCGCCACCTATGAGATGAGAGAGAAGCCGCGCGACTGACGCCCTGCTCGTCCTGATGGCGCGGGCGGCACACCCTCGGGGTGTGCCGCCCGCGCCCGTCACCGCCGTCACCGGTCACTAGGCTGGTCGGCGGCCCCGTTCCGACGACTTGAGGAGGACCCGTGGCCGACACCGCCCGCGCCCAGAAGATCGCCGACCGCATCAAGACGCTGACCGCCGAGAACCTCGAGCCGATCGTCAAGGACCCCGACCTGGGCTTCGTCACCATCACCGACGTCCGGGTCACCGGGGACCTCCAGCACGCCTCGCTGTTCTACACGGTGTTCGGGGATGCCGCGCAGCGCGCCCGCACCGCCCGCCTCCTGGAGCTCAACAAGGGCAAGCTGCGCTCCTTCGTCGGCAAGCAGCTCGGCATCCGGCTCACGCCGAGCCTGGAGTTCATCGCCGACGCGATCCCCGAGACCGCCGCCCACCTCGAGGACCTCCTGCGCGAGGCCCGCGAGCGCGACGCCGCGGTGGCCGCGGCCGCCGCCGGCGCGGTGCACGCTGGCGAGCCAGACCCGTACAAGAAGGACCGCGAGGACGACGAGGACGACGAGGACGACGAGGACGACGAGGACGACGAGGACGAGAGCGACGGGGTCGCGGGTGCCGACGCCTGAGGGCTCGGGCACCCAGCCCACGCCCGACGGCATCCTCGTCGTCGACAAGCCCGCGGGCTGGACCAGCCACGACGTCGTGGCCCGGGCCCGGCGGCTGTGCGCCACCCGCAAGGTGGGGCACGCCGGCACCCTGGACCCGATGGCGACCGGGGTGCTCGTGCTCGGTGTGGGTCGGGCGACCCGGCTGTTGACGTTCCTCGTCGGCTGCGACAAGGACTACACGGCGACGATCCGGCTCGGGCAGGCGACCCTCACCGACGACGCCGAGGGTGAGGTCACGGCATCCGCGGGCGCAGCCGGCCTCCAGCGCGATGCCGTGGTGGCGGCCGCGGTGCCGCTCACGGGTGACATCGAGCAGGTGCCGAGCGCGGTCAGCGCGATCAAGGTCAAGGGGGAGCGCGCCTACCACCGCGTGCGCAGTGGCGAGGCGGTCGACCTGCCAGCCCGACCGGTCACCGTCGCACGGTTCGTCGTGGGCGAGACGCGCGCGCGCCACGCCGCCGGTACCCCGGTGCTCGACGTCGACGTCGAGGTCACCGTGTCGTCGGGCACCTACGTGCGGGCGCTGGCCCGCGACCTCGGCACCGGGCTGGGCTGCGGCGGGCACCTGACCGCCCTGCGCCGCACCCGCGTCGGCGGATTCGGCCTGACCGACGCGCACCCGTTCGTCGAGCTCGAGGCCAGGCAGGGCGACCGGATGCCGGTGACGCCCCTCGCCGACGCAGCGCGCGCCGCCTTCGCGGTGCGCGAGGTCGACGAGGCTCAGGCCCGCACCCTCGGCTTCGGGCAGCGCCTGGCCTCGCAGGTGCCGGGGCGCACCGAGCCCGTGGCGGCGATCGCCCCTGACGGCACCCTGGTGGCGATGCTCGACGAGTCGCATCTTACGGCGCGCAGTCTCGTCGTCTTCCCCCCGGCGAGTTCGTAGAGTGGTGCCCGTGCACCGTTGGACCACCCCTTCCCAGACGCCTGCGGCCCTGCGGCCCTGCGTCCTCACGCTCGGCAACTTCGACGGCGTCCACCGTGGGCACCGGGCGGTGCTGACCGCCCTCGTCGAAGCCGGACACCGGCACGGGTTGCCGGCCGTCGCGATCACCTTCGAGCCGCACCCGGTCGCCGTGCTGCGGCCCGAGGTGGCCCCCGAGCTCATCGCACCCGGAGGCATCCGCGACGAACTCATCGCCGACTCCGGCATCGACGGACTGCTTGTGCTCGACTTCACCACCGAGTTCGCCGAGCAGACCCCCGAGGACTTCGTGCGGACCGTCTTCGTGCGCGGCCTGGATGCCCGCTGCGTCGTCGTCGGCATGGACACCCGCTTCGGCTACCGCAACTCGGGTGACGTCTCGACCCTGGCCGACCTCGGTGAGCAGTTCGGCTTCGAGGTCGTCGCGCTCGACGACGTGGGCGAGGGGGAGCGGTTCTCCTCGACCGTCATCCGCCGACACCTTCGTTCCGGCGAGGTCGGTGAGGCCGCCCGCATCCTGGGCCGCCCCCATCGGGTGGTCGGCACCGTGGTGCACGGCAACCACCGTGGCAAGGGCCTGGGCTACCCCACGGCCAACCTGTCCGCCGACTCGCTCGGCCTGGTGCCGCTCGAGGGCGTCTACGCCGGGTGGCTCACCCGGCTCGACCTCGCCGAGGGCGAGCGCGACCGCACGATGCCGGCCGCGATCAGCGTCGGCACCAACCCGACCTTCCAGACCCACGACCGGCGCACGGTCGAGGCCTACGTCCTCGACCGCGACGACCTCGACCTCTACGACGAGCGGGTGATGGTCGAGTTCACGGCCCACATCCGAGCGACGCTGCGGTTCGACACCGTCGAGGAGCTGCTCGACGCGATGGGCCAGGACGTCGCACGGTGCCGCGAGCTGCTCACGAAGATCGTCCCGGTCTGAGCCCTGAACCCTGAACTCCTGAGCCCTTGAGCCCTTGAGCTCCTGAGCTCCTGGACCCGTGAGCCACTGGGCCCGCCACGACGTCGGGCTCTACGTCGCCGCCGCCGGCACCTCGGTGGTCGGTTCGTTGCTCGTCTGGTCCGCCACGTCGCGCACGGACGGCACGGCCTACCTCGTGCGCCACCTCGTGACGGCGGCCGTCGGGCTGGGGCTCGCGCTGCTCGTGAGCCGGGTCGGGCAGCACCGGGTGCGCCCGGCGGCTCCCTGGGTCTGTGCCAGCTCGGTGCTCCTGCTGCTCGCGGTGCTCACCCCGGTCGGCCGGACGGTCAACGGGTCGCGGTTCTGGATCCCGCTGCTCGCCGGGTTCACGGTGCAGCCCGGCCGAGCTGGCCAAGGTGGGGCCCTGCCTGGCCCTGGCCACCCTGCTCGCCGGGCAGGCCGAGCGCGGGCTGGCGCCCGGGCGTCGCGAGGTGGCGCACGCGGCAGCGCTCACCGCGCTGCCGACCGCCCTCATCCTGCCGCAGCCCGACCTGGGGTTCGGCGGCGGTCGTGCTCGCCGTGGGGGCGGTCGTGGTCGCGGTCGCAGGGGGTGCCGCGTCGTCGGGTCGTGGCCGCGGTGCTGCTGGGGCTGGCGGCGGCGGTGCTCGCCCTCACCACGCCCGTGCTCAGCGACTACCAGCGCGACCGGTTCACCTCGTTCGTCGACCCCTCGGCCGACCCGCAGGGCAGTGGCTACCAGACCAGGATGGTGCTCCTGGCCATCGGCGCCGGCGGGATGTGGGGGCAGGGCTTCCTGCGCGGGGAGCGCACCCAGGGCGGGTCCGTGCCCCACCAGCTCAACGACTTCGTCTTCTCGGTCGCGGGTGAGGAGCTGGGGTTCGTCGGCGCCACGGGCCTGCTGCTCCTGCTCGCCTTCGTCGTCGGTCGGGTGCTCGTCGTGGCCGCTCGGGCGACGGACGGCTTCGGCCGGCTCGTGGCCGTGGGGGTGGCGACCCGGCTCGCCGTCCAGGTGGTGCAGAACGTGGGGATGAACCTCGGGTTGCTACCCGTCACCAGCCTTCCGCTGCGGTTCGTGTCCTGCGGCGGGTCCTCGATGGTGGTCTCCTGGCTGGCCGTCGGGCTGTCGATGCGACACAGTCGATGGCGACTCGCCGGTAACAAGGCGTACCCTTCGGGGCGCGTCCTGTGACAGGATGCGCGCATCACGCTCCCCAACGACGAGGACGACGCTCGATGCTCTCCGCTTCTCCGCAGATCCACACGCCCGCCGACGAGCCCGTCGACCAGTCAGCGCTCGACAACGAGGCCCAGAGCGTTGGGCACATGTTCCGCTCGCGGGTCGGGGCCAGCCCTGACCGGCCCGCCTACCTGCACGCCGTCGTCTCGGAGTCGGGCGACGAGTGGGTCACCGTCACCTGGTCCGAGCTCGACGTGGTCGTGCGTGAGATCGGGGCCGGGCTCGTGGCCCTGGGCATCGAGCCCGAGGACCGCGTCGGCATCGCGTCGAGCACGCGCTACGAGTGGGCCCTGGCCGACCTCGCCACCATGGTGGCCAGCGGCGCGACGACCACGATCTACCCGACGACGATGGCCGACGACGTCGCCTTCATCCTCTCCGACTCGGGCGCCAAGGTGGTCTTCGCCGAGAACGCCGAGCAGCTCGACAAGCTGCGGGGGATCCGGGCCGACACCCCCGCCGTGCTCCGGGTCATCGTGTTCGACGGGGCGGCCGACTCCGATGCGTGGACCCTCACGCTCGACGAGGTGCGCCAGCTCGGCCGCGAGTACCTGCTCGGCGACCCCGGCGCGATCGACGCGCGGATCGACGGCACCCAGCACGACCAGCTCGCGACGATCATCTACACCTCGGGCACCACGGGCCGGCCCAAGGGGGTGCGGCTGCGGCACAGCGCGTGGACCTACGAGGGTGCGGCCGTGGAGTCGATCAACATCCTCTCCGAGGACGACCTGCAGTACCTCTGGCTGCCACTGGCCCATGTGTTCGGCAAGGTGCTGCTCACCCTGCCGCTCCAGATCGGGTTCCCGACCGCCATCGACGGGCGGATCGACAAGATCGTCGAGAACCTCGCCGTCGTCAAGCCCACCTTCATGGGCGCCGCGCCGCGCATCTTCGAGAAGGCCTACGGCCGCATCCAGGTGATGATGGCCGACGAGGGCGGGGTCAAGGCCAAGCTGTTCACCTGGGCCAGCGAGGTCGGGCGCGAGGTCAGCGAGCTGCGGGAGCAGGGCAAGAACCCCTCGGGGCTGCTCGCCACGAAGTACGCCCTCTCCGACAAGCTGATCGGCACCAAGATCCGCGAGCGCTTCGGTGGACGCATCCGGTTCTTCATCTCCGGCTCGGCGGCCCTGAACAACGACGTCGCGCGCTGGTTCGACGCCATGGGCATGCAGATCGCCGAGGGCTACGGCATGACCGAGACGAGCGCCGCGTCGTTCGTCAACCGGCTCAAGGCCTACCGTTACGGCACCGTGGGCTGGCCGCTGCCCGGCACCGAGGTGCACATCGCCGACGACGGCGAGGTGCTGCTGCGCGGTCCCGGCAACATGTCGGGTTACCACAACAACCCCGACGCGACCACCGAGACCATCGACGCCGAGGGCTGGCTGCACACCGGTGACATCGGTGAGGTCGACGAGCGGGGCTTCCTGCGCATCACCGACCGCAAGAAGGACATGTTCAAGACCAGCGGCGGCAAGTACGTCGCACCCTCGAACATCGAGGCGATGTTCAAGGGCCTGTGCCCCTACGCCAGCCAGCTCGTCGTCTACGGGGCCGACCGCAACTTCGTGTCCGCGCTGGTGACCCTCGACCCGGACGCCATCACCGGCTGGGCCGCGCACCACGGCATGGAGGGAAGGCCTTACTCCGAGATCACGAGCTCCGACGCGTGCCGCGAGATGGTGCAGGGCTACATCGACCAGCTCAACGCGGGGCTGAACCGCTGGGAGACCATCAAGAAGTTCACCATCCTCGAGAACGACCTCACCGTCGAGAGCGGCGAGCTCACCCCGAGCCTGAAGCTGAAGCGCAAGGTCGTCGCGGACAAGTACAGGCACCACCTCGACGCCCACTACACCGGCTGACCCGTTCCGTCGGCGTCGAAGTTCGACGACGCCGGTTACCGCGCAGGACTCGCTGGGATCCCGACGAGTCCTGCGCGGTAACACGCGCTCAAGGGCTGTGGGTCTGCGCCCAGAGGGCGGATCAGGGCGCCACGGGTCAGTGGCCCTGCGTCCGCACCCGGTGGCGCTGCGTGGCCCGGACACCGGGACGCTCGCGCCCCCGTGCCGCCAGGTAGGTCTGCTCGATCCGGGCGAGCACCCCGGCCGGGTTCTGGCGCAGCCGGCGAGGCGTGACACCCGCCACCACCACACCCGCGGCGACGAGGTCCCCGTCCTTCTCGACGGTGTCGTCCCACTGCTCGCCCGCACTGTGGTGTCGCCGCGAGTGCACCATGACCGCGAGCGCGACGTCGTCGAACCAGGCATCCGGGGTGGTCAGCCTGGTGCCCGTCGGAGCGAGGAGCAGGGGGTTCGCCCACGGTGCGGGGAGCACCGCCGAGGTGGCGACGAGGTCGAGCAGCTGCGCCTCCGGCACGGACCAGGCCCCCGACGCGGCCTCCACGAGCGGCCCCTGCAACGGCGTGGCATCGCGGGGCCGGAGGCGCAGCACCCATTCCTGCAGGTCGTCGAGCGTGGTGATGCCGCGTTGCACCGCCTCGATGAGGATCGCCGCCCGGGCGTCGGGGCCGCGCGCGACTCGCGCGGCATCGACAACCGCGCGGGAGGGGGAGGACAAGCGCAGCGGCCCCTCCATGACGACGCCGTCGTCGTGGATGAGGGTGCGGCGCACCTCGGCGAACCCGCTCGACCTGGTGCGCTGCGGTGCGGGCACCAGCACGTGGACCCGATCTCGTGGATCGGCCGACGTCACCCCATGAAGCCGCGCGGCCGAGGCGCCGGCGAGCACGGACCTCGGACCCGCCCACAGCAGGGCGGCGATCTGCCGCTGACGGGTGGAGGGCTGCTCCCGGAAGATGCCGAACACCTGCGGCAGGACCACCCGCCACGCCCGCCCCGCGTTCCAGCGCACCGCCGGGTAGGACACCTCGTGCTCGAGCAGTTGCGCGCGCGTGACGACGCCCTCCTGCCTGGCCAACAGGGCGCGCAGGTCATCGGAGAAGTTCGGCATGCCGTCAGCCTGTGCCGGGGCCTGGTCGCTCGGGAACACCGAGCCCTCGGCTGTGGAGAAGCCGCTCGGCGAAGCTCGGCTGTGGACGGCGCCGGGGGAAGGCATGGCGGAGTCGGCGCGTGTTACCGCGCAGGACTCGCTGGGATCCCGACGACTCCTGCGCGGTAACACGCGCTGTCGTGGGGCAGCGCAACCGGGAGGTGCTGCCACTCCAGCAGGCCAGGCGCCCCGGAAGGCTCGCGTCCCGGAAGGCCTCGCGTCCCGGAAGGCCTCTCGACGGTCGGTGGTCAGTCGGTGACCAGCGGGACGAAGAGGTACCGGCCGTGCTCGGTGACGCGCCGCCGGTCCGGCGCCCGGTCGTCTCGCACGACGCGCAGCATCCGGCCCGACACCGGCGCCACGAGGATGCCGTGCTCCTCCAGCTGGGCGACCAGCTCCTCCGGCAGCCGGGCGGCCATGGCCGACACCAGCACCCGGTCGAAGGGCGCCTGCGCCGGTGCGCCCAGCACGCCGGCGACGGACGAGCGCACGCAGGCCCACGGCATCCGCGCCGCCTCGACGTTGGCGCTGCCGGTGACCACGAGCTCGGGCACCCGCTCGAGCCCCAGCACCGAGCCCGTCGGTCCGACCAGCTCCGCGAGGAGGGCGGTCGTCCACCCCGAGCCCGACCCGACGTCGAGCACCCGGTGCCCGGGTCGCACCTCGAGCAGCTCGAGCATGGCCTGCACGGTGCGCGGCTGGCTGTTGGTCTGGCCGTGGCCGATGTCGAGCGGGCCGTCGTAGTGGGCCCGCCGTCGTTGTGCCCCCGGCAGGAACCGCTCGCGCGGCTGCGCCGCCATGGCGGCCCGAACCCGCTCCGCGGCGTCCACCGCTACCCCCGCAGGTCCGCGAGCGCCGTCTCGACGGCTCGGTGGAACGTCGGGTAGGCGAACGGCATCCGGGCCAGGGTGGCGGTCGGCACGCGGGCGTGCACCGCGGTCGCGAGCATCGAGAGCACCTCGCCGCCCATCGGGCCCACCGACGTGGCGCCGACCAGGTACCCGGCCGAGCGGTCCTCGACGAGCTTGATGAGCCCCTCCCCGCCCGGCCCGGTGATCCAGCCACGCGTCGACTCGGCGAGCGGAGCCAGCCCGACGGCGACGTCGACGCCGGCGTCGCGAGCCTGCTGCTCGGTACTGCCGACCGACCCGACCTCCGGGTCGGTGAAGGTCACCCGCGGCACGGCGTGGTACTCGGCCTCGCGCGCGTGGTCACCCTCGCGGCCGGTGATGTCGGCCAGCGCGACGGCCGCCTGGTACATCGACATGTGGGTGAAGGCGCCCTTGCCGGTGATGTCGCCGATCGCCCACAGCCTCTCGCCCGCCCGCATCCTGGCGTCGGTGTCGACCGACCGGGCCGTGGGGTCCAGCCCGACGCTCTCGAGTCCGACGTCGGCGATGTTGGGTCGACGGCCCGCGGCCACGAGCAGCCGGTCCGCGCCCAGTTCGAGGGCGGTGCCCCCGGCGTCGGTGAGCGACACCGTGAACCGGCCGTCGGCGTAGTGCACCGCACCGATCGACGCACCGGCGAGCAGCTGGATGCCGTCGGCTGCCATCGCTCGCGCGACCACCTCCGACGACTCGGGCTCCTCGAGGGCCAGGATGCGCGGCGCCGCCTCGACGAGCGAGACCCTCGTGCCGAACCGCGCGAAGGCCTGCGAGAGCTCGGCACCGATCGCGCCGCCGCCGATGACCACCATCGACGCCGGCAGGTCGGGTGCCTCGAGCACGTCGCGGTTGGTCCAGAACGGGGTGTCGGCCAGCCCGTCGACCGGCGGCGCGGACGGGGAGGTGCCGGTGTTGAGCACCACACCCCGCGAGGCGACGAACCGTCTGCCGCCGACCTCGACCACGCCGGTGTCGACGAGCCGCGCGTGCCCGCGCACGAAGCGCACCCCGGCCTGCTCGAGACGCTCGACGGCGACCGTGTCGTCCCAGTTGTCCGTGGCCTCGTCACGGATCCGCGCGTGCACGAGGCCCCAGTCGGGAGTGACCTCGGCGGCGCCGGCGAGCGTACCCACCCGGCGGGCGTCGGCGAGCAGGTTCGCGGCCCGGACCGCCATCTTCGACGGGATGCAGCCCCAGTAGGGACACTCCCCGCCCACGAGGCGCTCGTCGACGCCGACAACCGCCAGCCCGGCCTCGGCGGCCTCGGTCGCGAGGTGCTCACCACCGGGCCCCAGGCCGATGACGACGAGATCCACGGCGGTGTAGGTGCTCATGTCCCCAGCCAAGCACGCGAACGGCCCCGCCGGGAGGCGCCTCGTCCACCGTTTTGGGGCACCGCCCGCGGCCACCTACCCTTGACGGATGCCCGGACAGTCCGTCTTCCGCCTCCTCGAGCCGCTGCTCGAGCAGGTCAGCAAGCCGATCCAGTACGTCGGCGGCGAGCTGAACTCCACCGTCAAGGAGTGGGACCTCGTCGGGGACGGCACCGTGCGGTGGGCGCTGATGTACCCCGACGCCTACGAGGTGGGCGTGCCCAACCAGGGCGTCATGATCCTGTACGAAGTGCTCAACGAACGCCCCGACGCCCTCGCCGAGCGCACGTATGCCGTGTGGCCCGACCTCGAGGCCCTCATGCGCGAGCACGCCGTGCCGCAGTTCACCGTCGACGCCCACCGCGCCGTGGGCGACTTCGACCTGTTCGGCCTGTCGTTCTCGACCGAGCTGGGCTACACCAACATGCTCACCGCTCTCGACCTGGCCGGCATCCCGCTGCACTGCGTCGACCGCGACGAGAGCCACCCCATCGTCGTCGCCGGTGGACACGCCGCGTTCAACCCCGAGACCATCGCCGACTTCGTCGACGCCGCGGTGGTCGGCGACGGTGAGGAGGCCGTGCTGGCCATCACCGACATCGTCGGCGCCTGGAAGCGCGAGGGGATGCCGGGTGGCCGCCGCGAGGTGCTGATGCGCCTGGCCCGCACCGGCGGGGTCTACGTGCCGGCGTTCTACGATGTCACCTACCTGCCCGACGGCCGCATCCAGCGGATCGCCCCCAACGCCCCGGGTGTGCCGTGGCGGGTCGCGAAGCACACGGTGATGGACCTCGACGCGTGGCCCTACCCGAAGCAGCCGCTGGTGCCGCTGGCCGAGTCGGTGCACGAGCGGATGTCGGTCGAGATCTTTCGTGGCTGCACCCGCGGCTGCCGGTTCTGCCAGGCCGGCATGATCACCCGGCCGGTGCGCGAGCGCAGCATCACCGGCATCGGCGAGATGGTCGAGCGCGGGCTTGCCGCAACCGGTTTCGAGGAGGTCGGGCTGCTGTCACTGAGCTCGGCCGACCACTC
>Ga0335397_10008968_pt1 | contig 12551 bp, 10 predicted proteins | sample MAT04_FD_205740 | JGI IMG/M metagenome (GOLD analysis project Ga0335397, IMG submission 205740) | Freshwater microbial communities from Lake Fryxell liftoff mats and glacier meltwater in Antarctica - MAT-04 (spades assembly) (version 2) ...
TGCAATGCGGCGCGCACCACGTCCTCGACGCTGCGGTTGTGGCCCAGGTGGATGACTTCGGCGCCCTGCGCCTGGATCAGCCGACGCATGATGTTGATGGCCGCGTCGTGCCCGTCGAACAGGCTGGCGGCGGTGACGAAACGCAGCGGTGTGGCGTCGGACTGCGCCGCGGGAATGTTGGAGGCGGGAGTACTCACGATGGCCACTCACAGGGTCGAGACAAGAAACCCGATTGTAACGGGCCGGCACCGGGCCACCCATGAACTCGGGCGTGCGCGGCGGAACCTGCCGCGCCGGGACCCATACCCTCGCGTATCCCACTGGTCCATCGGCTCGGCGACTTGCTTGCGAAATGAAGGTTCCGATGCACGGCTTCTATCACGCTGCCGACCGCCACACTTCGGCACCATGTTCACGCGATTGGACTAGAATTGCACCCTGCGACGCACGCCCCGTATCCGGCCACGTCGCTTTTTTGTTTCCACGCAACCGCCTGGCTCGTTTCGCAGGTAAAGACATGCGCGGCAGCGCACCGGAGTCATCCAATGATCTTTGAAACCCTGCACAACTCTGGCCACGAACAGGTGGTGTTCTGCAACAACTCCGACGCCGGCCTGCGCGCGGTGATCGCCATCCACAGCACCGTGCTGGGACCCGCGCTGGGAGGAGTTCGGATGCGTCCTTACGTGAATTCCGAGGACGCGTTGACCGATGCGTTGCGCCTCAGTCGCACCATGACCTACAAGAACGCACTGGCCGGGCTGAACGTAGGTGGCGGCAAGGCCGTGCTGATCGGCGACACCAGCAAGGACAAGACCGAGGTGATGTTCCGCGCGTTTGGCCGCTACGTCGATTCACTGGGCGGGCGCTATATCACCGCCGAGGACGTGGGGACCGACGTCAACGACATGGAGCAGGTGTATCGCGAAACCGAATACGTGGTGGGCGTGCACCAGGTGCATGGCGGGTCCGGCGATCCGGCCCCGTTCACCGCCTATGGCGCGCTGCAAGGGCTGATGGCCACATTGAACCGCAAGTTCGGCAATGAGGAGATCGGCAAGTACAGCTATGCGGTGCAGGGCCTGGGCCACATCGGCATGGAGTTCGTGAAGCTGCTGAAAGAACGTGGCGCGAAGCTTTACGTGGCCGACCTGAACCAGGAACTGGTGGATCGCGCAGTGGAGGAATATGGCGCGGAGGCGGTCAAGCCCGATGAAATCTACGATGTGCCGGCCGATGTGTTTTCGCCATGCGCGCTGGAAGGTGCGATCAACGGCGACACCCTGCCGCGGCTCAAGGCCAAAGTGATCTGCGGCACCGCCAACAACCAGATGTCGCATGCGGCCGGCGTGGAAGCGGCCAAGCGCGGCATCCTGTACGCGCCCGATTACGCCGTGAATGCCGGCGGCGTGATGAACGTGTCGCTGGAGATCGACGGCTACAACCGCGAGCGTGCGATGCGCCTGATGCGCAGCATCTACCACACGGTCGGCAGGGTCTTCGACCTGGCCGACAAGGAAGGCATCGCGCCGCAATTTGCCGCCGACCGCATGGCCGAAGCCCGGATCTCTTCCATTGGCAAGCTGAAGCTGCCGCTGGGCCGCACCGCACCGCGGTTCATGGGACACCTGCGCGGCGAACACTGATGTTCGCCACACCACACACAGCCTGGAAGAGAGGACCGCATGCAAGCTGATTCACCGATTGGGTTTCCGTTGGGCGAAGAGATCGACGCCCTGCGCGAAGCCGTCCGACGCTTCGCCGAAAGCGAGATTGCGCCGCGAGCCGCGCAGATCGATCACGACAACATATTCCCGCCGGACCTGTGGCCCAAGCTTGGCGAAATGGGCCTGCTGGGCATCACCGTGGCGGGCGAACATGGCGGCAGCGACATGGGCTACCTGGCGCACCTGGTGGCGATGGAAGAGATTTCGCGTGCGTCCGGATCTGTAGGCCTGAGCTACGTGGCGCATTCGAACCTGTGCGTGTCCAACCTCTATGCCAACGGCACCGAGGCGCAAAGATCGCAGTACCTGCCGAAACTATGCAGTGGCGAATGGAAAGGCGCGCTGGCGATGAGCGAGCCGGGCGCGGGATCCGACGTGGTCGGTTCGATGAGTTGCAGGGCCGAACTACGCGACGGCGTCTGGATCGCCAACGGCAGCAAGATGTGGATCACCAACGGCCCTGAAGCAGATGTGCTGGTGGTATACATGCGCACCGCCGGCAAGGACGCGGGCAGCAAATGCATGACGGCGTTCATTGTCGAAAAGGGCATGAAGGGCTTCAGCACTGCGCAGAAGCTGGACAAGCTGGGCATGCGCGGCTCCAACACCTGCGAGCTGGTGTTCGAGGATTGCGAGATCCCCGCTGCCAACGTGCTGGGGGAAGTGAACCAGGGCGTGCGCGTGCTGATGAACGGCCTCAACACCGAGCGTCTGGTGATTTCCGGCGGACCTATCGGGCTGATGCAGGCGTCGCTGGATATCGCCCTGCCGTACGTGCGCGAACGCAAGCAGTTCGATGCGGCTATCGGCACCTTCGGCCTGATGCAGGGCAAGATGGCCGACATGTACACCGCGCTGCAGTCCAGCCGCGCGTTCTCCTACCAGGTGGCGCGCGATTACGACGCCGGACACGCCTCGCGCGCTGCCGCCGCAGGCTGCCTGCTGCACGCCTCGGAAGCCTGCGTGCAAGTGGCGCTGGAAGCAATCCAGACGCTAGGTGGCAACGGCTATATCAATGAATACCCGACCGGGCGGCTGCTGCGCGATGCCAAGCTGTACGCGATCGGCGCCGGCACCAACGAGATCCGGCGCATGCTCATCGGCCGCGAATTGTTCGAAGGGCGAGGCTGACCCGCTTGCGCGGCATGCCGCGCGGTCGGTCGAGCGCCCGGCGTGCTGCGCCGGGCCGGACTGAGGCTGACCCGCTTGCGCGGCATGCCGCGCGGGTCGGTCGAGCGCCCGGCATGCCGCGCCGGGCGGTCGTAAGCATCAACGGTGGCTGCAGTTTTGCCACCAGCAACTCGGCGGGGTGATAACTAGAATCCCCAGCCCATCCGCAGCGAGACTGCACGTTCGCGATGACGGGCGCCGAAGCGCTGGTCCAGGCCGAAGCTGAGCGCTGCGTTCTCTCCCCAGCGCGACTCCAACGCTACGCCGAACATGCCCCCGGAGCCGGCCGGCTGCAGGCCCACAAGCGGCGACCACGAATCGACACCGACGAAGCTGGCGTCGAAATCGAAGCCGCGTGCGTCCAGCGGCAACTGCCATTCGGCAAAGCCGCGCAGCCCCCAGTCCCTGCCCTGCCCGGTGGTCCACTGGCGCTCGACGCGCGCGCCAGTGATGGCCTGCGTGCGCTCGCCCACGCTGTCGCCGGTGCGCAGGCCGAAGCCGGCGGCGCCAGCTTCGGAGAACCCTTTGCGCTCGACCCGTGCAAGGTCGGCGCCGACGTAGGGCGTCAGCGACAGGCGCGGGCCACCGAAGCGATAGCCGGCCTCCAGGCTGGCCGACATGAAAGCACCCGAGTATTCGCTAGCCACGCGCTGGGCGTCCTGTCCCAGCAACAGGTCGCGCTGCACCTGGCGCTCGTAGCGTCCGCTGGCGACCTGGCCTAATGCGTATGCCTGTCCCCAGGTCGAACCGAAATACAGCTGGGCCTGGGTCTGGCGATCACGGCTGCTGGCACCAAGGCCAGAGCCGATCGCGTTGGCGCGGGTTTCGCCAAAGGCGATGCCCGCCGAGGCCTGGTTGCCCACCCGCCGGTCGCTGCCGAGCAGCCAGCCAGACATCTCGAAACTGCCTGCCGCCGGCATGCCGTTGCCGCCGCCTGCCAGCGACTGGAACCATTCGCCAGTCATCGCCGGGACGTCGACCAAGCGCCCGAATCGACCGGAAAGGGTGCGACGCTGCGCGTCGATGGCGTCGAAGGTCATGGCATCGGCCGCAGCGTGTACTTCACCGGAAAGGCTCTGCAGCGAAGCCCGCGCCACGCGCTCGTCCGCGGCCGCCTGCAAACTCCCAGCCAGGCCGATGAAGGCGTTGGAGATCGCACCCGGCTGGGAGCTGGCGCCGGCGTCCGCGCGCTGGGAATCGATGCGGTCGAACGCGCTTTCCACGCGCACTGCCGAGGCCATCGCCACGGGTGTGGCCATTGCGAAGGCCATCGCCGCAGCGGTGACATCCAGGCGCCTGATGTCCAGCCAGGCACGCGCAGGGTCGTAGCCCAGTGTGCCCTCCAGAAACACGCCCGGCCCTCCGGCCAGGGACGCAAAGCTGCCGCTGAGGCCACCTCCGGCAGTCAGGACTGTCTCCTGGCTGCTGCGCACATAGCCGCTGGCGACCCCCACGACCTGCAGCGAACCAGCCAGGGAGGCACTACCCGCCACTGCCAGCGGCGAACCCACCTGGTAACCGAGTGTCGCGGTGGAGGACTGCACATAGCTGCCACCAATCATCCGGTTGCCGGCACCGCCCTGCACGGTAACGCGGCCGCTGTTGCTGAGGTTGCCGGCTACGCCCGCCTGCAGCACCAAGTTGCCGCCGGCCTCGGCAAACGCATTGCCCGGCACCGACGAGGTAAACGCCAGCGTGCCGCCCTCCACCCGGCTGTCGCCGGCAAAGGTGTTGGCGGCGGTCAGGCGCAGCGTGCCGCTGCCGCGCTTGATCAAGCCGCCATTGCCGCTGATCACGTTGGCCCAGGTTGAACTGACGGTGTTGAAACTTACGGGCACATTGCCCCAGTTGAACTGCGCCGGGCCCTGCACCGCACGGCCGATGTCCAGCGCGCCGTAGCCGAACACCGGATCGACCCCGGGTGCGCCGAGGTCGTTGGCGGTGCCCAGCAGGGTCTGCCGCACCAGGTCGTTGTTGAAGTAAGGGAACGCCTGCCAGACCAGGGCCGCCGCGCCAGACACCAGCGGCGTCGACAACGAGGTGCCACTCCAGTTCCAGTAGGTCGGCGCCGTTGGTGAGTCGCTGGTGCCGGGCGTCACTACCGAGCCCGGCGCGGACAGGCAGTAATTCATCGCCACGCCGCAGGCATTGGAGTAACCGGCCAGCTGCGAGGGACTGTTGCTGTCGAGTGCGGCGACCACGATCCAGCCGCGCTCCAGATCGGCTGCGGGGCGGCTGCCGCCGGTGCCCGGCTGGCTCGGCAAGGCGCCCATGCTGGACGGGTTTGCAAACGAGGAATTGCCGGTGGCAAAAACCACCAGCCCGTCATTGCCCACGATGAAGGGCCGGTATTCCTGGGCGATGGGTGCGGTGGCGGCCGGGTTGGTCCAGTACAGACCGCCCCAGGAGTTGTTCATGATCCGCGCGCCACGGTTGATCAAATCCTGATGGATGGGAGCCAGGCCCAGGGCGCCGTCGACTTCGTTCCCCTGCCCGGAGCCATCGTCCGGCGGCCGGGCATCGTTGATGATGCGGGCAGAAATGATCGTGGCCCCCGGCGCCACGCCGCCGGGCCAGTTGCCGAAGGGCTTGCCGGCCAGGATCAGCGATACAGCCGTGCCGTGACCCACCACGTCGTCGACCGCGAGGTTGTTGGGTGGCGAGGAGACGTAATTGAGGTTGTGCGTGACCCTGCCCCGGAGCGCGGGATGATTGCGATTGACGCCGGTGTCGACTACCGCCACTGCCACGCCCTGCCCGCTGAGGCCGGCTGCCAGCGCCGCAGACGCATTGGTCAAGGACAGATGGCGGCTGTAGGCAGGATCGGGTGTGCCCACCACCGGCGGAGTGGGCGGTGGCGCGGCGGGAGGGGGACTCACTTCCGGACGCACGTTGTTGCCGCCACCTCCACCGCCGCATGCCCCCAGCAACACAGCGATGGCGCACGGCAACAGCGCGTAGCGGGGTCTCGCGCATAGGGAAGGCGCCAGCCGGCGTTGCAGTTGGTGGTGTGCGTTCATGTTTTGCCGTTCCCCTTAGTAGATGCCGCAGCGTCGCTCGAATGGCGCGGCTTGGGCCTTTCTACTCCAAAATGCGCGGCTCGCAAAGGCACGCAGCCAATGCCTCCAGGTGCCACCGCTCGTCGCGGTTTGCCGCATTCGCCACCGGGCCGGATAATGCGCGTCCGACTTACCGGAGTTCACCTTCATGTCCGACATCGTCATCGCCGCTGCCAAGCGCACCCCGATCGGCTCCTTCCTGGGCCAGTTCACCGGCGTGCCCTCTCCAACTCTCGGCGCGAGCGCCATTGCCGCCGCTCTCGAGCAGGCGGGCGTGCCGGCAGCCGACGTCTCCGAAGTGATCATGGGCTGCGTGCTGCCGGCCAACCTGGGCCAGGCCCCCGCGCGGCAGGCCTCGCTGGCGGCCGGCCTGCCTACGTCCACCGGCTGTACCACCATCAACAAGGTGTGCGGGTCGGGCATGAAGGCGATCATGCTGGGCCATGACCTGATCAAGGCGGGCTCGGCCAGCATCGTGGTCGCCGGCGGCATGGAGTCCATGACCAACGCCCCGCACATGATCCCCAACTCGCGCACTGGCAACCGCTACGGCAACTTCCAGACCGTGGACCACATGTCCTGGGACGGCCTCACCAATCCCTACGACGGCCAGGCGATGGGCGTGTTCGCTGAAAGCACTGCGGAAAAATACGGCTTCACCCGCCAGCAGCAGGACGACTACTCGATCGAGTCGGTCTCGCGGGCCAAGGCTGCGCAGGCTTCGGGCGCGTTCGACGCCGAGATCGTTGCGGTCAAGGTTTCCACGCGCAAGGGCGAGGTGGAATTCGGCACTGACGAACAACCGGGTAAATCGGATACGGCCAAGGTCCCGACCTTGAAGCCCGCCTTCAAGAAGGACGGAACCGTGACGGCGGCAAGCTCGTCGAGCATTTCCGATGGCGCCGCTGCCACTGTGCTGCTGAGCGCCGAAGAAGCCGCCAGGCGCGGCATCACTCCTCTGGCCCGGATCGTCGGTCACAGCACTTTCTCGCAGGCACCGGAATGGTTCACCACCGCCCCGATCGGAGCGATCCAGAAGCTGCTCGCGCAGACCGGCTGGAAGGTGGAGGACGTGGATCTGTTCGAGATCAACGAGGCCTTTGCAGTGGTCGCCATGGCCCCGATCCACGAGCTGGGAATCCCGCACTCCAAGATCAATGTCAACGGCGGTGCATGCGCGCTGGGTCATCCGATCGGAGCATCGGGTGCTCGCCTCGTGGTGACGTTGCTGCATGCCCTGCGCAACCGCGGCGGCACCCGTGGCATCGCCACGCTGTGCATCGGTGGGGGCGAAGCAACGGCAATCGCCATCGAAGTGTTATGACCGTTTAACAAGCCTTGCGCTAAGCTGAACAGGCAACCTATTGACACTCCATTGCGGATTGTCATCATGTCACCCGGCGCGCAATAGCGCGTTGCCATCTAAACGACGAGGATTCACAAATGACCATCAACAAGACGCTGATCGCGCTGGCCCTGGGCCTGTCCCTGGCCGCTTGCTCCAACGCCGACCAGGCTGCTGACGCCTCCGCCGACGCTGCCGAATCCGCCACCGAAGCGCAGGCTGCTGCTGACGCCGCCACCGGCGCCACCGCCGAAGCCGCGCAGACCTCGGCCGACGCCGCTGCCCAGGCCGCTGACGCTGCTGCCATGGCTGCTGGCGACGCCGCCGCTACTGGCACCTCGGACGCTGCCGACGCCGCTGCCGACACCGCCGAAAACGCCGCTGACGTAGCCGACCAGGCTGCTGACGCTGCTGAAGAAGCACCGATGGCCGAAGAAGCCCCGAAGCAGTAATTCTGTTTCACAGCTTCACGCTGTCGAAAAATAAAGAGGCCGCCGGTAGTTCCGGCGGCCTTTTTTTGTGGGCGCAACCAATGCATCAGTGTGGATGTGGCTGTGCATCCCCGGCAGATCACAGTCCCGTCCTTCAACTGCAACTTGCTTTCACTTCAACGGAGAATTCCAATGAACGCCTCGCTTCACTTTCTTGTGTTCCTCGCTGTCGTGCTGGGCAGCGGATGCAGCAATGACACGTCCACTGCCCAGCGCGAAGCGGGCGAAGCGTCGGTTGCCGCCCGCGAGGCCGCAGATGCAGTCGGCGAAGCCGCATCGGCCACGGGCAGCGCGATCGCCCAAGGTGCCGACTCCGCGGCTGCATCGGCCAGTGAAGCGGCCACTGAAGCCGGTGAAGTGCTTGACCGCGCCCTGACCTCCACCGAAGTGGCGGCCGAGAACGCCGCAGCGCGTGCGGCCGATGCGGGTGCGCACGCGGCCGCCTCGGCTTCCGACGCGGCGCAGGGCGTTGCCGACAAGGCCAGTGCCGCTGCCGAGGAAGCCCGCGCCGACTGATCAGCGCCTGGTGACGAATCCCTCGCGGCAGGAGCTGGCAAGCGGGTTTTGCGGAGCGAGGTATCCTTTGGGCCCGCAACCTTTGTGCCTGCCCATGCCCGCACTGCCCACCCAGCTCGATCCACGTTCGCAGGACTTCATCGACAACGCCGGCTATCACCGCACGCTGGTCGAGGAACTGGATCGGCGCCTGGCGAGAGCTGCCGATGGTGGCGGCGAAAAGGCGCGCACCCGCCACACCGAACGCGGCAAGCTGCTGGCGCGCGACCGGATCACTGCATTGCTCGATCCCGGCTCGCCATTCCTGGAGATCGCTCCGCTCGCGGCCGAGGACATGTACGAGGGCGCCGCTCCCGCCGCAGGCATGGTCGCCGGCATCGGCCGGGTCAACGGCCTGGAAGTGGTGGTGGTAGCCAATGACGCCACGGTCAAGGGCGGGACCTATTTCCCGATGACGGTGAAGAAGCACCTGCGCGCCCAGGAAGTGGCACGTGAGAACCAACTGCCGTGCATCTACCTGGTGGACTCCGGCGGTGCGTTCCTGCCGCTGCAGGACGAGGTATTCCCGGACCGCGAGCACTTTGGCCGGATCTTCTACAACCAGGCGCGCATGAGCGCCGACAACATTCCACAGATCGCGGTGGTCATGGGCAGTTGCACCGCCGGCGGCGCCTACGTGCCGGCAATGTGCGATGAGTCCATCATCGTCAAGGAACAGGGCACGATCTTCCTCGGTGGCCCGCCACTGGTGAAGGCCGCAACGGGCGAAATCGTCGATGCCGAAGCCCTGGGTGGCGCCGACGTGCACACCAGCATTTCAGGCGTTGCGGACCATTTCGCCGAAGACGACCGCGATGCCCTGCAGATCGCGCGCAACCTGGTCGGCAACCTCAATCGCCGCAAGACCCTGCCGGTGGCGGTACGCGAGTCACGCGAACCGCTGTACCCGGTGCAGGAGTTGTACGGGATCGTGCCCAGGGACACGCGCCGCCCGTTCGATATCCGCGAAGTGATCGCCCGCATCGTCGACGGCTCCGAGTTCGACGAGTTCAAGGCGCGCTACGGCAAGACATTGATCACCGGCTTCGCCCACCTGCACGGTTATCCGGTGGGCATCATCGCCAACAACGGCATCCTGTTCGCCGAAAGCGCGCTCAAAGGCGCGCACTTCATCGAACTGTGCAACCAGCGCGGCATCCCGCTGGTGTTCCTGCAGAACATCACCGGCTTCATGGTCGGCAGGAAATACGAGAACGCCGGCATTGCCAAGGACGGGGCCAAGATGGTCACCGCGGTGGCCTGTTCTTCGGTGCCCAAGTTCACGGTGGTGATCGGCGGCAGCTTCGGCGCCGGCAACTACGCCATGTGCGGACGCGCGTATGGCGGCCGCTTCCTGTGGATGTGGCCGAATGCACGCATCAGCGTTATGGGCGGCGAACAGGCGGCCAGTGTACTGGCGACGGTAAAGCGCGATGGCATCGAGGCGTCCGGAGAGCAGTGGTCCGTCGATGACGAGGAAGCCTTCAAGGCGCCACTGCGCGACCAGTACGAATCCCAAGGTAGTCCGTGGTATGCGACGGCGCGGTTGTGGGACGACGGCATCATCGATCCGGCCGACACTCGCAGGGTACTGGGGCTGGGCATCTCGGCATCGCTAAACGCGCCGATCGCTCCGACCAGGTTCGGTGTCTTCCGCATGTGACGCGGCGGTCATGTTTCGGGCGTCCAATCTTCACTCGGGGTGTCGTGAAGTCTGGCATGCGGGACGCAGGATTCAGTTTCAACCTCAACACAACCGCACAAGCCACTGCTTTGAATCATGGTTTTGGTAGGTGCATCACAGCAGTTCCTCACCAGCGCGGCGATAGTCGCCAGTCTTGCCACCGGAGATAAACAGCCATGTCGATCTGGAAAGACCAAGGTTCCCCAAGGAAGGATTCCGCACCCATTCCCGCGACGCCCGAGGCCGCGCCCATTCGCGAGGTCACGCGTGAAGTGCCACGCGCCGCCGAATTCACACCTACCGTCACCGCGCCGCCGCGTGCTGCAGAACGTGAAGGCAAGGAATCGCTGATCGCGTCCGACCTGACCATCGAGGGCAAGATCGAGGGCACCGGACATGTGCGCATCGCCGGCAAGTTCAAGGGCGACGTCAACGTGCAGGGCGACCTGACCATAGAGACCGGGGCCAAGTTGAATGGAGGCGTGCGTGCGCGCAAGGTCATCATCGCTGGGGAGCTGGAAGGCAATATCGAGGCTGCCTCGCAGGTCGAGTTGCTGAGTTCGGGCGTGCTGATCGGCGATTTGAAAGCCGGCTCGCTGACCGTGGCCGCAGGATCACGTATGCGCGGCCAGGCCGATTTCGGATGGGACGACGGCAAGACGGCGACCAAGTCGGGCAACGCCAAGGCCGTGGACACCGATACCACTGCATGAGCACGGCGCGCTCGGGAACGGCGGGCGCCACCCGCAGCTGTCCACATTGCAGGACCACCATCCTGGAGAGCGCGAGCGTGTGTCCGGCGTGCCGGCATCACCTCAAGTTCGATGATGCCGCCGCTGCCGCGCAGCGTGCGGCCCAGACCATCACCCCTTTGCGGGTCCAGGGAACGGTACGTCATCCACCGGACGGCGGCCCGTGGGAATACACGGTGGTGTTTTCGATCAGGAACGACCGTGGCGACGAGATAGGTCGCCACGTGGTCGGCGTGGGCGCGATGCAGCCCAACGAGGAACGCAGCTTCACGCTTGCCGTGGAAGTGGTGCCCCGCAATGACCTCAAGGGCGTCCGCGTCCGCGGCAAGGATCACTGAAAGAAACTTTGTGGGCGAGTGCTTTCCCGTAGTCAGGCTTGCTTACCCGGGCCACACCCGCTGCAGCCACCGCACGCACTTTCATAACTGATCACCGCCGGTGCCAGTCGTCGCCCTATCCGCGCCAGCCATGGCGCCCTGCCTTCGCGCAGGCAAGCCAGAGCCAGGACGTTGCGAAGCCCTCGCAGGGTGCCCGGCATTTTCTGGTTAAGCACTGCCCAGAAACTCAGCATCACGGCGATCGCAATGATCATGTACTGCAGAGACAAAGGGACATGCATCAGCCGGCGCCCAGCAGACGCGCGGCCTGGTAGGTCACCAGCGAGGCCAGGTATGCCATTGCGAACAGGTAGCCCGTTGCAAACCACATTTTCGGCCACGAATTGGTCTCGCGCTTGATCGTGGCCAACGTGGAGATGCACATCGGCGCGTAGATGTACCAGACCAGTAGCGACAAGGCGGTGGCGAGTGACCAGCTTTGGCTGATCAGCGGCGACAAAGCCTGCGCGGCAGCGCCGTCGTCGGCAGCCGACAACGCGTAGACCGTGGCGAGGGAAGCCACCGCGACTTCACGTGCGGCCAGTCCGGGGATCAGCGCGATGCAGATCTGCCAGTTGAAGCCCAGCGGCGCGAACAACCCCGTCATCGCGTGGCCCAGGCGTCCTGCGAAGCTGTAGTTCACCGCCGGACCCACCGCATCGGCCGGTGCGCCCGGAAAGTAAAGCAGGAACCACAACAGTACGGTCAAGGCCAGGATGATGCCGCCCACGCGTTTGAGGAAGATCATGACCCTTTCCCACAGGCCGATCAGCAGGTCGCGCGGATGCGGAACACGGTAGGAAGGCAGTTCGAACAACAAGGGATGTTCGCTCTTGTCGCGGCGCCATTTCTTCATGATCGACGACACCAGCAGCGCGCTGGCGATGCCGGCGACGTACAGGGCGAACAGCACCAGTCCCTGCTGGTTGAAAATGCCCCATACCTGCCGCCGTGGAATGAAAGCGCCGATCAGCAGGGCGTACACCGGCAGCCGGGCTGAGCAAGTCATCAGCGGTGCCACCAGGATCGTGGCCAGGCGATCTCGCGGGTCCTGGATCGAACGCGTGGCCATGATGCCGGGAATGGCGCAGGCGAAACTCGACAGCAGCGGGATAAACGAGCGCCCAGACAAGCCGGCCGCCGCCATCATCCGATCGAGCAGGAACGCTGCACGCGGCAGGTAGCCCGATTCCTCCAACGCAAGGATGAAGGCGAACAGGATCACGATCTGCGGCAGGAAGATGATCACGCTACCCAGCCCGGTGATGATCCCATCCACGAGCAAGCTGTTGAGCGGCCCTTCGGGCATCGTGGTACCCACCCACTGACCGAGCACGCCGGTGCCTGCATCGATCGCGTCCATGATCGGCGCCGCCCATGCGTACACCGCC
>Ga0335397_10008969_pt1 | contig 12551 bp, 10 predicted proteins | sample MAT04_FD_205740 | JGI IMG/M metagenome (GOLD analysis project Ga0335397, IMG submission 205740) | Freshwater microbial communities from Lake Fryxell liftoff mats and glacier meltwater in Antarctica - MAT-04 (spades assembly) (version 2) ...
TCACCGCCCCGGCGGTGGTGCTGGCCGACGAGCCCACCGGCAACCTGGACACCCAGCGCAGCCACGAGATCATGGGCCTGCTGCTGGCGCTGAACCGCGACCACGGCATCACCGTGCTGATGGTGACGCACGAGCCCGACATGGCAGCCTACGCCCGGCGCATGGTGCGCTTCGTCGACGGGCGCATCGCCAGGGACATCGTCAACCCGAACCCGGTGACCGAAGCGCCGGCCAGCGTGGCCGCAGCCGAACCCAGGTGAAGGACACCTGATGCTGTTCAGCGTCTTCATGCTGGCCCTGCGCTCGGTGCGGCGCAACCTGCTGCGCTCGTTCCTGACCGTGCTGGGCATCGTCATCGGCGTCAGCGCGGTGGTGACCATGGTCACGCTCGGCAACGGCGCGACGCAGGCCATCGAGACGCAGATCACCAGCCTGGGCACCAACCTGCTGATCGTCAGCCCCGGCCAGCGCTCGCCCGGCGGCGGTGGTGGCGGCGGCGGCGTGCCGCAGTTCACCGAGGCCGACGCGGAAGCGATCGCCTCGCAGATCGGCGGGGTGGCGGCCGTGGCGCCACAGGGCCGGGCCGGCGCCACCGTGGTGGCCAACGGCCGCAACTGGGTCACCAGCGTGACCGGCAGCACCAATGCCTGGTTCGTCACCGGCAACTGGAAGCTGGCCGCAGGCCGGCTGTTCGACGAGGACGAGCAACGGGCCGGCGCGGCGGTCTGCATCGTCGGTGAAACCGTGCGGCGCGAGATCTACGGCGGCGCGGCAGGCCAGTCCGGCCTGGGACAGTCGCTGCGCGTCAAACAGTTCTCCTGCACCATCGTCGGCATCCTGGCCAGCAAGGGCCAGGGCGGCTTGGGCGATCAGGACGACACGGTCGTGGTGCCGCTGCACACGCTGCAGCGCCGCGTCACCGGCACCACCAAGGTCAGCCTGCTGTCGGTGTCGATGGAGGACGGCAGTGACAGCACGCGGCTGAAGGCCAGCCTGCGCGAACTGCTGCGCGAGCGACGCAAGCTGACGGACACGGACGAAGACAACTTCAACATCTTCGACACCCAGCAACTCGCCGAGACGCTGTCCAGCACCATGGGCGTGCTGACCAGCCTGCTCGGCGCGGTGGCTGCCGTCAGCCTGCTGGTGGGCGGCATCGGCATCATGAACATCATGCTGGTCAGCGTGACCGAGCGCACCCGCGAGATCGGCCTGCGGCTGGCCGTGGGCGCGCTGGAGCGCGAAGTGCTGCTGCAGTTCCTGATCGAGGCGGTGGTGCTCAGCGCGCTGGGCGGGGTGATCGGCATCGTCCTCGCCACGGCGGCGTCGTACGGGGGCTCGCTGCTGATGGCCGTGCCCTACAGCTTCGACCCGTCGATCAATGTGCTGGCGCTGCTGTTCTCGGCCGCCATCGGCGTGCTGTTCGGCTACTTTCCGGCGCGCCGCGCCGCGCGCATGGACCCGATCGAGGCGCTGCGGCACGAGTAGCGCCACCCCGCCCCGGGCAGGTCGACGGCCACGGTGACCGCCGGTTTCACCCGGCTTTTCCGGCCATTGCCGGCAGCCCCCCTGTGGAACGATGCCCTGGCAGATTCAATAGGGGCATCGGGTGTTCGGACTTTCACGCAGTGCATTGCAGCCAGGCTGGATCGCCTGTGCGCCGGCTGGCGCCGAAGCGGTGTTTGCGCTGGTGCAACCCGGCGGCCACCAGGGCCGCCCCGCCGTGCGCTGGACGGCCACCGCAGCCTGGGCCAGGCCGCTGGCCACCCTGCAACGGCTGCGCCGCCAGCACGCGCTGCACCGCCACCGCTGCGTGGCCGTGCTGCAGCGCCACCAGTACCAGTGCGTGACCATGGACGCGCCGGCCGACGTGCCGCGCCCCGACTGGGCCGCCGCAGTGCGCTGGCAACTCAAGGACACGGTCGACTTCCCGGTCGACAGCGCAGCGGTCGACGTGCTGGCCGTGCCCGAAGGCACCAGCTACCGCGCCCAGCCGCAACTCATCGCGGTGGCTGCGGCCGAGGCCCAGCTGCGGCCGCTGGTGGAATGCGCGGTGGACGCCGGCGCCCCCTGGCAGGCCATCGACATCACCGAGACCGCGCTGCGCAACCTCAGCGCCCTGGTCGAACCCGCCGGCCGCGCCCAGGCCCTGCTGCATTGCCAGCGCGGCCATGCCACGCTGGTGGTCACCCACGGCGGCGAGCTGCTGGCCACCCGGCAGCTGGAGATGAACCTGCTGCTCGACGACGACGCCGACCCCGACCTGCGCAGCGCCGGCCATGAGCAGGCCGGGCTGGAGCTGCAGCGCACGCTCGACGGCGTGGAGCGTGCCTTCGGCCAGGTGACGCTGGCGCGGCTGCTGGTCACGCCGATGCCCGGCATGCACGCGCTGTGCGACCACCTGGGCCCGCTGCTGTATGTGCCGGTGGCCCCGCTGGACCTGCGCGAGGCGCTGGACTGGAGCGCCGTGCCCGGCCTGCTGGACGACCCGCTGCTGCTGAACCAGCAGCTGTGCGCCATCGGCGCGGCCCTGCGCACGCATTGAGCGCCGACTGAGCACCGACTGCGCACAGACCGAGCACGTCCTCAGCACCCACAGAGCACTCCGCCATGGCCCAGCAACTCAACCTCTTCAGCGCACGCTTCGCCCCGGCGCAGCTGCGCTTCTCGGCCCGCCACGGTGGCCTGGTGCTGGCCTTGGCGCTGGTGGGCGCCTGGGGCCTGGCGCAGGGCCTGCTGTGGGTGGCCGACCGCACCCAGGCCGAGGCCCTGGCCGTGCAGGCCGGCATGGCGCAGCTGCGGGCCCAGGCGGGCACGCTGTCGGCCCGTGCCGATGGCGGCGCGGCGGCCGAGCTGGCCCGCCTGCAGGCCGCCGACGCCACGCAGCGCAGCGTGCGCGCCGCGCTGGAGGCTGGCGCCGCGGGCGTGCGCGAAGGCCATGCCGAGCTGCTGCTGGCGCTGGCCCGCCAGGCGTCGGGCCGGCTGTGGATCACCGGCCTGGGGGTGTCCGACGACGGCAGCGCCATCGACCTGGAGGGCCGCATGACCGACAGCAGCGCGCTCACCGACTACCTGCGCCGGCTGAACGACGAGCCGCGCTTCAAGGGCCGGCCGTTCGCCCAGCTGACGCTGCGCGCGGTGGACAACAGCGGCGCCGCCCTGCCCTACACCGAATTCGCGTTGCGCTCCACGCCCGCAGCCAGCCCGGGGCCGGCACCATGAAGACCACGCCAGGCCGTCCGGTGCCGGCCGATGCCACCGCCGCCGCCTTCGCCCAGCTGGCCACGCGCGGGCGCACGCTGCTGCGCCGGTTCAACCAGCGCAACCAGCGCGAGCGCCTGCTGCTGATCGCCGCCGGCGCCGCCCTGGTGCTGATGCTGGCCGACAGCCTCTGGCTGGCGCCCGCGCTGCAGGCCTTCACCGCCGCACGCGGTGCGCAGGCGGCGGCGCAGCAGCAGCAGCAGCGCCTGCTGGCCGATGTGCAGCAGCTGCAGGGCCAGGGTGCGGCGCAGCTGCGCCAGCAGCAGGCCGATCTGCAGCAATGGCGCCAGCGCCTGCGCGACGGCGACACCGCCCTGCGCGGCCATGCCGACAGCCTGGTCGGCCCTGAGCGCATGCGCGACCTGTTGGAGCAGTTGCTGGCCCGGCATGGCGAGGTGCGCCTGCGCGCGCTGCGCTCGCTGGGCCGCAACGACCTGCTGGCCCCGGGCCAGGCCGCCGCTCCCGGTGCCGCTGCCGCCGCCCCCGGCGCCGATGCCACCGGCGGCCTGTACCGCCACGGCGTGGAGCTGGTGCTCGAAGGCGGCTATGCCGACCTGCTGGGCTATCTGCAGGCCATGGAGTCGCTGCCGCAGCGGGTGCTGTGGGGTGCAGTGAGCCTGAAGGTGGAGCAGCACCCCCGGTCGGTGCTGACGCTGCGTGTCTACACCCTGAGCCGCGACCGCGCGTGGCTGGAGATCTGAGCATGTCCCGTCTGCACCTGCACACCACGGCCAGCGCCTTGGGCCTGCCGTTGGCCAACGCCCCGGGCCTGTTCCTGGCCAGCGCCCCGGGCCTGTTCCTGGCCAGCGCCCCGGGCCTGCTCCTGGCCAGCGCGCTGGGACTGCTGTCGGCAGGCGCCGCCGGCGCCGGCCCGCTGGCCGACCCCACCCGCCCGCCGGCCGCGCTGATGGCACCGGGCGGCCTGGCCGCCGCCGCCCTGCCGCACCGTGCCAACCTCGACACCGCCCGCGCCCTCGCCGCCGCCGCCCGCGCCGCCGACGCAGCAGCACCACCGGCCGCCGTGGCCACCGTGCAGGCGGTGCAGCTGCCGGCGAACTTGGCAGGGGCAGGTGCAGGTGCAGGTGCAGGTGCAGGGGCAGCGGCGGGGACCCCGCTCGCGCTGGTGGACGGCCGCCAGGTGAAGGTGGGCGACCTGGTGGACGGCCGCGCCGTGCTGGCCATCGACGCCCAGGGCCTGCTGCTGAAGGGCCCGCGCGGGCCCGAGCGGCTGTGGCTGCTGGCGGGCACGCCCAAGCAGGCCGCCGGCAGCATCACCGACAGCCGGACCGCCCGCTACCAGCCCGCAGCGCCGGCTGACCTGCCGACCGGCCAGCCGGGCGAGGGCCAGGCCACCGGCACCGCCGGGCGCGGCCAGATTCCGCTCACCCCCACGAACATCAGCAACCCCGGCAACCCCGGCAACCTCTCCACCCCAAGTGCCGCGCCGGGTTCCCTGTCGCTGGCCGGAAAGACCGCCCCATGACCCGCGCACCCCACGCACGCCGGCCGCTGGCGCCACTGGCGCCGCTGGCCCCGCTGCTGCTGTTGCTGCTGCAGGCCCTGCCCGCGCTGGCCACCGATGCGCGGCTGCCCATACGCGAGCCCAGCCTGCAACTGGCCGACCTGGGCACGCTGATGCGCCCGCAGCAGCGCCGCGACCGCCTGACGAACACCCTGCCCGACCCCCAGCGCCTGGCCGCGCTGCAAGCGCAGGAGCGCACGCCGGCAACGCCGCCCGACGCCGGCATGGCCAGCACTGCGGCACTGCCGGTCACCGGCGTGGCTGCTGCAACGGTCAGCGTGCCGGCACCCGCCCGCACCGCCGCCGATGCCCGCTTCGACCTGGCCATCAACAACGCCCCGGCGGCGCAGGTGTTCCTGCAGCTGGCCCAGGGCACGGCCTGGAACATGCTGGTTTCGCCCGAGGTGAACGGCACCCTGTCGATCACGCTGAAGGACACCACCGTGCCCGAGGCCATGGACACGCTGCGCGAGCTGTTCGGCTATGACTACCGCATCACCGGCAACCGGATCTTCGTCTACCCCAACACGGTGCAGACGCGGCTGTACCGGGTGAACTACCTGCCCGGACGGCGCCAGGGCGCCAGCGACATCCGGGTGAGCAGCAGCGCCATGACCAGCGGTGCCACCAGCGCCAACGGCGCCAGCGGCAACACCAGCAGCGGCGGCGGTGGCGGCAACAGCACCGGCGTGGGCAGCCGCGCCGACGACAACGCCCATGTGCGCACCACCTCCGACGCCGACTTCTGGCGCGAGGTGCAGGCGTCGCTGGCCGCGCTGGTGGGCACCGCCGGTGGCCGCAACGTGGTGCTGAACCCGGCTGCGGGCGTGGTGGTGGTCAAGGCCACGCCGGCCGAGTTGCGCCAGGTCGAGCAATATCTCAAGGCGGTGCAGGTGTCGATCGAGCGCCAGGTGATGCTCGAAGCCAAGATCGTCGAAGTGAGCCTGAGCAAGGAAGCGCAGGCCGGCATCAACTGGGGCGCCTTCGGCAAGCTGGGCAGCGGCCAGCTGTCGATCGGCGCCGCCGCGCCGGGCAGCAAGCTGGGCAGGACCGGCAACCTCAGCATGGCCGACGGCACCAGCATCGCCCCGGGCATGGACCTGGCCACCGGCGCGCTGGGCCGCGGCTTCTACGGCCTGGCCTTCCAGGCCAGCAACTTCGCCGCGCTGCTGAACTTCCTGCAGACCCAGGGCGACGTGCAGGTGCTCAGCAGCCCGCGCATCGCCACGCTGAACAACCAGAAGGCGGTGCTGAAGGTGGGCAGCGACGAGCTGTATGTCACCGGCGTCACCACCAGCACCACCAGCAACGGCAGCAACTCCACCAGCTCGCCGTCGCTGACGCTGCAGCCGTTCTTCTCCGGCATCTCGCTGGACGTGACGCCGCAGATCGACGAGGTCGGCAACGTGATGCTGCATGTGCACCCCACCATCAGCACGGTGACCGAGAAGAACAAGAACATCGACCTGGGGTCGCTGGGCGCCTTCAGGCTGCCGCTGGCGTCCAGCGCGGTCAGCGAGACCGATTCGATCGTGCGGGTGCGCGACGGCCAGATCGTCGCCATCGGCGGCCTGATGCGGCAGGAACTGCGCAACGAGCGCACCGGCCTGCCGGTGGTCAGCGAGGCGCCGCTGATCGGCGGGCTGTTCCGCCAGACCGGCACCGTGGTGCAGAAGCGCGAGCTGGTGATCATGCTCAAGCCCACCGTCATCCAGGACGGCGCGGCCTGGCCCGATGCACCGACGCTGGGCAGCCTGCCAGCGCCCGCCGCGCCTTGACCCAGGCAGGACAGCAAGCAACCCGATGCCACGTCCCGAACGCATCCGCCTGGGCGACCTGCTGATCCAGGAGGCCCTGCTCACGCCCGGCCAGCTGGACGAGGCGCTGGCCGACCAGAAGAAGACCGGCCGCAAGCTCGGCCGCATCTTCATCGACCGCCAGTGGGTGACCGAGGTGCAGATCGCCAAGGCGGTGGCGCGCCAGTTGCGCGCACCCTTCATCGACCTGAGCACGCGCAACCTCAAGCCCGATGTGGCGGCGCTGCTGCCCGAGACCCATGCCCGCCGCCTGCGCGCGCTGCCGATCGAGAACACCCCCGGCGCGCCGCTGCGGGTGGCCATGGCCGACCCCACCGACCTGAACGCCTACGACGAGGTGACGCGCCTGACCAGGCGCGAGATCGACCTGGCGGTGGTGGCCGAGAGCCACCTGCTGGCCGCCCTCGACCGGGTCTACCGCGGCAGCGACGAGATGGCCGGCCTGGCGCGCGAGCTGACAGCCGACATCGCCACCGTCGAGGACGAGATCGGCGACCTGCTGGGCTTGTCCACCGCCACCACCGAAGACGCGCCGGTGGTGCGGCTGCTGAGCTCGATGTTCGAGCAGGCGCTGCGTGCACGCGCCTCGGACATCCACATCGAGCCGCAGGAGCGCCACTTGCGGGTGCGCTTTCGCATCGACGGCGTGCTGCATGTGCAGACCGAGGCCGACCCCAAGATCGCCGGCGCTGTGGCGCTGCGGCTCAAGCTGATGAGCGGGCTGGACATCAGCGAAAAACGCTTGCCGCAGGACGGCCGCTTCCACGTCAAGCTCAAGCACAGCAGCGTGGACGTGCGCATCAGCACACTGCCCACGCAGCATGGTGAATCGGTGGTGATGCGGCTGCTGAACCAGAGCGCCGGTCTGCTGCAACTCGACAACCTGGGCCTGCCGCCCGAGGTGGCCGCCGCCGTGCAGCGCTGCCTGAAGCGGCCGAACGGCATGTTCGTGGTGACCGGCCCCACCGGGAGCGGCAAGACCACCACGCTGTATGCGGCGCTGAACGCGCTGAACGACACCGAGCGCAAGATCATCACGGTCGAAGACCCGATCGAGTACCGCCTGCCCGGGCTGAACCAGGTGCAGGTGATGGACAAGATCGACCTGAGCTTCCAGCGGGTGCTGCGCGCCGCGCTGCGGCAGGACCCGGACGTGATCCTGATCGGCGAGATGCGCGACCAGACCACCGCCGAGATCGGCCTGCGCGCCGCACTCACCGGCCACCTGGTGCTCAGCACGCTGCACACCAACGACGCGCTGAGCACCCCGCTGCGGCTGATCGACATGGGTGTGCCGCGCTACATGGTGGCGCTGTCGCTGCATCTGGTGCTGGCGCAGCGCCTGGTGCGCACGGTGTGCGGCGCCTGCGCCGAGCCGCAGCAGCCCGACGCCCACCACCATGCATGGCTGCGCCAGGCCCTGGGCGCCGAATGCGACAGCGTGCTGGCCAGCCAGCCGTTCCGCCATGGCCGCGGCTGCGAGGCCTGCAACCAGACCGGCTACAGCGGCCGCGCCGGCGTCTATGAGTTCATCGAGATGACGCAGGAGCTGGTGGAGGCGATGAACGACGGCGACCCGGTGCGCTTCACCCAGGCCGGCCGGCGCCAGATGGCCGGCCGCACCCTGCGCCGCGATGCACTGCGCCTGGCACTGGCCGGCGGCACCACGCTGGACGAGGCGGTGCGCGTGGGCACGGCGGTGGACGAATGAAAAGCGACACCATGCCGGCCGAGCGCCGGGCCGCGCCCAGGCCGGCCCGCATCCCGCCGGGGGATCGGCGAACGACCCCGTTCGCCGAGGGGCTGGAGTAACCATGCCACGTTTTGCCTACACCGGCCGTGCGGCCAGCGGCGCCGTCAACGGTGAACTCGACGGCGCCGACGCGACTGCAGTGGCCACGCTGCTGATGTCGCGCGGTGTCACGCCGCTGCAGATTGCCGCCAGCAGCAGCAGCAGCAGCGCTGCCGCTGCCCAGCACGGCGGCCAGCCCCTGGCCTGGTTGCAGCCCAAGGTGCAGCCGGCCGACCTGATGATGTTCTCGCGCCAGCTGCACACCCTGCTGCGCGCCGGCGTGCCCATCCTGCGCGCACTGGCCGGGCTGCAGGAATCGGCGGTCAACCAGCGCTTCAAGCAGGTGCTGGCCAACGTGCGGCAAAGCCTGGAAAGCGGCATCGAGCTGTCGATCTGCTTCGCCCAGCAGGGTGGCGTGTTCGACAACTTCTATGTGTCGATGGTGCGCGTGGGCGAGATGACAGGCCGGCTGGACGACGTGTTCATGCGCTTGTTCAAGCACCTGGAGTTCGAGCAGTTCATGCGCCAGCAGGTGAAGTCGGCGCTGCGCTATCCGGGCTTCGTGCTGCTGGCGATGGCGGCGGCGGTCGGCGTGATCAACACCCTGGTGGTGCCGGCCTTCGCCGATGTGTTCAAGAGCTTCGGCGCCGACCTGCCGCTGGCCACCCGCATCCTGGTGGCCAGCAGCCGCTTCACGCTGGACTACGGCTGGCTGGTGCTGGGCGGCGGCGTGGCGGGCGGCTTGGCGCTGCGCCGGTGGATCGCGCTGCCGGCCGGGAGGCTGGCCTGGGACCGGCTGCTGCTGCGCCTGCCGCTGGCCGGCCGCATCGTGCAGAAAGCCACGCTGTCGCGGTTTGCGCGCAGCTTGTCATTGGCGCTGAAGAGCGGCGTGCCCATCGAGCAGGCGCTGAGCGTGGTGGCGCAGACGGTGGACAACGCCTGGATCAGCCACAAGGTCGACGGCATGCGCGCGGCGGTGGAGCGCGGCGAGACCATCCTGCGCGCGGCGGTGGCCAGCGGCGTGTTCACCCCGGTGGTGCTGCAGATGATCGCGGTGGGCGAGGAGACCGGCGCGGTCGACGAGCTGATGGAGGAGATCGCCGAGCTCTACAACAACGACGTGCAGTACGAGCTGAAGACGCTGTCGCAACAGATCGAGCCGATCCTGATCGTCTTCCTGGGCGTGCTGGTGCTGGTGCTGGCGCTGGGCGTGTTCCTGCCGCTGTGGGATCTGGGCCGCGTCACGCTCAAGAAGTGAAGCAACCCAGCCGATAACCGTGGCATCCCAGCGGCTTCGTGGCTGCGGGAGGCGGCTAGTCCACCCACTTTGTTCCACACCGGAGTTCTGACATGAAACTGCGTCCCCAAGGCTTCACGATGATCGAGCTGATCGTCGTCATCGTCATCCTGGGCATCCTGGCGGCCACCGCCCTGCCCAAGTTCATCGACATGAACAGCGACGCCAAGAGCGCCGCGCTCAATGGCGTGGTGGGTGCGGCTGCCAGCGCGATGACCATCAACTTCAGCGGCTGCGCCGTGACCCAGCACACCGCCACCGCCGGCAAGTGCGTGAAGGTGGACAACTGCGACGACCTGGGTTCCATCCTGCAGGGCGGCCTGCCCTCGGGCTACACCATCGCCGCTGCGGCGCTCGGCACCGGCGCTGGAGGCAGCAACGGTGTGGAAGCCACCTGCACCGTCACCCAGACCAATGGCGCGGCCACCGGCACCCTTACCGGCATCTCGGCCGGCAACGGGCTGTAACGCGCCCGCAGGCGCCGCGCCATGGTCGGCAGGCCGCTCTCCCCCGCCTGCCGTTGGCGCGCCGCCTTCACCTTGTGCATGGCGCTGGTGCTGGCAGCGCCTTCGGCACTGGTGCTGGCAGAACCTTCGGCACTGATGCTGGCAGCGCCCCCGGCGTTGGCGGCCCCGGTGGCAGTGGCCACGCTGATCGCCAGCTACAACTTTGCCGAAGCCAGCTACACCGGCGCTGCCGGGGAACTGAAGGACACCGCCGGCTTCACGGGCGGGCCGTTCAACGGCAATGCCATCGGCAGGCCGCTGCCCACACCGGCCAGCGCCAGCCCGGCGCGCAGCGGCAGCACCGGCACCTGCGGCTATGCCGCGATGCCCGGGCCGGTCGGCAACGGCGGCGCCTTCACCATCCCCGGCCTGCCGGTGGTGACCACGGCAGGCGCCAAGACCAGCGTGGCCTTCTGGATGCACTGGAACGGCACCCTCGGCGTGATGCCGATCGGCTGGCAGAGGCATGACCTGTGGATCACCAGCGCCGGGTTCGGCTTCAACACCGGAAATTCGGAGGTATTCGGCATCACCAACAGCGGCCTGGCCAACACCTGGAAGCATGTGGTGGCGGTGTTCACCAACGGCAGCGTGACCGGCAACAAGATCTACATCGACGGCGTGGACATGGGTGCGCTCAGCTACCGGGTCGGCTCATCGTCGGCCTTGGTGAACGCCGTGGTGGCCAGCACGCTGCGCGTGGGTGGCTGGTCCCAGGACCCCGGCTACCGCTTCGGGGGCCGGATCGACCAGCTGCGTGTCTACAACGGCGAGCTCAGTGCCAGCGAGGTGGCTGCGCTGCACACCGAGACCGCCAGCTGCGGGGCAACCGCAGCGCACCGCCTGGAGATCTTGCATGCCAGCGGCACCGGCCTGACCTGCACGCCGTCCACCGTGACGGTGCGGGCCTGCGCCGACGCCACCTGCAGCACGCCCTACACCAGCGGCGTGACAGGCACGCTGGGTGCCACCGGCGGCAGCGTGCTGTGGCCTGCCGGCACCAGTTTCAGCATCGCTGCCGGCAGCAGCAGCACCACCGTCAACCTGCAGGCCACCACCACCACTGCCACCATGCTGGGCGTGGCCAGCAGCACACCCAGCGCCAGCAACGCCGCCACCTGCAACTTCGGCAGCCCGTCGTGCACCTTCACTGCGGCCGACAGTGGCCTGCTGTTCGACGTGGCCCACCATGTCAGCGATGTGTCGCAGTCGGTCAGCGTCTCGGCGGTGCGCAAGTCCGACAACGGCCTGGCCTGCACGCCGGCCTTTGCCAGCGTGAGCCGCAGCATCGCCTTCAGCTGCGCCTACAACAACCCGACCACTGGCACCCTGCCGGTGCGGGTGGGCGGCACGGCGCTGAACGCGGCCGGCAACAACGCCGCCGCTTGCGACGCCAACGGCAGGGCGGTGACCCTGGCCTTCGATGCCAGCGGCGTGGCCACCACCACGGTGCAGTACGCCGACGTGGGCCAGATCGCGCTGACCGGCCGCTACAACGGCAGCGCCGCCACCAGCGACACCGGCCTGGTGATGAGCGGCAGCGACAGCTTCATCGCCGCGCCCGACCACTTTGTGGTCAGCAGTGTGACGGCCGGGCCGATCCGGGCCGGCAGCAGCTTCTCGGCCAGCGTGGCCGCGCGCAATGCCAGTGGCAACACCACGCCGAACCACGGCCGCGAGACATCGCCGGAAGGCCTGTGGCTGGGCTGGCTGCGCATCCAGCCCAGCGGCAGCGGTGCGGTCAACGGCAGCTTTGGCGGCAGCCTGGGCAGCTTTGCCAGCGGCACGGCCAGCAGCAGCAACCTGGCCTGGACCGAGGTGGGGCGTGGCGACCTGGTGCTGCGGTCATCGAATGCCAGCGGCTACCTGGGCAGCGGCCTGAGCGCCTTCGGCAGCAGCCTGGCCAGCGGCGCGAAGCTTTGCGCCGCCGAGGGCGGCAGCTGCGTGCTGCCCGGTGGCACCACCGCCACGGTGTACTACGGTGAGCAGGGCAGCTGGGCCGCCAGGACCGGCCAGACCGGCACGGTGGGCTGCACCAACGCCAACTTCGGTGACCCGCTGTGGGGGGTGCCGAAGCGTTGCTTCCACGTCGCCAGCAGCGCCACCAATGGGTCGGTGGGCGACTTCATCCCCCACCGCTTTGCGGTGGCCGCCAGCCATGCCTGCGGCACGTTCAGCTATGCCGGCCAGCCCGTCGCCACCACGGTGACGGCGCAGAACGCCAGCGGCACCACCACCGCCAACTTCAATGGCAGCACCGCCACCACCACGCCCAGCTTTGCGCAGGCGGTGACGCTGGCCGACGCCAACGGCCTGGGGGTGGGCACGCTGGCCGGCAACGGCATCGCAGCGGCCG
>Ga0335397_10008970_pt1 | contig 12551 bp, 10 predicted proteins | sample MAT04_FD_205740 | JGI IMG/M metagenome (GOLD analysis project Ga0335397, IMG submission 205740) | Freshwater microbial communities from Lake Fryxell liftoff mats and glacier meltwater in Antarctica - MAT-04 (spades assembly) (version 2) ...
GCGATGTAGGCGTCCATGTCCTTCATCTCGGCGAGCAGATGCCTCGCGATGACGCCGTACTGGTCGTCCTCCGCGCCATTCGCCATTTCCCGTGAGATGCGCGACTGGTGGATTCGGACGAAGGGCTGGCCTTTTTTCCGGCGGATCTCGCGGATGAGGGCGATGCCGATGGAGTCAGGCACATCGTAGAGATCGAGGAGGACTTTCTCGCCTTTTTTCAGGTCGATGGAATAGCCGACGAGCTGGGTGGCGAGGGAGTCGATTCGGGAGTCGTGCATATTTGTTTAAATTTCAAAGTTCAAACTTCAAACTTCAAGGAAGAGTTTCGCGCTTCGCGCTCGGCAGGGTGTCTCTTAGGACCTGGATGGCGTGGCAGTGGGTGATGGGGCGACCTTGGGCGCGGGCGCTTTCGGTGCCGCGCGAGTGGCAGGAGCGGGGGAAGGCGATGCGGGCGGGTTTCTCGAATCTTCCCGGCCAAGTCCTGATACCGAGGCCGTTGTGGATATAGTCCATCACCTCCCATGTCCGCCTGGCAAGGGAGTTGATTTTTTCATCGGGAGCTTCCTCGAACTGGAGGAGGTTCCCGTGGAAATTCATGGCGGCGCAGGAGCCGGAAGGGACGATGACGGGAAGATCGCCGGCAAAGACTTCCGCGGTATGGCGGGCGACTTTGCGGGAGGCGGACCAATCGCCCGAGTTGAAGGCGGGCTGGCCGCAGCAGGTCTGGTTTTCCGGAAAATCGACCTTCGCGCCGAGATGCTCGAGCACCTGGACGGTGGCCTTGGCGGCATCATCGTAAAACGCATCGCAAAGGCAGGTGCCCATGAGGCGCACTCGGTTTCCGACGGGGCGTTCCAAGGTAGCGGTGGCCATTTCCTTGAGCAATTAGGAGTAGGAGGATTCCACGCGCTGGGCGACATCCCGGTAGCCGTAATCGACCTCGTAGATCTGTTTGAAGCAATCGAGGGCGGCGGCTTTGTCGCCCATTTCGTGATGGATATGGCCTTTCTCGTAGAGGACTTCCTTCTTGGTTCCGTCCATGGCGTGGAGATCCGCGAGGGCGTCCGAGAGCTGCTTGATGGCGAGGTCATACATGTTTTTGGCGCGGAACGAGCGGCCGAGAAGAAGCAGGACCTTGGTGCGGATGTGCGGGTTCCGCGTGGCCTGCTGGAGGTGGGGGATGGCGGCGGTGGGATCGCCGAGCTTGTAGAGGGCGTTGCCGAGATCGAAGCGGAGCTGCGGATCGGTCGGGTTCTGATCGACACGCTTTTTCGCCTCCTCCACTTGCTCCGTGAGACGAACCCTCCGGCGCTCTCCGAGCTGGGTGCGGAGTTCGGCATTTTCAGGATCGGATTCGAGCGCTGTTTCGAGATCCCTAAGTTCCTGCTCGAGGGCGCGGTCACGCATGGCGGCGGATTTCGTTTCGAGGGCGACGTCGCCGCTGCTGAGTGAGTGCGCCCAGTTGTAGAAGGTGAAGGAGTTGGCCCAGTCCTCGAGCTGCTCGTAGATGCCGGCGAGTTCCTTGGAGGCACCGAGGTTGTTGGGATCGGCGTTGTATTTCTCGATGGTCTTGTCGCGGCGGGCTTCGAGCTGCTCGCGGGTGAGGCCGGTGCGGCCGGCTTTCTCGAGTTCCTCGTTGGCTTCGGCATCGCGCATGAGATCCTTCATGCTGGTGTTCTCATCCCAACGGGATTTCTGCATGGAGGCGCGGGCGGAGGCGTCCTTGGCACCTTTGATAGCGGGACCGTCGTTAGGTACCTGCTTGAGGATGTCGTTGTAGACCTCAGCGGCCTGGGTGGGCTTTTCACGGGAAAGGTAGTGCTCGGCGAGCTTGTGGAGGAGTTTGATGTTTTCCGGGCTGTGCTTGCGAATCGTTTCCAGCGCGAAGGCGGCGGTCTCCGGAAGATCGACCTTCATCGCGGTATCGAAGAGGAGGTCGTTGGCCTGGTCGTTGAGAGGATCCTTTTCGAGTTCCTTCTCGATGAGCGGAATGGTGGCCGCCGGATCTTTCTTCGCCTGGCTCGCGAGCTTCATCACGCCCATGCCGCCGCTGGACATCCCGAAAAGGCCTTTCTTTTTCCCGCCAGTTCCGCCGGTGAGCTGGATCTCGCATTTGCGGAGAACCTTGCGTCCTTCGAGAAAGCCTGGCGCGTCTTTCAGGACGGCCTGGAGCAGGCTGACCGCGTAATCCAGGTTCTTCATCTGCACCGCGCTCAGGGACTTGAGCCACAGTGGTCGGATGTTCGCAGGGAGTTCGTTTTCAGTGATTTCTGGCATGGTCGGGTTGTTTTTGGAAAATGGATTCAAATGGGAAGTTCTCTAGCCCGAAGCCAATTTGGCCGCAATACTTCCTCTTGGCAAGCACCTGCTTTCGCATTGAGAACGGATATCTGCGTTTTGCGCACGATGAAAACGGCCGCATCCGATTTTCCAATGTCAGGGACTACGTATGCCCTTCGGAGGGGATGAAAATCCCTTCTCTCGCAATCTGCCTGCCATCGAGGGGGAAATCGCCTTTCCCCTCCAGAAGACGTCTGGAGAGATGGAAGCATCTCCAGGCGCGGTCAATGCGGGCTTCGCGGTTCGGGCCGCTCATGCGGGTGGCGAGGTGCTGGAAGTGGCGGACGGGATTTCCCAGAAACCCATGGGAGCCATCGGCGGCGCGGGTGATGATCCACGCGAGGGCGGCGTAGGGCAGCGGCTGTTCGAGTAGCACGGGATCGTTTTCGGACAGGTCGGTGGAGAACGCCTTATTAAGCTGGAGGATGGCCTGGGCGGGTTTTCCCTCGATCCAGTAGCCTTGTGCGAAACGGAGGGCATCGAGATAGAAAGCAGCTCCGCGATCCGCGCCGTGGCGTCTGGTCTTTCCCGGATCGTGGTCCGGGAGATGTGGGCAGGGAGTGGGCACCGGATAGGACGTATAGGACGCATGTGACCTATTTCCAGTGAAAAACACCTTGCCCGACCGTGGAGAAATGGAAATCCTCCGCCCGTATGAGCAACCGCCTCGAAGGAAAAGTTCTCGTCGCCCAAGGAGGCGGCCCCACCCCTGTCATCAACCAGAGCGTCGTCGGAGTCGCATTGGAAGCCCGCAAGTTCTCGCAGATCACCTCGATCTACGGAGCGGTGCACGGCGTTTCCGGGATCATCAATGAAAACTTCGTCGATCTCACCCGCGAGACGACGCACAACCTGGAGCAGGTGGCAGACACGCCGTCTTCCGGCCTACTGTCCACCCGCGACAAGCCCGATGAGGAGTATTGCGCGCGTATGTTCGAGGTGATGAAAGCCCACGACATCCGCTATTTCTTCTATGTCGGTGGAAACGACTCCTCGGACACGGTCCGCATTGTCAACGAACAGGCGCAGGCCGAGGGATACGAGCTGCGCGCCATCCACATCCCGAAGACGATCGACAACGACCTTGAGGAGAACGACCACTGTCCGGGCTTCGGCTCGGCGGCACGCTTCGTGGCACAGGCGTTCATGGGAGTGAACCTCGACAACCGCGCCCTGCAGGGCGTTTACATCGGCTGCGTGATGGGTCGCCACGCCGGCTTCCTTACGGCTTCGTCCGCTCTCGCGCAGAAATACTTCGATGACGGCCCGCACCTCGTTTATGTGCCGGAGCGTCATTTCACCACGGAGCGGCTTCTGGCCGATGTGGACCGCGTGTATTCCAAGTACGGCCTGTGCACCATCGCCGTTTCCGAAGGCATCTCCGATCCAGACGGCACTCCCATGATCGTGAAACTCCTCGGAAAAGAAGAGCGCGACTCCCATGGGAACGTCCAGCTCTCAGGCACCGGCGCGCTCGGCGATCTCCTTGCGGACACGATCCGTGACGGTCTCAAGATCAAGCGGGTGCGCTCCGATACCTTCGGCTACCTCCAGCGTTCCTTCATGGGCATCCAGTCGGATCGCGACGCCCGGGAAGCCCGCGAGGTCGGCGAGAAAGCGGTGCAGTTCGCGATGTGGGACAACGTCGATGGCTCGGTCGCGATCAAGCGCCCGGTGCTCAATTACTCGGTGGACTACGAGCTGGTGGATATCCGGAAGGTGGCCGGAAAGACCCGCCACATGCCGGACAATTTCATCAACGAGGCGGGGAACGGAGTCACCCAGGATTTCCACAACTACTGCCGTCCACTGCTTGGCTCCAGTCTTCCGGAACCGCACCGCCTGCGCGCGCCAAAGGTGCCGAAGATTCTCAAGGCCTGAGCCGGAAGGGGACCGAAACGATTCATCGACCCGTCGGAGAAATCCGGCGGGTCATTTTTTATCCGGTTTTTTCACCGGGGCTGGCGTGACTTTTTCCTGGGGCTGCGCAGCGATCGCTTTCCACTCGCGTCTCGTTTTCATCACCATGGAACCCTGGGTCCGGCTAACGACTTTTCCGCCCTCGCTTGCTTCCGAGGTCAGCTCGCCCTCCACATCGCTTCCCAGCACCACGGGATACAATATAGAGAGCAGGATCTTCCCTTTTTTGATTTTGAGAGATTCCGTGACGACCCGGCCTTTCCCATCCGCCTTGCCGTCTTTGACGATGTTTCCCGAAATCCCGAAAGCTCCGCACGGATGACCGTGAACGCTTTCCGGTCCGATAAAGGTGAGCTGGACGGTACCCTTGCCTGCGTCATCAAAAACGAGGTTCAAGGCCGTGTCCTTGAGCTCCTGCTTCTGCCCGGCCTTGATTCTTTCCTTTCCAAACCACGAGAGACGGGGAGTCAGTCCGTTTTTGAGACGCAACCCGGGAATGTCAGGTTCCAATTCGGTCCCACGGTTCAAGACGACGGGATCCTTGGAGGGTATCACTTTCCAGATATTGCCATCCATCCGGAAATCCATTGGCTTTCCTTTCACCGCAGCGTCGGCACCACCATTTCCGGAAATTTCCCGGAGGGTGAAACGGATCACTTTCCCAGACTGCTCGTATTCCGTGGCACTGGTATCCTTCTTCGCACTCTTGTCGATTTTCACTTCTCTGGATTCCCGCGAAATCACTTTGAGATGTGCTGGAAATGGGATGTCCGTTCTGAAAACGTATCCTCCGGCGCTTTTGTCCACGTATTTGGCCAAACCGGGATCGGTTTTGGGGGACGGTTTTCCGGAAGCGAAGTCAAACCCTTTCGAATCCGCGGCTTCGGCCTTTTCCTTGTCCTCCGGCTGCTTCTCCCCGCGCAGCTTTTTCACCAGCATGTTCCCAGCATCGTATGTGATCACCATGAGGCAGAGCACAACTAGGTGGAAGCCCACCGAGAGGATCTGCTTCGATGATTTTCCCAATTTCCCTGCCATTTCGGAGCGGATGGTAGTCAATCTTTCCTAACAATGACACTTTTATTTCTCCCGGCGGAAAAACGCAAAAAAACCCGCCCGCAGTTGCGGACGGGGGCTTGGTAAAAGACTTCAGCAAGATGGCCGCATCACTCGCCCTGCGGGGGAGCGACCGGGAAGCCGCCGCCTGCGGGAGCGGGAGGGGCGTCCTTGATCTCCTTGAGTTCAAGCTCGAAGATGAGGACGGAGTTCGGGGCGATTTCCGCGCTGCGGCGTTCCGCGCCGTAGGCAAGCTCGCTGGGGATGAAGAGTTTCCATTTCGCGCCGACAGGCATGGCCTTGAGAGCCTCCTGGAAGCCGGGGATCACCTGCATGGTCATCGGGACTGGCTGGCCTTCCGGGGAGGCGTCGAACTCTGTACCATCGATGAGCGTTCCCTTGTAGTTCACCATGAACTGCTTTTCAGGCTCGCCATCCTTCGGTTCCACATACTTCGACTCGCCGCCTTTTTCAAGCACCTCATACTGAAGGCCGCTCTTGGTGGCGACCACGCCTTCGCGCTTGCCGTTTTCTTCGAGAAATTTTTTACCTGCTTCGACGTTCTTTTCCGCGGAGTCCTTCTCGCGCTGTTGGAGCATTGCGCCAAGGGAGGTCATTGCCGCCTGAAGTCGCTCCGGGGCGATCTCCGGTTCTTTCTTACTCAGCGCGGCGGTAAAGCCTTTTGTAAACGATTCCAATTCGATATCATCAAGCGTAAGGCCGCTTCCGGCCAAAGTATCGCTGGCGACCCGGAAGCCCAACGCGTAGGAGGCATCGCTCTTGGTCTCGGCAGGATTGGCGGCGACTTCCGGTGCGGCGTCGGGTGCGGCTTCTTCGGGGGCGGCCTCTTTGGGGGCGTCTTTTTTGGGAGCGTCCTGGGCGATTGCAAAGCCGGTGACAGTAATGGCGATCAGACCCATGCGGGCGGCACTGTGGTATATGGAATTTCTCATTTGGTTTGGATGTCCGCGCACCCTAGGAGCGACTTTCCAACCTGTCCAGAACGGCTTTTCCACTTTTTGCACATCCTCCCATCTCTCTTCCAGGCCCCATCTTCCTTGGAGTTTCCAGTTTAGAGCTTAAAGTTCCCCCACATGCCCGCCCTGTCCCCGGAAAACCACTCCGACCCTTCCTCTTCCGACGAAATCCTCGACGCCTTTCTCTCCTGGCTGGAAAGCACCGGAACGACCCCATACGATCACCAGGAGGAGGCGATCCTGGAACTCTTCGCCGGCAACAACGTCATCCTCAACACCCCCACCGGATCGGGAAAATCCCTGGTCGCCCTCGCCCTCCAGTTCCGCGCGATCTGCCAGAAGCGCCGCTGCTACTACACCGTCCCGATCAAGGCTCTCGCCAACGAGAAATTCCTGTCCCTCTGCAACACTTTCGGCCCCGAGAACGTCGGCATGATCACCGGCGATGCCACCGTCAACCCACACGCCCCGGTCATCTGCTGCACAGCGGAAATCCTTGCCAATCTCGCCCTCCGCGAAGGCGCGGCGTCTCCAGCGGACGATATCATCATGGACGAGTTCCACTACTACTCCGATCATGAGCGCGGTGTCTCCTGGCAAGTCCCCCTTCTCACTCTCCCCAACGCACGGTTCCTGCTCATGTCCGCCACCATCGGCGATACGGAATTTTTCCAAGAGGAGATCACCAGACTCACCGGAATTACTACTGTCCTCGTAAAATCGGAGGACAGGCCCGTCCCCCTGGAGTTCGATTACTCCACCACCGCCCTTGAGGAAAAAATCGAAGAACTCGTCATCCAGAATCGCGCGCCCATCTACCTCGTCCACTTTTCCCAACTCGCCTGCGCCAACACTGCCCAGAACCTGATGAGCCGGAATTTCTGCTCGAAAGAAGAGAAGGAGCAGATCGCCGAGCTGCTGATCGGTGCCGATTTTCGAAGCCCCTACGGCAAGGAAATCAAAAAACTCCTCCGTCACGGTCTCGGCATCCACCACGCAGGCCTCCTTCCGAAATACCGCACCCTCGTCGAGAAACTCGCACAGCGTGGTCTCCTCAAAGTCATCTGCGGCACCGATACGCTAGGCGTCGGCGTGAACGTCCCCATCCGCACGGTCGTTTTCACCCAGCTCTTCAAATACGGGGGGCAGTCCACGAAAACGCTCGCCGTCCGGGATTTCAAACAGATCGCCGGTCGCGCCGGACGCAGAGGCTTCGACGACATCGGCTACGTCGTCGCCCAAGCCCCGGAGCACGTCATCGACAACATCAAAGCCGATGCCAAAGCCGCCGCGAAGGGCGGGAAATCCAAGGCGATGAAAAAGAAGCCGCCCGAGAAAGGCTTCGTGAACTGGGATGAGAACACTTTCCGAAAACTCATCGACTCCCCTTCGGAAAAACTCTCCTCCAGCTTCCTCATGCGCCACGGGATGCTCCTCAACGTCCTTTCCCGACGCGACGAAGACGGCTGTGAAGCCCTCCGGAAGATCATCCGCGACTCCCACGAAACCCCAACCAAAAAAGCCGCCCTCCGGAAACGCGCCTTCGAGCTTTTCCGCGGCCTTGTGGAGGGAAACATCCTCACGGTCATTCCGAAAGACCAGCGCAGCGGCCGCGCCAAGATCAAACTCAACATCGAGCTTCAGGAGGACTTCACCCTCAATCAAGCCCTCGCCACCTACCTCATCGAGGCCATCCCGCAGCTTGACCTGAACGATCCCGCCTACCCGCTCAATGTCATTTCCCTGGCCGAGGCCATCGTCGAAGACCCCACCCAGATCATCCGCAAACAGGTCGATAAAGCCAAAGACAAACTCGTCGCGGAAATGAAATCCGACGGCGTGGAATACGACGCCCGAATGGACGCCCTCGAAAAAGTCGAGCACCCGAAGCCAGGCAAGGAATTCATCTACGCGACTTACAATGAATTCGTCCTGAAAAACCCGTGGGCGAAAGAAGCCGCCGTCCGCCCGAAATCCATCGCTCGCGAGATGTTCGAGGACTACAGCTCCTTCGAGGACTACATAAAGACCTACGGCCTGGAGAAATCCGAAGCCATCCTCCTCCGCCACCTTTCCGAAGTTTATAAAATCCTCGCCCAGACCGTTCCGCCCGCGATGAAGACGGAGGGGCTGGAGGAAGCGGAGAATTTCTTCGGAGAAATGATCCGCGCCACCGATTCCTCGATCATCGACGAATGGGAGAAAATGCGGAACCCGGAATTCACCCCGGAGGAGAAACCCATCGCCGAGAAAAAGCCCGTCCCCTACACACGCAACAAGACCGCTCTCATCAAAGCCACCCGCACGGCCATTCTCAATTTCATCAAACTCCTTTCCCAACAAAACCATACCCAGGCGCTCTCGGAAATCCCCGGCGATCTCAGCATCCCCCAGCTCGCCGCACTGATGGATGATTTCCACGAGACCCACGGCCTCCTCCGCCTCGACCCCGAGGCCCGGAACCACAAGCACACCACGATCGAGGAAATCTCCGAAAAGAAAATCTGGCGCATCCACCAGACGCTCATCGACCAGGAAGGACTCCACGACCACGCCGCCACCTTCGAGCTGGATCTCGAAACGAGCGATCGGGAGCGGAAGCCGATCCTCAGGCTGTTTCACATGGGACCGATCACGGACATCGGATAGTCCTCCATCCTGCAAGATTCATGGCGGGGAACACCGTGCTGATGAAACACGCTTCCAACGTCCCTCAGCGCACCGAAGCCATCGAAAAGCTGTTCTCGGAATGCGGACTCCCGTCCGGTGTTTACACAAATCTCTTCATCCCGACCGAGTTCATCGACACCATCATTTCCAACAAGCACATCCGAGGGGTATCCCTTACCGGCAGCGAGTCCGCAGGAGCCGCCGTGGCTGCGAGCGCCGGAAAAAACATCAAGCGTTCCGTCCTTGAGCTTGGAGGAAACGATCCTTTCATCGTCCTCGAAGACGCCGATCTCGAGAACGCCATCGAGCAGGCGGTCAAAGGCCGCATGGTCAACACCGGACAATCCTGTGTCGCCGCCAAGCGCTTCATCGTCGTGGAACCGGTTGCGAAGAAGTTCCTGGCAGGACTCAAAAAAGGCATGTCGAAAATGAAGATGGGCGATCCCATGGACGAGTCCACCGAGGTCGGCCCGCTCTCCACTGAGGATGCGGCGGAGCGTTTGAAAAAACAGGTGGCCGCTTCCCTCCGTGCCGGTGCTAAAGCGCTCATCGGTGGTGACCGACCAGAGAGAAAGGGAGCCTATTTCAACCCCACCATCCTGACCGGAGTCACACCGGACAACCCCACTTTCGACGCCGAACTCTTCGGGCCCGTCGCGACGGCTTACACGGTGAAAAATGAATCGGAAGCCGTCGCACTCGCGAACCGCTCCTCCTATGGCCTAGGTGGCTCGGTTCACTCAAAGGACATCGCGCGGGCCAAGCGTGTCGCGGAACAGATCGATAGCGGTATGGTCTTTATCAACGAGTCCACCAAATCCCAGGCAGAACTACCTTTCGGCGGCACGAAAAACTCCGGCTACGGAAGAGAGCTTTCCCATCTTGGTATCCCTGAGTTTGTGAACAAGAAGCTCATCTGCCACCACCAGAAATAGACTTCACCTCCTCATCCTCGCCCGCAATCCCTCCTCCGGCATCCCGCAAACGTTGTTTTTCCCCGCGATCAGATACCGGTGCTCCGCCACCAGATCATAGATCCAGTCCCTGAAACCTTTGGGAAAAACTCCGAACATCCCCGCCAGCAAGACCCAGAATCCTCCGAGAATTTTTCCCAGCTCCACCCACGCGTCCCCCTTGAAAAATTTCACCCCGTCGCTCTCCCGCAGCATCACCATCGTCCCGCCTGCCTTGTCCGCGAATTCCGTCAACCCCATGTCCTTCGCAAGCTCTCCCTGCAAGGGCGCGAAATCCACATCACCTTTCCGGTCCAGCGCGTAAACCTTCCGCACCGACTTGCTACAGAATCCGCAGTCCCCATCGAAAAACAAAACCCATGCCATGTCCGGACTCTAATCATTCAATCCCTCACCGCAAGCACCGAGACAGTCGCCTCATGCAACAGGTTCTCCGCGTTCGTGCCAACGAAAAAACCGGCGATGCGCGACAACCTGTGCGTTCCCAGCACGACAAGATCCGTCCCGACAGCGCGGAAATGACTGGTTAGCGCGATTGCCTCCGCCTCGGACTCCAGCACTACCTCTTCGTGTCGCAGCTTCGCGAGCGCCTCCGCATGCGGGGCGAGAAATTTCTCCATCTGCCGCTTCGCCAGCGCATGGCACTCTTCCGAATACGAAGTCTCCGCGTCCATTGCGTGATCCATCGACTCGCCCCATGGATCGAGCTCCGGCGGATAAATCACATGCACGATTTCCAAAAAGGCGCCGTTGATGGTCGCCAGCTCGATACCCCGTTCCAGCGCCCGGGTCGAGGTTGCTGAAAAGTCGGTGCAGACACCGATCCTGGTAAAATCCCCCTCCTGCCAATCCCGCACCACGAGCACGTCGCATTCCGCGTTGCGCACGCAGCGCGAGGCGATGGAACCCAGTCTGTTTTTTGTCAAATCATTGGCAGCGATGATCAGAAGCGATGCCGAATGCTCCTTCACAAGATTCTGCAACTCGTCCGCAGCCTTGCCGATACGGATCTCTACAACCACTTCCGCGCCGGGCGCATGCATTTCCACAAGGGTCTCAAGTTTTTCCCGCGCCCTGCTAAAAATCATATCCGCGCGGGAGTTGTCACTGCCGCCGGACGCCCACTGCGCCATCCGCCCCGCATCCAAAACATGTACCGCATAAACCGGTGCTCCGGAAAGAGCTGCAACATCAACCGCATGGCACAGAACGAACGGGGACGCTGCGGAAAAATCAATGCCGGCGATGATCGGAGTTTTCATGCCCGACTTTCAGACAAAAGCCCGCGTGCGTCAAACATTGATGACCCGCACGATCAGACATGCGCGGAAAACCACACAAAATGCGGTGCGCCACCTCCATCGCTCGCCATAGTGTGGGCAATCCCACATCATGGAAGACCCCTCAACAACAGACTGGCACGCGCAATCACCCGGGAAAGTCGTCGCACTCCTCGAATCTGATGCCACCACAGGCCTTTCCATAGTCGAAGCCGCGAAACGGCTCGAACAGTTCGGCCTCAATCGCATGAGCCCCGGGAAACGCGTGCCGCCGTGGCTGCGCTTTCTCCTCCAGTTCCACCAGCCGCTCATATATATCCTGTTAGGTGCGACTCTGGTTTGCTCGCTGTTAGGGGAATTCGTGGACGCCGCGGTGATCTTCGCGGTGGTGCTCGTCAACGCCGCAATCGGCTACATCCAGGAGGCCAAGGCGGAAAAAGCCATCGACGCGCTGACGAAAATGGTCCGCACCGAGGCCACCATCCGCCGTGGCGGGGAAACCATCCGAATCCCATCCGCCGACCTGGTGCCGGGGGACATCGTGCTGCTCCAGTCCGGCGACCGCGTGCCCGCCGACCTCCGCCTGCTGCGCGAGCGCAACCTCCAGATCGAGGAGGCAGCCCTGACCGGCGAGTCCCAACCCGCCTGCAAAGCCATCGCCGATCTGCCAGCCGAGCTTTCCCTGGCGGATCGCAGGAACCTCGCTTTCACCGGCACCCTCGTCACCTACGGCACGGGCGAAGGCATCGTCTTCGCCACCGCCGATCATACCGAGATGGGACGCATCGCCGGCATGATCAACCGGGCGGAAAACCTCCTGACACCGCTGACCCGACGGATCGCAGATTTCAGCAAGCTGCTGCTTTACGTCATCCTCGGCCTCGCCGCGCTGACCTTCGCCATCGGCCTCTGGCGCGGCCAGGACTGGCGCGAGCTTTTCATGGCCTCTGTCGCACTCGCCGTCGGCGCGATCCCCGAAGGCCTGCCTGCCGCAGTCACGATCACGCTGGCCATCGGCGTTTCCCGGATGGCGAAACAACAAGCCATCATCCGGAAACTGCCCGCCGTGGAAACGCTCGGAAGCACCACCGTGATCTGCTCGGACAAAACCGGCACACTCACCCGCAACCAGATGACCGTCCGCGAAATCCACGCCGGCGGCCACCTCTACCACGTCACCGGCAGCGGCTACGATGCGGACGGAGCGATCCATTTCCAAGAGGAGCCCTTCGATATTGGAGACAACGGTGCGCTCGTCGAAACCCTTGGCGCAGGCCTGCTCTGCAACGACTCCCGCCTCGCAACCGACGAGGACGGCCGGATTGCAGTGGAAG
>Ga0335397_10008971_pt1 | contig 12551 bp, 11 predicted proteins | sample MAT04_FD_205740 | JGI IMG/M metagenome (GOLD analysis project Ga0335397, IMG submission 205740) | Freshwater microbial communities from Lake Fryxell liftoff mats and glacier meltwater in Antarctica - MAT-04 (spades assembly) (version 2) ...
CCGAACGCCTGACACGCAAAGGCACACACCATGCAGGATTTCGTGCAGCTCTGGGATGCAGCCCTGCAACCGCCGGCGCTTAAGGCCATCGTGAGTGCGACCAACCTGACCGGCCTGGACGCCGGGGGTGCACAGATTGCGCCGGGCGGCACGCTCAACGTGGGCGCAACACCGATCCAGTGCCGAGGCACTCAACTTGCTGGGCAAACTAGGCCCGGCAGGCGCCAGTGAACTCGCAAAGTTCGGACTCAATCTCAACACGGCGCCGGGAGGCACCAACACACTCTCCGAAAAATGGGAAGCGCTCGGTCTGGTGCCGATCGGCGGCGGCAGCGGCCCATTCTTCCTCTTCGTGGGCAACGACAATGATTTCTTGTCGAGCTCGGGCAAGCTGCTCGACGCCAGCGGCGTCCTGCAGAGTTACGACGCCGGCCTGGAAAACGACACGATGGTGCTGGCTTTCGGTCGGGCTTGCAGGTTCGGTGGTGCGCATGCGACCGTGGGGCCATCGGCCCGCGGGCTTTTCGCGGCTGCATCCTGTCCGGATGATCCGTTCGGCTCACCAATTACTCCGTCGCTGCCGATTGTTTGCAACAACTCGATCGTAAATTACCTGCAGCTTCATTCAGTTGCATAGTCGAATTGTTCAATCTGGAGTCCACATGCCCCTTCATCGCTTCTCGCCAGCACGGCGCACCCTGCTCAAGCATTCCGGCGCCATCGCCGCCACCTCGTTCATCGGCACCATGGGTGCCCTGTATTCCCGCAATGCGTTTGCCGCTACTGGCAAGCAGCTGACCCCGGCGGCGTCACCGTATGGCGCGGTTGCGCCGGTCAACGACCTGACCACGGGCCTGCCGCTGCTCCAGTTGCCCGCCGGCTTCAGCTACAAGTCGTATGGCTGGACCGGCGACATGATGGCCGACGGCCGCTCCACGCCGAGCAACCATGACGGCATGGCGGTCGTGGAAACCCGGCGTGTCGGCCGCAGCATCGAACATGTCCTGGTGCGCAACCACGAGCGCGCGCTGACCTCAACGCTGGACACTGCCGTGCAGGCCGACCAGAACTACGACCAGGGGCTGATCAACGGCATCATCACCGTTTTCTCTCCCGGTGGCGTCGGCCCGCGGGTTCGCTTCGGCGCGACCACCGTAGCCAGCCAGACTGCGCCCGACCCCGCACCGCTGGTCGGTTATGCCGGCGGCGGCACCAGCAACATGGTGTTCCGCGACGGAAACTGGCATTCGTCGACCTCCTCCATCGGGGGCACGTTGGGCAATTGCGCCGGTGGTCCCACCCCCTGGGGGTCATGGCTGACCTGCGAGGAGACCATCGCCGACCTTTCCGGCATCGGCGGCGAGAAGCACGGCTATGTGTTCGAGACCGATTCCAACCGGGCCGACTCGATCGCCACTCCGATTGTCGAGATGGGGCGTTTTTCGCATGAGGCGGTGGCGGTCGATCCGCTCACCGGTTATGTCTATGAAACCGAGGACAACCGCAACCTGAGCGCGCTGTACCGTTTCGTTCCAAACGCGCCACTTCCGCTTAGCAACGGCAGCCTGCAGACCGGCGGCACGTTGCAGGCGGCACGTATCAAGACCATCATCAACAAGGCCAGCGCGGCGACGCAGGATCAGGCCAACGATGTCGGCCTGCTCAATCCGGACATCGGCGACGAGTACGAACTGGAGTGGGTCGACATCAACGACCCCGACGCGAGCCCCGTCGTGGTTCAGGCACAGCCTGGCGGCGTGAGCATCGGCGTGATGTCGGGGCCGACCTACGAGGCATTGTCCAAGGGCTGCGCGCGGATGGCGCGTGGTGAAGGCATCTGGCACGCTGCCGGCAAGATGTTCATCGTCGACACCGCGTCGGGGCTGGACGGCAGCAGCCGCCCGGGGCGCGGCGAGGGGGCGGTCTGGGTGCTGACGCTGGCGACGATGCACCTGAAGGCCATCTTCGTCAGCGGCCACTCCAGCGCCGGCAACAACCCGGACAATGTGACGGTCAGCCCGCGTGGCGGCGTCATCCTGTGTGAAGACGGCGGCACCGGTTCAGCAGGCGCGGCTCGGTTGCTGGGACTCAATCCGGCGGGCGAGTCCTATGTGTTCTGCCGCAACAACATGAACCTGACTGCGGCGCAGATCAGTGGCGCCGGGAAGACCGTGGCCGCTGGCAGCTATTTCGGCAGTGAGTTCGCAGGCGCCTGCTTCGAGCCGTCCGGTCGCGTTCTGTTTGTCAACATCCAGACACCGGGTCTGAGCTTCGCCATCAACGGCCCCTGGGCGAAGGGCAACCTCTAAGCAAAGTGATGACGGGCGCCCAACTGCGGCGCCCGTCTCGCGCACCGTCCAAAACCCATCTCTTGGAATCAAAAATGAAACTCAGAAAACTCTTCTGCATCGCCGGTGTGGCGCTCGCCGCCTTCGCCTCCAGCCCAGCCTCGGCGGTCGTTGTCACGGGCTTCTCCTCGGCTGCCGGAAACACCTATATGGACTTCAGCGACGACGGCTTGGTCTCGTTCGACCTTGACCTGAATCGCCCTTCTGGCACCACCTTCAATTTCAGGATCGAAAGTGAAGACATGGGCGGGCCGCTGCTGTTCAACGCCGTTGTCAACAACCTGTTCGGTTCGGGCATCTCCCGCTTCGTGCTTACTTTGAGCAATGCGACATTCGACTTCATCGGCAGCGTGAATGCACCGTTTGATGCCGGCGCGGGCGCCAGCGGTTCGGGCAGCAGCGCGACGATCAGCTTCCCGACTCCCGATGCGTTCGGATTCGAGATCGGCGATCCCTTGGCAGTTGGGCTTCCAGAACAGAACTGGCGCATCAACATCAGTAATCTGGAAGAGGGCGACAGCTTCTCGCTGCGCCTGCAGCAGGTACCCGAACCCGGCAGCCTCGCTCTGCTGCTCGGCGCGCTGGCCGCTGCTGGTTTCGCCCATCGTCGCACTGCGAACCGTCACCGGCACATGGTCTAAACCGAAAAGGACGGCACGCGGGCCGACACCGGCTCGACCAGTGCCCGCCGCGCGGGTCATCAGCTTCACCAGCTGGCGCGGCTGTAGTCCAGCAGCGCTCCGAAACACGGCCAGAACTCGCGGCGCTTGCAGCCGCAGGCCAATCATTTGGCGGCGCCGCAGTCGCAGCACAGGCGTGCGAACCCGTACGCCAGCACGTGGCAATCCAATAAGGCTTGGCGAGCTCCTCTGCCCGAAGGGCACGGCTGCCCGAGGCTCATGCTTCGGCCCCGCGCGGGGCCCTTGTCACTGGGGCCGAACTGCGCAAGTTCGATTACCAAAGCACGCCCTGCCGAACCGCCCCCATCCACGGCGCGATGCTCCAAACGGCTCATGGCTGGTGGCCCGTGGGGCCGATCAAATGTCATCGACGGTGCCTAGACTCCGTAGCAGTTTTCCCCGAGCCGGCGTGACGATGAGAGCGTTTGAATCCTTCGCACCGCAGGTCCCACCACCCCAGTGACACACCAGGAGTCTCCATGTCGAGCATCATGCATCCGGACAACGACACCACCATCAACCCCTCGGGCAACACCAGCATCCGCGACGTGATGGCCCAGTTCAAGGGCCGCCGTACCTTCCTCAAGGGCTCGCTCGGCATGGCCGCGGTGGCTACGTTGGGGGGCTTTGCTACCCAGGCCCAGGCCTACAGCGGCGGCAGCCCCACCCCGGGCGGCGGTGGCATCACCTTCACCGGCTTGCCGCCCAATCTGGCGGCCGGCTTCGTCGATGCGATCACGGTGCCGGTGGGCTACACCGCCCGGGTGCTGATCGGCTGGGGCGACGCGATCGGCCGGCCGGGCGCCATGGCCAACACGCACTGGAACCCCGCCGACCCGATGACCGAAGCGCTGCAGCTGACCACCTTTGGCCAGCACAACGACGGCATGCACTTTTTCCCTTTCCCCGCTGCAGGTGCTGCCGGCGTGTCGAATGACCGCGGCCTGCTGTGCGTCAACCACGAGTACGTGGACCCGGGCCTGAGCGTCAACAGCGCCGCCTACGGCACCCACCCGCTGACCGCCGCCGAAGTGGCCGGGCAGATCGCCTCGCACGGCGTCAGCGTCGTCGAACTGCGCAAGGTCGGCGGCGAGATGAAGGTGCATCGCCCCTCCATGCTGGCCCGCCGCATCACTGGAAAGACGCCGATGCGCATCAGCGGCCCGGCCGCCGGCAGCGCGCTGCTCAAGACCGCCGCCGACCCCACCGGCACGCAGGTACTGGGCACGCTGAACAACTGCGCGCACGGCATCACGCCCTGGGGCACCTACCTGACCTGCGAAGAGAACTTCAACGGCTATTTCGGCACCACGGCGGCCAAGCTGGCGGCCGCGCCGCTGACCAGCCTGGAGCGCCGCTACGGCGTCAATGCCGGTGGCTTCGGCTACCGCTGGTTCGAGCAGGACCCGCGCTTTGACATCCGCGACAACCCCAACGAGCCCAACCGCTTCGGCTGGGTGGTCGAGATCGATCCCTGGAACCCGAACTCGACGCCGGTCAAGCGCACGGCCCTGGGCCGCTTCAAGCACGAAAGCGCCGGCTACGTCGTCGGCACCGACAAAAAGGTGGCGGTCTACCTCGGCGATGACGAGCGCAACGACTACCAGTACAAGTTCGTCTGCACTGGCCTGTTCAACCCGAAGAACCGCGGCGCCAACCGCGACCTGCTGGACAGCGGCACCCTGTACGTGGCGAAGTTCAACGCCGACGGCAGCGGCCAGTGGCTGCCGCTGGTGTGGGGCCAGGGCGACCTGACGCCGGCCAACGGCTTTGCCGACCAGGCCGAGGTGCTGATCAAGGCGCGCCAGGCCGCCGACCGTCTGGGCGCCACGATGATGGATCGCCCGGAGTGGGTGGCCGTGCACCCGACGACGCGCGAGGTCTACCTCACACTCACCAACAACAACCGCCGTGGCAGCAACCCGCCGTCCAGCAATCTGGCAGGTGGCACCACCACTGCCGGCTCGGCGCGCCCGCCGGTGGACGCGGCCAACCCACGCGCGGACAACCGCTACGGCCACATCATCCGCTGGACGGAGACCGGCGGCGACGTCGGCGCCACCACCTTCGACTGGGACATCTTCGTCGAGTGCGGCGACAGCCTCAGCGCCATGCCCAACCGGCAGGGCAACATCATGGGCGACGACCTGGGTGCACCCGATGGCCTGTGGTTCGACAAGGATGGCCGGCTGTGGATCCAGACCGACCAGCAGGGCGACGGCGAAGGCGACTGGATCAACATCGGCGGCAACGCGATGTTCTGCGCCGATCCGAGCACGCGGCAGATCACGCGCTTTTTGACCAGTCCGAGGAACTGCGAGGTCACCGGCGTGGTCACCACGCCCGACGGCAAGACCATGTTCGTCGGCATCCAGCACCCGGGCGAAGACTGGGCGCCGGGCAACTTTACCGACAAAAGCACCTGGCCCGACAGCGGCGTCAACGGCCCCACCACGCAAATGACGGTGGTCAAGCCGCGCTCCTCGGTGGTTGTGATCACCAAGGATGACAACGGTGTCATCGGTACCTGACGCCTGCCGACCCCAACCCATGCATTTCAACCAAGGAAAGTCCATGAAACTGAAACAGATTCCCATCGCCGCCGCCCTCGTGCTGGCGGCCGCCCTGCCGGCCCAGGCCGCATTGACCAACGACGTCGGCGCCATCGCCGCACCGTCGCAGATGGTCGACTTTGAAACCTTCGATGGGCTGGAGACCACTGGCCCTGTCATGGTTGCACCCGGTCTCATTTTCACCGGTGACCAGGGCTCGGTGCTGGGCGCCTTCATTGCCGACCTGGGCGACAACGGCCTGTGGGGCGCCGGCAACTCCTTTGCCGCCAGCGGCTTCATCGGCGAACTGCGCTTCACCTTCGACGGCGGCCTGGTCTCCAGCGGCGCTGGCGCCCTGGTCAACCACTTTTCGGTCTCACCACTGCCATTCTCGGTGGTGATCTCCGCCTATGGCATGAACAACCAGATCATCGAAACCCATACGGTGATGGTCGCCACGGCTGCCGACAGTCTGAACGACGGGCTGTTCCTGGGCATCGTGCGCCCACAGGCCGACATCCGCTCGATCTCGTTCAAGGGTAACGGCGTGGTGCTCGACAACATGAGCTTCACGTCCCCCGTGCCCGAGCCCGGTGCCTGGGCGATGATGGCGCTCGGCCTGGCAGCAGTGGGCGCGATCACTCGCCGCCGTGCTGCGCGACGCCAGGTCTGAGGCACATCCGCAGTCTGAGCGGCGCACGCCATGACTTCGCGACGCAGCGCAGGCCTGGCCCTGTTCGGCGGCGGCGTGCTCGCCGCCAACGCTGAGCGCGCGCAGGCGACAACGCAGTTCAGCGCGTTTGAAGCCGTGGCGGACGCGACAATCTTTGCCGAGCAAAGCGGCGGTACCGCCTATGACGCGGTCGCCGATGGCCGCGGAGGTAACCTGTGGACCTCGGTGCTGGCTGCCGGCGTGGTGCGGCGGGCACTGGTCCGCTTCGACCTGTCAGCCCTGCCTGCTGGCGCCCAGGTGGTGTCGGTTCAGGTGGATGCCTTCATGATCCGCCTGCGCGAACCGCAGACAATCGCGCTGCACCGCATCACCGCGCCTTGGAGCGAGGGCCCTGCAAATGGCGGTGATGCCGGCATCGGCGCCCCTGCCAGTGCGGGTGACTGCACCTGGTCGCACCGCGTCTGGCCCAACCAGCCCTGGGCCACCCGCGGCGGCGAATTCCTGACCTCGGCCAGCGCCGGCTCCGCCGTGTCCGGCTGGCCCGCCCCGGTGCAGTGGGCGAGCACCCCGGAACTCGTCGACGACGTGCAGGGCTGGATCGACGCACCCGCCGGCAACCACGGCTGGATGCTGATCGGCACCGAATCAGGCACACAGAATGCGTCGCGACTGGCCAGTCGGGAAAATAGCGGCGCCAGCGGGCGACCCCGTCTGCGCGTCAGTTGGCTGCCGCAGTCGGCCGATGCCGAGGTGCCCCTGCCACTGTGGGCACTGGCACTGTTCGGCGCGGGCGCCGGCTTGGCCCTTTGGCGCCGTCGGCGCGACTGAACTGCGGCACGGCCCGTGGCACGCGCCCTACCGCTGCTTGCCGGCCTGCTCTGGTTCGGTGTGCTGTACGGCCTGTACACACAGTGGCCCCAGCTGGCGCTCTGGGCCATCGAGGACGCCACCGTACGCCCCGCGGCCGCGCTGCTGGCCTGGTGGGACCCCGGGATGCAGGCACGCGCGCAGGGCTCGCGCCTGGTGGTGAGCGCGGGCGCGTTACAAGTACTGCGCGGCTGCGAAGGTACCGATCTGGCCCTGCTGTCCGCCAGCGCCATGCTCGCGGCACCGCTGGCCTGGCGCCAGCGCCTGATAGGTCTGGCCATCATGCTGTTTGCGGTGTTTGTGCTCAATCAGGTCCGACTGCTGGTGTTGCTGCAGACGCACCTGAACATGCCGCAGCACTTCGAGCAACTGCACACGCTGTGGCTGCCGCTGCTGATGGTGCTGCTGCTCGGCGGCTTGCTGCTGACCTGGGTCGGGCGCTTCGCGCGGCCATGAAGGCAGCCGTGCTGCGCGCCCTGGTGGCCGCCCCGCTGCTGCTGCTGCTGCTGGCATTGGCGGGTTCGGCGCTGCTGCAGCCGCTGCTGCCGGCGGCGCGCGCCGTGATGGCCTGGGTCGAACCGGCCTTTGCCGTCCAGAACTTGCAGCTCCTGGCGCAGCCCGACGGCGAACGTTTGCGCGCCCAGGTGGCGATTGCACGCCCGGTGGCGGTGGGAGAGCGGCTCGTGATGCCGCATCCGCGCGGACGCGCTCACGCGCAGGCTCCTGCCGCCCAGGTTTGGTACGCGCCACTGCTGCTGGTGCTGCTGCTGCTCGCCTGGCCGGCGGCCACCTGGGGTGAGGCACTGCTGCGCGCTCTGTTGGCGCTGCCTGCGTTGGCGCTGGTGATGGCGCTGGACCTGCCGCTGGTATTGCTGGCCGAGATCTGGAAACTGTTGCTCGACGCGCACGACCCCGGCGGCTGGAATCTGCTGGTGGCATGGTCCGACCTGCTGCGCAGCGGAGGGCGCGTGATCACGGGCGTGCTGGTGGCGACGGCAGTGTTGACAGCGGCCTGCGCGCTGGAACGCTGGCGGCTCGGGCGTCGGACGCCCGGCAATCAAGCGGCCGTTCGGCGGCCACGCCACGGTCGCGGGCCGATCCGGCCGGCACCGTGAGGACTTACGGCTTGTCATCGCAAATGCAGAGGTAAAGCTGTGTTGTTTGGCAGATCGGCGCACTGCCGCGTCGATACACTGCTACGACGGCAGGTCCATAGCGGCCTGCATGCCGGACTCCCCATGAATATCAACACGATTGCACTCGACCAGCCATCCGGCCCGACGGCAACGAACGCGCCGCGGGGCGGTCATTGCGGATTCCAGGTCGCCTACGCACGCGTGGTCGGCGAGAGTGGCGCGCCGCCGTGGCGCGACTTGGCGACTGCGCCAGCATCGCGCGGGCAGGACAGATCCCCGCCTGCGGACGAGCCCGCGCATACCGTCCGTGCGGGCGAAACGCTCTACGCAATCGTGCGCGCGCGCCTTGCGACGATGCATGTGGACGCGAGCGCCAAAGCCTCGATGCAGGGCGTGCAACAACTCGCGCAGGCGAACCGTATCCTGAACCCGGACCGCATCTACGTCGGGCAAAAGCTTGACCTCTCGGCGCTCGGGTCGTCCCGGGGTCATCAAACGGCGTTACCGGCTGACGCCATCGATCGATCCGCGACCGTCGCCAGCGCAGTCGATCCACTCCAGCCATGGCCGTGGGAGGCGCCGGCGCCGCAAGTCGCCCCGAAGATCACGGCCAACGTGACGGCAGCCGCGCCGCTGACGATGGACACGTTGCCGGCGACGCTCGCGCGAGGCGATGCTGCAGCGGTGATTGATGCTGCAGCGGTGATTGATGCTGCAGCGGTGATTGATGCCGTAGCGGTGGTCGATGCCGCAGCCGTGGTGGATGCCGCAGCGGTGGTGGATGCCAGCGCCCGTTCTCCGCTCGCACTGCGCGAGGTTGCACTCTATGAACAGACTGCGTCGATCGTGCCGGCAAGGCCCGCCGAAACCACGCGCGAACTGCCCGATATCGTCTACAAAGGCGTAGTCGGCAAGGTACTTGACGCCATGCCGCTCGAGGCAGCAACACGCACGGGGCTGCAGCAGGCCAACGCCGTGGTCAGCGGCGTGGTGCTTGCGCGTGCGCTCAGCGCTCTCACCGGCCTCGGCGCGCCGTTGCTCACGGTCGCCGGCCTGATCTGGGGCGTCTTCTCGGCGCGGCAGATCGACGCGGCAGCAACGGGCGATTCGAAAGCGATCGGCGCACCGACGCCGGCGGGGGACCCGAAACCGGCCGGCGATGCGATACAAACCGCGCAAGGCAAGCCGCCCGAAGCGCACTTCTAATAGCAAGCGCCGAGCAAGGTCGCAGGGCGCCGAACCCTTGCATCAATTCTCCGCCAGGCGGGTAGCCCTTGACGAGTCGATGGCCTCGAGGGCTCCCATGTAAGAGGATGAACCTTGTCAACGTTAAGCCGATACGCCTGCGTCCGTCAGCGGTGTCTTCAAGCAAATTGATCCCGGCAGAAAGCTCTGCCTGTAGTTGGCGCCGGTTTTGCCGATAAGACTGCTATCACTGTGTCGCGGACGATCGCAACCGCAGGACGAAGGTGGCGGCCAACAGTGCGCAGTGGCATCGGCTGGCGCCTTCGTCGCTCCTCGCCGACGGGCGTGTGCGATGCAGCGTTTTCCCATATCCAGTCCAGGTCAGCCCGGCACCCTCCAGGAGCAGCAGATGTCGAAAACCACCATTGCCATCCTGTCGCTCCTGTCGCTGCTGTGGCCAGCAGTGTCCTGGGGGCAGAGTATTCCGACCGTCACGCAGTGGATCGCCCTTTTTCAGGAAGTCCACCGGCACCCCCTGTTCAGCAACCTGAAGGTCAGCTACGCCAAAATACCGGCTGAAGCCGCGGGTTATTCGCCCGTGGGTGTCATGCCCAGGGAAGGGCAGGACTGTGTTGTCGCCATTTCGGAGGGCGACAATTCAAAGTTGGGCCGGATGATGGCATTGACATCCTCGCCCGAAACAGCGCGGGCATTCTTGCTCACCATTGCGGCCCACGAATTGGGGCACTGCTTTCGCATTCGAAGCAAAAACCTGTCGGTGCAGTTGTGGGAACGGGTGCATGCCACGGCACCCGGCTCTGCAGAGCGTCGCGGCATGGAAAAGGTGATTTCGATTGAAGAGGCCTACGCCGACGCATATGCATTTGCCTATATTCGCGATGCCCATCCGCAGATGTATGCGGCGATGTTCCAGGCGATGCACAGTCTTCGGCACGAACCGTCATTTGCGACTCCGTTCTACCAGGTCGGGCCTCTGTACCTGCAACTCGGTAGCCGCGGGCTGGACGTCAGCCTTTCACTGCAGATGCAGGTGGAGGTCGTCATGAGTGAGTCCAGGTTCGAAGTTCCATGAACTGGCGCTGACCCGCCGCTGCCTTCCACCAAGCCACGCCGTTTCAGGCCGGCAGCGCCTCGGTGACCTGGCTGCCCAGCAACTCCCTGAGCTCATCGCCCGACAATACCTCGCGCTCGAGCAGACGCTGCGCCATGGCGTCCAGGCGCGCGCGGTTGCCACGCAGCAGCCGCTGGCAGGTGGCCTGGCTTTTTTCGAGCAGCGAGCGCGCTTCCTTGAGCAACGCACCCTGAATATCCGGGCCCAGCAATTCGCGCGGGACACCGGCCACGCTGAGCAGCCCGAACGCGTCGGAGAATCCGAGCGAGCCCACCATCTTGATGGCCAGTTCGGAGGCACGTTTCAAGTCGTCCGAGGCACCCGATGACACGCTGTCAAATACCAGCAGTTCAGTCTCGCGGCCGGCAAGCGTCATGGCCAGACGGCTCGTCAATTCGGATTGCTTGTACAAGGGGTCTTCGTTCTCGCGGGTGATGTAGGTCACGCCCAGCGCCTGGCCGCGCGGCTCGATCGTCACGCGTTCCACGACGCCGGCATGGAGCCAATGTCCGACCAACGCGTGGCCGGCCTCGTGGTAGGCAATGCGCGTGCGGGTTTCCTGCGTGAGCAGGCCGCTCAATGACGAGACCTCGCCGCCGAGTTGATGTGTTTCGATCGCGCGCAGCAGGTGCTCGGAGCTGACAGACTCGGCCCGCGCTTCGGCTGCCGTGGACGCCGCTTTATTGACCGTGTTGGCGATTTCGGCTGGCGACAAGCCGGCAGTCATGCGCGCCATCGCCGCGGTATCGGCCGAGCCATCGTGCGCGACGCGCCCGATATACAGATCGAAAAGGCTCTGGCGCTCGGGCAGGGTCGGCAAACCTAGCCGCACCAGCATGTCGAAGCGGCCCGGTCGGCGCATCGCCTCGTCGATGTTGTCCTCGTGGTTGGTTGCGGCCACCACCACCACGTTTTCCAGGGCGTCGAAGCCGTCCATCTCGACCAGCACGCGGTTGATGATGCGGTTGAGCTCGGATTCGGCACTGCCGTTGTCGCCGCCCCGCGAGCGCTTGCCGATGCCGTCGACTTCGTCGATGAAAAGAACGCACGGCGCGCTCTTGCGCGCCAGCTTGAACAGATCCTTGACCTTGCCAACGCCCACGCCGTAGAACGATGCCGTGAAGTACGAGCCGTCCACCGAGATGAAGTTCGCCTTGCTTTCGCCCGCCAGCGCGCGCGCCAGCAAGGTCTTGCCGGTTCCCGGCGGGCCCACCAGCAGCACGCCGCGCGGCGCCGAGGCACCGAGCTTCAGATAGTGCGAGGGGTCATGCATGAATGCCTTCACGCGGTTCAGCGCGGCCTTGGCTTCGGCGTTGCCGATCGCGTCGGCGAATCGCGTGTCAGGCCGCGTGGCCAGTCTGGACGCAGCGCCACCGGCGCTGATCTGCAGCTTGAATGCGACGAACATGGCCCCGATCATCGAGGCCACCAGCAGCAGCGGCGCGCCCAGGCCCTTGACCGCATCCATCCAGCGGTGGCCGGTCGTGCGAGCATCGACCGCGATGCTGACCAGCGGAAAGCCGGCGACAACACTCTTTTGCGCCAGCCCGTCGAGTGCGGTGCCGATGCAGCCCAAGGCGGTGCATCCGGGCGCGGTGGAGCTGGCCTTGTCGCCGTTCTTGAGCGTATACAGCACCAGCCCGGGCTGCGCCGTGGCAAGCCCGACGGCGGCCACCTGATCGGCGTCGAGCAAGCGCCGGAACTCCGAGATGTTGCGCTGGTGTGCCAGCCATTCTTCGGGCGCGCTCTCAAAGCGCAGCGCGTCGGGGCTCTTGCGCGCGTTGGTCTGCGACGTCGCCCATTCGTTGAGCGTGACCAGGCCACTCAACAGCAGCACAAGAGCCGCGATGGCCAGGGAAACACGTGGATTCGAGCGCGCGCGCTGAAGTAGATTCTTCATCAGGGTGTCCGGGAAAAGGTGAACGATGACGAACGGATCAGCCACCGAAACGAACGGAGCAGCCGCTGAGACATCAAC
>Ga0335397_10008972_pt1 | contig 12550 bp, 10 predicted proteins | sample MAT04_FD_205740 | JGI IMG/M metagenome (GOLD analysis project Ga0335397, IMG submission 205740) | Freshwater microbial communities from Lake Fryxell liftoff mats and glacier meltwater in Antarctica - MAT-04 (spades assembly) (version 2) ...
GGGGTAAGTGTCGAAGGGGGGACTTGAACCCCCACGCCCCTAAGGGCACCAGCCCCTCAAGCTGGCGCGTCTGCCAATTCCGCCACTTCGACGTGGACCCACCGCAGTGGGCGAGCGCTCACGTTAGCGGACCGGGCCACGGCTACGGAAACCACAAAGTAGTCAGCCGGGCGATACGCATCTCAGAGCCGCCGCCGGCCACCTATCCTCGCATCGTGTGCGACACCATGGTCACGATCACCGATGACGGGGTGCTGTTCGCCAAGAACAGCGATCGTGATCCGAACGAGGAACAGTTGCTCGACTGGCATCCCGCGGCGCGCCACGAACCGGGCTCAATGCTGCGGTGTACATGGATCGAGATCCCTCAGGTCGATCGGACGCGGGCGGTGCTCCTGAGTCGTCCGTGGTGGATGTGGGGAGCGGAGATCGGCTCGAATGACGCTGGTGTCACGATCGGCAACGAAGCCGTCTTCACCAACACCGGATACGGCGACCCGGCTCTTCTCGGGATGGATCTCGTCCGGTTGGCGCTCGAGCGCTCTGACAACGCCGCCACTGCTGCCGCCACGATCATCGAGCTCCTGGAGCGACATGGCCAAGGTGGCCCATGCAGCCACGAACACCCGGGCTTCACGTACCACAACAGTTTTCTCATCGCCGATCCAGCGGGCGCCATCGTCTTGGAGACGGCCGGGCGCCAATGGGCAACTGAAGTGGTGAGCACCGGCGCCCGATCCATCTCCAACGGTCTCACCATCGAACCCTTCGCCTCTGTCCATGCGAACCGGATCAAGGGGCGCGTGGCAGCCTGCGCCACTCGCCGATCGATCACCGAGGCAGGCGCCGCAATGGCGACGAGACCGGTCGACCTCATGAACGTGCTGCGAAACCATGGCAGATCGAACCAGGACATCCCCACCTATTCCGTCGCCGCTGGCGCGATCGCGGCGCCGTGCATGCACGCCGGCGGTCTCATCGCTGGGAGCCAAACCACCGCGTCCTGGGTCGGCGACCTCCGGGGTGCGCCACTGCATTGGGTCACGGGCACGGCCGCCCCTTGCGTTTCGGTCTTCGCCCCGGCGCTCGTCGAGCGACCGTCGGCCGCCGACACCGTCGGAAGCAACCGCTTTCACGAGTCCTCGCGCTGGTGGCGCCACGAGATGTTCCATCGGCACGTCCATCGCAACCCGGGCCTCCTGATACCACGAGTCCGGCCACGCCTCGAATTGTTACAGGCGGAGCTTCTGGCCGACCCGCCGACCACCGACGACGCCTTCGATCGCATCGATGCCCTGGAGGTCACCCTGCTGGATGATATTGCGTCGTTCGAGGTCGGCGACACCCGTCCATGGACGGTTCGGGCCCAATGGCGACGCATCGACTCGGCAGCGGCGCTCCCGTCACCCTCGCTCCATCTCCAGTCAGGATCCATCTCATGACCGACCATGACGTACTCATCATCGGAGCCGGGCTCGCCGGCCTGGCGGCCGCACGCCACCTCCAAGCGGCGGGACTCGATGTGATCGTGATCGAGGCACGCGACCGTGTCGGCGGACGGACCGAAGGACACCACGTCCTCGACGGTGTCCCGCTCGAACTCGGCGGACAATGGGTCGGGCCGACGCAGACCCGTATGTACGAGCTCATCGAGGAGCTGGGGCTCGAGACGTTCCCCACCTACAACGTGGGCGAGCACATCGTCGATCTTGGTGGCCGCCAGAGCCGAATGGGTTCCAAGAAGGGTGCGGCGCCCAAGGTCAATCCCATCGCGCTGGCGGATCTCTTTCAGGGCCTGACCCGCTTCGAGAAGCTCGCCGATACCATCCCGCTCGAGCGGCCGTGGACCCACCCCAAGGCGCTTCAGCTCGACGGACAGACCTGGGAGACATGGATCCGTCGCAACCTTCGAACCGAGTTGGGACGGACCTATTTCCGGATCGCGTGCGAAGCCGTCTTCTCAGCTGAAGCTACCGACATGTCACTGCTCCACGCGCTGTTCTACGCCCACTCCGGCACCAGCCTCGAGTCGTTGCTGTCCGTCGATCAGGGCGCCCAGCAGGACCGCATCATCGGCGGATCGATCCGCATCAGCGAGGTCATGGCCGAAGGCCTCGGCGACGCAGTGATTCTCGGGGCGCCGGTCCGTCAGATCCGCTGGACGAGCGATTCCGTGATCGCCATCACACGCGCCGGGGACGAGCATTCGGCGCGACGAGCGGTCCTCACGCTGCCACCCACGTTGTCCGGTCGACTCGACTACGACCCGATCCTGCCGGCGTGGCGCGATCAGCTCACCCAGAAGGTTCCTGCTGGCAGTGTCATCAAGTTGTTCGCTGTGTATGACGAGCCCTTCTGGCGCGCCGATGGGCTGACCGGTCAGGCGGCGTCCGATGTGGGCCCGGTGAAGGTCACCTTCGACAACTCACCGCCGTCGGGTACACCCGGCGTGCTGATGGGCTTCATGGAGGCCAACGACGGCCGCGTCTGGAGCCGCAGGACCGAGCCAGAACGTCGGGTCGCCGCCCTGCGTTGCTTCGAGCGCTACTTCGGACCACAGGCCGCAACCCCGATCGAGTACATCGAGCGCGATTGGTCCGCCGAGGAGTTCAGTCGCGGGTGCTACGGCGCTCACTTCGCTCCAGGCGTGTTGACCTCGTTCGGGGAGGGCCTCACCGAACCCATTGGACCGCTGCGGTTCGCTGGCACCGAGTGTTCGCCGGTCTGGAACGGCTACATGGAAGGCGCCGTGCGCTCGGGCGAGCAGACCGCTCGCCGGCTTGTGTCCGAACTCGGCTGATCGTCCGCTCCCAACGAGGGCGGGCCGTCGCTACTTGTCGATGAGGAAAGTCAGCGTCATGGTGTTGAATGCGAACGCCAGCGCCACGATGACCGTGATCCGGTCGAGGTTCTTTTCCATGACGGTCGACGACGCAGCCGATGCGCCGAGTCCGCCGCCGAACATGTCGGAGAGGCCACCGCCACGACCGCTGTGAATGAGCACGAGAAAGATGACGGTGAGCGACAGCGCGAACTGCAGAATCAACGAGGCGGTATACACGAACTACTCCTGAAGGAAGACCTCACTACGATATCAGCGGTCGCTGGGTTGCCCTGCACTCCGCCGGCGACGAGGACGAGACGGACGGGATTCAACGGGTCTGGAGGACGATCTGCGCGAATTCGTCGGCGTCGAGCGCTGCGCCACCCACGAGGGCACCGTCGATGTCCGCTTGTCCCATCAACTCGGCAGCGTTTCCGGGCTTGACCGACCCGCCGTACTGAATGCGGACTGCGGCAGCAGCGTCGGCGCCCGAGACGTCCGCCACGATGGAGCGAACGTGTGCACACATCGCCTGAGCATCCTCTGGCGTTGCGGTCTTTCCGGTGCCGATGGCCCAGATCGGCTCGTAGGCGATCACCATCTGAGCGACGCGATCGGCGGCCACACCCGCGAGGCCAGCACGGATCTGACGGTCGATCTTCGAGTCCGCCTCACCAGCCTCGCGTTCGGCATCGGTTTCGCCGCAGCACATGATGGGGACCATGTTCGACTTCTGGATGGCGAGCACCTTGCGATTGACGTCCTCGTCCGACTCACCGAACAGTTCACGTCGCTCGGAATGACCACAGATCACATACGCGACATTCAGTTTCGCCAGGAACAGCGGTGACACCTCACCCGTGAACGCACCCTTGTCCTCCCAGTGGCAATTCTGGGCGCCGATGATGATCTTCATCCGGTCGGACTCGATCGCGGTCTGCACCGTCCGAATGTCGGTGAACGGCGGATGCACCGACACGTTGACTTTGGAATAGTCGTGGCCGCCCAGGTTGTACGAGAGCTTCTGAACGGTACGGAGCGCCTCGAAGTGATCGTGGTGCATCTTCCAGTTGCCGCTGATGAGTGGGATGCGTGCCATGGGGACTCCTTGAGACAATGCCGATCAGGCATTGGTTGGTGGGGGTTCAGTGGGATGCGGCGTCGGTCATCACGCCGCCGCGTTGGAGGCGGTACGGAGCGCAGCGAGGCCAGGCAGGTCGCCGTTCTCGATCAGCTCGAGCGAGGCGCCACCACCAGTGGAGATGAACGACACTCGATCAGCAACACCGAACTGTGCGGCGGCGGCAGCGCTGTCGCCACCGCCGATCACCGAGTAGCCCCGAGAATCGGCGACTGCCTCGGCAATGTGTCGGGTGCCAGCTTCGAATCGTCGATCCTCGAAAACGCCCATGGGGCCGTTCCACAGGATGGTTCCGGCATCGGCGATGAGGTCGCCGAACTCGGCCGACGTTCCCGGCCCGATGTCGACACCCATCCACCCGTCAGGAAGCGATGCGCCGAAGTGTCGAACCTCTCCCCCGGCGTCAGGCTGGAACAGCACACCGTCGGGGCTGAGGGCGACGATGTCGTGGGGAAGGTGGACCCGTTCGCCGTGTTCGTCGAGCAACGCCCGACAGATGTCGACCTGCTCTGGCTCGAAGAGTGAACGCCCGATGCCGTTGCCTCGGGCTGCCAGGAACGTGAAGCACATCCCACCGCCGATGATGAGGTCATCAGCGATATCGAGCAGCGCTCGGATCACACCGAGCTTGTCCGAAACCTTCGAACCGCCGGTGATCGCCACGAAGGGTCGCGTCGGATGTTCTCGAACGTTCAACAGCGTCTCGACTTCGAGCGCCAACAGTCGACCGGCCGCTGACTGCAGTGTCTGCGGCGGCCCGACGATCGAGGCGTGGGCGCGGTGAGATGCGCCGAACGCGTCATTCACATACAGGTCATGTCCGGCTACCAGCTGGCGAACGAAGGCTGGATCGTTGGCTTCCTCGCCGGGCGAGAACCGCAGATTCTCGGAAAGAGTCACCGACGGCGCCAGCTCGGCAAGCCGATCGCGAACGGGACCTACCGAGAACTTCGGGTTCACCTCACCCTTCGGTCGACCCAGGTGGGTGCATGCGGTGACGTTCGCTCCGTGTTCGACCAACCAGTTCAGGGTGGGTAGCGCGGCTCGGATCCGGAGATCGTCACCGATGACCCCATCGCTGATCGGAACGTTGAAGTCCACTCGTACGAGGACGGATTTCCCACTCACGTCTGGGAGGTCCTCCAGCTCGGGGACCCCGAACTTCATGACTGGTTCGCCGCGCCGACGATCTTCGCGAGGTCAACCAAACGGGTCGAGTAGCCCGTCTCGTTGTCGTACCAGGACAGCACCTTGACCAGGTTGCCCATCGCCATCGTCAACCCGGAATCGAAGATGGAGCTGTAGGACGAGCCGACGATGTCGGAGCTGACCAGCGGCTCCTCGCTGTATTCAAGAATGCCCTTCAGGCGTCCTTCGGAGGCCGCAGCCTTGAACGCTTCGTTGACCTGATCGACGGTCACGTCCTGGTTGAGTACCCCCACGAAGTCCGTGATCGAGCCAACGGGAATCGGAACCCGGAGCGAGGTGCCGTCGAGCTTGCCCTTCATCGATTCGAGGACCAGGCCGGTGGCACGAGCGGCACCCGTCGATGTGGGGACGATATTGATGGCTGCGGCGCGAGCACGGCGGAGGTCGCTGTGGGGACCGTCGACCAAGCTCTGATCCCCGGTGTAGGCGTGAATGGTCGTCATCAGACCCTTTTCCACACCGAACGCGTCATCGAGCACCTTGATCATCGGCACGAAGCAGTTGGTGGTGCACGATGCGTTCGACACAATGATGTGCTTGGCAGGATCGAAGGTGTCGTCGTTGACGCCGACCACGAACGTTGCGTCAGCGCCGTTGGCCGGGGCGGACACGATAACTCGGGGCGCTCCACCCTCGAGGTGCGCTGCGGCCTTGTCGCGATCAGTGAAGATGCCGGTCGACTCGATGACGACATCGACCCCAAGGTCACCCCACGGGATGTCGGCCGGGTTGCGGTGCGACACGATCTGTAGGACATCGCCATCAACCGAGATACCGCCATCAACGGCCTTGACGTCCGCATCGAGCTTGCCGAAGACCGAGTCATTGGCCAGGAGATGAGCCATGGTCGCCAACGATCCGAGGTCGTTCACGGCCACGAAGTCGATGTCAGCTCCCTGAGCCTTTGCGGCACGGAAGAAATTCCGTCCGATTCGACCGAAACCGTTGATGCCTACCCGGATGCCCATGTCGCTCCCCGTTGAGTTCCCATCGACCCACGATCGGACCGATGTGACATGAATGACAACAGATCAGGGGCGCGCCATGCCAATCGAGGCCGGTCGTACAGCGGCCATTCGTTGCTTTCACGATCGAACGACACCCGGTTGGACCACTCAGCCTGGCGAATCGCCGAACAGGGCCCTCGCCAGGAGGACAGGATCGTGACTGAATCCGTTCTCGGCGGCGAGCGCCACGTCCTCCACGACCATCGTGCCCGCCAACTCGCCTGCCAACGGGGAGTTCGGGTCGCTGCTCATGTGTCGGCTGTCGACGAGCACACGATCCGGCTGGAGTCCGTGCGCCGTCAAGGCCCGAAGGTGATCCTCGAGCGTGAACTCACCGGTCTCGGGCACTTGGGGGCGGAGATTGGCAACGTAGACGAACTCGGCAGTGGTCGCTCCGATGGCGTCGGTGATGGACGGTACCGCCGTCGCTGCCAACAGGCTCGTGAACAGCGATCCGGGACCCAACACAATGTGGGTCGCCTCCTCGATGGCCAGCAGAACATCCTTCGGGGTGCCGGCGGTGTCCGGGTCGAGCCACACTCGCTCCACTCCCGCGGTTTCCATGATCTCGACTTGGCCCGTCACGATCACCCCAGCGCCGGTCCAACCGCACAACGTGACCGGATCCTCTGTATTTGGAAGGACACGCCCAACTCCGGCCACGAGTTCCAATGCACGATCGACCGCCTCGACGAGGTCGCATCCGCTCCCCAACAATGCTGCGATCAAGAGGTTTCCGAACGAGTGATCCTGGAGATCGCCGGCCGGGAACCGATGGCGCATGACGTCGACCCAGATGGAGTCGTGATCCGCCAGCGCCAGAATGGCCTTCCGGAGGTCACCGAGCGCCGGTAGATCGAGTTCGGTCCGCAGTCTGCCCGTCGATCCCCCGTCGTCGGCGACCGAGACGACGGCGGTCAGGTCGGTTGTGACGCTCCGGATGGCCGACAGCGAGACAGCCAGTCCGGTTCCACCACCGATCGCCACCACTCTGGGAGTGCCAGAAATCTCCCCCACTCTGGGAGCGCCAGAAATCGCCATGGAACTACTTCTCGATGTCCCGATGCGTGACCCGGGCGTGAAGACCTGACGCTTCCATCGACCGTGCCAGCGCTTCGGCCACAGCCACTGATCGATGGCGACCTCCGGTACACCCCATAGCAATGGTCAGGTAGGCCTTGCCTTCGGCTCGATACGCAGGAACCAGCAGATCGAGCAGCGATTCGAGGCGGCGGATGAACTCCTCGGTGAGATCCTGCGCCCAGAGGTACTCGACTATCTCGGGATCCCGTCCGGACAGCGGGCGAAGTGCCTCATCCCAGTACGGGTTGGGAAGAAACCGGCAGTCGATCACCACATCGACATCGTTGGGAATGCCGAACTTGTAGCCGAACGACATGACCGTCGTCTGCATGGTGTCGGTGAACTCGTCGTCGGAGAACAAGTCGACCAGCAGGGCACGCAGGTCATAGATCGACTTGTCTGTCGTATCGATGATGAGATCGGCGGACTCCCTCACCGGCTGGAGGAGCTCCCGCTCGCTCTCGATGGCAACGTTCAGAGAACCCTGCGAGAGAGGGTGCCGACGCTTGGACGCCTCATATCGTCGGACCAACACATCCGTCGAGGCGTCGAGAAAGACCAGCCGCACCGCCGCACCGGACGCCCGGAGCTCGCTGATAGCCAGCTCCACCTCCTCGACGCCAGGGCCCGACCCCACGATCAGTGCCACCTTCGGCGTTTCAGAACGTGGACCTTGGGCCAATTCGGCGACCTTGGGGATGAGGAGCGGCGGAAGATTGTCGATCACGAACCACCCGAGGTCCTCCAGGCTGTTCCCGGCCTGGGAACGGCCGGCACCGGACAGCCCCGCGATCACGACGAAGTCACTCATGAGTTCACCACGACGGACATCAGGCTCACAGATTCCATGCTCTCCGATTCCATGCTCACCGACTCACGGTAGTGAATGAATTGTTTTTTCTTGCGCAAGGTGGAATGAGGTGGGACCTGTTGTGGTTTGATGGAAGCGTCCCGACCCCACCTCGGGACACAAATCCCCCCACCCCAGCGCAGAGAGGGCAGGCCCCCACCGGTCGCCCTCTCTGTTGCATTTTTGAGGGTGCCTTTGTGTGTGCCCTGAGATTCGCTGAGGATTTCCTCGGGCGAGTTTGCATCCGTTTCGGGGTCGATCGTCGTAGTCAGTGCGGTTCCCCAATGAAAGGAAACGCACCATGCGTCCCACTCCCCTGCGTTCACTCGCACTCCTTGCACTTCCTCTGGCCCTCCTGGCCAGCGGTTGCGCTGACAACAAAACCGATACCGCATCCACTGACCCCTCGACGACCACCGCCCCAGCTGCCAAGGGCAAGACCATCGTCGACATCGCAGCTGGCGATCCCCAGTTCTCGACGCTCGTCGAGCTCGTGACCGCTGCTGGTCTCGCCGAGACCCTCGCCGGCCCCGGCCCCTTCACCGTCTTCGCTCCGACCAACGAAGCGTTCGCCAAGCTTCCGGCGGACACCGTTGCTTCGCTGAAGGCTGACCCCAAGGGTGCGTTGGCTGACATCCTCAAGCTGCACGTCATCTCCGGCAAGGTTGATTCCAAGGCTGCCATCGCAGCTGCGGGCACCAAGGTGAAGACGCTCGGCGGCGAGGTGTCGGTCGAAGCGGCTCCCGGTCAGGGCGTCGGCCTCACCATTGGTGGCGCCGTCATCTCTGCGGTCGATGTCCCCGCCTCGAACGGTGTCATCCACGTGCTCGACGAAGTGATCACAGCAGCCAAGTAACTCGTGTGCTCGACATGAACGTCGGGCAGCAGTCCCCTGAAACGTTGAGGGGCGGCCACCTCGGTGGTCGCCCCTCTGCGCGCCAGGGCTCGGCCGCGTCGAGAGCGCGTGGCGATCGGGGTCAGGTGCGACGGAACTCGAGCATCAGGAGCCTCGGGACTGTCGCCGCTTCGAAGTACTCCGGAGCCCGCTCGAGGAACCCCGTGGGGGGTGCTGGTTCGTCCATGTGCTCGAGGACGAGGCCACTCGCCCGCGCGGCGTTCAGGTAGCGGCTCAGGGGACGATGGAAGAAGCGGATGAAGACCCCCCGCTCGACCTGCTCGATGGTGTCAGCTTCGGGCAGATACGGACCAATTCGCCAGTACTGCTCGGGCGGGTCGAGCATCTGGTCGTCGATCCATCCGGATCCGGGTGTCTGTAGCAGTGGGTGATTCAGCAAGAACAGGAATCGGCCGCCTGGGACGAGGACGCGTGACACCTCGGCCAAGGCAGCGTCGAGATCAGCAATGTGCTCGAACACGAGACACGCAACCACGGCGTCAGCCGACGCCGAGCGGACTCCGAGAGCCGCAGCGCTCCCCTGCGCGTACCAGACGTCTCCTTTGCGTTCGGCTCCGACGCTCACCTGCGTCCACGCCGGATCGATGGCAACGACTCGGTGTCCGAGCGCCGTCGCCACCCGTGCCACTTGACCCTCGCCACACCCGATGTCCACCACAAGGCCGGGTTCCGGCAGATGCGACGCGATCAGGGGCAGGATCTGTTCGGTGTATTCCGGGTCCACGCCGTCGGTGAACTCCTCCTGCCACCAGATGGCGTGCGCTTCCCAGGGGTCGGTCATGTTGCTCCGTCGTTCGTATGAGGCAACGCGACCTCGTCTGATTGGGGCGCTGCGGCGAGCGAAGCATCGTGCCCGCCTGGGTGAGTTGCCGCAAAAATGGCCGCTGCCACCGGGTCCGGCAGCCACGTCAGCGCCGACAACTCGTTCAAGTTGGCCGCCTTTACGGCCGTGACCCCACCGAACTCCTTCAGGAGCCGCTTCCGACGAACGTCGCCAAGACCGGCAATGCCGTCGAGAACCGACGTGGTCATCCGCTTGTTGCGAAGCTCCCGGTGGAAGGTGATGGCGAAGCGATGCGACTCGTCGCGGATTCGTTGGAGCAGGAACAACGCCTCGGATTGTCGTGGCACTCTCACCGGCTCGCTTCGACCGGGGAGGAACACCTCCTCGAATTGCTTCGCCAACGAGCAGACGGGGATCTCCTCGTCGAGCCCCAGCGATTCCAGGACCCGAACGGCCACGTTGAGCTGGCCCTTGCCGCCGTCGACAACCAAGAGTTGCGGCGGGTACTGAAATCGACCACGTTCCTCGACTGGACGTTCGCGGTCGTCGAGGTAGTTCGTGAACCGCCTCGTCAACACTTCTTCCATGGCCGCGAAGTCGTCGGAGTCGCCGATGCGTTGTCCGCCAACTGTTCGTACCTTGAATTTTCTGTATTCCCGCTTGTCGGCGAGCCCGTCGGTGACCACCACCATCGAGCCGACGTAGTCGGTTCCCTGGATGTGGCTCATGTCGAAACACTCGATCCGCAACGGCACTTCGGGAAGCTCGAGATAGGTCGCCAACTCGGTGAGCGCCCGCGATCGGCTGTTGTGATCCGACGCGCGACGAAGCCGATGACGGGTGAACGCCTCGGTGGCGTTTGCGGTGACGGTCTCGTGGAATGCGCGCTTGTCGCCGCGTTGAGGAACTCGGATGGTGACCTTGGTTCCGCGGTGTTCCCCGAGCCACCGCTCATAGATCCCGACATCATCTGGGAGCGCGGGGACCAGAACGGACTTCGGCATGCCCAGCGGAGGTTCCTCGTAGTACAGCTCCTCCAGGATCCGGCCAACGAGTTCGCCGTCGGAGACGTCCATCACCTTGTCGAGAACGAAACCGTTGCGTCCCACCACGCGACCACGCCGGACGAAGAACACTTGAACGGCTGCCTCGAGCTCGTCCTCGGCCAACCCGATCACGTCGAGGTCCTCGTTGGAGTCAGCGACCATCTGTTGACGTTCGATGGCGCGCCGAACCGACGACAGCCGATCCCGCATTCGCGCGGCCAGTTCGAACTCATGGCGGTCGGCGGCTGAGCGCATCTCCTGTTCCAGGCGGTTGACCACCTCATCGGTGTCGCCCTCCAGAAACGAGATGAACTCGTTCACCAAAGCGGCGTAGTCGGCTTCGTTGATCTCGCCAACGCACGGACCAGCGCACTTCTCGATGTGGAACAACAAGCACGGCTTGCCGAGCCGCTGGTGCCGCACGAGCTTGCCGTCGGAACACGTCCGGATGGGGAAGGTCCGCAGGAGCGAATCGAGCGTTTCGCGAATCGCGTAGGCGTGAGCGAACGGGCCGAAATATCGATTGCCCTTGCGTCGAGCTCCGCGAGTCACGGTGGCGCGCGGCCACTCGTCGCCCATCGTGAGCGCCAGATACGGGTAGCTCTTGTCGTCGACCAACCGAACGTTGAACCGGGGACGGTGCTCCTTGATCAGGCTGTACTCCAGCATGAGCGCTTCGACTTCGTTGCGCACCTGGATCCACTCGATGGTGGCGGCGGTGGCGACCATCTGGGCGGTCCGCGGATGAAGTTGGCGTGGATCCTGGAAGTAGTTGGAGACTCGTTGTCGGAGAGACTTGGCCTTTCCCACGTAGATGATCCGACCAGCAGCATCGCGGAACTGATAGCTCCCCGGTTCGTCGGGGATCGTTCCGGCAGGGGGACGGGCGATCACGCTCATGAACCTACCCGTGCCCCGCGACAACGATCGACGCCCCACATCGTTCGTCACCCACCCGGTTGAAGGTCACAGGTCGATCCGGCCCGATTGGAATGATTGGCCCACCCGGCGTGGTTACAGTGGGTCCACGCCAGCCGGGATTCTGGCGACATATCGATCCTGAGACCGACATCCCCGTGGAGAGGCGACCCGGCTGTCCCCACCGGTCACTTCAGGATCCCAGCAGAAGGGCCCCGCCCAACATGATCAGGATCCAGTCACCACTCCCCGACAACTACACCGCCGCCAGCCCTGCCGAGTTGGAAGCGCGTATTGCCGTCGCCAAGTCGACGCTCGGCAAGGACGTGTTCATTCTCGGACATCACTACCAACGCGACGAGGTGATCCGATGGGCTGATGCCCGCGGCGACTCCTTCAAGTTGGCGAAGCTCGCTTCCCAACGACCGGAGGCCAGCTCCATCGTGTTCTGCGGCGTTCATTTCATGGCCGAGGCGGCTGACATCTTGACCGCAGATCATCAGCGCGTGATCCTGCCCGACCTCAACGCAGGCTGCTCCATGGCGGACATGGCCGACATCGACTCTGTCGAGGAAGCGTGGGAAGCGCTGGCAGCGACCTGCGACATCGAGCGCGTGGTCCCCATCACGTACATGAACAGCGCTGCCAACCTGAAGGCCTTCGTCGGTCGGCACGGCGGTGCGGTGTGCACTTCGTCGAACGCTCGGGCGGTCTTGGAGTGGGCGTTCGAACGAGGCGACAAAGTGTTGTTCTTCCCCGATCAGCACCTCGG
>Ga0335397_10008976_pt1 | contig 12549 bp, 11 predicted proteins | sample MAT04_FD_205740 | JGI IMG/M metagenome (GOLD analysis project Ga0335397, IMG submission 205740) | Freshwater microbial communities from Lake Fryxell liftoff mats and glacier meltwater in Antarctica - MAT-04 (spades assembly) (version 2) ...
TTGCGCTGCTTTGCCGGCACGCGCGTGAGCAGGACCGCCCAGACATTCCAGGCGACGCGATAATAGATCCGCGCCGGCCGCAACGCGCGAGTAATCCGCCGCGGCAAGACCATCGACTCGAAACCGTCGTACAGCGCCACGCCGATCAGAAACAGCCCGATCGGAATTAGAATCAGGCTCATTCTGTCGTCGCTCTGGAATATCTGCTGAAACGACGCCCCGCAGTTCGCAAGATCATTTTGCCGTTATCGTTGCGCTGATTTCTTTACGCTGTGCGTCAGGCCAACAGTTCTGGCACAACGCGGCCTTCGCCGGCGAGGGGGAGCGGGCGACCTAGCCGGTCTTGGATCATCGTGTGCGGGTCGACGCCCAGCAAGTGATAGACGGTCGCCAGGATATCCTTGGGCGAGATCGGCGTCTCGTCCACCTCGCCGGCAATCGCGTTCGTCCGCCCCACGACTTTGCCGCGCGCCGCGCCGCCGCCAGCCAGCACCGTGGAGTACGCGCGGGACCAATGGTCGCGGCCCCCGCCCTGCTTGCTGGTGATCTTGGGCGTGCGGCCGTGCTCCGTGGTGCAGACGATCAAGGTCTCATCCAGCAGCCCTCGGGCTTCCAGGTCCAGTATCAGCGCGCTAAACGCGCGGTCGAAGCCAGGGCCGAGTTGTTCCTTCATCAGCGAATAATGATAAAAGTGGGTGTCCCAGGCGCTGTTGACCAGCTCGAACTCGTCCCACAGCACGGTGGCAAACCGGGCGCCTGCTTCAATTAGCCGCCGGGCGACCAGCGTGCTCTGCCCGAACAGTGTCATGCCATATTGCTCGCGGAGCGGCGCTGGCTCTTTCTCCACGTCCAGCGCGTCACGCATGGCGTTGGTGGTCAGGTAGTTGAAGGCCATCTGCTGGAAGCGATCGAATCCTCGCTGGCCATCTCGCTCTTTGGCGCGCTTGTCGAACTTAGCCCGCGCTTCGTTGAATTGGTCCAGCAAGTTGCGGCGGCGATCAAGCCGGTCCAGCGTCATGCCGGCCGGTAACTCGGCCTCGCGCGAGAGTCCAAATTTGGCGCCCGGCTTCAGCGGGCCGTATGGATCGAAGCAGGTGATCGTCTGCTTGTCGAATGTGTACGTCGACTCCCGCGTCCCCTCCCCTTCAAAGTCCGTCCAAATGGGATCGTAGGCAGAGCCCAAAAAAGCGGCGTACGGTCCGGCGTTGTCGCCCGCGGCGTATTCGCGGCGCGAGCTCAGCCGCCACGGCAGGCCAATATTGCGCGCCACGCCGGGCGGCCCTTCGACCCCGGCCTTGCGATCGAGATATTCCACCACGCTGCCGATGAACGGCCAGTGCCGCGTATCGCGCGGGTTCATCTGCATCGGCACGTCGATCAGCGGATTGGACGTCACCGCGTACGCCACGGCGTGCAGCGGAAACGGATGCGACATCGAGCGCACGACGGTCACGCGATCAATCACCTTGGACGTCAGCGGCAGCAGCTCGCCAATCTGCACGCCAGGGACCGAGGTGGAAATGGCGTCCAGCTCGCCTCGGATTTCGACCGGCGCCTTGGGCTTGGGATCGAATGTTTCTATCTGACTGGCCGCGCCGTAGAGATAGAGCAGGATCACGCTCTTGGCCTGGCCGAAACCAGGGAGCGCCGCGCGGGCGGACGCGGCTTGTGCGGACGGAGGCGCCAGCGACCCCGGCGGCAGAAAACCATCGACGCCGGCCGTGAGCGCCCCCAGGGCGCCAACCTTCAACAGGTCGCGGCGCGAGACGCCGTCGCCCTGCAGATGCTTCGATCCAAGAATTCTAAACATAAGCCCGCCGCCCACTCCTGCCTCGTCACCGTAAGCCCCAAAATCCGACGTGTGCCGAGTGCCCAGTATACGGCGAACCGAGCGAATTGCGAAATTCTGAAAAGGAGCCCGCTAACCAGACTACGAAACGCTTTGGTGCGATCGGATCACCCAAAGAGCGCGAGAAACGCGAAAAGCGGAAAAAACAGCAACATGACGATAAAAAACCCCGCAAGATACCAGTTAGTTTTCCGAAGTCTTCCTGGATCTCTCGCATGTAGGAGCACACCTGCTCCTGTTCCGATCAGCGACCCGATGGCGCTCCCGACAATGATGCCAGTGGGAGTGATCTCTCCACGAGAGGTCATGGCGCCTACGAACGCTCCAAGAAACTCAAAGGCCACAATCGATACGATCACGCGCCAATAGTTAACAACATCACGAAGTGTTACGACTCCCTGCATCTGTGAGCCTCTCCGAAATCCCAATGGACTTCACACAAGCATCACTAACTACCGCGGTTCTTCAAGTGCAATTGATTCTCTAGATCGTCGATCGTGGCGTTCACCCATCTCCTCAGGCAGGGGAGAGAGCAGAAAGTGAACATAAGCCGCGCCCGCTCCTGCCTCGTCACCGTAAGCCCCAAATCCAACGTGTGCCGAGTGCCCAGTATACGGCGAACCGAGCCTTTTGCGAAATTGCGAAAACCGGGGGAGTGTGTCCGTTGGAAGTTGGCTTTCTGGAGCTTCGAGATCAGCGGACTAACCAAACTGGAGTAAGAATAGAAACCATGGCACTACAAACGGAAACGTGAACGCCGCGATCAGCGCAGAGAACAATCCGAATTCGTACCAGCGGGAATCTGGGGAGGTAAACCGCCGCGCAAACCATGCCCCAATGCGCCGACAACTGCAGAAAATGCCATCCAGACCGCAACGGGTATCACCGGCGGACCTAACGCCAGGATGGCGCCAAGCACGACCGCAACGGCCGTGACGCCACCCAACAGGTGTCGCGACCCGAATTGCAGGCGACGATTTTCCATGCCCCATGATACCCAGCGAAACCTTCCGCCGTGCCAGCGATGCTCGAAGCCACTTGAGCGTTTTGAACGCTTAGCGCGCAATCCGTATCTACCAGCCGGCGGTCTTAAGTTCTACGCGCACGACGTAGATGATGAACCGAATCAGGCCGAGGGCGCCTAGCGTCAGTATTGCACAGCCCCAAGATCCCAACATGACTGTGAGGATTAGCCAGCCATCCGGATTGGGTGTTAACAACTCGACCTGGGTGAGAATCGCTGTCGCGGCCATGACGCCTACGATTTCGGTCCATCCACCCCACCAGCCGATGTTGAGACCAACGAACCCTCCGACGACTGCCCAGTAAAGCCCGTAAGACAGAACGCCGATTAGAAAGTTGCCGTTGACTTTGAAAATCATCGCCAGCTCAACAAAGCAGCACGCGCCGAACATCCAAGCAACGACAGCGCCAAGGGCGCCCCCCTTTGCCACTCGCTTGAGCCGCGCCCAAAACTCGGCGGCCGTGAAGCCGTCTTCAGGTGGAAGCTCTTGAATGATTTGGTTGCTGGGGTTTACTGTCGGATTCACTCGCATTGGAGCCACCCCATCTAGTTCAGCTAATTCGACTCTCGAAAACGTCGAACGTTGCCACCAGGGCTATCGATTGGCGCGCTGGGCTTTCGGAGGATGCGTCCAGTTGCGATTTCTTCTAGCTCGGGGGACGTTCGGGTTGGAAAAGCTCGACCACTAACGGATTGATTGGCGGCCGTGGTTGATCGTAATCGTTACGCATGCGCCAGGCGTTGATCCATTGAATGGCCGCAGGTAACACCGTCGCGGACAGAATGGCTGCAACGGTTACGCTTGCCAGCAGACTCGTTAGTCCGAACTGAAACGGACCGCGAGATTCTGAGCGCTGCCAGGTATCAAGGAATAGCCCTATGGCCACCCCCACGAACGCACCGATGATCGTCCAGGCGGCGGTCGATTCGAACTCACTGTGGGTGACCATGCCCTCGAACGCTCGACCGATGGCAAATCCAACGGAAGTGAATAAGATTACGGACCAAATCACCTTGGATGTGAGGATCGTCCAGAGGGCTTGCCCGGAGGATTTCATGCGGTCCATCCTACCGCGCGGGTCGCTCCGTTGCGAAGGAATCGAAAGCGCCCGGCCGAGTGGCCGCGCAAGATCGCGCATAGCCGCGGCCGCCAACTAGATAGCGCGCAAGATTTCGCTCGCTGCGTTTTTGCCGCAGGTTCCCATCACGCCGCCGCCGGGATGGCTGGCGGCGCCGCAGAGGTAGAGGCCGGCGATCGGCGTGTGGTGGTCTGCGCAGCCGACAACAGGGCGGAGCGAAAAGAGCTGCCCTAGCGTCATGGCGCCTTGAAAGATGTTGCCGCCCGTCAGGCGGAACGTGCGCTCCAGATCCAGGGGGCTGACGACCTGGCGGTGCAGGATCGCCGCCGGCACGTTCGGCGCGTAGCGGGCGAGCACTTCGACACAGCGATCGCCGAACGCCTCTTTGCGATCGTCCCAATTTCCTTCGGCCAACTTGTACGGCGCGTATTGCACGAACATCGAGAGGATGTGCCGCCCCGGCGGCGCGATCGTGCGGTCGACGCTCGTTGGCATCGTGATCTCCAGCACCGGCTCATCGCTCGGACGACCCTGCTTGGCGTCGTCGTACGCGCGCTCCAGATAGTCCATGTCGGGGCCAATGTGCATGGTGCCGTGATGGCAAGGCGCCACGCCGTGTTCGTCTGGCTGCGTGGCCAGCGCGTCGCCGGTAAAGCGCGGCGGCTCGGAGAGCGCGAAATTGATCTTGGCCGAAGCGCTCGAGTAGTCGATCGCCGAGACCGCGCGGCGGAAGCCCTCCGGCAGATCGCTCGGTTGCAAGAATCGCTCGAACGTCCAGTGCGGATCGACGCTCGAAGCCACGCTGCGGGCGTCCAACTGCTCGCCGGTGGCCAGTCGCACGCCGACGGCGCGGCCGCCTGAGACGTTGATACCGGCCACTTCCACTTCGCGGCGAATCTCAACGCCCAGATCGCGGCCGGCGCGTTCGATCGCCGCGGTGAGTCCGCCCATGCCACCTTCGACATATCCCCACACGCCACGGGCGCCGCCGGCCTCGCCCATCACGTGATGCAGCAACACGTAGCCGGCTCCAGGCGCGGAGATGGGAGCGAACGAGCCGATGATGGCGTCGGTGGCAAGCGTCGCCTTCAGCACGTCGGTCTCAAACCAGCGATCGAGCAACGGGCGAATGGCGCCGGTCATTAATTCGATCGCCGCCGGCATGTCTTCGCCCAGTTGGCCCAGCCCACGTTGAATGCGGTAGAGCGACAACAGATCCGCGACGCGTTTGCGTAGACCAATTTTTCGCCAGCCGCGCGGCATGGGGAGCGGATCGGGGGCGCGGGCCGATAGCATCGGCTCGATCGTGGCGGCGACTCGTTCGAGCAGCGCCTCGTAGCGCGGATAGGCCTCGGCGTCTCGCGCGCTGAACCGGCCGATCTCGCGCTGGTTCAAACCAGGCTCAGGCCCCATCAGCAGACTGCGGCCGTCGGGCAGTGGCGTGAAGGACGACGGACTGCGCCGCAAGATTTTCAATCCGTAGTGATCCAGCCGAAGTTCTTTGATGATCTGAGGCGAGAAGAGGCTGAGGACGTACGCGGCCGTTGAGACTTTGTAGCCGGGCCACAGCGCCTCGGTCACGCAGGCGCCGCCCAGCACCTCGCGGCGCTCCAGCACGCACACCTTCTTGCCGGCGCGGGCCAGATACGCCGCGGTGACCAATCCATTGTGACCGCCGCCGATGATCAGGCAGTCGTATTTTGCGTTCGCAGGCGTCATCGGTGGCTCGTTCCCGTGGTGCTCGCTGGTTCGCGCCTGGAGCGCGAGGGCAAATGAATGTCATCCAAGCCTACCTCCGACTGCCGCGGAGCGAAAACCGTTTGCGCGTTGACCGCGGAGAGATTCAACGAGCGGCCATCCGTCCCAGCCGATCTAACCGCGAAAGACAGGTAAATCCGGGCGCGGTTCGTAGCTGCCCATGAGGGCGTCTTGGCAGGCCAGGCATACGAGTCCGCGCTCCTGGCCATCGTGCGTGCCGCGATGCGCGTGGTCTGTCACGCAGTCCGCGAGCGCGTGGCGGGCGCGAATACCAGGCAGATCCAGATAGCAATCAAAGTAGACCCACTCGCGGCAATTGCTGCTCCAGGGCTGGCCACGGAAGGTTTTACGAAATCGCTGCTCGTTCAGCGCCTGCTCGACCGCGCGAAGATGTTCGCAAACCATGCGAGGTCTCTGCGCAGCGGTTATCGCCTGGGCGCGGCGGCCGGCAGACGAGCGACGTCGACCGGTAGTTGCAACATCTCGTGGCGCAAGAGCGCGATGATCTCAGGGGAGCCGCTGTAATACTTCCAGCCGTGGCTCCGTTCGATCGAGGCGGCGACGTTCAACTGTTTGACCTTCGATTGATCGGGCCCAAGGCGCGCGAGATCGGCGACGCCCGTCGCGCCCATGGCCGGCGCCCCTTTGCGTCCCCACAGAAATGGATAGAAGCGGAGCACGGCGTCGTCAGGATTGACGGTGATCGCCATCCGCGAGACTTGCGAGCAGGCGCGCTCGTGCGGTCCGCCGCTGGCGAGCCAATCGTTATCGAGCGCTGGCGCCAGGAGCGTGGCATGGATCGCCCGGGGGGGTGGCGCAGAGGCCCGCGTCAGTCGTCGCCCTTCGAGCGCGCCGCCCCCGAGCACGTGCAGCCCGCCGGTGACAATCCGCGCGCCGGAGCAATATCCGGCCACGCTCACCGGAGACTCGGGCCCGATGCGTTCGAGAAAACAGGCGAGCAAGTAGCCTTCGAGATTCGTCCGCTGGGCGTTCGCCTGCGCCGTTTGGCGGACGCGCGCGCTGACCGGGGCGGTGGGCCAGGACCAGACGATGCACTGCATCTCCAGCGCGGGGCTCGCGCCCAACTGCAACTGGCGAAATAACTCCTGGCCATCCTGCGCAGCTTCGTCCGGGCTGGTGTCGTTGCCGTGGACAAAGACCGCTTTTACCGCGGCCGGTGTGCCGGTCTTCAATAGCTCGTCCAAGGTCGAGGCTGCCCAACCTGTCGCGGCGACGTAGCGCCAGACGTCCGGCAAGAACTGAACGGCCTCGCCGCCGGGAATGCTCTCGGCCAGTTTGCGCGTGCTGACCATCCACAGCGATTGCGACGGCGCCCTGCGCGGCGCGGCAGGCACGGCGGGGCCAATCGCGTTTGCGCCCACAGCTACAGGAGCGGAGCCTGCGTCGGAGATCCACGTCGTGGTCGCTGTTTTGGAATCTCGAATGTAGACTGAACGCGGCGCCGGCGATGGTCTGTTTGCCAAAATGGCTGGGTTGACCGACGCGCGATTGTAGACGCTTGTGGGGGGCGAAACGGGCGCGATTGTCGCGGGCGTGTTCGCGGCAGGCGCGCCGTAGGTTGGCGCGCGGGGGAATGCTGGTTGCGCACGTGACGCGGAGGGGATGGAGAGCCAGACGAGCGCGAGCATCGCGACGATCGTGAACCACCGCGCATGCTGTAGACAGTAGCGTGTCATCAATTCGTTCTGGCGGTCCGCGATAACTCGAAACCTCGATCCACGTAATTCCGCCCGTACACCGCGCCCGGCGAGGCCGGTCTCCGCTGGCAGGGCAAGTTGAGCACGCCGCGCAAAGAGTGCTTTGTCTTTCATTCGGCAGCTAACCAGCGTCGTCACAACAACAATTACAGGCGGGGAATCATAACACGGCGCCCCAAAAACGACCGACACCGACTTGCGGCGACGGGCGTGGCCTTCGATCACAACCCAGCCCGCTCGAAATGCCCAAACGCCCGCTACCAAGGCGCCTGTGGACCCGTCCGCGCGGCGCCCGTTGTGCTAGCAGATCCGCTTGCCCGATCGCTCGGAGTCGAACGGACGCCACGATCCAACAGGCGGAATCCCAGCGCTGGCCCCGATTGCGGACACCCTGTGGGGGGTTATGATCGGAGAGAGCGAAGAAGTTCCGGCGGGATCGCGCAACTGCTTTCAGGCAGAAAGCACTGGCGCCACGCGCCGAAATCAGTCTAGTTGAAGATGGCGCCGGCGCCGGTCGGCGAGATTTTTTTGCCGATCGCCGCTTCCGAGTTTACCGCTACTTAGATTACTGCCGAGGCCGCGCGAGGATTTATGCAAGCAATCATTGGCGTCGATGGTTCGGACGGTAGCTGGGAGGCGGTTCGCCAGGCTGGGGCGATTCTGTCCCCGGAGCACGACCAGGTTGTGCTGTACTACGCGCCCCCCAGATTTCAGCAGCGCGGTGAATTGCGTCCTGACCAACAGTTGGGTCCGCACGCCCAGGAGCGGCTGACGAATGACATCTTCGACCAGGCGACGGCGCTCTTGCCGGCCGGGTTGCGCGAGCGCGCGGCGCGCGTGGTCGACGAGCAGCACGCGCGTCTGGGCATCACGGCCGCGGCGGATCGATACGACGTGGGTCTGATCGCGGTTGGCGCCCGCGGATTGAGCAAGATGACGGACCTGCTGCTGGGGAGCGTTACGCGCGCCACCATTCGCAGCACCAGTCGGCCGGTGCTGGTCGCCCGCCCGCCGGTCCGCAGACACGATGACACACCGTATCACGTTCTGTGGGCAGTGAACGAGACGCCCGCGCTGGCCGGACCGGTGGAGTCGATCCGACGGTTCTCGTGGCCCGCCGGCGCCACCGGCCGCGTGATCCACGTCGTGCGACCTTCGGTTGGGATTGAGGTGCCCTCTTGGTTTGAGGAGCGCGTCGGGCACGATAAAATCTTTAGCGCTGCTTGGGACGCTGAGTTCGAGGCAGATCGCCAGAAAAAGCTGGCGGAGCTGACGGAGTATTGCGCGCAATTGCCGGCGCCGTTTCAGTGTCCGCCCACCGTGGAAGTGGGCGAACCGGCGAAGACAATCATCGATACTGCCGAAGTGGAACGGGCCGATCTGGTGATTGTGACAACGCGCGAAATGAATGCGCTGCAAAGATTCATCGTCGGTAGCACGGCGGATAAGTTGCTGCAGTACGCCACCTGCTCCGTGCTGGTGCTGCATCCGTCGGCATAATCGTTGGTTCTGCGACAGGTTTTTGCGACCGCGTGGAGGCTCTATGTTTCGCATCGTCCGATTCATCGCGCTGCTGATTGCCTTTCCGATTGCGGCAATCGCCCTGGGGGAGGACCAATCGCCCTCATCCGCAGGAAAAGGGGGAGGCAAGACCCGCCCTGGCCCGGCAGCAGCAGAAGGCGAAAAGCAAACTCCGGCCGAAGGCGCGCCTCTGCGCGATCCGAGCATGCTGGTCCGCCTGGTCCGCAGCCAGGCCTTGCAGGATGACCTGCAATTGAAGCGGGAAGCGCGCCAGGCGATTGCCGATCTGGTCGCCGAGGTGGAATATCCGTTATTTCAAATTCGCGACTATCCCGCGGAGCGAAAGCGCGACACGCTCAATCAATTGAGCGACAAGGTCGAGAACTCTTTGCGCGAGAAGCTGACCGAGACAGAGCATGCGCGGTTGAAAGAAATTGTACTGCGGGCCCATGGCTGGCCGGCGCTATTGACGCCATCGCGGGCCGAGGCGCTGCGGCTGACCGAGGCGCAGATCTCGCAGATCCAACAAGCGCTCAGCGAACCGGCCCCCGCCGAAAAAGAAAAGGCCACGCCCGTCGACGCGCGGATCCAAAAGCTGCTCACGGCCGACCAAAAGAGCGCACTCGCAGCGCTGGTGGGCAAATCGTTCGATTTCTCCAAGGTTCCGCAGCTCGCCGCGCCGGCGCCGGAATTGCGCGACGTGACCGATTGGGTCAATACGCAGCCGCTGAAGTTAAGCGACCTGCGCGGCCGGGTTGTGGCGCTTCACTTCTTTGCCTTTGGATGCAGCAACTGCGTGAACAACCAACCGCACTACAAGGACTGGCACAAACGCTACGCAGGCAAGGACGTGACGGTGCTGGGAATCCACACGCCCGAGACGGCGCGCGAACGCGACGTGGAAAACCTCCGCGCGGACGCCAAGACCCGAGGGCTGGAATACCCGATTGCCGTTGATGGCAAGGCCAGCAACTGGACCGCCTGGAGCAATCACATGTGGCCCAGCGTCTACCTGATCGATCGGCGCGGCTACGTCCGCTATTGGTGGTACGGCGAGCTCAACTGGCAGGGCGCGGAGGGCGAAGCGTGGATGCGGAGCCGGATCGACGAGCTACTGGCCGAAAAGGAATAGACGCCGTCAGTCGCTTTGCGCACTCCGGCGCGCGGGAGCGTAACTCGAAATGACGCCGGGGCTGTCTACCGCTTGGACTTTTGCTTCTTAACCGGCTCAGCAATTAAATCCGCGTGCTTCTCGCGTACTTTGCGCGCGTGTGGAAGCGAATTGCGGCGGACGTATGGGTCGTCCGGGTTCTCGTTGGCGTAATCCTGGTGGTAGTCTTCCGCCTCGTAGAACGCCTCGAGCGGCTCCAACGTCGTGGCGATTTTGCGATACTTTTTCGCGTCGATCAGCGACTTGATCTTGGCTTCCGCTTCTTTGCGCTGCTCCGGATTGGCATAGAAGATCGCCGAGCGATACTGGGTGCCGACGTCCGGGCCTTGGCGGTTGAGCTGCGTGGGGTCGTGCGAGTCAAAGAAGACGTCCAGCAATTGATCGTAAGTGATCACCGCCGGATCGTACGTGACGCGGATCGCCTCGGCGTGGCCGGTGATGCCGGAACTGACCTGGCGGTAGTCGGCCGTCGCGGCGTCTCCGCCAGAGTAACCGCTGACCACATCGCTGACGCCCTTGAGTTGTTGGAACGAGGCCTCGGAGCACCAGAAGCATCCGCTGGCAAAGACGGCCGTTTGAGGACCCTTGGCGCTGTCCGACTTCTTCGAGTCTTTCGATTCGTCGGCTTGTGCATCGCCCTGAGCGCTGGCTTGTTTGACGCTACCAGTTTTACCGCTGCTGGCTTTACTGCTACCGGTTGTTGCGTCCGCGTTTTCCGCGGCGGGATCCGCAAGCGACGCCAGCTTGGCGCTCTCGGTAAAATTGAGCGACTCAGAATTCAGGCAGAAGCGCAACCCCGTGGGGCGCGGGCCATCGTCAAAGACGTGCCCAAGGTGACCATCGCAACGAGCGCAGACAATTTCAACGCGGAGCATGCCAAGTTTGGTGTCTTTGTGATCTGCGACGTTATCCATCGCGACCGGTTGAAAGAAGCTGGGCCAACCGGTGCCAGACTCGAACTTGGATTCCGAAGAGAACAGCGGCAGCCCACAACAGACGCAGCTATAGACGCCCTCTTTTTTGTTATCCAGCAGCGTTCCGCAGAAGGGATCTTCGGTCCCTTTGCGCCGCGCGACAACGTACTGCTCTTTGGTCAGCCGCTTACGCCACTCGGCGTCGGTGAACTTGACGCGCGGCGACTCGACAGGTCCGACGAGCTTGCCGTCGCGATTGTAGACGTAAACAAAAACGCTATCCGCGCTCGAATGTTTGTCTGAACGGGCGTGAGCGTTAGGCGCGGCGTTGGCGCCGGGATTTGCTCGCTTCGTCTCGGCGGCAATCACCGCCGCGAGAGTCAGCGCTCCCACTGCAACCAACGCGCTAACAACATGAACCATGCGCATGAGATGATGTTCCTCCGACAAACCAGCCCCAGAACGGTCGGACACCCATCGCCACTTGGGATAGTATAATAGTCGCAATCCGCCGTTGCGAGACAAGACATCCGGGTAACAACCCCACACCGGAGCCCGATACTCGTTCCGCAACCCTACGTCACTCCCCTGCCCTGCCCGGTTGCCGGAACGCTCGGAAACCCCGATCGAACGGTCCCCCGGTGAACTCTGACTGGGACTCCGCCGGCTGTTTCCCTGCCAGATGGCCTACCGGCGATGCCCGCCGAAACAAACCCGCGTGCCGCACATTTTCAGGCCTTTTCCGGCAATTGCCGCCGTGGTTTCGATGGCACTCATCTACTACACAACGACTACCACGGCTGTGCACGCTAACTGTGCCTAAGAGAAAGCCAAAATAAATGCTCGCAATTCCCCTTAATTTTGCGTTAACAGCCAGGCGTTTCCTTTGCCTGGTTGTGTCTGCCGCGACGATCCACGGAGTCATACTCGCGTGGCCGCAAGACAGTTTCGCAATCGAGCCCCGATCCGCGGAATCCACACTGGCGTTTCCGGGCGCCGAGGGCTTTGGGCGCTTTGCCCGTGGTGGGCGCGGGGGCGACGTGTATCACGTCACCAATCTGCAAGACGCCGGCCCAGGCTCATTGCGAGATGGACTGCAAACTGCGACCGGTCCGCGAACGATCGTCTTCGACGTCTCTGGCAATATCGAGCTGAAGACGCCTCTCAAGCTGACCGCGTCCAACATCACGATCGCCGGACAGACAGCGCCAGGGGATGGCGTGTGCGTTAAGGACCAGACGTTTCAGATCGCGAAGGCGTCACACATCATCGTGCGCTACATGCGCTTTCGCCTGGGAGACGAAAACAAGCCTGAGCAATCGGGGCCGGACTGCGTGAACACCAACGACGTCAGTGATTTGATCTTCGATCACATCTCGGTCTCCTGGGGCATTGATGGCAATCATGACCTCCGCCGCGGCGGCAAGTTCACGCTGCAATGGTCGATCTATGCCGAGGCGCTGAACCACAGCCCGCACAACAAAGGCGCGCACGCCATGCTGGCTTCGTTCCGCG
>Ga0335397_10008980_pt1 | contig 12545 bp, 9 predicted proteins | sample MAT04_FD_205740 | JGI IMG/M metagenome (GOLD analysis project Ga0335397, IMG submission 205740) | Freshwater microbial communities from Lake Fryxell liftoff mats and glacier meltwater in Antarctica - MAT-04 (spades assembly) (version 2) ...
CGTGGCGCCGCCGATGACAAACGCCGACGATCCCCCGACCATCGACAACGCGGCTTCGATATTCCCCGCGACCTCAACGCCCTCGCAACGCCAAGTGGCATTCGCTGTCACGACGATATTGCGGCGTCCGGGCAGGGGGCGGCCGATCGAGTCGAACGTCTTACGCCCCATCACAATCGGATGCCCCATCGTAATCCGCTTGAAGTAAGCGAGCTCGGCGGGAAGGTGCCACGGCATCTTGCCGGCCAGGCCGATGACATTGTTGTGCGCAATCGCGACGATGAGATTCAACAAAATAGACTCGCCACCTTATACAGCGATCGGCGCTTTGATGGCCGGATGGGGGTCGTAGCCGTCCAAGGTGAAATCCTCAAACGCGAAGCCAAGGATGTCGCTAACGGCCGGGTTGAGTCGCATCAGTGGTGAGGCGCGCGGTGAACGTTCGAGTTGTTCACGCGCCTGGTCGAGATGGTTGGCGTACAGATGCGCGTCACCGAGCGTATGCACGAAGTCACCCGCTTTCAAGCCGCACACCTGTGCCACCATCATCGTCAGCAGCGCGTATGAAGCGATATTGAACGGCACCCCGAGAAAGATATCGGCGCTGCGTTGATAGAGCTGGCATGAGAGCTTGCCGTTGGCGATATAGAACTGAAAAAACGCATGGCACGGTGCCAGTGCCATCTTCGGAATGTCGGCCACGTTCCACGCTGAAACAATCATGCGGCGCGAATCGGGATTGGTTTTGATTTGCTTGATCACGTCCGCGATCTGGTCGATGTGACGGCCATCCGGCGTCGGCCATGAACGCCACTGAAACCCATACACAGGGCCCAGATCGCCTTCGGCATCTGCCCACTCGTCCCAGATGGTGACCTTGTTGTCTCGCAAGTAGGCAATATTGGTGTCGCCCTTCAAGAACCAAAGCAGTTCGTGAATGATCGACCGCAGATGCAATTTCTTGGTAGTCAGAAGCGGAAAGGTCTGATCAAGCGCAAAGCGCATCTGGTAGCCGAATACCGAGCGCGTGCCGGTTCCGGTCCGGTCCGACTTGTCCACACCGTGGTCAAGAACATGGCGCATCAGCGCCAGATAGGTGTCATCGACGTGCGTCATGCGTGCTCCTTGCCAATAACCGAGATGATACTTGCCACGGCATCATCGACCGTTGTTTTGTCGGTGTCGATGGTCAGGTCGGGCCGCACCGGCAATTCATAAGCGTCGCTGACGCCGGTAAACATGCTGATCTCGCCGCGCCGTGCGCGGGCGTACAGCCCCTTGGTATCACGGCCTTCGCAGACGCTGAGCGGGGTCGAGAGATAGACGAGGATGAAGCGGCCGACCTGCTCGACTTTCCGGCGTGCGTTCAACCGGGCGGCTTCATAGGGTGCGATTGCGGCGGAGATCACGATGCCGCCGTGTTTGACAACCTCGGCGGCGACAAACGCAATGCGTTCGATGTTGGTATCGCGATCCTGCCGCGAGAATCCGAGTTCACGCGAGAGGTTGGTACGCACCACGTCGCCATCAAGCATCGTCACGGGCCGGGCATAAGTCGATTGGATGGCTGCGGCTAACGCCGTGGCGATCGTTGACTTGCCCGCGCCCGACAATCCCGTAAAAAAAATACAAACACCGCGGTGCTGCTCGGGTAAACGAAGGTCGGGGATGGCAGTCATGTCACGATTTTAGAGCTTTCGTGTCTGCGTTTCGACGCAAGACGCACAATTGAAAACGCCCCGCGGTGCGGGGCGTTCAAAGCAATCACCTTGGTCTATTCGGCTTCTTCGCCCGACAGCTTGTAGGTAATCGCCAACTGCGCGATATAACCCGCCGAGTCCGGTTCAAACCGGCACGAACCGGAATTGATCACGTTCATTGCCGCCCGGTCGAACACGCGACGTGGGTTGGCATTGGCCACCTCAACGCTGATGGCTCTACCATCCGCGCCGACCGTTACCGCCAAGGTAACCGTGCCTTCGGTGCCGGCGCGTCGTGCTTCGCGCGGGAATGACGCTTGGAAGGCGGCGGCGCAGTCGCGACGATTGGTGATCGAGCCGAAGCCGCGCGGACCCACTGGGCGCGCAACCGGGGCCGGTGGCGCCGGTACGTACACTTGAGCGGGCGGCGGCGTCGAGACCGCTTGAATGACCGGTGCGGAAGTCGTGACCGTTGGTGTGACTTCCGATACCGGCACGAAATCCGGTGGTGGAGGCGTATCGGGCTTTGGCGGCTTCTTTGGCGGTGGTGGTGGCGGTGGCTCCGGCGGCTCCGGTGGGAGCACGATTTCAGCGATGCTGACAGGCACCACGGCCTTGACAAATTTCTGTCCGACACCACTGAGGATCAGCCACAGCACGAACGCGTGTGTACCGACCACAAAGATGATGCCGGTCATGTGCTTTTTCGGGTCGCGCTGCTTCTGCGCCCAGCCGGACATGATGATCATACTTTGGGATTCTGAACTAGGCGTACTCATGAACGCGTCCCCAGCCTGTAATTCTTAATGCTCGACGATAGTCGTTTAACGTCTGTGCGGGTCATCGGAATTGCTCGCCACCAACGATGGCGATCTTTTGTAGGCCGCGACGTTGTGAATTGGCCAGCACGAATGCCACCACTTCATAACGAGCGGCTTTGTCTGGCCGGATCATCATGTTGGGCTGCGGCACATACTTCGCCGCATCAACCATGTTGGTATCCAGCGTGACGCGGTCAACAACAGCGCCATCCCAAAAAATCTGGCCGTTGCGATCAATATCGATCCTAAACTCCATTGGCTTTTCCAAGCTCGGTGGAGAGTTGATCGGCATCTCTAGATTGACTGAATGCAACTGAATGGGAATGGTGATGATCAACATAATGATCAATACCAGCATCACGTCGATTAACGGCGTGGTGTTGATGTCCATTATCGGTTCGCCTTCGCCGCCGCCCTCTGAACCTACATTCATACTCATGCTTTGTCTCCGAAATGCCCTGCGAGGCGACCTGCGTCGCCGTCAAGTGGATCTTAGTTGGTGGTCGGGTCCGTGACAAAAGCCACTTTGACCAAGCCGACTTCCTGAAGCGCCAGAATTGCCCGGCCGAAAGGCTCATACGGGGAATTAATATCGCCGCGGATATGTACCTCAGGCGGTGGCTTGTCGGCTTTCTTTGCCGCGTCACGCGCTCGGCGGAGCTTGTCTTTCAAGTCTTCCGAGTCCTTGACTGCGGCGTCATAAAAGAACAACTTGCCCTGTAGATTCACCGACAAAATGATGTTCTCCGGCTTGGCTTCCTGCATCGCGTTCGGTTCCAGCGGCAGCTTGACCTTCACCGAGGTCGTCACCACCGGAATCGTGATCAAAAAGATGATCAGTAGTACCAGCATCACGTCCACAAGCGGCGTGGTGTTGATGGTTGAGTTCAGGGCCTCATCGGCCTCCGAACCCCCAATTTTGATGCCCATGGTGGCGGCCTACTTCTTGACGTTTGCGGAGGCGAGCAACACAGAGTGAACGTCCGAGCCGAAGGCCCGGATGTGATCCATGCTGAGCTTATTCTTGCGGACGATAAAGTTGTAACCGAGCACCGCCGGAACCGCAACCGCGAGACCGATGGCGGTCATGATCAGCGCTTCGCCGACCGGGCCTGCGACCTTGTCGATGGATGCCTGACCGGTGGTGCCAATCTTGACCAGCGCGTGGTAGATGCCCCAAACCGTCCCGAATAGACCAACGAACGGGGCGGTAGAGCCGACCGTCGCGAGGAACGCCATACCGTCACCCATGCGACTTTGCACGTTGTCCATTGCACGACTGATACCCATGGTGACCCACTCGGAGAAGTCAATCTGCCCGAGCAGCCCGGTGTGTTTTTGCGTTGCCTCCAAACCTTTTTCTGCGATGAAGCGAAACGGGCTCTCTTCCTTGAGCGTATCGGCACCGGCGCGAACCGAGCCCGCTTGCCAAAACGTCGCTTCTGCTTCGCGCGCCTGTTTGGCAATTTTTGCGCCCTCATAAAGCTTGGTAAAAATGATGTACCAACTGCCGATCGACATGATCACCAGGATGGCGAGTGTGATCTTTGAAACAGCATCACCGTGCTCAAGCATGGCGGCAAAACCAAATGGATTTTCTTCCGCAGCGGACTTCGGTGCTGCGGGTTTCACTGCGGCGGCGGGCGCTGCGGCGGGTGCTGCGGCGGGTGCTGCCGCGTCAGCGGCCTTGGGTGCCTCAGCAGCAGGCGTGGCTGGAGTCTGTGCGTAACTTTGGGCGCTCACGCCTCCAAAACCCACCAGCGCAGTGCAGACCATCAAACGAGCAAAAATCATGTGCATGTAATCTCCAATTTAGCCGTACCAGTGCGGCTTCAAAGCAATAGAACGATAGGTGAACGATAGTTACCGACTGGGCCGGCTTCTTTGAAACGGAAAAATATTTTAAACTAAACGAGCTCCATTTGGCGAGCCGATCGGCCCAATCATACGTGGATTGCGAACGCGTGACTTAAAACAGTGCGACGGCCTGATACGGATATGCGGCAATCGTTGCAAAAGATGTTAATTTGTTGAAGGCTGGCTACCGCCAAGGCCGACTCCTGTGCCGCCCGAACGTTCGGGGGTGACCGGACAAATTTCTCCGCGTTTGAACGCCCGGTGCGCTCAATCCCGGTTTGTAACCAACATAACAATGAGCAAGAACCACGCCATGCAGTCAACGTCGGTGCTGATTAAAACGGCAAAGGGGCTTGAAGAGATCGATAAGCGCACCTATAAGCTCGCCGGTCGGCTGCGTGCATTGCTGTTCATGATTGACGGCCAGCGCACCTTGGGGCATTTGCTTGATCAGGCCGGAAGCATGGCTGATACGTTGGAGAGGCAGCTTGGGGAATTGGCAGTGCAAGGGTTCATTGGGGCTCTTGTCGCGGAACCCGCTGCTGGCGCGGGTCCCCGGTTGCCTTCCATCGAGTCTGGCGGGCCGGTGTCAGTGGGCCCTGGCAGTTTGCCCCTGTCGACAGCGGCTGAGGCGGCACCGCCGCCCGCGCCGCGACTGGTGCCGATCGAGGAACTCAAAGCGCGCCTGACAAAAATGCTCTCTGAGTCGCTCGGCATGCGCGCGATGTTTATGACTGCACAGATTGAGAGCGTGAAATTGCACCAAGAACTGGCGTTGGTAATCGACGAGATCGCCCGATCCATCGCCCTGTCGAATGGCGTCAAGGTCGCCGAGCAATGGCGGCAGCGCGCTCGGACGTTGGTTGGGATTGCCGCTTGAGCTAGCGGACGCGGTCGTTTTAAGAGGCGGCGTGGTCGAGCGTATCCGTAAGGCTGCTTGGCCGATCGACCGCGCCCAGACGCCAACCGCTGTCGGCGAGCTCGCTGCCATCGGCACAGCGTACCCATATCCCGCCCCCCGCCGGCGTATTGAATATGCGGCCAGGGGCTCGCGAACTAGCAATCGTGCAATATGGTTGACTACTGCAAGGAGTAGGCACGTTTTTGTCCGGCATCTAAACAGCGCCGGGCATCGCCCCGGCACCGTTTAGGTGCCGAGCCCCGCCAACATAGCGCAGGCGTGTCATTGCGTGGGGTCTTGCCGGAAGCATCTGATTGATCCGACGCGGAATCTGCTTCAGCATATCGGCCCCGCAAACAGGCGAAAAAAAAGGCGGACCGAAGTCCGCCTTTCAATTTGAAACAATTACCGTACCGGTTAGAACTTGAACCGATAGGTGGCAGACACATACACAAACCGGCCGCGTGGATCGTATTGATAAACGTCGTATCCAGACTGGAACTGACTGCCATTGCTAATAAACAGAGGCGGGTCCTTATCGAACACGTTTTTAGCGCCGACCGTGAGTTTCAAATTCTTGATGCCCTTGTACGAAAGCACCAAGTCATAAAGTGCTTGGCTGGTCACGAATTGGCGGTTGCCGTTCAGATCAGCAGCCATCTCATAGCCTTTGTAATAGTTCTGTGTGAGCGTGCCGGAAAAATCGCTCAGGCTGTAGGTTGCACTCAGATTGTGCTTCCATTTGAGAATCACACCCGTTGCTGCTGCCACCAGTGGATCGCCATCCGGACGAACAGTCGTGCCGACACTCCGCTCCAACTCACCAGCAGGCGTCGTCAGATCGTACTTGTCCATGTACGTGCCCTTGAGGCCCAACTCAAGGCGGCCGGGACCCAACTTCTCCCTGTAACGGAGATCGATATCTGCGCCGCTTACCTTGACACTACTCACGTTCCCCGCCAGCTGGCGAACGAGCGTAATTTCATTGGCACCGTTGACTTCCACAAACGCTGCCGCGCCAGCGACGCCACGACGGAAATCAGATACCAGCTGCTGCGCCGACGGTGCGGCAATCAGGCCCTTCACCTCAATGTTGAAAATATCAACGCTCGCAGTGACGGAAGCGATCGGAGAGATCACAGCACCGAAGCTCCACTGTTTGGATGTCTCGGGTTTGAGGTTTGGGTTACCACCACCGATCGAGGTGACTTGAATATTGCCATTTCCCCGGAACGCGGGATCAATGAACTGTTCGGTCGTGTTAATTTGTTGTGGGGTAAACAGGTCGGGAAGGGTTGGCGCTCTGAAGCCAGTGCCGATTGAGCTACGCAGCAGTACTTGCTTTATGGGCGTCCAACGGATGCTCGCCTTATAGTTACTCGTTTTGCCGAAGTCACTATAGTTGTCCTCGCGGATCGCAAAATTAGCCTCGATGTCTTTCGTGATCGGCGCGTTAACCTCGGCAAACACCGCCCAGACATTTCGCTTTGCATCGATCGGTTGAAGCGCGGAGCCTTGCCCGATGATGTCACCACTCCCCGCGGCCGCGCTCGGAGACAGAATATATTTCTCGTCGCGCACCTGTATGCCGCCAGCCATCGCCAAGGGACCCCCAGGCAGATCCATGATGGTGCCGGCAAGTTTGGCGTCAACGCCATTGTTCTTGGATTCCGAACCGATGGTTGCGCCTTTATATTTCGTTCCGTCAATCAACGTGTTAAGCGCCGGTGATTGCACGCCCCCTGCAGCCCAAGGGTTCCAATTGTTGGCGGGGTTGTTCAGGACTCTTGTGAGTTCGAACATCGACGCGAAGCCATCGATCACCGCGCCTTTAGTCTCGCTGTTGTTGGTCGTGTACGCCGCTTCATAGTCGAGCGTTCCAATCGACCCTTTGGAGCCGATTACCACGCGGTCTTGCTTCGCGACGTCTCTCGTGGTCCGCGGGCCGATCAAGAACGTGCGCTGACTTACCGCCAACGGCTGGCCCACCATGGCACCCAGCCCGACCGAATTGAGATAGGTCGCCGCGAATGCGTAGTTGGGATTGGACGGGAAAATCAGCAGCGCCGGTGCAACAGTGGTCCCGGCGAATCGGCTATTGCCGATAAAAAATGCCTGCCGAAGCGGCGCCGGCTGGATGGCATTGGTAAATGTGTTCTCGGAGTAGAGAGCGTCTACGAAAATTTCATTGGTATCGTTAAGTTTGAACCGGAAATTGGCCGATCCGCCTTGATACTCGCGCTGCGGCACCAGACCAACAAATGGCCCGGTGTCGAAGGTGCAGTTTGGCCCTAGTCGCGCTGTGCTTAACCCAGAACCACCCGTAAAGCCCAAGCCCGAACGGGGAACCATCAGGATATTCCCGCATTGTCCCAATGCTGCGCTGGGGTTACCGTAACCCGTGCCGGAAATACCAAACGGATTGGCTAAGGATCGGCCGTTTGTGAGGGGCTCACCAATTGCACTGGTCGGAAAGCCGCGCCAAACGCCCTCAATGCGACCGGTTTCCGTCGCGCCGCCCGCGTAAAAGGGCAATCTAGTGTCCGATTTTGAAAAGTCGCGCGCAGCGCCCAACAACTGGTCTTCTTTTTCTTTCGAGTATGACGCAACCACGGAGAAGCGACCTGAATTGAAGCCACCAACAATGCTGAACTTTTCCGCTTCGGCCCCGCCGCTGCGTGTTGGTTTACCAGACATGGCACCAATTTCAATGCCGTCGAAAGTCTTGCGCATGATGAAGTTGATCACGCCGCCGATCGCATCGCTACCATACACCCCGGACGCGCCATCCTGCAGCACTTCAACGCGCTCAATTGCACCAAGCGGAATGGCATTGACGTTCACCGAGCCGCCGCCGCCGCCGGCGAATACCGATAAGCGCCGCCCGTCAACCAACACCAGCGTTCTCGACCCACCGAGGCCGCGAAGTGACACCGAGGATTGACCATAAGTTGATAGCCCGGAGAGTGCCGCGCTAACGACATTGCCAGCCGACGACACCGAGGAGATCTGGCCCAGCAGTTCCTCAGTTGTTTGCGCACCGCTTCTGTCAATGTCTACGCGCGTGATAATCGTAACGGGCAAGGCCGTTTCCGCATCGAGGCGCTTAATGTTGGAGCCGGTTACTTCAATCTTCTCCACCTTTTGTGGGACGGGTGCCGGCGCTTGCGCGAACGCCGAGCCATACATGCTTGCTGCCAGTGCGCCTGCAACAGCCGCCGGCAAGATTCTCAACTTTAACTTCATTGCGTAACCCCCTTGTTGAACAATCAACGATGAACCAACTGTTTGCGACAAAATTCACACAAATGACCGCAAACAGTCACGAAATGGAAAACAATCCAAGGATAGGCTCCGCAGGGGGCGCTAGCTACGGCATTGTTGCCCGTGTTGCCAAAACGCAACAGCGGGTAACAGTTTGTTGCATTTTGTGACTGTCAGCGAAACACGGCTTCGTGTTTGAGTTTTACCTGTAGTTGTCATTTGGTTGTTGATGCGGCCGCACAGGGTGGGGCGTCGGTAAAAAAATGCCGGGGAGCCAATCAGCTCTTGCTGGTGCACTGCAGGAAGATCAGAACCGAAAAAAAACGGGAGCCCGAAGGCTCCCGCTTTGTGTCGCTGCTACTTTACTTATAAGTGAACGCTTACTTGAAGCTCCAGACAACACGACCGTAGTAGTAACGACCCACTGCGCTGTCCGTCGAGTTTTGGTAGCCTTCGTTGGTGTTGTCATCAAACGGAGGCGCCTTGTTCTCGAGGTTAGTGACGCCCAAGGTCAGCTTCAGATTCTTGATACCGGACCATGCCATCTGCGCGTCAGCCGTCGTAAACGACGCGACGTTCCGCCCGCTAAGCTCATTGACTTGCAAGAACTTGCTGCGGGTACGCACCGTAACGCCAGCTTCCCAAGCGCCTTTGTTCCATTGCGCGCTGTTGACCATGTTGGTACGTGGGAACCCGTTGGACCCCACGGTTTCCACCAGCGGCAGTCCTGGCGCATTCTGAACCTTGAAGTTGTCAACGTAGGATGTGGTTGACGTCAGGTTCAAACGACCGAAGGTGCCAAGGGTCATGCGATAGCGAAGTTCAAGATCGACACCGTCCGTTTGCTGCGTGTTGGAGTTGAAATACGACTGTAGAACACCGACTCGCGTGTCTGATGCAAAACCCCACAGTTGACCCGGCGCATTTGCTGCCGTGTCGAGCGCATTTCGTGGATCACGGAAGATACCGATATTGTTCGCCAACTGGAAGGCGAAAGTTGGTCGGCGAATCTTTTGGGTGTGGTCGATGGTGTAGCGATCAACAGCTACCGTCAGGTTCGGAAGAGCCTCCCAAACAAAACCGAAGTTGGTGCTCGTCGACTCTTCCGCGGTCAACAGTGGATTACCACCAGCCACCGTACGAATCTGGACACTGCCGCAAACGGCTGCAGCGCGCGGATCTGCCGCACCGAAGGCAGTGCGATAGGCGGTACAACGCGGATTGTCAACGAACGACGGGAACGAGGTCGACTGACCAAGGTAGAGCTCTTGGAGTGAAGGCGCGCGGAAGCCTTTGGCGTAGCTGGCGCGAACCAAGAAGTTGTTTGTCGGCTTCCAGCTAAATGCCACTTTTGGCTTCGTCGCACGGCCGAAGTCGCTGTAGTCATCCGTTCTGACCGCAACTTGCGCTTCCACGCCTTTTAGCACCGGAATGGACAGTTCTGCGAAGATCGAGGTGAGTTTGCGGCTACCGTTGGCAGTCGCACCACCTGAGCCCACAATCAGGCCAGCTCGCGTCAGGTCATCCTGAACATCCGTGACCGACTCCTTGCGGCCTTCTGCGCCCAAGGCAATCGCCAACGGGCCGGCCGGCAACTGCATGAGTTCACGCGAGCCCTTGATGTCCCAAGCCTTGAGTTCAGACTTGGCAACACGGGACGGGAAAGCGCGCAGCGCATTTACGAGCGTGGCGGAATTGGCAGCCGGGTTGACGTAGTTATAAATGCCGTTCGCCGTCAGCGTGTTAAGCGCTGTTTGGCTGACAAAGCCACGCTGGGCACTGCTGGACTCGCTTTCGCTTTGGTTGTAGGCTGCTTCCCAATCCCAGCCAAACGCCAGACCTTTGAAGCCGGCGACCGCACGCTGGCTCTCGGTGGTGATGGTACTTAAGCGCGGGCCAACGTCAGTGAAGCGATAGCGAATAGTGACCGCAAACGGGTATGGATTGCTATTGTGGCCAAGTGGCAGCGCCGCCGTCCCTGGTGTCGGCGCGGCGGAATTTTCCGTCTCGTTCTTGTTGTAACCCACTTCCGCGAAGAAGCTCAGGTTTGGCGTCAGGTCAACGTTGCCGCGGACAAAGGCACCCTTGCGCTCGGTAGGCGGCAAAATGAAGATGAACGGCATGAAATTGTAAAAGCAAGTGTTTAAGCCGCCGGACAGGCCTCTGGATTCTGCCGGGCAGGTCGGGAACAGCGTATGGTTGGTGTTGCCACCGAGGCCGTTGGTGAGCCAGGTACCGGGGTTGCCGGTCGGTGAGCGGAAGTCAAAGCCGCCACGCGAACGCTGATCAGCCGTGCGGCTGAATTCACGGTCGCTCGCGTTGATTACTTCACGCTTGTAGTAGTCAACCGTCGCCATCACGTTAAAGCGATTCTTGGCGATATCGCCGAAACCAGCGGACACCGAATAGCGGCTCTCCTGACCGTCGCCGGCACTGGTGCGGCCTTGGGTGGTCGCTAGTTCGATGCCCTGGTAATCTTTACGCAAAATGATGTTGATCACACCAGCCAATGCGTCCGAGCCGTAAACGGCGGATGCGCCGTCCTTCAGCACTTCGACGCGCTCAATGGCCGACAACGGAATGGAATTCAAGTCGACAAACGAGTCCGACACGTTTTGACCGAAGCCATAGTTTGCCAAGCGGCGACCGTTCAACAGGATCAGGGTGGCATTCGGACCGAGGCCACGCAGCGATACTGCCGCGGTACCAGGCGCAAATGTGTTGCCGCCCCCGCTGGATTCGCTGAAGTTGCCGGCGTTAGCAATTGGCAGGGTACGCAGCAAATCAGAAACGGTTGTTGAACCGCTCTTTTCAATGTCCGCCTTGGTAATGACGACGACTGGGGATGGGCCCTCAGCATCAACCCGCTTGATGTTCGAGCCGGTGACTTCGATTTTCTCGGTTTTCTTTTCGGGAGCGGCCTGCGCAAAAGCTGTTCCTGCGGAAAGCGCGCCGAACGCGCCAACCGCCGTGAGTGCGCACACAAGTGCGCGTGGTTTGAAGTTCTGCATAAATGACCTCGTTAGTGGGAAACATTCGGATACAACAAAGTGCTTTTCCGCGTCGTCGTATATGACCGAATATGTAAGGCAGTACTGTCGGCGCGACGATTCTTGACAAAAAGAATCGAGATTCTAACTTTTGGTGCCGAGAAACGGCGATTTGCAACCGCGAAAACCGTGATTTGTGGCGTAATTGCAACAGCTCGGCACGTCAGAATGACTAGAAGGCAGGCAACCCGGCGCGACCAGAAGCTATTGCCTTCTTCACCGCCGTAACAACGCCATCGCGCAGGCCTGATCGTGGTTCTAGCATTGCCAGCGTACGCTAAAGTTCTATTTTTTGGCGTGGCATCCCAAATAGCTCCATGTTGCAGGACGAAAACCCGTCCCCGCCGCGCGTCGCGAACCCATCTGATTTGACCGGCACCCGTTCAGGTGATGCCGACATTGGCCTGATCAGGTCGCGCGGAACGCTGCAAATGGCCTCTGTGATGTCAGCGATGGAAACCGTTGCGCTTGCAACGAAATACTGCTGCCTGCTACGAAAAGACAACGAAAAAAGGCAACAAAAAAGGCAACAAAAAAGGCAAAAAAGGGGGCCGAAGCCCCCTTTCTATTTTTCAGATACGCGGTCGAGTATTACTTGAAACGATAGGTGGCACTCAGCGACGGATAGATTCCAAGCGCGTTGTGGAAGTTGGGGTTGAAGCCCAGCGTGGTGTCACCGCCGTAATAATCGAACGGTGGCTTTTCATTGGTCAGGTTCCGCACAACGAGGCGAAGGGTCAGATTCTTAACGCCTGAATAGGACGCGTTTATGTCAACGGTCCTCCAACCTTTCACCTTACACACACCGGGAATCGCATCGATCGGGCCCTGACCATTCAGCTGCGCGCAAGTTAGCGTGCTGCCGGAATTGTTCCAGCCGCCGATGTAGTTTAAGCGCGCGCCCAGAGTCCAATCGCTGAACGCCCATGTGGTGGCGACGTTTCCTCTGAAG
>Ga0335397_10008981_pt1 | contig 12544 bp, 10 predicted proteins | sample MAT04_FD_205740 | JGI IMG/M metagenome (GOLD analysis project Ga0335397, IMG submission 205740) | Freshwater microbial communities from Lake Fryxell liftoff mats and glacier meltwater in Antarctica - MAT-04 (spades assembly) (version 2) ...
TGATGGCATTTCGGTTGGCGGATAGACTTCGTCCCGTTCGGAAGTGCGTGGTCCGGGACTGACTGGTGGTTCGATCGGTGTGGTTCGGTCAGGACGTCGCATGATGCGTTTCGAAGGATCCTGTTTTGGCGTTCTTTTATCGGGACCAAATCCTGGTAACGTGATCCCTTCGCGAGTCTCCGGCTGAGTCGTATTGTCCGATGCGGAGTTTTCGTTTTCCGCAGAGTTGCCATTTTCGACAGGCGGTGAGTTTCCTCGCAGGGAATCCTTGTAGCGTTCAAGCAGATCCTGAAACGCCTGCATCGATTTTTCGTTCGGCATGGGTGGCATCGCTGAGTCAGAATTCTCGTCGTCATTTCCGGGCAGTAAACCATCTTTGGAAAACTGCTCGAGCATCTTCTTCATTTGCTGCTGAACAGCGGGGTTCGACATGGCTTTGTCGAGTTGTTGCTTCGAGATCGAATCGAGATCGGGCGGCACCATTCCCGATGGCAACTGCTCCTGCAATTTCTTCCATGCCTGTTGCAGTTTCTCCAGTTGCCTGTCGTCGATTTCCGGGGCGTCGGGCGAAGACTTCTCAGAGCGATCCGAATTCTCTGACGCATTAACCAGCGAACGCAGTCGTTGCAGCAACTGCATCTGAGTGCCGGCATTCGACAACTTGCCATCCGGCAGCGGCAAAATACGTTGCGAAGCAGAATCTTCCGAACGCCCTTGAGCCAATGCTGATCCACTGCCGATCAGCAGCACACACAGCAAGACAGCAACTAAGGAATGCAAGCAAGGCCGCATGGGGGAATCTTGTCTCGTCGCGAAAATCCTTGAACCCTGATGAAAGATGTGCGCCAATGATAACTGCTTGGTGGTCAAGATGAGTGATATTCTTCGATCCGCAGGAAAAAACAGGGCAAATTGATCGTCCTGCGCGCGGCTGTTGTTGAGATGTTCGGCGAGTGGAGGGCTTAGCTTCTTTCTTCATAACAATCTCGCAATTGGTGCGCATCTTTTTAGGTTGGCGGTCGAACCCTCGCCAGTTGCATGGTTCACGAAATCCGCGTTTAGGTTGCTATCTGCGGTCGCCCTGAATCTGCGGGAGTCACTTATTCCTACAGATTCAGGACGACCACAGATTGAATTCCTGCGAACATAAATTTGAAATTTGGATTTTGACACCACCTGGCGTTGGAGGGCGCCAGCCCGAAACTCCGGGGCTTCCTTCACTTCGTTCAGTCCAGCCCCGGCCACCCAAACCCAATTCTTAGCGCTGATGAAGCACCAAGCGGGCTTCAGCCGCTCTGCTCGCCGGACGCGACTCCAGCCGCGTCAAGTTTATCAGTCCAAAAACACAAAACCGGATGACCAAATTTCACTTTAGTCAGCCGGTTTCAGATTTTTAGTGCTGGTTGTGTTTGCTGCACGATCAGGGTCCTTCTGAGCAGTGTGATGAATCAAACCAATCGACTGCTGAACCATCGTGGTTCAGACATGCCGATCGAAACAGGTCAGCGTGTCTCAACGAATGCTGGTCGTTGAGTGACCTGGATCCATGATGTTGCTCAGTGAAGAACTTCGTCCAGCGGATGGTGGTGTCTTGCAGGTACCAGAAGATTTTGCCATATCGACAAGTGTCTGGCTGCGAGCAATTCGCAAGGCTTCAATCAGCACTTCGTCACCATTCACCACACCGTCGCGGTCGTTGATTTCGACGTCAGGTGTCACACCTTCGCCAGCCATCTTGCGGCCATTTGGTGAATAGAACAGTGCTGTCGTCAGTCGCAGGTCACCACTAATTGCACTCAGCGGGAAGTGCGTCTGAACTGAACCCTTGCCGTAGCTGCGAGTTCCCACAACCACACCTCGTCCATTTTCCTGAATCGCTGCTGCGAAGATTTCGCTGGCTGAAGCGCTGTCACCATCGACCAGAACCACTAACGGTACGCTCCAGGTTTTGTTGTACGTGGCTCGTTCGACCATATTGTCACCACTCAGTCGTCCCTTCGTCGTCACGATTGTGCCACAGGCCAGGAAGCGGTCACTGATTTCCACACAAGTTGTCAGTAATCCGCCTGGGTTTCCACGCAGGTCCAGAACCAGAGATTTCATGCCTTTGTTGTAGAGTTCATTCAGAGCCTGATCGACTTCCGCAGTTGAGTTCTGTGAAAAACGGCTCAGACTGAAGTAGCCGACATCTGTTCCAGGCAGCATCTTGGTGTCGTTCACGGTCCAGACTCGGATCGAGCGGCGTGTCAGCGTAAAGTCACGTTCGCCTTTTCCATCGCGGTAGATTCGCATCTTCAACTGACTGCCGCTGCTTCCTTTCATCAAATCCACACTGCTGGCCATTTTCATACCGGTGATGCTCCGACCATTCAGGCTCAGGACTACGTCACCTGATTCAATGCCTGCTTCTGCGGCTGGTCCGCCTCGAAGTGGTTTAACCACGATCAGTCCTTCTGCATGTTCGCGAACTTCCACACCAACTCCCACGATGTTTTCTTCCAGAGCAGCACTTTTGACGTTGGTTAGTTCCGCTCCGTTGCGAGTGCCCGGGTCGGCTGGTTCCAGTCCGGAAAACTTATCCAGCGTATCGATACTTGCGTTCGCAAATTCGAAGGCCACCACACTTGGAGTCAGTCCCTGAACCGACTGAGCTGACTGCATGACCGTATTCAACACTGTGCGAGCGTCCTGATATGTCTGAACCTGTCCGTTACCAGCCGCGCGGCCGAGTGTATTTCGGAAACCGTCCGTACTGAAAGAGTCGGCGGAAACTCCAAGTCCGTTCATAAATGCCTGGTTATCCAGGGCCAGCGTCAGATTTCGCAGTGCCCGGCGAACTCGCAGATCGTAGCTGGTTGGTTCCAGAGACCGTTCGTCAATCTTCTGATTCACTTCTGCAAACAACTGCACCGCCTGATTGCTGCTCATCGCCCGGATGGCTCGAACGGTGACAGGGTTTTGATATCGAAACGTCAATAGTTTGTTGATCATGGTGGTTTCGTCGTCCAACTGACCCTGTGGCTGCTGAGCAGGCACAAAAGGGTCACGTCCGTTCGACGGTGAATAGCGATCGACTGGTGCATTACGGTCTACTGGTGCATAACTATCGACTGGTGAAGAACGGTCGTATCCCGAATTCAAGTTGTCTCGGAAAGGATCCGCAGGACGTTGAGTCGATCCATCCTGAGGTCTCGTGTTAAACCGATCGTCACCTCGATAGTCGTTTGCAGGAACGTAGTTATCAAGTGGTACGCGATAGCGAACCTGTGCGGCAGGCTGTGAATTCAGGTTGCGATTGTCGTAGCCGTAGTCAGGTCGGCTGTATCCAGCGGGACGGCTGAAGGAATCCGCTGGGGCGGATGACGTGTTTGAGCGGCTGCTGAACGTTGACCAGCTTGCTGGCAGTTCAGGAAAGTCGTTTGCACCCGAACCGTACGCTGGCCGAACTGCAGGCGACTGTGTGCTGTAGCGATCGTCCGAGTTCCCATGAGCAGATCCATAGGTGTTGGATTGTGACCATGCAGAGCCGTATCCGGGCTGTGTGGCATTGCACTGGCCGTTGGCACAGTTACTGCCGGGTGCGTATTGAGCGAATGCGACACTGCCTGCCATCGTCAGGAGGGCCACAGTCATTGTGAATGTCTTGAAAGTTTTCATCGCTTTGATCTCCTTTGAGTCCGTTCGTTTCTTGAAAATCCTGAATGCCTGGTTTGTAAGTTTGAGTTGAATCGGTCGTTGTTGAGTTTGATAGTTGACTGCCGAGCCTAGGCCACATGCGGATACTGGTCCGAGAGGACTCGTAGGGAAGGACCAAAGACTGATGAGATGCTGGGGACAGGATGCTTCTCTTCGATCAACTCGCCCCGCATGACTCGAACATGAGCTGGAGCTTCGATCCCGATCTTCACAGTCCCCGATCCTGTCTTAATCACTTTGATGACAATGTCATCGCCGATTCGGATTGTTTCTGCCGCTTTGCGTGTGAGTACGAGCATTTTAAGTACCTCCTGTAATCATTGCCTTTTCAGAAATCCAGTTCTGTCGACATCGAGCAGAAACTGTTGTTGTCATGTTGAGTAGTACATAGCGAGTCGTGTGCCAAAAGTGACTCACATTATTTTTTACTTAGATATTATGATGTAAAATGTTATGTGTAAACAGTTTATGGTCACAATTGCATTGCGCAATATCTGCCGGTTAATGTGTTGTGGCAAGATAGTCATGGCAAGGATTGCAAACTCACGTTCGCGATCGTCGAATAGCATTGTCATTTCGACAAAATGCGTTATTGCATCGAGTACGTTTCAAGTCCGATCGTGCTAATTCCGACACGGATGTTCGATTGCTATGTCGTAGGGAAGCCGATCTGAGGACAGATCGGACTACTTACCCGTCCGCAATACAGGCGAACCACCGGTGTCTGTGAGCGATTGCGGTGCTCAGAGATTTCCTCGTGTCCATTGAGCGTACGGCACAGGGCTGAGGAATGCGTGGTTTTCCAGAAGTGCTGCTTTGCCGAGTTCACTGATGAGCGGCGTGATAAAGAGGAATCCGGCATATGCGGCAAGCAACGGCAGAATGATAAGTGTGCTAGTCCAGCGATACGGCCACGTTGCCGCGTCAGACCGGCTCATGCCTCGATGATAAGCCCACGCAACCAGGATTCGAGCTGGATAGATCAGAATTATGAAGAATGGCGTCAGGACCAAGAGCGCGTCCGCAGGCAGGAGCTTAATCTTCGTCAGATACAGTGGAAGCGTCATTACATACATTAGTGCGGTTGTCAGCATCCAGGTGACAGGTGCTCTCGCGACAATCATGCGCACTGCACGAACAGAAAAGATCGAACGGAATTTTCCAGTCACAGCCTGATGCACCTGCAACAGAGGCAACCATGCCGCAACAGGAATCATCAGGACACCTCCGAGAAATGACAGCACGCCGAAGAACGGCGCTGTGCGACCGGGAGCTGAGTATGCGAGCAGCAGGCTGGTAGGAATGAGCAACCAGAGTACGGCACCGAAAATTGCTTTCAGGCCGAGCCAGAAGTGCTGCACCGGCCTGACGAGTTTCAAAACCTGTTCGGTACCAGCCGAAATTTCTTCACGGCCTTTGCGCGTCAGAATTCTCTTTACGAACCAGACAATGTTCTTGATGGGCCTTAGAAAGCAGCCGACCGTGCCACCACGACAAATGGCAAGCATCAGATGAATCGCAATGATCGACTGCATGATCTGTAGAACAGTCTGCATTTGAACGACATGTGGATGCGTAGCGCCAAGAATGACGGCCGCGTCGCTGACACGAACGGCTTGAAAACGAATCGCTGCCAGAAACAGTATTGAAAAGAAGACAATGATGCCCAATCGCGGTGCGAGTGCCATCAGTGGAAAACCGTCTCGCAATCGACCACTTTCCGCAACTCGCTTTTGAGGATCGATCAGGTAACCGAGCGTCAGTATGTTCAAGCCAGGAATCGCGGCCAGAATAGCCAGCACCAGAATCAGGCAAACGGTTCCGAAGCCCAGATGAATCAGCCAGAATAGTGATCGGAGTGGCCTCCAGATTCCCGGAAATTGTCCCGGCCCCACCCGCTCTTCAAGCGGCGGCATCGACGTGATTCCGTGCTGCGACGAATTCATTTCAGAATGTTCTGGCGGAGATTCTGTCAGCATGATAATCATTATTCGATGAATCACGGAAATAATTGGCTGTTGAACACCAGGTTTTCAATGCTGGCCGCGAATTGAAGTATACGCTGTCGTTGCCCACAACTTATACTCGCCGGGAGTTTTCGAAAAATGCGTGTTGTCGTGCTTATCTTTGCCTTGATGATCGCGTGCCTGGTCGTCAAGACCGTTCAAATTGCAGGCAAAGTTGAACGGCTGGCTGAAGCACCGCCCGAGGTGGCGACTGATCAAAGACTTGACGACGCCGTGATGCGACTCAATCGGCAGTTTCACCAGCAGTGGCAGGCGGAGTCCGCACAGATTGCTGCACCCGTCGACGATCTGACTGTGTTTCGACGCTTGTCACTTGCACTATTCGGGACAATACCCTCACTTGAAGATGTTCGTGCTTTCGAAGACGACTCCCGGCCTGACAAGATCGATCGCTGGGTCACAAAGTTTCTGCAGGATTCTCGCTACAGTGATTACTTTTCCGAACGTCTCGCGCGCAGTCTGGTTGGTGTTGAGGATGGACCGTTCATTGTGTTTCGCCGTGATCGTTTGAAATCGTGGCTCGCCGAGCAGCTCAACAAAGATGCGTCATGGTCTGAAATGACGAAAGAACTGATTGCGGCTGAAGGCTTGTGGACTGATCGACCTGCTGCCAACTTCATTACAGTGGCTCGCATCGACGATAAAGGGCTGGACGAAAACAAGCTGGCTGGTCGCACGGTTCGCACGTTTCTCGGTCAGCGGATTGATTGTGCTCAGTGCCATGATCATCCGTTCGATCCCGAATGGCAGCAGGCGGATTTTGAGGGACTGGCAGCATACTTCTGCCAGGCAACATTGTCACCGGGCGGCGTAACGGATGACACCAGACGCCGCAAGCAAACGGTCTACAAGGTCACCGACCCTGGAGCGGAAAAAGAGCGAATCGTGCGGTCGGCTGTTCCATTTCAGCCGGAATTGCTACCCGATCGGGGTGGTCCACGATACCGACTGGCGGAATGGGTGACGCACAAAGACAACCGGCGATTTGAGCGAGCCATCGCAAATCGGATGTGGGGATTTATGTTCGGCAAGCCACTGCATGAACCCGTAGATGATTTGCCTCATCCAATCGATGGCGAAACTGATCTACTGGATATTCTCGGGCAGGAGTTTCGAGCGCGGGGGGATCGATTGAGCGTTCTGATTCGCATGATTGCTCAGTCTGAAGTGTTTCGTCTTTCCTCGGAATCGACTGTAGACAACGAAGAAGTCTACACAGGCCAGGTCAAAGCCTGGTCAGTGTTTCCACTTGTACGACTGCGTCCTGAGCAAGTGATCGGATCGTTGTTTCAGGCCGGACATATTCGCACGATCGATCAAAATTCGAATCCATTTGTGCGCGTGCAGAAATTCGGCAACGAGAACGACTTTCTCAACGAATACGGAGATCTGGGTGACGACGAACTGCTTCAGCAGGTGGGCACAATTCCACAGGCTCTGTTGCGAATGAACGGAAGATTTACGGCTGAACAGAGTAAAGTTGATATGCTTTCCGCCACTTCGCAAATCATCAGGTTTTCACCAGACAACTCGGCAATTATCGACAACTGCTATCTGTCATGCCTGTGTCGTCATCCGTCAGAGGCAGAACGGAAGTTCTTTATGAGCAAGATGAATTCGGCAGTCGGATCTGATGAAAAGAACGGCCAGGCAGATCCGGAAAAGAAATCTCCGGCCATGCCCAAAAAAACTCGGGCGGCTGTCGTGGAAGATCTTGTGTGGACGCTGTTTAACAGCCCGGAGTTTTCCTGGAACCACTGAAGAGGGAATGACCAATGACGAATGATCGCACGATGAATAAGAGTCGTATTCCACAACCCCTCCCGGCGAAGCAGGGAGGGGTCGGGCCGAGCGAAGCGATGGTCCGGGGGAGGGCTGGTGGCGATTTGCAAGCGACGAATCTCTTCCCCTCCCGGACGTTGCTACGCTCGTCCGACCTCCCCCAAAGCTGCGCTTGGGAGAGGTGAATCGCAGCCGATCTTGTTGCAAAACTGACTGTTGTTTCCCGAGCGATCCTAAGCACGCATGACCAATTTGAGACTGTTCCAAAGCCATGCAACACGTAACTCGTCGACAGATTTTACAATTCCTGAGTGCCTATGGAGTTTCTCTGGCACTTCCGGGGATGTCGGTACACGCGGCGGCGCGGCGGAGGGCCGAACGACAGAAGTCATTGATCGTTCTGTGGATGAATGGTGGGATGAGTCAGTTGGAGACATGGGATCCTCATCCGGGCACGAAGTCTGGCGGAGAAGTGAAAGACATTGCGACGTCGGCAAAAGACGTTCGCATTTCTGAACTGCTGCCGCAAATAGCTGAGCAATTGCATTCCTGTATGCTGATTCGCTCATTGACGTCCAAAGAAGGCGATCACGAACGAGGAGCGGCGTTCGTTAAGACTGGATATCGACCTGAGCCGACATTGAAGTATCCGACGCTGGGAGCGATTGCTGCGCATGAACTGCCCGATCCAGCAGTGGAAATTCCTCAGCACGTCGCATTGGCATCCGGTCGAACAGTGCCCGAAGGTGGCTATCTGGGAAATCAATGGAACGCCTTTCGGGTGTACCAGCCGGGCAAAGGGTTGTCGAATCTGCGGGCGCACGCGAACCCGGAGCGTCAGGCCGATCGCCTCGAAGGTTTGGATGTTGTCAGTCGCCAGTTCGAACGGGGCCGTCAGTTCGGAGCCAAACGAACGCTGCATCAGGATACGCTCGACAAGGCATTGACGATGATGTCGTCGGAGCAACTGGAGGCATTCAAGCTGGATAATGAATCGGCGAGCATCAAGGCGGCGTACGGCGATACGGCGTTTGGTCGAGGCTGTCTGGTGGCGAGGCGTCTTGTCGAAGTGGGAGTCCGTTCGATTGAAGTGAATCTTTCGGGTTTTGATACCCATGTGGCAAATCACAGTGGACACATCACTCAATGCAAAATTCTGGACCCGGCCATTGCGACACTGATTCAGGAACTTCGTGATCGTGATCTGCTGGAATCGACAATCGTGCTGTGCATCAGTGAATTCGGGCGAACTCCTCACATCAACGCGGCTCAAGGTCGCGATCACTGGCCAAACTGGTTCTCGTGCCTGATCGCTGGCGGCGGTTTCCGCGAGGGTGTCGTGATCGGCAAAACGCCGCATGATATGCTTGAGGGAAAACAAATTGACGGCAAGCTGACACTGCCTGAAAAGCCGGTGCTGGTTCCTGAGTTGTACGCCACGATCATGGCGACCATGGGTATTGACTTCCGTAAGGAGATTCTGACCCCCATCGGCCGCCCGATTCGTTTCGCCGACGCGCTGCCGGCAGCGTACTTGCTGGAAGGCGGGCTTTGATCACTGCTGGTTCACGGCGCTTTACTGAGTTTCATGTAAAGTTGCTGCACCTCGCGGATGCAGCATTGACCGTCGATGGCGAGACGCTGACACATGGCCTCCGGCGATTTTGACTTTCGGAGCAATTCTCGAATCCTCAGCGGCGCTTCGTCCGTGGAATCCGCATCGACGTCATTCCAGGTCAGTCCGAAACATGCACAGATCGGTGCATCTAAGTCGTAAGGATAGACCGGTGCTCGGAGTTCGCTGACCAGAACGCACTGTTCGAACATGTTGAAATAGGCAACTTCGCAGTCAGCATGTCGGCAGTACCATGCGGAATCGGGCAGGCGGGAGCGGACGGATTCCTGAATATGCATATCCAGCGGTCCCGTTCCCACAGAAATTCCCAGCGATCCGCAGCGAGGACACAGGACTCGCCCGTCAGCGTCAGGTTCGCGTACGAAGGCTTTATTCATTGTTACTGGCCTAACAGAACATTCTCTGCCGCCGCCCAGCCGCTGGCGATGCTGTCGGGGATTCCCACGCCCGTGTAAGCGCTTCCGGCGAGATGAAGTCCGGGCGTTTCGTGGACCAGAGATTCGATCTGAGCGATCCGATCCAGATGTCCGACGTGGTATTGTGGCATCGCGTTATTGTATCGGATCACTTCACTGAACATTGGTTCGCATTTCATCCCGAGGATTGCACGCAACTCTTCATTGACAAATCCGGCAATCGAGTCGTCATCATTTTCGAGCAATTCGGGCTGCATCGCGCCGCCAACAAAGGTTCGCAGCAGGATTTGTCCACTTGGCGCTCGATCAGGAAATTTGCGACTCGAGAAACTGACTGCCAGAACTTTCCGCTGCTCAATCGCCGGCACAACCAATCCAAACGCATCCATCGGATGGGTGAAGTCTGACAATCGATGTCCACTGACCACTATGGCACTCGAAGCATATTCCATTCCCCGCAATGCGGCCAGAAGTTCCGGACAGATGGTTGTCGTTAAAATACGTGCGGCGGAGTGAGTGGGCAGCGTCACGATCACATCGTCGAATGTCATCGGCGGTTGATCGCGGAGTTGAACGCTCCAGCGTGAATCAGAAGCCATTGTCTGTTCGATTTTCGTGATTTCTGTGCCCAGCCTGATATCGACACGCCCCGATTGCAGCAACGTGTTCTCAACGGCCGCCACCATTTCGCTCAAGCCGCCTGCCACCGTTGCAAAGAGTCCGTAGCGTGCCCCGCTGCCGGAAGATTGATCCTTATCCTGCCGTTGCTCAGCGCGAGTTGCCTTAATCACGCTGCCGTAAGATTGTTCCATCTCCAGAAAACGAGGCATCGTGGCCTTGAGGCTGAGCTTTTCCGGATCCGCCGTGTAGATCCCCCCAACCAGCGGCTGCACGAGACGTTCGAGTGTCTGTTGCCCGAACCGGCGTCGCACGAAACTGCCGAGACTTTCGTCTTCGTCGGTCGTGCGTCGCGGTACGAACGCTTCACTCAGCAATCGCAACTTGCCGGCGATCGACAGAATCGGACTGGTCAAAATCGACCAGGTCTTCGACGGAGCCATCAGCATGAACCCGTCAGGAACTTGTTCGGGCCGGCCTTTCCGCAACACCAGGGAACGCCGAAACGCTGAGTCCGTCGGAATCAATTGACTGGCGATGCCGATTTCTTCACACAACTGGATTGCGGCTGGCTTGTTGGTGATAAACGAATCCGGACCAAGTTCCATCAGGAATCCGTCGGCGGCTTCGGTCCGAATAATGCCCCCCAGGCGTCGTGACGACTCGAACAGTACGACTTTCACAGCCTCAGAACGGGATACGAGTCGCTGAGCGGCCGCTAAGCCAGTGATGCCGCCTCCAATGACTGCGACGCAACGTTGACGTTGTGAAGAATTGCCGGACGAGGATTGCGTCAACGCCGTCTCCCCAGTTCATGGACGTAGTCGACAATCGCCTTAACATGGTCAGGGTTCATATCCGGCATGACTCCATGTCCAAGATTGAAAATGTGTCCTGGGCGACCTTCGGCCAGTTTCAGGACATCGGCCACACGCTGCCTGAGAACCGGGAGATCGGCGTAGATAGAAACCGGATCCATGTTTCCCTGAATTGCAACATCGTGTCCCAGCGTCTGCCATGCCTGATCCAGTTGTGACCGCCAGTCAATTCCCATAACGTGTCCACCCGCTTCCCGCTGAAGCGGAAGAAGGGCAGGGTTCCCATTGAGGAAGTTGATGACGGGCGCATGGTCTTTCACAGCATCGATCAATCGCTTTGTGTGTGGCAACACGTAGCGCCGATAGTCCGCTGGCGACAAGCAACCCGCCCAACTGTCGAATACCTGAATGCACTGACAGCCAGCCGCGATTTGATGGTGCAGATACAGAATCACGCTATCGACCAGACGACTCATCAGGACATTCCAGGCGCTCTCGTCGTTGTACATCAGCGACTTGGTCCGTACGTAGTTTTTTGAACCTCCGCCTTCGATACAGTATGATGCCAGGGTGAATGGAGCTCCCGCAAAACCGATTAACGGAATATCATTCGGAAGCGCGCGCCGAATCAGGCGAATGGCATCAAAGACGTACGTCAGCCTGTCCATCGTGTCCAAAGCATGCACACGATCGACATCACGACCAGTGTGAACAGGATTGTGGATCACCGGCCCTTCGCCTTTTTGGTACTCCAGATTAATACCCATCGGTTCCAGAATCGGCAGCAGGTCGGCGAACAGAATCGCCGCATCAACGCCCAGAACTTTTTGAGCGGTCACGGTGACTTCACAGGCCAGTTCCGGAGTTTTGCACAACTCCATGAATGTGACCTTGCTGCGCACGGCCATATACTCGGGAAGATACCGTCCGGCTTGACGCATGATCCACAATGGAGTCGTATCGACAGGCTCGCGGCGAACCGCTTTCATAAAGCGGCTATTGTGAATCGCGTCAGTGATTGTCATGTGAAGTTGTTGATACCGGATTGAATGGTGAGAATGCTGAGTTCAGGAGTGCTGGGTGGATCGTTCCACGAGATTCCGTTCGATTGCAGGGAAGGAATCTCTGCCTCCGGCGAGGTCGGACGACATCGAGCGGATTTGCAACGGGTGAATTGCAGAATCTCATCTGCTGGCCGGAAGACACGCACCTCGGGAGTTTGGCGAATCAGCCGACACTGTGCAACGTTGGCCATTTTTCACGAAGATGGAAGCCGGAATTCTCATTGGGCGAGCTGACTTGCGTTAGCTCTGAGGAGCTAATTCGAGCGACTAACTGGACAACGCCAGGATTGGCGGAAACCGAGCGTTTTTGCAACTCGAAGCGTGAGCGAGGGATTGTGCGGAACTCGTTCCCTCGCTGACGCATCTGGCTAATACTCCGAATAAAGTCGCGCTGTCCAAGTGCGCCGGGATTAAACCGATTTGGAATAGGGAATGCAAGAGTCCTACGAAGAAAGATTAGCCAACGACTTCGGCCTCCAGCGGAGGT